>Ga0137375_10012122_pt1 | contig 10214 bp, 9 predicted proteins | sample SagtaG_24_FD_104936 | JGI IMG/M metagenome (GOLD analysis project Ga0137375, IMG submission 104936) | Vadose zone soil microbial communities from Sagehorn Ranch, Mendocino, California, USA - Sage1_R_113_16 metaG | ecosystem: Environmental > Terrestrial > Soil > Vadose zone | place: USA...
CCTAATTTCGCGAGGCGCAAGACCTGATCGGTCACTTTATCGGCGATGCCGATTTCGCGCAGCGTTCGTTCTGTCGCGCTTGTTAACACAGTCACTCCCAGGAGCAGCATGTTATTTGTGCGAGCCGCAGTCGCGGCGCGGATCATTTCGCTCCCACCGCTCAAGTGAATGGTGAGCATATGCACACCAAGATCACTCGCGGCTTCGACTGCTCGCGCCACGGTATTGGGGATGTCGTAAAGCTTGAGATCGAGCCAGACCTTGGCGCCGGTCGACAAAACCGCACGCACGATTTCAGGGCCTTCGGCCGTGTAAAGTTGCAGGCCGATTTTGAAAAATGAAATTTGTTCCTTCAGTTGATCGACAAGATTAAGCGCCGCGACTTTTGTCGGCACGTCCAGCGCCACGATGATTTTGTCTTTTGTCATTCCGAGCGAAGTCGAGGAATCCCGCGGCGTTACCTTTGACTGGCAACACGGGATGTCTCGACTACGCTCGACATGACGATATGCAAGTTTTCCCTCCCGCGAAGATTAATCTGTCGCTGAAGGTTTTGGATCGCCGAGACGATGGCTTCCATGAAATCGAAACTTTCATCGTACCTATCTCGCTTTGCGACGAGATCAAGATTGAAAAGGACGATGCCAAAGAGGGAATCAAGTTTCGTTGCGATGACCCATCGGTGCCGCAGGGAGACGACAATCTCGCTGTTCGAGCAGCGAAGACGTTTTTAGAGGACGCAAAAGTGAAGAGCGGCGTTGCAATCGAGCTTAAAAAGAAAATTCCGCACGGCGCGGGTCTGGGCGGCGGGAGCAGCGATGCGGCAACGACCCTGCTCGCGCTTAACGAGTTGTTCAAGACGAATTTGCCGCGTGAAGCGCTGGCGAAAATGGGGGAAACAATCGGGTCAGACGTTCCATTCTTCATTTTCCAGTCCGCCGCCACCTGTCGCGGACGAGGTGAACTGGTCACGCCATTAAAATTCCACGAGCAGTTGTCGATCCTGCTATTGAAGCCCGCTTTTGTCGTGCCAACGGAATGGGCGTATTCGCGCTGGCAGGATTCCCGAGAAATTCCAGGTGTCCCTTACGCAGCTCAACAATTCACTGATCAGACTTTCATAAACGATCTGGAGCGTCCCGTTTTCGAGAAGTTTGTTTTTCTGGCGCAACTGAAGATGTGGTTGCTCAGACAACCGGAAGTGGGCGCGGCGCTGATGTCTGGGTCTGGTTCGACGATGTTCGCGGTCCTGCGGCGGAATGTCGATGTCGGTGTTGTGGCAAAGCAAGCGAAATCCGAGCTCGATGCAGAATTGTGGATGTGGGTATGCGAAACGATTGGGTAGCGCACGCGTCTCGCGTGCTGGTTTCGGCGTCGCGCCGAAACAATCTTTGCCTTCGAATCCTGCCGTCAGTGATGATTATCAAATTTAAAGAAAAGTTCGCGATCGCGAGGACGCGCTCGCCAACACGCGAGACGCGTGCGCTACCCAAATCAGTCCGCCGCGCGGCGTGGATTATTCGCCGGCGCCGCGTTGCAGCGTAGCGCGCCCGTACTCGCGATTTAGTTTCGCGATAAAACTGGCGCTGATCTCAGCGGGACAAACCGCTTCGCACTCGTAAGTGTTGGTGCAATTGCCGAATCCTTCTGCATCCATCACATGCACCATTTTCAAAACACGCCTTACTCGCTCGGGATTTCCCTGTGGGAGCAGCGATAAATGTGACACTTTCGCCGCCGTGAAGAGCATGGCGGACCCATTTGGACAAGCCGCCGCGCACGCTCCACAGCCGATACAGGCTGCCGCTTCCATTGCGAGATCAGCGTCGTGCTTGGGAATCGGCGTCGAATTCGCCTCCGGCGCCGACCCGGCTCGCGCGGAAATGAATCCCCCGGCCTGCACAATCCGGTCCAGTGCGCTTCGATCAATTACCAAATCCTTGATGATCGGAAATGATCCGACGCGAAAGGGCTCGACCGTAATTCTCGCGCCATCGCGAAACTTTCGCATGTAAAGCTCGCAGACCGCGCCGGGATGATCCGGGCCGTGCGCTTCCCCTTTAATGGTGAGTGAGCAGGTGCCGCAAATCCCTTCACGGCAATCGGAATCGAACGCGATTGGCTCGTCGCCTTGCCCGAGCAATTTTTCGTTCAGGATGTCGAGCATTTCGAGAAACGACGTGTTCGGCGAAATGTCGCGCACCTCGTAATCGACAAGTTTGCCGGGTGATTTCGCGTTCGACTGGCGCCAGACTCTCAGCAGAAAGTTCATCGGAGGTTTTAAGTTTTAAGTGTTAAGTGTTAAGTCTTCGGTGTGCGATTGCAGATCGCTTAAAACTTAAAAACTGAGAACTTAAAACTCTTCATTTATAGCTTCGTTGCGTTAAATGCACGGTTTCGAAATGCAGCGGTTCGCGATGCAGTTTTGGTCCCGCAGCCGCGGGATCGTCTTGAAATTCCCACGCAAATACTGCTGCGTGGTTTTCGTCGTCGCGTAGCGCTTCCCCATCAGACGTTTGGTGTTCTTCGCGGAAATGTGCGCCGCAGGATTCATCGCGTTCCAGAGCGTCTGTGCACATCAACTCAGCGAATCCCAGAAAATCTGCGACGCGTCCAGCGCGTTCGAGGGATTGGTTAAAATCTTCATCGTTCCCTGGGACCCGCACATCGTGCCAGAATTGTTCGCGTAGTTCGGGAATTTTTCGCAACGCGTCACGCAATCCTTTTTCGTGGCGCGACATTCCGCACTTGTCCCAGAGAAGCAGACCGAGCTCGCGATGGAATGAATCGAGCGAACATGTCCCGTCGATCTTGAGGAGTTTCTCAATCCTGGCACGAACGTCTTTTTCCGCGCCTTGGAACTCGGGAGAATCCGGCGATGGCCGTTTTCCCATCTGGCCGGCGAGATAATTCGGTAGTGTGCTGGGCAAAATAAAATAACCATCGGCCAATCCTTGCATGAGAGCGCTGGCCCCGAGCCGGTTCGCGCCGTGATCGGAAAAATTCGCTTCACCGATGACAAACAAACCTGGCACATTGCTCATCAGATCGTAATCCACCCAGAGGCCACCCATGGTGTAGTGAACGGCGGGATAAATGCGCATTGGAACCTTGTAGGCGCTTTCCCCGGTAATCTTTTCGTAAACTTCGAACAAATTTCCGTAGCGTTCTCGAATGGTATCTTCGCCAAGGCGTTTAATTGCATCGGCAAAATCGAGATAGACGCCGCGTCCACTTGGGCCGACGCCGCGTCCTTCATCGCAAACTTCCTTGGCCGCACGCGATGAAATATCGCGCGGAGCGAGATTGCCGTAGCTGGGATATTTTCGCTCGAGATAATAATCGCGGTCCGTTTCCGGGATCTCGTTGGGCAGCTTTTCGCGGTCTTCCTTGCGCTTTGGGACCCAGACTCGTCCGTCGTTTCGCAGCGACTCGGACATGAGGGTGAGCTTGGATTGATGTTCGCCACTGACCGGGATGCAGGTCGGATGAATCTGCGTGAAAGAGGGATTAGCAAAGAGCGCGCCCCTTTTGTAAGCGCGATAGGTGGCGGTGACATTGCAGCCGCGGGCGTTCGTCGAGAGATAAAATATATTTCCATATCCGCCGGTCGCGAGAACCACAGCATCGCCTGCGTGCTTATCAATCTGTCCAGAGCGCAAGTTGCGGGTGATGATTCCCTTGGCGTGTCCATCGACTATCACCAGGTCGAGCATCTCCGTTTGCGGAAACATCCGCACGGTGCCCGCGGCGATTTGACGGCAGAGCGCCTGATAACAACCGAGCAAAAGCTGCTGACCGGTCTGTCCGCGCGCGTAAAAAGTTCGTGATACCTGCGCGCCGCCGAACGAGCGATTGGAGAGGAGCCCGCCGTATTCGCGGGCGAACGGCACACCTTGTTCGACGCACTGGTCGATGATCAGATTGGCGACTTCGGCGAGACGATAAACGTTCGCTTCGCGCGAGCGAAAATCGCCGCCCTTTATCGTGTCATAAAATAATCGGTAAATACTATCGCCGTCGTTCTGATAATTTTTCGCAGCATTGATCCCGCCTTGGGCTGCAATCGAGTGAGCGCGCCGTGGCGAATCTTGAAAGCAAAAGCATTTTACCCGGTAGCCCAATTCGCCCAGGGTCGCCGCCGCCGATCCGCCAGCGAGACCGCTTCCCACCACGATGATCTCGAACTTCCGCCGATTGCCCGGGCTGACCAATCGCGAGTAGTCACGATGGCTGCGCCACTTCTGGTCGAGTGATCCGTGTGGAATTTTGGCGTCGAGCGTCCCAATCATAGGCCTCTGCAAAATTCGAAGTTCGAATCCCGAAATCCGAAACAAACGGCAGAAAATTCAAATGCATAAAGAGACCCAAACGCAGGCTGCGTTCGCGTGGTCTGGTGATTTGGGATTTTCGCGACTCTGATTTCTTTCGGCGTTCGCGACTCGGATGTCTGAATGTTAAAGATGTTCATTCTTCCGATTTGCGGACAATCGCGCCGAAGATTTTCATCAACTCATCGGCTTCGTTCAGAAGCCACGCTTGATCCCTTTCGAGTTTTCCATCGATGTCGATCAGACGAAGCCAATAGCGGCTTTCTTTTGCTTCTCGGCGGCAGATCTTGATTTTCATCACGAAGTCCTTTTTGCCGATGGCTTCGTTCGCCTCGATGTAGTTCGCACCAATCGAGCCCGAGGCGCGAATGAACTGCTTTACGTCTTCGACATTCGAGATTGTTCGCGGCATTTGCTTTACAAACGCCCGACTAGCCTTCGCAAATTGGAACGTGCGCTCTTCAAGATCGTAGGGCTTTGAATTCTCGTTATGCGACATTGCTTCCTAGTTTTGGATTTTGTTCCAGTTTGTTTCGATATTCGATATTCGGCGGGGCAACCGATTTCTTGTATTTCTTGTTATTGTGCTGACGACCGCGATTTTCTTAAACATTACTGTTTTAGTTTATTGTTTCGGCATTCGACATTCGGATTTCGGATTTTCCCTGCTCATAACTGCTGTCCCGGTTTAACTAATCCAAGCAGGACGGCCACCGGGATGGAGGCGTAGCCAGCAAAAAGAAGCCAGGCAAAGATTCGACCGCAAACTGCGAGGCGCGGTGTCAGTTTTTTATCATTCAATCCGAGCGATTGAAAAAAACTGGATGATCCGTGGCTTAAGTGCAGCGCGAGCAAAAACAAGCCAAGCAAGTAAAAGCCGGACACAAGATAATTTTGGAAACCGTAAACCATCATCGAGTAAACGTCGTAATGGCCAAGTGGATCGGCCTTAAGCAAACCGAACCGCGGATCAGTTACGCGAACCGTGAAATGCGCCAGATGATAGAGAATAAACGCGAGCACAATCAGTCCACTCATAACCATGTGACGCGAAGCGAATGTGGCTTTCACGTATTGCCTGTCCATATACGGCTCAGGCCGGGCGCGCCGATTTTCAATTGCCAGCTGGATCGTCACGCAGATGTGAATGATGACGGTGGCGAGCAGGAAAATGCGGATCAGCCAAAGGAGCGGGCCGAGATCGCGTAGATGCTGCGAGTAACCATTGATCCATTCCGGTCCGATAAAAATCTGGAGGTTGCCGAGCAGGTGTCCGATGACAAAAAGGATCAGAATGATGCCGGTGACCCCTACGATCATTTTTTTCCCAACCGACGAGCGATAAAAGGCCACTAAAATATTCACGCTAAAATTTGTGCGCCCGACGAAGGGCGCGTGGGTTTGAGATTATGGACGCCGCTTGGAGCGTCAAGGCCGCAGCAAGAAGCGCCGGTTTTCCAACCGCCCGGCGTGAGCGCCTGGAACAGCCTCTCTCCTGGGCGCGCCGTGAAACAGCGCAGCTACGGTTAAACGCCTTCCACGACGACCATGTTTGTTTTCGCGGTACGATGACGCATTTTGCGCGGTTCACTGTACTCCTCGCAATACAACCACTCCTTGGCACGCTGCATTGATTCGAACTCGAGCACGACAATACGCTTCGGGTCCCAGTCACCCTCGAGCACTTCGGTTCTGCCTCCGCGCACGATGTATTTGCCGCCGTACTTTTCTACGGTCGCACTGGCGAGCTTCTTGTACTCTTCGTAACCGGCTGGATCGAGGATATCGATTTCAACAATCACGTAAGCGGACATTGCTGGAGGTCAGAGGTCAGAGGTCGGAAGCCAGAGGTCAGAAGTCGGAAGTCAGAGATCAAAGTCAGAAATTAGCGCCCGTTACCGCGATCTTTTGCGGCTAATTCTGGTACTCTTTTCCGACGCCGCAGCCGGAGCCAATTGTTCCAGGTTTTGCGGAGGCTATCGCGCGGAGTCTGGTATTTCTGGTTAAGTTCATTGCTCCTGAGGATCTGAGCGAGGACGCCTTTAACGGAAAAGTCATCGGTGTTTACAATTGTGTAGGCGGTACCGACGGCGGCGGCGTGATGCGCATCGCTGGCGGCGGTCATGGGCAAACCGCGAATCTGCGCGTATTTGAACGCGTAACGATTGTAACGGCGCAGCGTAGTGGCAGCGTTGAATACTTCGATGGCGTCAACGGGCAGCGTCTCCAGCGTTGAAAAACGGATTCCCGCGCGAAATAAATCGTAGGGATGCGGCGGAATGGCTAGCCCACCGCGTTCATGAATAATGTCACAGACCTCGCGCGCCGGTTTTCCCTTTAGATACGGAAGCTCCGCGCCGATGCAAAGAAGGTGACCATCGGCGGTGGTCACTTCTACTCCAGGCAGAACGAGGAAATCATTGACCGGCAAACCATCCAGCCGCATCAATCCTTTTTCGAGGAGATAATTAACAGCGTCGCACGTGTTGTGATCGGTGATGGCTATACCGTGCAAGCCTTTGGCACGTGCGGCGGCGATCAAGTCCTCCGGGCTGGAAACTCCGTCTCCGGAAAAAAAGGAGTGTGTGTGAAGGTCGATGTTAAACGCCACAGGCACGAGGCTAGTTTGGAGCGGCCGGAATGGAAAGCGTTGGTTTAAGCGAGAGACTCTCTACGGATTCGGGTAGCTGGTGTTCGTTAATCCTCTTGCAAATAAACGCGGTCGCGCCGGGCCACTAAACGAGCTCTTCCACAAGAATGCCCGGCTCAACGGCACTTTCTTCCTGGCCGCGGTGGAATTGGTGGTCGTACAATCGGCGATAGTAACCGGATTTCTCCAGCAACTCGGAGTGTGTCCCGATCTCCTTGATGCGCCCAGAATCCATCACCACAATTTGATCGGCGGATAAAACCGTAGACAGCCGATGGGCAATTGCGATTACAGTGCGCCCGGCAGCGAGTTTTTCGAGCGCCTTTTGAATTTGCATTTCGGATTCGGAATCGAGCGAGGAGGTGGCCTCGTCGAGCAGAAGAATCGGCGCGTTTTTCAGGACGGCGCGCGCAATCGCAATCCGCTGCTGCTGTCCACCGGAGAGAAGACAGCCCTTGTCGCCGATCACGGTTTGATAGCCCTTGGGCTGCGCCATAATGAAATCATGCGCTGACGCAGTGTGCGCCGCGTCATAAATTTCGTTCGGCGTGGCATCGAGTCGTCCGAACTGGATATTTTTGAAAATGGTATCGTGAAACAAGAATGTCTCCTGTGTGACGAGGCCGATCTGCGCGCGCAACGATTTTTGGGTAACGGCGCGCAAGTCGCGGCCATCGATCTTTACCATTCCGGAGGTCGGATCGTACAGGCGCAAGATGAGCGAGAGAATCGTGCTCTTGCCAGCGCCACTCGCTCCAACCAAGGCATAGCTTTTTCCAGGTTCGATTCGGAGGTTCAAATTGCTGATCGCGTTAGTGGCGGTATTTGCATAGCGAAACGTGACATTCTCAAAGTCAATCCGGCCTTGAGAAGACGTGAGCACGGCGGCATTTGGCGTATCCTGCACAGTCGGCTCAGAGTCAAGAATCTCGAAGATCCCGGCCGTGGCGGCGATTGATCGCTGCATCACGATGTGGATTCTGCTGAGTGTTTTGATCGGGTCGTAGAGAATGAAAATTCCTGAGATCAGGCCAAAAAAACGGCCGGCGCTCAGATTTGCGGCGTAAACATAGAGCAACGCCATACCCACTCCGATGGCTGCCATTGTTTCAACCACCGGTCCGACCGCTTCGGTCGCCCTCTGGATGCGCATAATATTTGAGAATTGCGAGTCGTTGGCGCGCTTAAATTCCGTCTCCTGGTGCGCCTCCCGTGCAAACGACTTGATCACGCGAATACCGGCGAATGTTTCCTGCATTGTTACCACCATCTCACTCATGCCTTCCTGCTCATTTCGCACCGCCTTTTTCGCGCGCAGTCCATAGCTGCGAATCGGCAGCAAACAAGCCGGAAGAAGAATCAGCGCTACCACGGTGAATTTCCAATCCATCAGGAGAAGGACGGTGATTCCGCCAATGACGGCGACTGGCTGCTTAAAAAGATCGCTGCTGACGCTGGTCAGAGCCATTTGCATGACGCGCGTGTTGTTAGTGATACACGACATCAAAAAACCCGAGCGCATCTTGTTAAAGAAATCCATCGAATGGCGAACCATCTTGTTAAAAAGCTCGGTGCGAATATCGGTGATCACCTTGTTGCTTACCCACTGCATGCAGTAGGAATTTACGTAGGAGCACAAGCTACGCAGGGTCATGATGACCGGAATGGCCAGACAGATAAGGACGATTGAATTGATTTTGGGGCCGGAATCCAAGGCCGCCATATTGGAGCGTAGCGCCATCGGATTGGGGGCGCTTCCGTGGAAGACGGTGCTTGTCACCCGAGCGACCGCCAGCGGTAAAAGGGAGCTGACCAGGCCGAAGGCAAAACCCGACGCCAATCCCAGTATGAAACGGATCTTATACGGCTTGACGTAACCATAGACCCGCCGGTACGAGCTCGAGGCAGCCCGAAGCGTTTGCCAGAATGACTGCTTTTTCTTGGTACGTTTTCCCTTGCTCATGAAGTTTGCGCCGTCGTCGTCGCGTGGGGCGACAGCAGCAAATCCATAGCACCGATCACGGCTGCCGTCGAGATTTGGCGCATTGGCAAAGCTGGCTGTTCGGGCGAGAACTCGCTCAGAGGCGTGGCCGATTCTCCTTGCAGAATGAGTGCAGGGCTCTCTAGCGGTCGCCAATGAAATGGATTTGTCGGTCCGAAAAGGATTACCTGCGGGGTCTGCGTTGCTGCTGCAAAGTGCATGGGAGCGGAATCGACTGTGACAAGAAGACGCGCCCGCTCAATCAGCGCCGCAAGGGTGAGCAAATCTGTTTTTCCAGAGAGATCGACAATCGGTTTGCGCAATCTGCCGTTGATTTCACAGAGATGTTTCCGTTCGACCTTTGAGGCGCCGCCAGTAAGCACGACGCTAATCTGTGAACCGGATCGCGCATGCTCGATTACGTCGGCCCAACGCTGCGGTTCCCAAAATTTCTCCGCGCGCGCAGAGCCCGGATGAAAAATGACGTAAGGCTCGTTGATCTTCGAGTCACGCCGAAGCGCGTTCACTTTTTCACGGGCTTTTTGCGGCAATTCCAGACGCAGCGCGCGGGAAACATTGCGAACGCCGAGTGGCCCGACCAAAGCGAGATTATAGTCGATAGTGTGCATAGCCAGCTTACGGACCTTTACAAAGTCGCTATAAACGCGGGCCCGTTGTTCCTGAAACCGGTCGCGCCGGCGATATACGATGCGTTTCCGGGCGCCGGACAAAAACGCGAGCAACGCGGAGCGATCATTCCGTGTGAAATCAACGCAGTAGTCAAATCTCTGTCGGGCGAGCCCCAGAAAGAGGACGAGATCCAACAAATTGCGCCGCACCACTAAGATCCGATTGACATTGGGGATGGCTGGCAGCAAGTCGGCGCACTCACTGGAAATGGCCAGCGTCATCTGCGCAGTGGGAAAATTTTCGCGCAAAGTCGCGATGGCCGGAAGGGTCAAAATCAGGTCGCCAATCCGTTTGAGTTGAAGGAGGACAATGTTCACAGGCTGCTGATCGCCGGCCAAAATGCGACGGTCGGAGGCCCGCCGCCACGGAATTATCGCGCCATTCGCATGGCGGTTTCGTAGGAGTCCAGCAGTCGCGTTCGAAAATGATCCCAAGTGAAGTTTTCAACTACGCGGCGCCTCGCTGCGTTTCCCATCCGCTCGACGATGTCAGGATGTCGATATAGATGCTCAAGTGCCGCCGCAATCGCGTCAACATCTCGCGGTTTGACGATGATTCCCTC
>Ga0137375_10012123_pt1 | contig 10213 bp, 12 predicted proteins | sample SagtaG_24_FD_104936 | JGI IMG/M metagenome (GOLD analysis project Ga0137375, IMG submission 104936) | Vadose zone soil microbial communities from Sagehorn Ranch, Mendocino, California, USA - Sage1_R_113_16 metaG | ecosystem: Environmental > Terrestrial > Soil > Vadose zone | place: USA...
GGCTTCTCGATCGGCGACGGTCCGTTGAGCCAGCGCTGCACCGCCGCGTTGACCGTCTGAGCCTCGGCCTCGTTCTGGAGCCAGGCGCACAGCCCGGTGAGGTGGGCGGCGAACGATTTGGCCGAGCGGCCGTAGCGCTCGGGATGCTGCATCGCGTAGGCGTCGACAACGATCCGGTGATACCGCGCGAAGCGCATGTCCTCGTACTCGCGCAGTCCGATCGCCTCGAAGAGGCGCTGGCAGCCCTCGGCGCCGCCGGCGGTCACGAGGCCACAGCTCGCGCAAGCCTCGCTCACCGAGGCGCGCGTCCGCGCTCGCGCGCGAGCCGTACCGCCTCGGCGAGGCCGCGGTCCCATACGTCGCCGTGGCCGGCGAGGACGAGTCGCGCGTCGAGACCTTCGAACCGCGCGAGCGAAGCGTAGGCCTGCTCGCTGTCGGTATCGAAGTTCGGGAACAGCTGCGGTCCGGTCGTGCCGGTGATGACATTGCGCGTGACGAAGGCATCGCCGACGCAGACCGCGTCGCGCCTCGCGAAGTGGAGTGCGGCGCTTCCCTCGGTATGACCGGGAACGTGGATGACGCGCGGGGAACCCGGGACATCGAGCGTCGCGCCGTCGCCGAAGGTGGAGACCTCGAGGATCGGAGGTGCGCGCAGCAGGCCGTTGCGGAGGCCGAAGACAAGGAAACCGAGGAGCGGCACGAGCTTGAAACGACCGAGCCCCTTCGGGCCGGGCACCTTCCCCTTCGCGCGCAGCGCGTCGAGCTCGTGCACGCGGATCGGCACACCCCGCTCGGTCCGGATGCGCTCGGCGAATCCGATGTGGTCGGTGTGCGCGTGCGTGAGGACGACGGCGCGCACGTCCTCCAGCGTTCGCCCCATCGCGGCGAGCTCCGCGGGGAGCGCGCGCCAGTAGCCGGGGACGCCGGCATCGACGATGGTCACCGCCCCGCCCTCTTCGAACAGGTACACGTTCGCGAGACCCGGGCCGAGCCTGCGGATGCCGGCCGCGATCTCCACACCGGTAGTCTGACGCGGTGCCGGTCCAGCGCGTCCGCGAGCGGATCCCGGCGGCGCGTCTCGCCGCCATCGCGAGGCGGTTGCTGAAGGCCGCGCCGCTCTGCGCGATATCGACCGTCGACGCTGATGGTCGCGCGCACATCAATACGGCCTACTTCGCGTGGAGCCCGGCGTTCGAGATCGTCTGGCTGTCGGCACCCGAGGCGCGACACTCACGCAACATCCGACAGCGGCCATCGGTCGGGATCGCGGTCTTCGACTCGAGACAGCACTGGGGCGGCTCGGACCGCGGGATCCAGCTGTTCGGTACGGCGTGGGAGGTGACCGGGCGCGCCGCGCGCGACGCCGAGCGCCTCTACGGCAAGCGTTTCAAGGCGTACTCAGCTGACGAGCTCGATGCGTACCGGCTGTACCGCTTCCGTCCGCGAACGCTCAAGCTGTTCCACGAGCGCGAGCTCGGCGGCGGCACCTTCGTGACGGCGAAGGTCGCGCGCAGCGGTCGCCTGGCCTGGGAGCGCACGGAAAGCTATGTCAGATGACGTTCGTCGTATTGAAGTTCCTCCATATCGCCTTCATGTTCATTGGAGTGGCGCTCGCCGTCGGACCTGCTGTCCTTCTCTATCTGATAGCCCGTTCGGGCGAGCCCGGCTCGATCGGTCGCGCATTTGCGGCCGCCGAACGCGTCTTTCAGGTCAGCACCGCGAGCTACGGCTTTGGGATCGTCTTCGGCTTCATCGCTGCTGTGGTCGGAACGCTGGACCTCAGGGCGTCGTGGCTGGTGACGGCCTACGTTCTGGTTGCGGTCCTTGCCGTTCACGGCATCCTGTTCGACAACTGGACGAAAGGCGTCGCTCGAGCGTTCGCCTCGACCGGCGGATTCGGCGCGGGCCGCCCCGATCCGCTGCGGCGCGAGCGACGACCGCTCTATTTGATCAGCGCTATGGCCGCTCTGATCGTGGCGATCCTCTTCGTGATGGTGATCAAACCAAGCCTGTTCTAGGGGCTACTTCCTCCAGGGCACTTTCGCGCCGACCGCCGTCCTTACGACCCTGTTGCTGGTCGCCACCAACGTGCTGTCGACCAACGGCTCGGGGTCGCCTCCGCCCCAAGTCATTCCGCCAGCGCGACGAGGTACGCCACATGCGACGCCACGGCGCCGTTCCAGTCGCTCACCTTTGGATTCGTGGGCTCGATGACGAAGTACTCGTCCGGCGCGTGCGCGCCGCTCCCATGTCCGAGGCCGAAGTGGCCCGCGGCCAGCCGCAGCGGCTCTCCGGTGAAGGCGTAGCCCGGATAGCTCCCCGCGATCCGCGGCATGATCGCCGGCTCGATGCCGGCGCGCGTGAGCACCGCGAGCTGTGCCTGGATCAGCGGTGCGTCGAGCGACGTGCTCGATGGGTCGTAGCCGCCGCTTGGCCGGACCTCGATGTCGCCGAAGCCGCGCTTCGCGAGATGCGCCTCGACCGCGGCGATCGCTCCCTCGTACGTCATGTCGGGGACGAGGCGCAGGTCGAGCTTCGCGACCGCCCGGTGCGGAAGGATGGTCTTCCCACCGGGACCGGTGTAGCCCGCGACGAGACCCTCGATGTTCACCGTCGGCGTGAACATGAACCGTTCCAGAGAGTCGCGCCACGACTCGTCGTGTGCCCAGCGTTTCGCGGCGAGCAGTGCCTTCGCTGTCGATTCCGAGATGCGGGCAGCAGCAGCATCGAGCAGCTTTCGCTGCTCGGCTGTCGGCAGGCGGGCCTCACGACCGAAGCCATCGATCGCGGGATCGCCGTCGGCGTCGACGAGCGTCGCGAGCGCCTGCACGAGATGGAACGCCGGGCTGTCGAGGCGCGCGCGGTTCGAGGAGTGGACGTCTTTCCCGGGACCGCGGCCCCACTTCTCGCCGCTCGCGACGAGCTCGAGCTCGACGACGCCTTTCGCGCCGAGCAGCACGCTCACACTGCCGTCGGGATCCTGGCTGGCGCTCGGCATCACCACGCCGACGGTACCGCGGAGCGCGGCGGCAACGTCCGGGTGGCTCACGACCTGGCGGATGTGCGGCGAGCCGATCTCCTCTTCGCCTTCGGCGACCAGGACCAGATTGACCGGCACTTTCTTGCCCGCACCCCGGATCGCGTGCAGCGCCGCAAGGAACGCGGCCTCGGGTCCCTTCTGGTTCACCGCGCCGCGGCCCATCAGCACCTTCCCGAAGCCTGGCCTGTCCACGATCGCCGCCTCCCACGGAGGCGACGACCACTCGGCCGGGTCGGCCTGCTTCACGTCGTACATGAAGTAGAGCCCGAACGTGCGCGCAGCGCCCGCGTCGAGCGTGGCGAGGACGGCCGGATGTCCATCGGTGTCGATGCGCGTGGCCTTCTGGAACCCGGCCTCGCGCGCCATGCGCATCATGAGATCGCAGCCTTCGTCCATGCCACGATCCTCCGCGGCGATCGATGGATGGCGCACCCAGTGCTGGAGGCGCTCGATGCTCTCGTCGTGCCGCTTCTCGATCTCCGCGCGGATCGGGGCGAGGTCGCCGGAGAGGAGCGCGTCAGGGGATGGCTTCACAGACACGGGAACACATGATGCCTGTGCGGCTCGATCGATGCGACGGAGGCTATAGCCTGAGAAGGAAGACGGGCGCGGCGGCGGCGAGCCCGGCGACCGCCTGCAGTATGAGTACGAGCAGCGCCTGCCTTGGAGTCCGTGGTAGCCACCTGATCGCGAAGAAGGCGATGACGGGTATCTGACCGGCCATCAGGAACTGCCAGAGATGTGCGGCAGTCCCTTCGTCGGCCTCGCGGGCGACGCCGACGGCCGCGATGTGACCAATGACCACGCCGAGGGCGGCGAGCGACATCGCCATCGGAATGATCGCGCTCGGTTGCTTCAGCGTGGAGTAGTTCACTTGCGACCCTCCTGCGGGAATGAGCGCCGGCGTAGCAGCTTCGGATGCAGATGGGCGTCGAGCGCTCCCCGAACAAGATCGATCCCCAGCGAGAAGGTGAGCGAACGCGCCCTGAGAAGATCCTCAAGCTCCTCGCCGTAGCGTTGTCGCCACGCCGCGCGATGCAGGCGGAGGATGCGAGCTTTCATCGCTTTGCCAGGCGATGCGCTGCGGCCGCGGTCGCCTAACGGCGTGTAGACCGTATCGGACGCTATTCGAACTCTCTCCCCGAACCTAAGCCAGTGTGGCTTGACCTGTTGATCGCGTCCACGCGAACTGGGCGTCCAAAATAGCGGAGCTTCTCGATGGTTGACCTGGCGAGGCGCGGTAGCGACTCCTCCATTGATGATCCGTTTCCGTCGCGGAGTCAACAAGCGTCTCCTCCAAGCACGTGCGTCACCACATCCAGCCAGTAGCGATCAAAGGCTTCCGCATTCACCTGGGTTACAACACGAAAGAGCTGTCCAGCCGCATCGCGCTCCAAGACAGGGAACCGGTCCGTCACCTTGAGGCGCAATGGAATTTGCTCGATACGGACGCCGTCCCAGCCGACCGCAACCGCTGCCGCGAGAGGGTCGTGATGGAAGTTCAAGAGGTCATCTGGCAATAGCGGGTATTGCGCCGACAGCTTGTGATTGCCGTGGACGGCGTCGTGGGCTTCGCCTTGACTCGCTATCAAGGATCCAAGCTGACCTGAGCGGCGCAGCCGCGGGACGTCGCGTCGACGCAGGTGAACTTGGATCGTTACGTCGATCGGTACGACCAGGGGATTGCATCGCTCAAAGATCATCCGAGTCGCTGCCGGATCGATGAACATGTTCCAGTCCTCGTTCGGACCCCATGGTGGCAACCCAGGCTTGACCGGGGAAATGCATCCGCCCATGACGACGAGGCCAGTTTTCGCGAGCGCTCCAGGATGCTTCTGTTCGTACAGCGCGAGGTTTGTGTAGGGGCCAATCCCAACGACGGTGGCGCCTCGTTTGACGCTTCGATCGATCAGCTCCAACGCGTCGTCCGGCCCATTAGGGCGCGGGTTGACGGCTGTCAGCCAGAACTCTGGTCCATCGGGAATCCCCGGTATCAGCGGTAATGGATCAATTCCGGTCTCCGCGCCTGCGGCGACGGGGACATCGGGCCTGCCAGCCAATCGGAGAACCTCGTGGGCGTAACCAGCGCGCCTGCCGCCCCGCTCAGTGACTGTCGTGATGCCGGTCAGCTCAGCGTCGGGAAGTGAAAGCAGGAGCGCCAGCGCGCAAACGTCATCTGGATCTCCAGCGATATCTGTGTCGAGATGAATCAGCGTACGTCCGACGGTCACATGCCTCCGCCCCGCGCGAATGTGAACGTTCGCTCTGTCACCCGCGCGAGATGGTCCCAGCGCTCGGGCCCTTTCCCGCCGTCGTAGGCCATGCTCCCGACGCCGATGTTCACGGCGTAACAGCGCACGCGCTCGTCGAAGTGGGGGACGACAAGTCCGAGCGCGGCATAATGCCGGGCCGCCTCCGCAACAAAGTCAATGTTCGACCACGCCGGGAACCAAGAGGCCCAGAAGGCGAGTGACGCGAGGTCGTAAAGGAAGTCGCCAAACATGGACGCGCCCCAATCGAGGACAGCCCTGATCTCGTCACCTTCAACAAAGACGTTGCGGTTCATCAGATCGTTGTGGATGGGGTGGCGTTCCTCGGGACAGACCGTGACCATGTCGCGCATCAGCTCGTAGGCCTCATTGAACGGCGCAATTCCCGTTGGTGAGCTCTCGAGTCCCTCGCGCCAGTTCGGAAGGCGTCCCGATGGGACTGACTCGCCGACCGTTCGTAGCGCCTCGCGCCACGTTGGGTAGAACCCTCCCCCGTGCACCGTCCAAAGGCCGAACCCCGTCGCCGAAGACAGGTCAATTTCTCGCGCGGCGCCGGCGAAGCCAATCGCCTCGCCGATTTCCATGACCGGTGGGATCGGTAGCTTCTTGCAGCTCCAGTTTGCAGCGGCGCGGTCCTTTTCGAAGTCGTCGCGATAGAGACTGAAGCGAACAATGAGCTCTTCGCCGTTTCGACGAATTGCGTAGGCGCGCGACCACTCACCCGGCCTTATTGTCTCGATGCTGTCTGGCGCGGCTTTGAGTCGCTCCACTAGGAATTTCTTGAGTTCTGCGTCTTGTATCTGTTTCATCGTTCGTTTCCGTTTGCTGAATCGGTGCAGCCCCTCAGTGTTGGTGGTTGCCCTGCCGTCAAGGTCGTGGCTGCCTCGTGGCGACGACACGGGCGGCGAGCGGCCCGGTGATCATGCCGCGGGTCGTGCGAACGGAGATCGGTATGTTCGCGGCCACGCCCAGCGTGTACGCGTGCGCCACGCTGACATCGACGCGACCGCAACGAGTGACGTTGGCACCACGATGAGCGCCGGACGCGTCAGCGTCGGCCGGTTCTGCGGTGTGACAGCAGGAGCCGTGCATCCGAAAACGACGAGCAGCACCGCTACGACCCACGCACGTGTCAAGGTCGATCGGTCCCGATGGTGAGCCTGGGTCGCGTCGGCGCCGACCTGCTAGTGGCCCTCGCCATCGTCATCACCCATCGGTGCGTGGGTCGGCGCGGCACTCGACGCCGGCTGGTGCTCGTTGCCTTGTCCTGCCGGTGCCTCATTCGGATTCTGCACATCAACGACCAAACGTCCGCGCATCCCGAATTCGTAATGCCCACTGACGAAACAGCCGAACTCGAACACTCCGCCCTGGCTCGGCACGACGAACGTCACGGTGGTCGTCGCGTTGGGCGCGACGCGCACACCCGCACCCTGGTGGTCCATGCCGTGCTCTGCGCTCGCGTCGATGCGGGCACCGGCGAGCCAGTCCTTCAAGTAGCCCCTGCCGATCGCCGGCTCGTTTCCAGCCATGAACTCATGCTCGAGCTTGCCGACGTTCCTGAACGCGAGCGTCACCTTCTCACCGGCGCGTAGCGTCAGCGTCTCGGGAGAGAACGCAAAATCCCGCATTTCGATCTCGATCGTGCGCCCGTCGGAGGTCGATGTGGCGCTCTGACCACACGCAGTCACGATCATCGCCAGCGAGATCAGAGATGCCAGACGGCGCATCGTCGCTCCTCGATTCCGACTGGCTGCATGGTATCGCCGCGCGTTCCGCGTTGGCGTCGCGGCTAGAGCTCACGGTCCGTTCGCCGGAGGAGCAGCGCGTTAGTCACCACGGCGATCGAACTCGCGCTCATCGCGAGCGCGCCGAACTCCGGACGTAGTAGCAAGCCAAGCGCGGGATACAGCGCGCCGGCCGCGACGGGTATGGCGATGATGTTGTAGATCGCGGCCCAGAAGAGGTTCTGCTTCATCGTGCGCACGGTCGCCTTGGACAGCTTGATCGCGCCAAGCACGTCGCGTGGGTCCGAGCGCATGAGGACGATGTCGCCGGTCTCGACGGCCACGTCGGTTCCCGCGCCGATCGCGATCCCCAGATCGGCTTGGGCGAGTGCCGGTGCGTCGTTGATGCCATCGCCGACCATCGCGACGAACTTGCCTTCCGCCTGCAGACGCTTGACCTCCTCTGCTTTGTGCTCGGGGAGAACCTCCGCGAGCACCCGCTCGATGCCCAATGTTCGCGCGACGGCCTCGCCGGTCTGACGGTTGTCTCCCGTGAGCATCGCGACCTCGATGCCCATCTGCTTCAGGCCGGCGACGGCGGCTCGGGCGGTCTCGCGCGGTGTGTCCTGGACCGCAACGACCCCCGCGAGCGTCCCATCGACCGCGACGATGGTGAGCGTCTTCCCGCCTCGCAGCAGCTCCCCGAGCTCCGCGGCAATGGACGCGAGCGAGATGCCACGTTCTTCCATCAGCCGTCGCGTTCCCACGAGCACACGACGGCCCTCGACACGCGCATACACGCCGCGTCCGCCCAGCGCCTCAAAGTCCTCGATGCGCTCGGGTACGGCAATGCCTCTGCGGCCGACCTCGTCGAGCAGCGCCTTCGACAGCGGGTGCCCCGAGCGCACTTCGGCGCCCGCCTCCAGGCGAAGGAGCTCGTTCTCGTCGAAGGGCGGCAGCGCGACCACATCGGTGACGCGCGGCTTGCCTTCGGTGAGCGTTCCGGTCTTGTCGAAGATGACGACCTGGATCTTCGACGCCAACTCGAGACTGGTCGCCTCTTTGAAGAGGATCCCGTGCTTGGCGCCGATGTCCGTGCCGACCATGACTGCGGTCGGTGTCGCCAGGCCGAGGGCGTCGGGGCAGGCGATCACCACCGCGGTCACTGCCAGCGTCAGCGCGAAGAGCAGCGGCTCGCGCGCCACGAAGAGCCAGACGAAGAACGTGAGGACGCCGGCGCTGACCGCAACGATGACGAGGTAATGGGCGGCGCGGTCGGCGATGCGCTGGGCCGGTGGCTTCGATGCCTGAGCCGTCTCGACGAGCTGCGCGATGCGCGCGAGTGCCGTGTCCGCGGCGATCTTCGTCGCGCGGTAGCGGATCGACCCGGTCTGGTTCACCGTCCCCGCGACCACGGCGGCACCCTTCTCCTTCTCGACTGGGATCGACTCGCCGGTGACCATCGACTCGTCGATCGAGGTCCGTCCGTCGACGACCTCGCCATCGACGGCCACGCGCTCGCCGGGCTGGAGCACGATCACGTCGCCGACGCGTACCTCCGAGACGGGTAGGCGCACGACCTTCCCCTCGCGCTCCACGTTCGCGTCACTCGGCGCCAGCTCGAGGAGCTTGCGCACCGCATCGGATGAGCCGCGGCGCGCCTTCATCTCCATCCAGTGGCCGAAGAGCAGGAACGTGGCGAGCATGACCGCCGCTTCGTAAAAGGTCTCGCCCCCGACGGTGAAGGTGATCCCGACGCTGAAGAGGTACGAGACCAGGATGCCGAGCGAGACGAGCACGCTCATGTTCAGCACGCCCGAGCGGATCGAGCGCCAAGCCCCGACGTGGAACACGCTCGAGGCCCACAGCGCGACCGGCGTGCTGAAGGCGAGCAGGATCCAGTTGCGGTCGAACGGGCTCGGGAGCTCGCGGCCTCCCAGGAGCAGCGTGCCGAGCGAGGAGTAGGCGACCACCGGGAGCGAGAACACCAGCGCGATCCAGAAGCGCCACCGCATGTCCGCTTCCATGGCCGCCGCCATCCGCGGATCCGACATGTCGTGGCCCATGGCCTCGTGACCGCCATGGGCAGCCGTCTTCGACGCGGCGTGGTGCATCGACTCATGGCTGCTGACCTCGGCCTTCGGCAGCGGCACCGGATTGCGGAAGTTGCAGTCCTCGATCTCACGGCGCAGCGTCGCCGCGTCAGTCATGCCCGCGTGGACCGTCAGGTGGGCGACCTTGTGTTCGAGATCAACGTGCACGCCGACGACGTGCGGCAGCTGCTTGATCGCCGCAGTGAGGTCGTCTTGGCAGCACGGGCAGAAGACATCATCGAGCGGGATCTCGATCGTCTCCGTGGCCGCGCCCGCGCGATGCCCCGTGTGCTGCATCAGCCGATCGAGCCGGCCACCGCCCTCACGGACGACCGGGCGATTGCGCTTCCGCCGTCTCGCAGATTCCCGCGTCGCTCGGCGCCTGCGCCGTGGCAGCCCGCTCGGCGTCGAGCTGCTCGACGACCTGGGGATACGCGTCGTGCATGCAGCAGCGGCACGCCTTGTACCACTCGCGCATGCCGGCATCTATCTCCGGAGGCTCGTCGGCGTGCGTCGCCCCGTGCGCGTGCTCGCCGCGCGCTTGCGCCCCGAGCCACGCGTCCACCCTCGGCTTGAAGGTCTCCGGTGACTTGGCGAACTTCACGAGACAGCCTTGCGCGCAGAAGACGTACTCGCGATCGGGCAACTCCAGCCTCAAGCCCTGATCGCGCGCCTCCTCGAGATCCACGATCATGTCGCACACGGGGTCGAGCATCTTTGTAGTGGTCACGGTCATCCCTCCGCCGACGGAATCGGTCCACGAGTGTCTCACGAGTACGAGATCCCGAGCCGGTTCTCAGACGGCACTCAGAGCGCTCTCAGGCCAGCGTCTGCCGCGTCGTGAGATGGTCGGGCGTGACCCGCGACGCACCTGAAAGGACGGGACGAACATGGCAACAGCGAAGGATCCGGTCTGCGGCATGGACGTGACGATCGGCGACAAAACACCGCGTGTCACACATCAGGGCACCACCCACTACTTCTGCTCCGACGGGTGCAAGCGTTCGTTCGAGAAGGAGCCACGCCGCTACACAGCAAAGTGACGGCGGCGCTAGACAGGCATCGCGGGATGCGCTGCGATCA
>Ga0137375_10012130_pt1 | contig 10209 bp, 8 predicted proteins | sample SagtaG_24_FD_104936 | JGI IMG/M metagenome (GOLD analysis project Ga0137375, IMG submission 104936) | Vadose zone soil microbial communities from Sagehorn Ranch, Mendocino, California, USA - Sage1_R_113_16 metaG | ecosystem: Environmental > Terrestrial > Soil > Vadose zone | place: USA...
CCTGGGTCTCGAGCTGCAGGGCGTCGACAAAAAAAAGGCGCGCAAAAAAGCCGAGGATTATATCACCCTCGTCGGGCTGAAAGGTTTCGAGCAGCACTACCCGCACGAGCTTTCCGGCGGCATGCAGCAGCGCGTCAATCTTGCGCGCGCGCTGATCGTGGATCCGGAGATCCTGCTGATGGACGAGCCGTTCGCTTCGTTGGATGCTCAGACCCGCGAGATCATGCAAGCCGAGCTGCTCAAAATGTGGCGGCAAACGCGCAAGACCGTTATTTTCGTCACGCACCAGATCGAGGAAGCGATTTATCTTTCCGATCGCGTCGTGGTTTTCTCCGCCCGGCCCGCCAAGATCCGCGAGATCGTCAAAGTTAGTTTGCCGCGGCCGCGATTGCTGGCCGTCAAACGCAGCAGAGAATTTCTCGAGCTTGCCGATCATGTTTGGAACCTGATTCAGCAAGAGGTGCTGAAAGCCATGGGCCGAGAAATGGAAGAAGGGATTCTGTGATCGCCGCGGTGAAAACAGCGCCGCTAATTCCCACTTGGTGGCGCTCGCCGCAGATGACCGGAGCCCTGTCCGTGCTCGCCGGCATCGCCCTTTGGCAATTGTTTTACGATGGTCTGACCCGTACCGTCTATTTTACGGCCTACGGGATCGATCATTTTTTCGTTTCACCGTGGCAAGTCGCGCAATCCTTCGCCGAGCTTTACCAAAGCGGCGAGCTGGTCAGAAACTGTTACTTCAGCTTCCTGGAATTTTTCTACGGATTTCTTCTGGCGATCGCCGTCGGCGTGCCGTTCGGCTTCATTATGGCAACACAGAATAAAATCAACAACTTCCTCGATCCTTGGGTGTCGTCCATCTACGCCACGCCGCGCGTCGCGCTGGCGCCGATTATCATCGTGTGGTTCGGTTTGGGAATCTTTCCAAGCTCGCTGGTGGTTTTCCTGGGTGCGGTTTTTCCGATCCTGTTGAATACTTACACGGGCATCAAATCGGTCAGGCAAAATCTCGTCGACGTCGTGCGCGCGTTCGGCGGCTCGCCGTTACAGATATTTTTTAAGGTCATGATTCCGGATGCGACTCCGGCGATTATCGCCGGCATGAGACTCGCCGTCGGCCGCGCTGTGATCGGTGTCGTGGTAGCGGAACTGTTCGGCGCCGAGGCGGGTCTCGGCTTCATGGTTTATCTTTATTCCCAGCGTTTCATGCCGGGTCCCGTGTTCGTTGGGATCGTGGTCCTAGTCGTTTTTGGCATCGCGGCATTTGTCGCGTTGGAAAAACTGCAACGCTGGCTTTCGCCTTGGTACGCCTTTCAGCTGCAGCAGCGCGTCCAGGGCATGGAGATGGAATAAAAAAGATGAGCGCCGTCGTTGATGTCTATCGCGCGCACGAAAAACAATTTGACGCCGTCCTATCGGTTGTCCTGGGGCTTGGGATCTGGCAATTGGTCGACGTGTTTCTGATCCATAATCCTCTCGTGTCCGTCGGTCCCGCGCGCATCGCCGAGGCCTTTCTTAAATTGCTTGCACGCGGCGAAATCGCGCGCCATGTCTACGCGACCTTTGTCGAATTCGTTTTGGGCTACGCCGTCGGTGCCGTGGTCGGCATCGCCCTCGGTGTCATGATGGCGCTCAAGCGCGCGATCAAGAACGTCATCAATCCCTGGGTAACTATCGCTTACAATGCGCCGGTAATCTTGCTCGCGCCGCTTTTTATTACCGCGCTCGGCGTCGGCATCGCCTCGAAGATCGCCGTCGTGTTCATCTCCGCGGTCTTTCCGGTCTTGTTCAACACCTACACCGGCATCACCACGGTGGATGCCCGGTTGGTCGAGGCCGTGCGCGCCTTCGGCGGCACGCCGCGGCAAATTTTTTTCAAGGTGACGGTGCCGAGCTCGATTCCAATGGTGATGACTGGCCTGCGCTTAAGCGTCGGACGCGCCATCGTCGGCGCCATCGTCAGCGAGTTTTTCGGCTCGCGCGCTGGCATCGGTTATCTGATTTCAGCCGCTTCGGAGGCGTTCAGAACAGCAGACGCATTCGTCGGCGTGGCGCTTCTTGCCATCGGCGGTTACGTCACCTTCGAGGCTCTCAAGTACGCGGAGCGAAAGATTGCGCCTTGGTATGAGTCGAAGATCTGATCGGGTCTAAATGTTTTCTCTAGAAAGGGAGGGGAAATCATGGTCTCTTTAAAGCTAGTGAAACAGATGACGATCGGTTTGTGCGTCATGCTCATGCTCACCGGCATCGGGCGATTTACCGACCGGCTGTGGGCGGCCGATGAGATCAAGCTCGGAGTTCTTTCCACCGCTGGGGATCACTGGCCCAGATGGGTCGCTTGGGAGCAAGGGTTTTTTAAGCAGCAAAATTTAGAGGTGCGCGAGTTCCAAACCGATTCCATCGCCAAGGCGGTCCAGGCGCTTTCGGCGAATTCGACCGATTTGCTTTTCCCGGCAAACACTCAGGGCGTCGTCGTCGCCATGTCCAAAGGCGCCGCCGTCAAAATCATTGCGGGTGATTTTACCAAGGCGCTCTACGATCTCATCACCGGCGCGAAGTATAAGAAAGTCGAAGATCTCAAAGGCGGCACGATGGGTGTGATCAATTTAACCTCCGGCAGCACGGTGCTGTTACAGAAGATTCTTGCCGGCCACGGCCTCAAGTATCCCGGCGACTACGATCTTTTGACGGTCGGCGGCACGCCGGCGCGCTACGCTGCCGTCAAGAAAGGCGCGGTGGCGGCCGCCATGGTGACGATTCCCACTTCCTACGAGGCCAAGGAAGACGGCCTGAATGTGCTGGCGAATATTTCGAAATATTTGCCCGATTATCAATTCACCGTGATCGCGGGCAATGAAAAATGGATGGCGAGCCACAAAGATCAAACCGTGCGGTTCGACATGGCGATGATCAAGGCGATGCGCTTCCTCAACGATCCGAAAAACAAGGAAGCGTCGATGCAGGCCATGATCAAGCATTTCAAGGTCAAAAGAAAATACGCCGAGCTGGTCTACAAGGAAGTAGTGGAGGAACTACGGCCGATCGACAATAACGCGGCGCCGAGCATCAAAGGCATGGAAACGGTCATCACCCTGGAGCTTGAAAACAAAGGGCTCGACAAATCTTATCCGCCGCAGCACTTCATCGACGACAGCTACCGCCAGGAGGCGCTCAAGCGGCTGGGCAAGTAAGCCGCGAGCACCGCGGCACTCTGGCGGAGTCGCCCAACGATCCTAGTTGGCGCGGAAGTTTGCGCGGCTCTGTTTGCGACGCGTAGCATGGCGCACCTAAAGGTCACACTCAATTGATCCGTCATTCCGGGCACGCTAACGGTAGCTAGCGCGACCCGGAATCCAGGCTTAGTCGCGACTCGGCTGCCGGCGAACGCGGGCACGGCGACCCAAAAGGCACTCTAAATATTCTAACTAACTTTTGACTCAGGACAGCGCACCGGAGTGGCGCGTGATTCGAACTAAACCACGTGAACCGGCCGCCAGGCGAAGACTCTTTCTTCGACGCGCGCAATCACGCCGTGTTCGAGGATCAGCATTAACGCCACGAATAGCATGATCCAGGCGAGTACTTGAACCATGTTGAACTGCTCGAACCAGAAACTGAACATATAACCGATGCCGTATTTGAGGCCGAAGGTCTCGGCCAGCGCGACGATTTTCCAAGTCATGCCGAAGGCGTAGCGGAAGGCGGAAAAAATATACGGCATCAGCTGCCAGATCAGGACCTTGCGGATGATTAGGCGGCGATCAGCCTTAAACGCCCGCGCCATGTCGAGGAGTTCCTTGTCAAGCGCCTTGGTTCCGGCGAGCATGTTTACAGTGACAAAAGGCGTGACGGTCATTATGACCGCGAAGAGCCCGCCGGCCTCGCTGAAACCGAACCACAAAACGCAGAGAAACACCGCCAGCAGCGTCGGGATCGTCAGGGCGAGCGGAATCAAGTAGCCGACGGCCAGCTCCACCTTGCGTTTCAATCCCATGGCCAGACCGAGGGCGATACCGGCGAGCATGGCGATACTAAACGTGAGGAATATTCGCGCCAGTGTAATAGCGATGTGAAACGCGGCGGTTTTGTCTTCCGGCCCGACAGTCGTAAAATTACTCACGATGGTTTTGCCGACCGCCACCGGCCCGGGCAAAATCTCCGGCGGGCTCAAGAGCGATCCGGCCCACCAAATGCCGACGAAGCAGAGAATCGACAGGCAACGCAGTGCGATCTGTTTGTTCATCGGTGATCCTGTTCCAGAACCGCGAAGAATTCCTTGACCAGATTTTTTTCCAGATCGAAGAGCCGCGGATCCTCCGGTTCCCGCGGACGCGGAATCTCGACGCGCAAGTGTTTGAAGATGCGCGCCGGCTTGACGGTCATCATGTAGACCTCTTCCGAGAGATATACCGCTTCGCGCAGGGAATGGGTCACGAACAGAATCGTCGGTCGGGCGCGCTCCAAAATATGCATCAGATCGACGCGCATCTTGCGCGCCGTGATCTCGTCGAGATGGCTGAACGGCTCGTCCATCAACAGGATGTCCGGCTCGATGGCGAATGCGCGCGCGATCGCCACCCTCTGCTGCATGCCGCCGGAAAGCTTGAGCGGGAAGTTGCGCTCCTGGCCGGCGAGTCCGACCATGTCCAGATATTTCTTCACCCGCTCGTCCCAGCAGCCGCGCTCGATATTTTGCGCCTCCAGGGCGAACTTTATATTGTCTTCCACCGTGAGCCAATTGAGCAATCGCGGGCTCTGAAAAACGTAGCCGATGCGCGCGCTCGAGCCCGTCCCGTCCTGTGGCGCGATGCGCACCTGCCCCGCGTCATGCGGTTCGATCCCGGCGATAATGTTGAGCAGCGTGCTCTTGCCGCAGCCCGATGGGCCGACGACGCTGACGAAATTGCCGCACGCGATCTCGAGACTTAAAGACTCGATAACGGCAAATTGGCCGAGCCCGTTGGGGCTTGGAAACATTTTTCTGAGACCTTCGATCACCACCGCTTGAGGCGACATAGCCTTCTCTCACGCTGCCGTTATCTGTCTCCAGGAAAAAACCCGGTTCTCCCAAGGCCGCAAAACGAGCGCGTCGAACAAGGCCATCAGCACCATGAAACTTGCGCCCCAGGCGAGCATCATGTCGGCGCGGGTTCCTTGAAACCAATACATCAGTTCTTTACCGACGCCGCGGCCCGCGCCGAAGGCCTCGCTCACCAACGCGATTTTCCAAGACAGCGCAAAGCTGATGCGCAGCGAGGAAAAAAGATAAGGCATCAGTTGCGGTATCAGGACTTTGCGCAAAAGCAGAGATCGCTTGGCGCGGAAAACCGCCGCCATGTCGGTGAGGTCTTTGTCCATCGCCTTCGTGCCTTCCCAGACATTCATCGTGACGTACGGAAAGACGATCAAGACGACGGTAAAAATCGGCGCGATCTCGGAGATGCCGAACCAGAGCACCGAGAGGAAGGCCCAGGAGATCGACGGAAAGGTCAGCAGCACCATGATCCAGCTGTCCAAAAAAGTTCCCACCGCGCGGCGCAGCCCCATGACCAGGCCGATGGCCGCGCCGATGAGCATGGATAGAATCAAGCCGGCGAGAACTCGCTCGAGTGTCTTGCCGATGATCGGATACGCAGACGGGTTGCTGAATATTGACCAAATGCGGATCAAAAGCTCGACCGGGGAGGGCAAAAAGGTCGGCAAGAAAAACAACGACACGGCCTTCCACAGCAAGAGAAGGCCGATCATCGACAGGAGGCCAGGTAACAGGTCTGGCCTGGATAACTTCACCGGGGCCGCTTTCGTTAACGCAAGACCAAGGCGTATTTGTCTTTGGCGGGCACGGCCTTGATGATGCCCGCTTGTTTGGCCAGGTCAAGAAACTTCCACTGCGCATCGATGATTTTGGGGTCCCACTTATCGAGAAAGATGCCGCCCGCCTGGAGCATCTTTTTGAGAGTCGCCGCTTCGGCGGCATTCTGCACGCCGGCGAGCTTGCCGTACTTTTCCACGGCTTTGTCAGAGTTCTGCCGCAGCCACTGCCACGACTCGTGCAGCGCCGCCACGAGGTTCTTGGCGCGCTGGCGGTCTTCATCGATCCAATCTTTCCAGGCGATCGTCGGCGCTGACCAGACCAGCGGCTCGCCGGTTTTTTCTTTCCAATATTCATCGGGGCTGAACAACAAGCGGTATTTGTCCGGCTGCGACGCGGCGGAGATCGAAAGCGAACTCAGGTTGAACATTGCGTCCACATCACCCTTGTCCAACAGTGCCATGAGAGCGGGACCGGCGATCTCGATCGTCTGTGTATCCTTGTTGAGGTCGAGTTTGAATCCGTCCATCGACAGCACTTCCAGCGCCTTGGTGGCGCCGGCACCCCTCGACCACACGCCGAATTTCTTGCCTTTGAGATCGGAAAACTTTTTCAACGGCGAGTCTTTACGCACCCAGACATCCTGCATCGACGTCAACCCGCCGCCGATGACGATCATGTCTTTGCCTTCGTTCATCTGCTCGACGGCGTTGAGCCCGGCATAGGTGCCGACGAGCACCTGGCGGCTCGGCAGGCCGGCCATAAACCCGGCAAAAGGACGCGCATCCACCTCGACTTCGATGCCGTGCTTGCGGAAGATGCCGGCGTCGCGTCCTCCGTAGTAACTCAGGACAAAAGTGCTTCCTCTAGGGATAACCATCTTGACGGTTTTGAGCACTGGTCCCGCCTGGACGGCGCGAAGAACAACTAGGGACAGGACCAATGTTCCGAGACAAATGATCCTTTTCATTTTTGGCCTCCTTTTTGGGACAGGGATGACAACTATGCCTATTGAGGGCTATCACTGACTCACCTTCAGTCGCAATGCTGACCATCGCTTGAGAATTGTCAGCAGATAACATCCCTTTGCTTCGTTGTTAAATGGCTCATGCATCGCGTCAGTCGCCACTGCTGCCGGGCCAACCGTTTGAAAGCTTCGATGCTCGTAACTTCGCTTGCTGCTATTACTGGAGGCATTTCCTGAGCATCTCTTCCTTGCCGGGGGCGACTAGGGCTACCACATGATCGCCGATCAAGAACTCCGTTTCTCCTCGCGGCGTGACCACGCGCCCTCCCCGACGGATGGAGATGATCAAGCAGTCTGGCGGGACTCTCAGCTCCCGCAATCTCTTCTCGACAGCGACATGGCCTTCGTGCAGATCGAACTCAAACAATCGTGTACCCGTAGCCTCCTCTAGGTGGAATCGTTCGAGTCGATCCTGTCGGGCTTGCCTGTCCATTAAGGCATGGTTGTAGGACCGGATGATATCCGCCCGGTGCACCATTCCCAATAGAGATCCTGCATTGAACCTGTCAACCACTGGGACACGCCCGATGTCCCGCGATCCGAACCTCTGGGTAATTGCCTCCAGAGTTTCATCCGGATAGGCGGTCGTTACCCGGGCCGTGCAGATCTCTTGCACCGTCCCTGTAGCCTGGCCCCGCTTGATGGCCCGCTCCAGGTCTGAGATGGCCACGATCCCTATAAACTCATCGTTGTCATCGACGACCGCAAAACCATGAGAGTGGGTTGTCTGGAATAATTCTGCCAGAGCGTCGAACGAAGTATCTGGCTTAACAGTAATGAGCTCCGAGGCTGGGGTCATTGCCTCGCCGACTAGTATCGAGCGCATCAAGTTCAGATCTCGACCCGCATCGATATCAACGCCCCGCCGCTTAAGCTTCAAGGTGTAGATGCTATCCTCGCTTAGACGAGTTGACACCAGCGTGCTCACTACCGTGGCGAACATGAGAGGGAGTATGATCCGATAATCACGAGTCATCTCGAATAGGATAATGACGGCCGTCATAGGAGCGTGGGCAGCACCGGAAAATACGGCCGCCATACCCACGAGGGCATAGGCTCCCGGCAGAGCTGTAATGCGAGGCATCCACTGATGAACCAGATTCCCAAAACCGCCACCCAACATAGCTCCCAAAAACAGGGAGGGAGCAAAGACACCACCGGAACCCCCTGAGCCCAGAGTAAGGGAGGTGGCCAAAAGCTTCATCACTATCAAAGCCAGCATCACGGCGGTCAGAATCTCGCCGTGAAGCGCCTTTTCTATGGTTTCGTAGCCAACCCCAAACACCTGGGGAGCATAGAGCCCAATGATGCCTAATCCCAGGCCGCCTACCACAGGCTGAAGATACTCCGGGAAACTCCAGGCATCGAAAAGATCTTCTGTGCGGTAAAGGAGAAATATGAACGCCAGGGCCACGAAAGCCGCCAGCAAACCCAACAACGTATAAAAAAGCAATTCCCAGGGGCTGACAAGGGAATAAGGGGGCACCAGGAAAGCGGAGGAGTCACCCAAGAAGGCTTGAGCGATCACGCTAGAGGTAACCGAAGCCACGACCACCATGGAAAAATAGCCGGTAGAAAACTCCCGCAGAATAACCTCGAGGGCAAAGAACACGCCTGCGATAGGTGCATTGAAGGTTGCAGCGACCCCTCCGGCAGCCCCACAGGCCAGAAGGGTTCGGATGCGATCATCCGAAAAACGGAGCAGCTGACCCAGCGTGGAGCCCAGGGCCGAGCCAATTTGGACGATCGGGCCTTCCCGCCCCACGGAGCCACCCGTGCCAATGCACAGAGAGGAGGCAAGGGCCTTCACGACCGCGACGACAGGCCGAATCCGCCCTCCTTTAAGAGCCACAGCCTCCATGACCTCCGGCACGCCATGGCCTTTAGCTTCACGCGCAAAAAAGTAGACCAATGGACCAACCCCTAGGCCGCCGATCGCCGGGATCAGAACCACGTAATAGGATCCCATAAATCCCAGGGCCGTCGCGCCGTCCTCAAAAGCAAGACGGCTAAAGAAAGCGATAAGCCAACGAAAGAAGACGGCACCCATCCCTGCTCCCACACCTACTAGCGCCGCAGTGGTTAACATGACGGCATTCTCGGAGGCCAAGAACAAGGTATAGGCCCTGACCGCCTGGGCACGCACCCGTTGGATCATATCGATCAAGCTTGATTTCCCCCTTCGTTAAACATAGTTGACCGAAGAGCTCGTGCCACGAGTCAAAAACCCCGAGCATAAGCGGTGGGCCCTTCTCGTCCCGCTGCTCCTCCGGATCCGATCGTGATGGCAGAAGATAAGACTTTTATTAACGGAACCACGGGTCTGACCTTACCGCCTTTGAAGTGAAACGCTTCCACTGCGGGATCCGTTCCGTGACCCTCCGCTTCCGGGGCGAACGTGTAAACCAATATTCCGGAAAGAAGCCCGCCCAAAGTCGTTGCTACTGGAATCAGCCAGAGACCCCAAGGCCCAATAAGCGGTTCAGGATTCACACTTCCCGGCTCAGGTGGCTGATAGCCGGCAATGCCAATCAGGAGCAAACGTTCCGCCAAGTTCAAATCCAGACGAAGAGTTGCGCCCCCAATCCGCGCACAATTCCAATTAAAGCGGAATATAATAGGAGACGATATTCGGTCCAGGCTCGTATTGGTGCCGCCACGCGCTTAATTTGTTCAGGACTCTCATCCATATAGCTAATGTTTGCTTCGCAGAATTCTGAAGCAAGCGAAGGTTGTGCTCTGATGGATTTCAATTATTGCAGATATCATACCATGGAGTATGGGGCGCCAAATGACGAGGTATTGCTAGAGCACCGAAAGGTTCCGATTCTAGGTTACTGGAAAGTAAAAAGAATTAAGTGATCGGGATTCTTGTCGGAGATCTTTTACTCGGCGGTACCGTGTAGCGCGGTGATTGGCGTTAGAATGGAGCCAAGATATGGCGATCGAATCTATCAATTCAGCCAGGATCTTTGTATACACACTCCGTGCGTGTTCTTTATAGAATACATGCTGTGCCGGTAGCTCAAAGTGGAGGCTGCTCTTTGAGAGCCGCAGAATTCCGTGATCTTTAGCTGCCCAAGCGCCAATGCTGACCTGATCGAGTGGCTCAATGACAAGATTTACTTTAGCGACTTCGGGTTCATTACGTAGCAGACGATCGCGGATTTCTTGATACTTGCTCTTGATCGCTCTGGCCTGTTCGCGTGTGATTCCCAGAGTCGCAACATCGATGTTGTTTTCGCTGGAGTTCTGGTGCATGTCGATGTAAAGATCTAAAGGCCCTCGTGCGGCTTCAAAAACGCTTTCCGTAAAGTGTTGGTACACTTCTCTGGCGCGATCGGTTGCTCGCTCGACCGTGTCGGTTGGA
>Ga0137375_10012132_pt1 | contig 10208 bp, 8 predicted proteins | sample SagtaG_24_FD_104936 | JGI IMG/M metagenome (GOLD analysis project Ga0137375, IMG submission 104936) | Vadose zone soil microbial communities from Sagehorn Ranch, Mendocino, California, USA - Sage1_R_113_16 metaG | ecosystem: Environmental > Terrestrial > Soil > Vadose zone | place: USA...
ACAGATACAAGGTCAGATCGTACGTTGCGCGCGGCAGGGCATTGAGAATTCTGACGGCCGCGCGCTCGGCGCCGCCGCCATGCAACGACGGCAATACAAACGCCAGCTTGCGACCGGTCACGCAACTCTTGGCTCTCGGGCCAGCCTCAGTGCGAGCGTCCGCGACACGATGTCCATCATCGCGGCTGCCTGGCGATCGAGGGTGTGCGCGCGCGCGGTTTCGTAACCCTGTCGAATGAGCTGCTGTCGAATTGCCGATGAATTGAGCAGCAGCCTGACCGCATCGGCGACACCATGCGGGCTCGACTCGTCGAGCAGCAGCCCGTTCTGTCGATCGGTGATCAAGCTGCTGATGCCAGCGACGTTGGTCGTAATCACGGGCAACCCGGCGGCCATGGCTTCGAGCAGCACCCGCGGAATGCCCTCGCCCGGACCTGTCGGCAGCACGAAGATGTCGTAGTCGCGATACAGCACGATCAACTTCTCGAGTGGCACCGATCCGAGCAGGCTGACTCGCGCGGCCACCCCAAGCCGCGCCGCATCCGCCGCGATCGCGCTCCGTTCCTCCTCGCCAACCTGTCCAATCGTCGAACCGACGATGTCGAGCGTCACGTCGGCCTTGTGTTCGACGAGATCTGCAACAGCCCCCGGCAGCACGCGGAGGCCCTTACGGGGATCGATGCGGCTCACCGATAACACGCGCACTACCGCGCCCTGACAGGTGTCCGTGCGTGACGCGATGTCGCTTTCGAGCAGGGTGGTGGTTTTGGTTTCGTAAATCTGGCTGCCGTGCCGCGCGTGCTTTGCGCGAAGCGCCGCGCCATTCACAAACGTCAGCGAGCGTCGAATCATGCCCTTCAGCGCGCGTTCTTCGAATGCGACGTAAGCCGAAAACAACAGCTTCTTCACGCCGCGATACGGCAAGTGGGGCGCCAGCGCCCGGTAGTCACCCACGACGAGCAGGAAGACGGGCTTGTTGCGCTCGCGCGCGAGTCGATGGGCGAAGACGCCTGCCGGCGTCGGTACTCGCAGATGAATGACATCGCACTGGTCCACCCAGCGTTTGAGCCGGGTGTAGACCTGCGGCAGATTCGGATAGAACTGGCGCGGTCCCGGAAAGTACGGGAGCGGCGCCAGCCGCACGTTCGTTGCGCGTACGCGCGTTCCAGTCGCAGGCGGCACGTCAAAGACCGGCACGGACAGAATGATGCGATCGAAATACGGCGCAAGCGAGTCGACATAGCGCGCGAACGATCCTTCCGCTTCCCACAACCCGCCGTCCGGCGTCTGCCAGAACGGCATGTGATACAGGATGCCAAGCCTCACGCCGCCCTCTCGGCCGAGAGCAAGCGATCGTAGAGATTCGTCACCGCCTCGATGTAGTTGGCGACGCCGAAGCGCGGGCGAACGAACTCGCGGCCGTGAGCGCCGAGCCGATGCCTCAGGTTCGGATCGTCCAGCAGGCGCGTCAGCGCGTCTCCAAGCGCCACGCGATCGCCTGGAGGAACGAGCAACCCTGTTTCATCGTCGCGGACGACCTCCGGAATTCCCGCGACGCGCGTGGCGACGACCGGCACACCGGCCCCAAGCGCAAGGACCATCGAAAGCGGAAGACCTTCCCACAGCGACGGCATGACGAACACATCGCTCGCGGCGAGGACGTTTCCGAGGTCACGACGCGCACCGAGAAAGTGCACCCGGCGGGAAAGATCGAGCGTCTCCGCGCGCCGCGTCAGCGCCCCGCGCAATTCGCCGTCTCCAATCACTGCGAGATGTGCCTGCTGCAGTCGCTCGTTCCCGTGTAGGGCGTCGAAGAGAACGTCGTGCGCTTTCTGAGGCGTCAACCGGGCAATGATCGTGATGACATCGGCCTCGCGAGGCAGACCCACCGACGCGCGCCATTCGGCACGCGTCATCGTGGCCGCGAGCTGCGACCAGTCGACGGCGTTGTAGATGACCTCAACACGCGATGGATCGGCATGCACTTGATTGATGTAGAAGCTGCGCACCGACTCCGCCGACGCCACCACGCGATCCGTGCCTCTCATCAGCAGGCGCTCGGCAATCGCGTGATGCGGGCGCTTGTGTTCGTAGATATTCACTTCGGTGCCAATCACGATGGGCACGCCCGCGAGAATCGCGGCGAGCCTGCCATACAGGCTGGCGGTCAGGAGAAACGTGTGCACAATCTCAGGTTGCGTCTCGCGCAGATACGCGCGAATACGCAGGACGTCGAGCGGCCGGCGAAGACCAGGATTGAGCCCGAGCACCGTAAAAGGAACGCCGGTGGCCCGAATTTCTTCGCCGATCGGTCCAGGCTCGTGGATGCAGCACACCACCGGCTCGAACCGCGCCGGCAAGTGGCGCACGAGATTGAGCACCATTTCTTCGGCGCCGCCCACGTGAAACGCGTGTGCCAGATAGAGCACGCGCACCCTGCGCGCGTCGTGGCGAGTTGATGGTGTGGCGCCCCGCTGCTGGCTCACGATATCGCCAGCGCGCGATAGGAAGCCACCGTGCGTTCGATGCCATCCCGCAGCGGTATCGTCGGACACCAGCCAAGCTCCCGCCGGATCCGCGACACGTCCGCGATGAAATCGCCCGTCTCGATTTGCTGCGCAAGCGGCGGCCACTCAACATGCCTGACCTGTCCTCCACCGGCAATCGACACGATCAGGTGCGCGACGTCGATCATCGCCGTGCCCTGACCGCTGCCCACGTTGTAAACGCGCCCGTCACTGACGTCTGATGCGCCAAGTAGCAGCAGCGCACCAACGACATCATCCACGTGAACGTAGTCGCGCTGCTGCCGCCCGTCGCCGTAAATCGGAAGCGCTTCGTTTGCCAGCGCGAGCTGCACGAGCCGGTTGATGACGCCGTACGCCGTGCGGCCAGGCGGCTGGCCGGGGCCGTACGGATTGGTGACGCGTGCGACGGCAAAGCGCAGTCCAAACAGGCGGTTGTAGAGCCGCAAGTATCCCTCGGCCGTCGACTTGTGTATCGCGTGAACGCACGTCGCATCGGCGGCATCTTCTTCGGAAACGGGAAGACGCAAGGGACGGCCGTACTGCAGTCGCGATCCAACGACAACGACCTTCGCCGCAGGGTTCACCTCGCGCATGGCTTCGAGGAGTACGAGAGTGCCACGGCAATTGACGTCGAGATCCGTCCACGGATCTTCCATGCTGCGCACAGCGCCCGATTGTCCAGCAAGGTTGAAGACGACGTCCTGGTCCGAGACGGCGTGTGTGATGAGCCGGAGGTCGCGAACGTCACCTTCGATAATCCGCACGCCGGCCTGCTCGAGCAATTGAGCACGCTCTGAATGCCGCACGCGTGCCGGCGTCACGACCGTTACCTGCGCGGCGTCGAGCGCGCGACTGCGCGCCAGGTTGACGCCGATGAAGCCGAGGCCGCCGATGACGAGCACGCGCGTGTTCTCGTACGTGCTCATACGTTGGATTTCAGCGCGACGCAGCGCGTATGCAGGTGCACTTCTGAACGAAACTCCTCCAGCGTTTCGATCTCGAACTCCGGTGTGAGCTGTCGCACGACCCACCGTTCGTCGGCGTACAGACCGCCGGCCATGAGACGCGTGTGCAGGCCGTCTCCCAGCTTTCCTGGCAACAGGGGCAGAAGGCGATGTCCGAGCCTGCGACCCGCTGTGCGCGGAACGCTCGCCGATAACGGGTGCACGGTCGTAAACGCGAAGCGGCCGCCGGGCCGAAGCCACCCCTGAACGCGATCGACGACCGCTCGCGTCAACGGTGTGTGTTCTGCAAGAACGCCAATCGAGTACACGAGATCGAATTGCGCCGGCCGAAACTCGTAGGTGAGGAAATCCCCATGCACCAGCGTCACCGACGCGGAACTGATCCGCTCGGCGTGCGGCGGACGGCGCGCCTCGGCAAGCATCGCCTCGGAAGCGTCGAGGCCGACCAGGTGTCGCACGCCGCGAAGTGCCCAGAAATATCGGCCCGTGCCACACCCCAGATCGAGCACATCGATCGCGTGGTCGAAGCGGCCGCAGACCTCCCGCACCCATTCGGCGAGCGCGAGGGTCGCGCCGCGATCTATGAGGTCGTCATCGCACGCGCGATACCGTTTCGCGTACGACGTGTCGTAAAGGTCCGCCGCGCGACGGCCCCATCGACTTTTTGAAGCGAGCGCCATCACGCGAACAAGCCTTCGGCGCGGACAAACCGCACATCCGGGCTTCGCCCGGCATGATCCAGAAAGCGAAGCAGCACGTCCTTCATGCCGCGATCGATTTCCCAATAGTGCGTTGCCAGACAGAAATCACCGCCCAGACGCTTCGCTTCTTCAAATCCTGCAACAAGCTCCTCCACCGTCGTCCCGGGAATGAGGCTGTGACAACCAAACTCCGCGTGCCGGCGGTATCGAAGCACGTACGGATACACGAAGCGGTCTGTCTTCCGGCGGCCTGTTGCTGCGCGAAAGCGCCGCACACGCCACCAGTTGGCGATCGTGTAGCGATCCCACGCGCGCATCGAGGGCCGAAACGACAGAAACGATCCCAGGAGATTCAGACCGGCGCCGCTCACCGCCGATAGTCCGCGCTTCGAAAGTGCATTGTGCGGAGGCACGAAAATCGACGGCCGCGAGAGAAGCCCCTCGAGATATCGCAATCCCTCGCGAACGCGGCGATCGGGGTCGCGAGCCGCCTCGAACTCGGGCCCGCTGGGAAAATCCTGATGCGTGTATCCATGGAGCGCGATCGTGACGCGACCGCGCGCTGCGGCTTCCTTGAGAAACGTCACGAGCTCCGGATTACGCTCCAGCGCGAAGGGTTCGCCCGAGTGCCAATGTTCGCGAGGAATTCCGGCACGCTCGTAGCCAATCGCAAACGGCACGGTCGCCAGACAAACGGGGATCCGATCCCAGACATCGCCGTATACGCGTTCGAGCGTCTCGGGTTGCGTGAAATAACACGTGTCGTCATCTCGAAGCGCGACTTTCATGCCGAGCGGCGCTCAGCATCGACCCGGTGGCGCAACACGCGTTCGTAGACGCCGAGCAGCTTCAGCGCGCTGGCGCGCCAGGAATACCGCTCGAGCACGACGGATCGATTGTGCACGCCGGCGATTCGACGGCGCTCTGGCGTTTCGAGCCACGATGCCAACGCAGCGGCCAATTGCGCAGCGTCTCGCGACGCGACGAGATCCCCGCCGCGTCCCTTCTCGACGAATGCATGCACTCCGCCGACATCGGTCGCCACAACGGGCAACTGCGAAGCCATCGCCTCGAGGACGACGTTCGGAGAGTTGTCGAAGTCCGAGGTCAATGCAAAGACATCAGCGCTTCGGTAGTAGCCGGGCAACGCGGTGAGCGGCACATAGCCGGTGAAGGTGAGGGCATCCTGAATGCCGAGCGCCCGTGCCCGAGCGACGAGCGATCGAAGCTCGGGTCCTTCACCAACGACAATCAGATGCGCCGCAGGGACGCGTTCTCGAAGAAGAGGCATTGCGTCGAGCAACAGGCGAACGTTCTTGATCGGCACGAGCCGCCCAACGGCAATGACGACGAGCTTTCCCGCAAGTCCGAGGTCGGCACGCCGGTCGTCACCGCCGGCTGTGAAGAGATCCGCATCCACGCCCTTCGGCACGTGCGTCACCGGACGTCCAAGCATCGCGGGCAGATGCTCGGCCGCCCACCCGTCGGCCACGAGCGCGTCGGCCTCCGCCAGATCGGCGGCGTAGCGCGCGTGCGGACGTCCTGGCAGATTGATCACCACAGGAGTGTCGCCGCGACGGAGTCGCGCAGCCTGATGAACGGCGTGCGCATGCACGACATCGGGCCGCGTCGTGCGACGTGCAATCTCGTGCCATGCGGCGCGACAAAACCACTCTTCGTCGAGATGCAACGCCGCGGCGGTCGCGCGGCCAAAGCCTCGACGATGCTGGAGGCGATAGACCACATCGCGCAAATACGGGGTGCGCAGAACCGTTGCAGGCACTCCGCTGATTTGATGTCGCGCGCAGCCAATCAGCAGCGGCTCGCCGGCAATGACATCGACGTCGACGCCGAGCGCGGCAAGCTCGCGCATCCACGCCAGGTGTCGCGTCTCTCCCCCGCCTCGCATCATCGCGAGGCACCGCACCATCATCGTTACGCGCATCTACGCGCCGGCGAGGAGACCGAATCGAGATGACGTCGCGCCCACAGCTCGAGGCTCACCAGCGCCCAGATGCGCTTGGCATGATCGCGCGTACCGCGCTCGTGCTGCTCGAGAAGGGCGCTCACCTGTTGCGTCTGAGTCCATCCGCGCTGTCGCGAGCGCGAGTCGAGCAGAATGTCTCGCGCCCAGGCGGTCAGGCCGCCCTTGAACCAGCTGCGCAGCGGCACGCCAAACCCGCGCTTTGGCCGCTGGAGAACCTCCGCAGGCACCCACGGCCGGACGACCTCGCGCAAGAGACGCTTCGTGATGCCGGCGTTCGCATGACGTTCTGACGGCTGCGCCGCTGCGAGCTCGACGACGCGGTGATCGAGAATCGGGCAGCGGGCCTCGAGCGAGTGCGCCATCGAAGCCCGATCCACTTTCACGAGAATGTCGTCGGGCAGGTAGTGTCGCTCGTCCCACTGTTGCAAGCGAGCGAGCAAGGTGCCGTTCGCGGATCGGAGTTGCTCTACTGCCTGGTGCTGCGGGAGGACGTCAACTGACCGAACGACCTCGGGAGCAATGACCGCATCGAGCAGATAATCCGGAAAGACCGTGCGGCGCCACACGTACCACGCTTCGGGACCAAGGGCCATCGTGCTCAACCGGCCCTTGCCGCGGGCGTGCACCGGAACGAGTCGCGCGCCGGTGCCAACGACGCTGCGCCACGCCTGCACCGCCGGCGATGCCACGCGCGCAAGCGCGTCGACGTACGGCGTGTAACCGGCGAAGAGCTCGTCGCCGCCATCGCCGGAGAGGCAGACCGTCACGTGCCGCCGCGCAAGCTGCGACACATAGAACGTTGGAATCGCAGATGCATCGGCGAAAGGCTCGTCGTAATGATGCGCGAGCGTCTCCGCAACCTGGATCGCATCCGGCGTCACGATTTGCTCGCGATGGTTCGCCCCGAACGCCTCCGCCGTCCGTCGTGCATCGTCGAGCTCGTCGTAGTGTGCGTCGCCAAAGCCGATGGTGAACGTGTTGATCGGCCGCTCGGCCAGCTTCGTCATGAGCGCCAGAACGGCTGCGGAGTCGATGCCGCCGCTGAGGAACGCGCCAAGCGGAACGTCGGAGCGCAGTCGAATTCGAACGGCCTCGGTCAGCTCGGTCCGCAGTTGCTCGATGACCTCTTGTTCGCGCTGTGTTGCATGTGCGGGCGGCACCGGCCACGACCAGAACTGTTCCTGCGCGATCGAGCCGGTATGCGCGTCAATCGTGAGCGCGGTGCCAGGCTCGAGCCGTCGCATGCCGCTGAAGATTGACTGTGCGCCGGCCACGTAGCCGAATGTGAAGAAGCCAAGCAGGGCCTGCTGATCGATCGGCGGCGCTTCACCGATGGCGGAAAGAATCGCTTTCGTTTCCGAACCGAACACCATTTCGCTGCCACGGCGGAGGTAGTACAGCGGCTTTTTGCCAATGCGATCGCGCGCAAGCACGAGACGCTGGCGTGGCGCATCCCAGATGGCGACGGCAAACATGCCGCGCATTCGACGAAAGCCGGCGATGCCTTCGCGCGCGTACAAATGCGCGATCACTTCGGTGTCACAGGCAGTCACGCATCGGGCGCCCGCGCGCTGCAGCTCTTCGCGCAGCTCGACGTAGTTGTAGATCTCGCCGTTTTGCGCGACCGTGATGCCGCCTGCAACCGAGAGCGGCTGATGGCCGCCGGCAACATCGATGATGCTCAATCGTGCCGCGCCCAGCGCGACGGGACCGTCGACGAAGTGTCCGTGGTCATCGGGACCGCGGTGGCGGACGGTCTCCACCATCGCGGCCAGGCGCGAGACGTCCGCTGGCGCGTGATTCAGCGAGAGGAAGCCTGCAATTCCACACATGAAGCCGTCTGCGCAATCTGTCGACCGGTCACGCGCGTAAGCTCGTCGACGACAAAGCCCGCCACGCGCTCTGCGGCGCGTCCATCGAGAAACTGACACTGTTCGCGAACCACCCGCGCACGCCCCTCGCGATCGAGCATCGGATCGTCGAGATAACGGCCGACGTACTCGATGAGTTGTTCCGGTGATTCCGCCACGCGCACAGCCCCGTGCCGTGTGATGTTCACGTAGTGCGTGAAGCGGTAATAACGGCGCGCCGAGCGCGTCCATTCCGACGGCTCTTGGCCGTCGAAGGCCACGTTGACAACCGGCGTGTCGAAAATGGCGGCTTCGATGCTGATGGTGGACGCCACGTTCACGATCACATCACTGTGCCGCATCGTATCGGCGAGATGCTGCTGGCTGTCGGTCGTGACATCCACGGAGAGCCCGTCGCCCGTCCGAACTGTTTGACGAAAGGGCTTCTCGATGATGATGTGCGGCATGCCTTCGAATTGACGGTAGTGCTCGAGCGCGTCGCGCGGGTGGAGACGCACGAGCACTTGCGCGGGTTGAGAGCAGCGCCCCGTCTCGATTGCGCTCGAGAGCACACGCAGCACGTGGTCGTGGTGCGAGTACAGCTCGCGTGGCGTGGTGGTCAAGGTGATGAGTTTGCGCCGCGGATCGGCACCGATGCGGGCAAAGAACGCCGACCGGTTGACACCGCCGCCGTCGCGGAAGTAACGATCCCACTGCGGCGTTCCCGCAATGCGCACTTCGTCAGCGTCGTAGCCGTGCAGGTCGACGGCCTGCTCCTTCATCAGCTCGTTCCAGACCACGAGCCGCGTGACGCGGCGAACCGGCAGCAGTTTGTTCGTGAAATTGTCCCAGCTCGGATCGATGGCCATGCTGGCGATGCAACGCCGTGCCGCGGTTCGAAGGAGCGGCACCTCGGAAAAGATCAACCCAGGACTCGAAACAATCAGCAGCACCGGATTGTGGCGATCGAATATCTCTTCAGCCCCCGGATGTCTGATCCACGAATCGCTCACCTGGTATCGAGTTGGCCTTCTCACCATTGACGGCGCGAGCAACTTCGCAAGAAGAGCCTTTGCGCCAATCCAGCGGACGGTTCCTTTCGCGAGCGCCTCGGCACGACGGATCTCGACCGACTCTGTCAAGCCCGAATTCAAATACGCGGCCTGCATGAGCGCCTGCAGCCGCGCCTCGAGTCCTGCCGGCCGGTGCGGCGGCAGATCCTCGAAGTGCACGCGCGAGTGGCGAACCTCGCGCACGAACTCGGGATCCTTCACCAGCGGCGACAACAACACCACTCGAACCGCTTCGTCTGCTTCCAGCAACCGTCTCAGGATGCCGGTGCGCAGCAGGTTTCCGGCGGCAGCGCCGTGCGGAACGGAAACGAGCACCGGGACGGTCTTCGTTGTGCTCAGCGGCTGTCTCCCGAAAGATGCCACTGAAGCACCGAACCACGCAACGACGAGCCACAGAAACACCGAATCACGGAAAAGATATTTGCCTCCGTGTTCCCGTGCTTCCGTGGCTCTCGATTCCGTGCTTCCGTGTTTCAGTGGCCTCTTCCTGCGCGGCAAAGGGATGGTGACGAAATTCAAACGGCAGCGCGACCAGACCATCCTGTTCGTCCGCGAGACTGTCGACGCCGGCGCCCTGACCAGCGATCGCGAACCGAGGACCGGCAGTGACGATGTCGTAGGAGGCGAGTTGATACTGGTCGGTGATCGAGAGTCGCAGGACGTACTGGCGTGGTCTCAAGGGCAGGCGGTTGAATCGGCACTCGATCGTGCCGTTGCCCTGAACAACGGGCTCCGCGTCGCCGCGGTTGGAGCCAGCCGTAGCGATGACGACACCGGTATCGACATCGACGATTGCCAATTGGAAGATCGGACGTTCGACATGCTGCTCGCTGCGATACGTCGCACGGACGACGAGCGTGTCGCCCGTCGAAAACACACCGCTCGGCCGGCCGATTCCGTCAAAGAGCTCCACGCTGACGTAGCGGATCTCGCCCGTGCCGCCGCGGTGACTCTGGAGGGACGTTGCCTGGTTGGCGAGCGCCTCGAGATTGATCTCGTTCATGTACCGCTCGGCGATGTCGCTCGCAGGGCCCTGTGCGACATCGCCGAGCGGTACATGAACGAGATCAATCTCGAGGCGCTCGCCAACCAGGCAACGTCCCT
>Ga0137375_10012134_pt1 | contig 10207 bp, 5 predicted proteins | sample SagtaG_24_FD_104936 | JGI IMG/M metagenome (GOLD analysis project Ga0137375, IMG submission 104936) | Vadose zone soil microbial communities from Sagehorn Ranch, Mendocino, California, USA - Sage1_R_113_16 metaG | ecosystem: Environmental > Terrestrial > Soil > Vadose zone | place: USA...
GCCACCGGCGCGGAGTTGCCCGCGCTGACCGTCACCGTGGCCGGGTCGCTGGCCAGCCCGTGGTTGTCGGTCACCTGCAGCTTCGCGGTGTAGGTGCCCACCGCCGCGTAGGTGAACGTCGGGGTGGGGCTGGTCGAGTCCCCGAAGGTCCCGTCGCCGTCCAGGTCCCACGAGTAGCTGAGGGTGTCACCCGCGTCGGGGTCGCTGGACCCGGTGCCGTCGAAGCTCACCGCGAGCGGCGCCGGGCCGCTGGTCGGGTTGGCGCCGATCACCGCGGTCGGCTGCTGGTTGCCGCTGGTGAAGCTGATGCGGTGGACCCCGCCGAGCAGTTCGACCCAGTACAGGTTCCTGTCGGGGCCGAGCTTGAGGTCGACGATGCCGGTCGCGGCAGCGGCGAACAGCTCGGTCGTGGCCGGGTCGGGCAGGCCGTCGCCGCCCTTGCGCATGGCCGCGATGCAGCCGCGGCTGTGGTCGGCGAAGAACAGCGCGTCGTCGTACCGGGCCGGGTAGTTGCCGGCGGGGTCGCCGAAGGCGAGCCCGGCCACGGCCGACCCGACCCCGTGGCACCTGCCCGCCGGCACGCCGTCAGGCCCGGTGTTCAGCGTCATGTCGGCGTTGTGCCGGTAGGCGTACACCGGCCCGGTCACCTCACCGGCGCCGAGGTTGGCGCAGATGTTGAAGCCGATGAACTGGACGGCGTTGCCCTCGTAGCAGGGCCAGCCGAAGTTCTCGGCCGGGCCGCCTGGCTGGATGCGGTCGACCTCTTCCCAGGCGCCCCAGCCCACGTCGCCGAGCCAGACCTCGTCGCTGCCCGGGCGGACGGTGAGCCGGAACGGGTTGCGCAGGCCGCTGGCGACGATGCGGCTGGCGTTGTCGGTCAGCGCGGGGGTGCCTGCGGGCAGGTCGGCCAGGGTGGCGGCGTCGATGCGCACGACCGTGCCGTCCAGGGTGACCGGGTCGCCGGCGGTGCGGGTGTCCTGGGAACGCAGCGCGCCGCCCTCGTTGTCGGCGGAGCCCCCGTCGCCCAGCGGGTCGTTGCAGGGGTTGCCGGTCTGGCCGTAGTCGGCGTAGTTGAAGCTGGCGCCGTCACCGCCGCTGGCGTAGAGGGCGCCGTCAGGGCCGAAGGCCAGGTCGCCGGTGGACTGGCTCGGGAACTGCTGGCACCAGTCCTCGATGAGGACCCGGGCGCTGCCGGGGACCGTCGCCTTGCCGGTCGCGTCGACGGTCAGGCGGGTCAGCCGGCCGCTCACGACGCAGCCCTGGTCGGTGGCGCCCGGCGGGGTGGGGCAGTCGTCGCCCCACTTGGGCGCCGGGTTGGGGTCGCCGAGGATGTGGTCGTAGGTGTACAGCACGTAGATGTAGGGCCGCGCCGGGAACTGCGGGTCGACCGCCATGCCGAGCATGCCCCGGTCCCAGAAGTTGTGGACCTCGGGCTCGAGGCCGGTGCCGAGCGCGTCCGGGGTGGTGTCGGTGAGGCTGTCGAAGACCTTGATCTCGCCGCCCTTCTCGGCGACGTAGACCTTGCCGTCGGCGAACTCCACGTTGACCGGGTTGGAGAGGCCGGTGAAGGCGACCTCGTCGTTGAACCCATCGGGCAGGGTCGGCGCGGCCTGGGCTGCGAGCGGCGTGAGCAGGACGAGGAGCAAGGCCATGACCGTCAAGGCTGAGGCGGTGGCCCCCGCCTTGGCTCGTCGGTGTACTGCAGATATCAACGGCCGCATGAGTGGACCCTCCTCATGAATTCGCGGCGGGCCGGCAGTCGACGGCCGCGCGGAATTCGGCTGAGGAGCACCGCGCGCGGCCACAAGGAATCCCCCTCGGCGCGAGCAGGCAACCATGCGCGCGTGCCTGCACCCGCGCTCGGGGAGTATCTGATCAGCTGTGCAGGCGGTCAACGGTAGGATTCACTAGCTCAACGGTAGGATTCACTAGGTAGATCAGTCTGCACCGGCGCCGAAAACCAGCAGAAAGGTTCGGTCCTACCGATCAATTCCTAACGATCGAATCGGACCCTGGTTGCAGCAATCCCAGGATGCTCGTCCTGGTCCGGGCGGGCCGGCCCCGGCCCGCCGCTATCCGAAGGCGGCGGTGCCGGTGATGGCCTGGCCGAGCACGAGCGTGTGGATCTCGCTGGTGCCCTCGTAGGTGAGGACCGACTCGAGGTTGTTGGCGTGCCGGATGACCGGGTACTCGAGGGTGACGCCGTTGGCGCCCAGGATCGTCCGGGCGCTGCGGGCGATCTCCAGCGCCTCGCGCACGTTGCTCAGCTTGCCCAGGCTGACCTGCTGGGGGGTGAGGGTGCCGGCGTCCTTGGCCCGCCCCAGGTGCAGGGCGAGCAGCATGCCCTTGCTCAGCTCGACCAGCATGTCGACCAGCTTCTGCTGGGTGAGCTGGAAGGCCGCGATCGGGCGGTCGAACTGCACCCGGGTCCCGGCGTACTGGAGGGCGGCGGCAAAGCACGCCCGGGCCGCGCCCATCGCACCCCAGACGATGCCGTAGCGGGCCTCGTTCAGGCACGACAGCGGGCCGCGCATGCCACGGACGCCGGGCAGGACGGCATCGCCGGGCAGGCGGCAGTCGTCCAGGACCAGCTCTGAGGTGACCGAGGCGCGCAGCGACAGCTTGCGGTCGATGTCGCGGGTCGAGAACCCGGTCGTGCCCCGGGGCACCAGGAAGCCGCGCACGCCCTCGCCGGTCCGGGCCCAGACCACCGCGACGTCGGCGATGCCGCCGTTGGTGATCCACATCTTGGTGCCGTTCAGCAACCAGTCCGACCCGTCCCGGCGCGCGCTGGTGCGCATGCCCGCCGGGTTGGAGCCGAAGTCAGGCTCGGTCAGCCCGAAGCAGCCGACCGCGTCGCCGGCCGCCATCCGCGGCAGCCACGCCTGCTTCTGCTCGTCGGAGCCATACTTCCAGATCGGGAACATGGCCAGCGACCCTTGCACCGACACGAAGCTGCGGAAGCCCGAGTCGCCAGCCTCGAGCTCCAGACAGGCCAGGCCGTAGCTGACCGCGTTGGTCCCGGCGCAGCCGTAGCCGTCGAGGTGCATGCCGAGCAGGCCGAGGGCGCCGAGCTCCTTGACCGCCTCGCGGGGGAACTCGCCGTGCTCGAACCAGGCGGCGATCTCGGGCAGGACCCGGTGCTCGACGAAGCGCCGGGTGGTGTCCCGGATCAGGCGCTCCTCCTCCGACAGCTCCCGGTCGATCTCGAGGAAGTCAAGGGCGGTCGCCGCCAGCTCGGTCATGGTGCAGTCCTGTCGCGCGGGGCCACCAGTTCCGCCCCCGAGTATTCCACAGGCCCGCCGCCCAGCGGCGGCGGGACCCTCGGACCGTGGCACAGGCGCTGTTGGGGGGCCGTGGGGGAGCGAGCTCCCCCCACATGGACAGAGGACCATGAGCACTATTGCGGAGAGGGCTATGGACTACGAGGTCTTCCTGCTCTCCCGCATCAAGGAGGAGTACGACCGCACCGGCGACACAGCGCCGCTGGCTCGCCGACCGCCTCGGCGTGTGGGCCCGGGGGCGGGTCCCTGTAGACTGCCGGCTGCTTCCCCTCAGCGTGTCCATCCGTTACGCTCGGACAGAACTGGTGTTCGGCAACGGCCCCCAGAGGGAGGCAGGCGTGCTCGTCGAGGACTACGCCGACCGGGTCCGGACGGCCGCCGGGCACCTGACCCGGCTGCTCGCCGACGGCGGCACCCGGGTGGACAACCCGGCCGACGAGCCGGTCGCGCCCGGCGACGACCGGCCGATCGAGCTGCGCCCCGACGCCGAGATCGTCCAGATCGGCAGCGACCCGGCCCGAGGGGTTTGCACCGCCGCGGTCGACGGCGGGTCGGCCTGCCTGGTCAACGGGCGCAGCTTCTGGGTGGTCGCCTACCGGGCCGGCACCATCTGGCACCGCGACCGGGCCACGATCCGCGAGGAGCGCGACCAGCTCGTGCTGCGCACCCTCAACCAGACCGACGCCAAGGCCGAGTACGCGCACGCCCTGGCCGCGGCCGGGGTGGTGCGCGAGCGGGAGCTGACCGACCTCGGCGGGGTCGTGGACGTCCTCCGGGAACTGGCCGAGTGGGAGCGGGCCAGGCAGGCCGTCGCCGAGGCCGGACCGGGGGACCTGGTGCTGGTCGACGGGAGCCTGCACCCGGGCCCGTACATGCCCGCCGCGGTCGTACGGCCAGTCCACGAGCTGGCCCTGGAGCGAGGGGTCGACCTGGTCGGGGTGACCAAGGCGTCGAAGCTGCGCTGGGGCCGCTACGCGCCACTGGTGCTGCGGGTCCGGCGCCGGGCCGAGGACGAGGTCGGCCCGGACGCGCGCTGGCTCCTGCGGGTCACCGACGCCGCCGAGGCGGCCGGCACGACCTGGCGCTCGGAGGTGTACGTGGCCCGGCTCGCCCGCCGCGGCGCCTACGCCTTCCGGGTCGACGCCGTCCGCGGCGACCGCAGCGCCGAGGAGCTGTTCGCGGTGCTGGCCGGGCTCTCCGACGACCCCGCCTTCCTCGGCTACCCCTACCCGCTGGCCCGCGCCCACCAGGTCGTGTCCCTGCCCGGCCACCTGCTCGCCGACCTGCGCCGCGACCTGCGCGAGGCGCTGCTGCGCGAGGGCCTGGCCGAGGACGACGTCGACCTGGTGCTGCGCGACTTCCACCTGACCCTGAACGCCTGACACCCTGAACGCCTGACACCCTGAACGCCTGACCCGACCAGAGGACCGTCCCATGCCCGACCAGCACCCCGGCTACAAAGGCCGCATCTTCGGCCGCTCCGTGCTCGACGTCCGCTTCCGGGCCTTCTACGGCGAGGACCTGTTCCTCGGCGAGCTGCTCGTCGGCGCCGACGGCGAGCGGGGCCGGCGCTACCTGTTCCGGGTCACCGACGTCGCCTACGGCTCGGAGTCGTCCGACGACGGCTGGGCCGAGCGCACCGCCGGCGGCCTCATGGCCATGGACCAGGTGGGGGAGCCGACCGGCATGCGCGACGTGGAGCGGCGGCTGTACAAGGTGGCGAAGGTGTCGAGCCTCGGCTACGTCGGGGCCGACCGCAGCTTCCACAAGCCAAAGAGCCTGCCCGCCCAGTTCGGGGAGGTGACCGCGCCCACCCAGGCCGACCTCGAGTTCCTGCGCGAGCGGATGGGCGACGTCGAGATCGGGCGGCTGCGCTCGGGCGAGGACACCATCGACCTGCCGGTCGGGATCCGGGGCGAGACCCTGCCGAGCCACGTCGGGGTGTTCGCCACCACCGGCATGGGCAAGTCGAACCTCATGAAGGTGCTGGCCGGGCAGCTCCTGGCCGCCCACGGCCGCTACGCGCTGCTGCTGTTCGACCCCCACGGCGAGTACCTGAACGGCGGCGGGCCGCCCCGCAAGGGGCTCGCCGACCACCCGCTCGCACCCGAGCGGCTGCGCGTCTACTCCCCGAGCCCCAGGCCGGGCCAGGGCAACCTGCTGCGGCTCTCCCTGGCCGAGCTGTCCGTCGACGACCTGCGCACCGCCTGGAAGTTCACCGTGCCCCAGTCCGAGGCGCTCGAGAGCGCCGCAGCGCACCTGGGGGAGAAGGGGGAGTGGCTGGTGCGCCTGGCCGAGGAGGAGCCGGAGGGGCTGAAGGACGGCAGCGAGCTCGGCCGCTACGCGCTCGCCACCATCCAGGTGCTCGCCCGCCGGGCCAAGCGGATCGTGCGCCTGCCTCTGATGACCTCCGACCCGAGCCAGTCCCTGACCGGGAGGGTCCTGGACGACCTGGCCGACGGCAAGGTGGTGCTGATCGACACCTCAGGGCTGGAGGCGGTCGAGGAGACCCTGGTGGCGTCGCTGCTCACCCGCAGCCTGCTCGAGGAGCGGACCGACGCCTACCGCTCCGACCGGGAGCGGTTCGGCAGGCTGCCCCGCACCCTGGTCGCGCTCGAGGAGGCCCAGCGGGTGCTCACCCGGCTGGACGACGCCGAGTTCAACGTGTTCCCCCGGCTGGCCCGGGAGGGGCGCAAGTTCAACGTGGGGCTGTGCGCGGTCACCCAGCAGCCCAAGCTGATCGACGCCGAGCTGCTCAGCCAGTTCAACACCTACTTCGTGCTCGGCCTGGCCGACGAGCGCGACCGCAGCATCCTGCGCTCGTCGTCCAAGCAGGACCTGTCCGACCTCGGCCCCGAGATCCAGACCCTGATGCCGGGGGAGGCGCTGGTGACCAACCCGGAGGCGCCGTTCGCGCTGCCCAGCAAGGTCCACTACTACGAGGACTGGCTGCAGACCCTCCCCGAGCCGGAAGCGGCCCGGCCGCGACCGGTCGGCGCGATGCAGGGCTTCTACGACTGATGGCCCGGGTCGTCGCGATCTCCGACGCGCACCTGGGACGCTCGCACTACCAGGCGGTCGACGAGCACGGCCTGAACCAGCGCGAGGCCGACTTCGCGGCGTCCTGGCACCGGGCGGTGGACGCAGCCCTCGGGCTCGACCCGGACGCGGTGCTGGTACTCGGGGACCTGTTCGACGCGCCCCGCCCGACCTACCGGGCGTTCCGGGAGGGCGCCCGGGGGCTGCGACGGCTGGCCGACGCCGGCGTGCCCACCCTGGCCATCTCCGGCAACCACGACACCCCGCGGCTGCGCGAGTCAGGCTCGCCGTACGCGGTGCTGGCCGACGCGTTCCCGACCATGGCCTTCGCCTACCGGGGCGCCCACGAGGCCGTCGACCTGCTGGCAGGGCTGCGGGTCCACGCGGTCCCGCAGTCCGGCAGCGCCGAGGAGCAGAAGCAGGAGATCGCGGCGGCGGCGGCGGCGCGCAGCGCCGACCACCACAACCTGCTCGTCACCCACGTCGCGGTCACGGTGCTGTCGCGCCGCTACACCTACGGCGACGTCAACGAGCACGAGGTCGACCTGGCCGACCTGGACGCCGGGTTCGACCGCATCCTGCTCGGCCACTTCCACAACCACGCCAAGGTCGCCCCCAACGCCTGGTACCCCGGGTCGACCGACACCTTCAGCTTCAAGGACCTCCCCAAGGGCGACGAGCCGGCCGTGAAGGGCGTGCTCAGCCTGGACACCGCCTCGGGCGCGGCCCGCCACCACCCGGTGCCGGGCGGCCGGCCGCTCGCCACCTTCCAGCTCGACGCCTTCGGCATGGACGTGTCCGAGGTGTACGACGCCATCGCCGGGCTCGCCCCGCCTGCCGGGGCGGACGGGGCCGTCGTGCGCGTGTTCGTCAACCAGGCCCGGGCCGAGGTGCGCCGCCTGCTCGACCGGCGGGTCGTCGGCGAGGCGTTCGCGGGCGCCCTGCACGTGGCCGTGCACGTCGAGGAGGCCGAGGGTGAGGGCGCCGCCCAGGTCGGCGCCGAGCCGGTCGCGAGCCTGGCCGACGAGTGGGACCGCTACCTGGCCAGCGTGCCGATCGAGGGCTACGACCGGGACCGGCTGGCCGGCATGGGCCGCGGCTTCCTCGAGCGCGCCGAGGAGGAGGCCCGCTAGCGATGCATCTCCGCTCCCTGTCGCTGCGCAACTACCGGGTCTTCCGGGCCGTCGACCTCGAGTTCCCCGACGGCCTCATCTGCATCTACGGCCCGAACGGCGCTGGCAAGAGCTCGCTGATCGAGAGTGTCCGGTATGCACTTTATGGGGACTCGCGGACCGACAAGGCGGAGCTGCGCTCGGCGGGGATCAGGGAGGACCTGCGGGTCGAGCTGGTCTTCGAGCACGAGGGCAACGCCTACGACGTGCGGCGCCGGCTGAAGGGGCAGAACCTCACCCCCGAGGTCGAGGTGTACCGCAACGGGCAGCTCGCGGTGCAGTCGGCCCGGGAGGCCAACGGCTTCCTGGCGCGGGTGCTCGGCATGGACCAGCGGGCGTTCCTGGCCTCGGTCTGCGCCCAGCAGAAGGAGCTGACCGCGTTCGCCACCATGCAGGCCAACGACCGTCGCAAGCTGGTCCTCGACCTGCTCGGGGTCAGCCCGATCGAGCGCGCCCTTGCCCGGGCCCGCGACGAGGCCAGGGACCGGCGCAAGACCGCCGAGGGGGCCAGGGCGCAGCTCCCCGACCTGGACGCCCTCGAGGCGGCCGCCGCGGCGGCCGCCGAGGAGCTCACCGCGGCCGAAGGGGCGGAGGCCGCGGCGGCCGCGGCCGCGGCGGAGGCCGCCAGCGCCCTGGCCGCGGCGGAGGCGGCCGCCGCCGAGGCAGAGCGGGCCGCCGCCACCCTGGCCGACCTGCGCAACCGGGCCGGCCTGGCCCGGGCCGAGGCGGCCACCAGCCGGCAGGAGGCCGACCGGCACGAGGCGCGGGCGGCCGCCGCCGACGCGCTCGAGCCGGAGATCCGGGCCGCTGAGGCGCAGGCGGCCGGGCTGGCCGAGGCGGCCCAGGAGCTGGACGCGCTCGAGCGGGCCCGGGAGGTCCACGCCGAGCGGGCGGCCCTGACCCGCGCCCTTGAGGACGCCCACCGCCGGGAGCGGACCGCCGCCGACGCGCTGGCCCGGGCCACGCGGGAGGCCCAGGGCAGCGCCGAGCTGGTCGCGGCCCGGGTCAGGCTCGAGGCCGAGCAGGACGGGATCGACGAGGAGCTGGAGGCCGCCCGCGAGCGCCACGCCGAGCTGAGCAGGGCGCTCGGCGCGGCGGCGGCCGCCCACGCCGCGGCCCGGGAGGCGGCCGAGGCGGGTGACGCGCTCGACCCCGCGGCGCCCTGCCCGACCTGCGGGCTACCGCTCGGGGAGCGGTACGGGGACCTGCGCCGGCACCGGGCCGAGGAGCTGGACGCGGCCGCGGCCACCCACGCCAGGGCGGCCGTGGCCACCGACGAGTCCAAGGCGGCCGGGATCGCGCTCGCGGCCAGGCAGAAGACCCTGGCGGGGGAGCTGAAGCAGGCGCGCGAGGCCGAGCGCCGGGCCGAGCGGGCCACGGCCCTGGTCGAGTCGGCCGAGGCGGCCCTGCGCACCGCCAGGGAGGACGCCGAGGCCAGGCAGAAGACCCTCGACGGCTGCCCCGACCCCGGCTTCGACCAGGCAGCCTGGGAGCGCTGCCGGCAGGCGGCCGCCCGCCGGGACGAGCTGACCGCCGCCCTGGCCGGCCTGCGGGCCCGGCGCGACCAGGCCGGGGTGGACCGCGACGCGGCCAAGGGGGCACTGGCGCGGGCCGACGAGGCCGACGGCCGCGCTGCGGCCCTGGACGCCGAGGCGGCAACCCTCGGCGACGCCGACGGGGCGCGGCAGCGCGCCAGGGACCGGCAGCGCGCCGCCGGCCAGCAGCAGACCCTGGCCCACGGCGCGCACCAGCAGGCCGCGGGCGCGCTGGCGGGCGCCCGCCGGCGCGAGGCCGACCAGGCAGCGGCCCTGTCCGCCGGCCGCGAGCGGCACGAGCGGGTCGCCGCCCTGGAGGACGAGGCCGGCTACCTGGCCCGGCTCGTCGACCTGGTGGTCGCGTTCCGCCTGCACCTGGTCTCCCGGCTGGGGCGGCGGCTGTCCGCCGAGGCGGCCGCGCTGTTCGCCGAGCTGACCGACGGCGAGTACCAGGACCTGGTGGTCGACCCGGAGGACTACACGATCCGCATCGCCGACGCCGGGACCGAGCACGAGCTGTCCCGCTTCTCCGGCTCCGAGAACGACCTGGCCAGCCTCTCCCTGCGGGTGGCGGTGAGCCTGGTCATCGCCGAGGGCGCCGGCGAGCTCGGCGTGCTCGTCCTCGACGAGGTGCTCGGCGCGCTCGACCGGGACCGGCGTGAGCGGATGCTGGCCGCGCTCACCACCCTGCAGGGCCGCTTCCGCCAGGTGCTGCTGGTCACCCACAACGACGAGGTCAAAGACCTGCTCCCGGCCGCCATCGAGGTCCGCAAGGGCCCGTACCGGGCCTCGACGGCCACCGTGCTTGGCGACCCGGCCTGACCGCTCGGGCCGCGCCCGGCCACCATTGACTTGCCCGCGACCTCGGCCGATACTGCGCCGACCCTGGGGCCGGGCGGCCGGACGGGCTCCGGCCGAGCCGGGTGCAGGCGGGCCGCGCGCGATCAGATCCCAGCGGTAGCCGAGCAGCGGGCGGCGCCCGCCGGCGGGCCGCACCCGGCCAGCCGCCGCCTTGCACGCAGGGTGCAACATGTCGTCACCCCGGGAACAACCGCCAGTCGGGAGCTGTTAGGGGAGGACTGGACTGCACGGACGCACGGACGCACGGACGCACGGACGCACGGACGCACGGACGCACGGACTGCACGGACTGCACGGACTGCACGGACTGCACGGA
>Ga0137375_10012136_pt1 | contig 10207 bp, 11 predicted proteins | sample SagtaG_24_FD_104936 | JGI IMG/M metagenome (GOLD analysis project Ga0137375, IMG submission 104936) | Vadose zone soil microbial communities from Sagehorn Ranch, Mendocino, California, USA - Sage1_R_113_16 metaG | ecosystem: Environmental > Terrestrial > Soil > Vadose zone | place: USA...
AGGTGGGTGCGGATTGCAGTGCGGATGAAGTCGGTGCGGTTGGAATAAAACCCTTCCTGCACCAACAAATCGATCTGGCCGAGGTCGATGACCCCCAAATTGATCGTAATCTTCTCGGTTTCGCCGGCCATCACCATCTCCTTACCATCTAGCCAGATGGTAGTATACCGGAAGGCGACAGGTTGTCAAGCAAAGCTCACAGGTAGCTAGAAGGGAATGACAGCCGAGTGATTGGTACATTTCCCGTCTGATGCTGGTGGGAGTCGTGGGCCTCGGCAGAGAGAGCACATTGTGGGTGCTCCTTTGCGATTGGTGGAAGCTACCCTAACACTGGGCCGACATGGTAGGCTCAGGGGGAAAGGCAGAGGCTCCTGTGATAAGGTATCTTATCACAGCAACCAGGTACACCGCTGCGGATGCTGAAGCGATCGGGCCAGCCGAATGGCGTGCTACGTATCGACTCTTATCACAGGATCAGGCACGTACTGGTGCAGCGCGTGCGCGAGAGCGTACAGGCGAGGAGGATGTAATGCCACCAGAGCAGGGTGACGCGACCCGACCACTCCAGGCAGTGATTGACGATTTTCTGCTTGATTTAGCGCAAGCCAATCGACCCCAGCACACCCGCCGCGCGTATGCATCCGATCTCCACCAGTTCGCCGACTGGCATGCTGGTCCACTCGCGACCATCAACGCCCAGTGCTTGCGTGAGTTCTTTGCGAGCTTGGCCCACTTGAGCGCCGGCACGCGGGCCTGCAAACAAGCGAGCCTGTCCACGTTCTTCCGCTGGGCAATTCGTCAGGGGTTGCTCACGAGCAATCCGATGACGTACATCGAGCGCATCAAGCCGGTTCCGCCCCGGCAGCATGGGATTGATCGGGGCGCCATTGAAGCCGTGATCGGCTGTATTCCACCAACGCAGCGCCGGGATCGCTTGCTCTTCCGTCTACTGTTAGAGACAGGGATACGGATCGGCGAAGCGCTCAACCTGTATGTCGAAGACATTGACTTGACCCTGGATGACGAGCGCATCGAGGTGCGGGGGAAAGGCCAAAGCCGCCGCACCGTGTTATTGGACGACTCTGCCCTGGTGCAGGAACTGCGCACCTACTTGAAACACATGCGGTACCAGCATGGTCCGGTGTTTCGGGCCAGCAAAAATGGACGGGGTGGGCCACTGCGCTATCAATCGGTGCAGGAGCACTGGGCGAGCTACTGCGCCCAGATCGGCCTGCAGTGTCCCTTACACCACCTGTGCCATATCCACGCGACGGAACTGGTCAGTTGGCCCGGCTCTTTCACCCACCGAAGCTCCACTCGACGATGCTGACCCTGGTCTTCTCGTTTCAGCTGTGCCCGATATGTATGGCAAAATCACGCCTGCTACGCCGGGTGCTCGTCTTACCATACCTGGCCGTCTGTCTCGAGCATCAGGCCGTGCTTCGACAGACGTGTCAGTGTGGGGCAATCCTGCGGATCTTCACCAAGCACACGGCGCCATTTAGCTGCTACCAGTGCGGGCTGGACTGGGGAGAGCTACCTCACCAGGGTGCCACGGTTGAACAGCTTGTGCTGGCCGAGCAACTCCTGGCCTGGTATACCTTCTTTTTGAGTGTGGGCACGCCAGTCACGGTGCAGCGGGCGCTCGACCTGCTTGCCCAGCAACCGGTCTGCCACCCCGGACGTCTCCACGAGGTCACCTCTCTGGCCGAGGAAGTTCGCAGGCGCTCCGCCTACCGCCGTCAATGGGTGCCTCTTCCCCTCGGGAAACTCGTTACGGCACTGGTCGAACGGGAGTTGGTGTTGAGCGACACGCTGCGCCAGCATCTGACCGGCGGAGCATAACGGCCATCAGGATCTGGTCGTCTTCGTTCGCACAGTCAGGTGAAGAAATTTACCTGAATGTGCGAACGGAGGCCGGGTTTGCCTGATAATCTCGTTCGAACCTTGGCGTGAAGTACCACCCATCGTGGCGGCGATCCGTGTGCGGATCTTCTCGATGTCCACCGGCGCGAGCGCGCCGGGCGTCCTCGGCTGCGCGCCGACCGTCGGCGTCGCCGAGGAGTCGAAGGTCTCGCGCTGGCGAACCTGCACCCTGCGGAAGACATCGAGCCAGCCCGGCGACCAGAACCAGGCCGTGCCGATCGGCAGCGACGGGAGCGAGCGCATCAGCTCCTCGCGCTGCTCGGGCGTGCCATGGACCTTGATCCACGCGTCGATGGTATCGCGGTCCTGCGGCGCGATCGTCCGCAGCGCGATCAACACCTCGATTTGGGTCAACACGTCCTTGCTCAGCACGGCGCTGCGCTGGGTGACCAGCGTGACGCCGATCCCCCGCGCTCGGCCGCGCCGCACCAGGTCCTCGATCGCGCCCAGCATGCGCTCCTGGCCCTTCTGCGGGCGCTGCGGCGCAAAGGCATCGGCTTCGTCCAGCACAAGCTGGAGCGGCCGGCGATTGCGGTGGTACAGCCGCTCGGCGAAGTCGGTCATGAAGCGGGTCTGCTCGCCCTTGCGGAAGTGCGACAGGTCGAGCACCGCCGAGATGCGCTCGTCGACAATCAGGTCGGCGATCACCTGGCCGGCCGCGACCTCCAGCGGCACGTCGCCGTGGTCGCCGCCGAGGATCACGATCGGCAGGCCGGGGCGCTTGCCATCGGCCGACGCGCGCAAGCCCCACCAGACGCCGATCGGATCGACCACCACGGCGTGCAAACCGGCCTTGACCAGCTCCTCGACCAGCACCAAGGCGGTGTAGGTCTTGCCCACATCGCGCTTCGCGAGGATCGCGAAGGTCTGGGTTACAGCGTCGGCGGGGATGGAGAAGTTGGTGGCGAGATGCAGCTCGGCCATAGGCATTCCTACGATTGTATGGTGCTATCGTAGCACGGCTGACTATCTCGCGCTCATCCTGTGGCAAACAATGGCTTGCTCGCAGCGCGCAGCGCGTATCGCTGATTCTTGCGCCTGGACTTGTTTGCTTGCTTGTTATGCCCGAAAACTACCATTCGTGGCGTTTACTTGACATGGCAAAGCGATACGAGTAAGGGCGATAGACCGCCAGCTTGATCGCGTTCGTGTAACGTTGGCCTACCTGAAAGGGGAACGACCAATGATGACAAGCGAAACCGAACCGTTAGACACGACGGCGCCGAACTCGTATAAGGATGCGCGCAAACCATGCGATCTGGTAATGAAAGGCGGCATTACCAGCGGCGTCATATATCCACAAGCTGTGCTCGCGCTGGCGAAGAACTACTGCTTCCGCAGCATCGGCGGAACATCGGCCGGCGCGATCGCCGCAGCCATGACGGCCGCGGCCGAGTACGGGCGCAAGCAGAAGCAGGCCGATAGTGATCAGCAGTGGGCTGGGTTCGTCTTAATGGAAAATGAGATCATCCCCCAGCTGACGACCGAGGGCTTCATACGCGGCCTGTTCCAGCCAGCGCCCGCGACCCAGCCACTTCTGGATGGCCTGCTGACATATCGCCGGCGCCAGCACGCGCGCGAGCAGCGCGCCGCCACACGGCACCAGCCGCCGCGTACGCATTCGGGGTCGCTGCGCGCGAGAATCTGGGACGCGGTGGCTACCTTGTGGGAAACCGCTGCTAAGGCACCCTGGGGGCCGCTCAAGCGGTCGACCTTTTGGGGCTTGGTGGGCAGCGCTCTCATCGCCGTGCTCCTCAGCGCGGCCGCGCTGCTCGCCAACAACGCATTTGTGGCCGTGATCCTCCTGGTTCTGGCGATCGCCGCAGTTGTGCTGGGATACCTGATCGGGAGCGTTGTCGGGGTCTTGAATCTGTTGGCCAACGACGTGCCGGGCCAGCATTTCTATGGCATCTGCACGGGCATGGGCAATGATACAGCGCTGACCAACTGGTTGGCGGATACGATCGACAGACTGGCAGGGCTGCCCAGCCGGAAGACGCCACTGACATTCCGGCAGTTGGCGATGAACCATCAGTCCGACGATCAAGCGCCGTTCGATTTGACGCAAACGATCACCCTGAATATGGTGACAACCAACCTCAGCCAGGGCCAGCCTTATACGCTGCCGTTCACGAGCGGGCCGTTCCTCTTCAGCAAGCAGGAGTTTGAACGACTATTCCCCCACTACATCGTCGAGTATATGACGACCATTTCTGAGGCATATCCGCCAACGGATATCACGCAGCAAAGTATCCAGGTCATGGTGCCGCACGGCGAGGATCAGTATCGACCGCTCAAGGACCGCGAGCCATCTGAAACCCATGATCTGTATTTTCTGCCGCGCGGCCTCGATCTGCCAGTGGTGGTCGCCACGCGCATGAGCCTGAGCTTCCCGCTGCTGCTCAGCGCGGTGCCGCTCTGGACCCTGAACGAGGCATGCCTCCGGAGGTACACCGATGGCAACACAATAACTCTTGCGGCGGGCGATCTACAACGCAACTGGTTCAGCGACGGCGGCACATGCAGCAACTTCCCTATCCACTTCTACGATCGGTGGTTTCCGAATCACCCGACGTTCGGAATCAATCTGGAGACGGTGCCGGATGAGCTTTTGGAGAAGAAGGGCAAGCTACCTAGCGGCCTCACGCCGAAGATGCTGGAGTATCGGAGTATCATTAGACCCGAGCCTCCTGACCAACCACGCGAGGCAACGCAACCTTGGAAGGTGTTCCGAAATGTGCCCCCGCTCAACGAGAATGCGTTCAAGCACCTGGTTCATCTGCCCAAGCCCTTTCCACAAGAGCGGCCGCTGCCGCGTTGGGAGCCCTTGGGCGGCGAGTTAGGCAGTTTCGTCTGGTCGATCATCAATACTGGCCTATTCTACCGCGATACCGTCCAGGCGCGTCTGCCAAGCTACTACGACCGTATCGTCACGATCTACCAGGGTGAGCACGAGGGCGGGTTGAACCTGGATATGGAGAAGGAGGTCATTCAGGACATTGCGGAGCGGGGTGGCAAAGCAGGTGAGCAACTGCTGAACTTCAATTTCGATCTGCATCGCTGGGTACGCCTACGGCTCCTGCTGGCTGAGATGGAGGATCAGCTCTTCCACCTGCGCGGCAGCGTGCTGTCCAAGGGCCAAGATGCCAACGGGGCACCACCCGTACAGTCCCCGGCTTCCACCCAATTGGCGTCCGCACCCCAACTCGAAGGGAATGACGAGCAGATCCAGAGCTGTCTGAAGGCACTTCGTGACCTCATCGTGAAGGACGGACGGGATAAACACGCGGTCGAGGATCATCTTTTCCAACTGTGCGGCAGCGTGCTGTTCGAGGATGAGAACGCCAGCGAGACGCCGTCCCCGCGGCCGCCGGCCGCCAGCCAAAGCACGCATTCGCCACGGCTCGATTGGCATGATCGTTGGGTCGACATCAGTCTCCGCAGGCTCCGCAAAGCGATCGAGGACGCCGGGTTGGGCAAGAATGCGGTCAGAGATATCATCGAGCACCAGCGCAAGCTTACAGCTAATGAAATCCCCTACTGGGTGGGCGATCACTGGTCGAAGGACGACGATTTTGCCGCATCCTACCGATTCCTGTTGCTGCAACTGTTGCTCGAGATGTGGGTGCAGCAAGATATCAAAGGAAAGGACCTGCGGGTCTTCCGCGACGAGAACGCGCCAGCGCGCAATAATATGAGCATGCGCGTTGCACCGGATTTGTAAGGTACGCGGAAACCGCCACGTGGCGTTTGGCGTGATCTAGACTTCCAGCAGCGGGACACCGAGGGCATCCGGCACCGAGCGGCATCGCACGAGCCCACGGTCCTCCATGGCATGCCACGTCGCGCCGGTGCCGGGATCGACCAGGCGGGCGCTGAGCAGCGCCGTGTACAGCGCCGAGGGCGGCGCGACTGGGCCATACATCTGCCAGCGCCACTCGCTGGCCGACGTGCGGTCGTAGGCGCCGCGGGCCGCGCGCTCGCGCCGCATGGCCTCGGTGGCCTGGTCGCAGTCGTAGAGCGCGCGCAGGTAGGCGCGCTGGCGGTCGTTCAGTTCGGCCCACTCGTCGCTCATGACCTCAACCTGGCTGCTTCGCCGTTGGCTCGGTGGTAGGGGTGCTGCAACTAAACAAGGATACAGCCTGCGTGCGGGACAAGCTGTCTAGGGTCGCGCCGTCTATGACGGTCCTTCCCACCTTGTCCCCAACGTGGTGATGCTCTCAATATAACGATACCAATTCAGCTCATCGAGGAGTTGCGAGTGTTTTTGTACTGCCTCAATATCAGGAAACTCTTCAACTCCAAACGCTGACCACTGCTCATTGGCCCATGCTGAATTGCAGAGGAGCACACGCTTGCCGCCAACCTGGGTTAACGCCTCTTCAACCTGGGCGACGCGCTGACGTTGTTCCTCCTGTGACAGCTGATACCATGCCTCCGTGAACTTGGCTTGCCACAGCTTATAGATCGGTCCAGTCATGGTACACCTCCTCATACAGCGTAAACGCATGGTTTTCCAATCGCAGACAGCGGGTCACGAGGGGATAGGCAACAGATGAGCGTGAGGAACGATGCGGCACAGAAACAAGGAGGATGTGGGCACGATCCCCCACAGCTCTATTATATGCTCGGGGTCAAGTACAGCGAAGCTCGAACATGTCACGGTAGTCAAAACAACATAGGCCGTAGAGCTTCGCTTTGGGCGCGGCAGGAGCCAGCTGCGGGCTGGCCGTTGGCTGCTACAGCCCCCAGCACCATGCCAGGAACCGATGGAAGCGGCTGACCGGGTGCCGACGGGGCAGGTGTGAGTGCGTCAGGTTGGCGACCAGCGTCTGTGTGTCCGCGCGCTGCCGCTCAATGAGCCCAATGATTTGCTCCAAGGCTGTCTGGTGGCTCCGTAGCATGGCGATGTCGTCCGGCACCGCGGTCGTGCGGAAAGGCGGGTCAGCCAAGCAGGCCGTGACGTCAGCAAGCCGACGGGTGCGCGCAGCCTGGAGTTGGATGAGCAGGGCCAGGCGCGCCTGCGCGGCCGGAAGGCCGGGGGCATGCCGGGCATCGTCTGTCGAGAGCTCTGACATTCGCGTATCCTGCGGCGTTCCTTGAGTGGGTGGCTTGGGGCGCCGACCGACCCACGCGCCGGCCTCCAGCACACCGCACCAGGCGGCCCCTTGAAGAGGACCGACCGCCTCCGATGGGAGGTTCTATTGGAAATAAACGGGGGCGGAGGTGCTTTTGGGGCAACTCTTTTGAAGTGGGGTAGGGGGCGGTCGAATGAACATTCCGGCCACAATGTTGGATTGTCTACGTTGCGTTTGGTGGAATCAATCCGAACACCAGGCCTCGTTAAGCCGCGATCGACACCGATCGCCGTGCGCTTCCCTCGCCGGCTACCGCGCGCGCCGATTGCTCCCCTCGCGTCGGCCTGGTGGCTGCCCCTCGCGCATCCAGCGTGGCAACACCTCGTGATACCGCTCAGCGGCCGTCTGGCGGCGGGGCGGTCGTGGTGGCACGGGATCGCGCCGGGCCGCCCCGCCGTTCCACTGGTTCGCGCCTGCCGCTGGCGGCGGTGCCGGCCTGGCCACCACCACCAGCGCCGCCTCGACGCGGAAGGTCAGCAGGCCGGGGCCAGGGCGGAAGCGCAGCGCCAGACCGCGCCGCCTGGCTGCGGCCTGCAAGCGCTGACGCACCGTGTCGCGCCGCTCGCCCGCGATCAGCTCGGCGCGGCCATACTCGCCGATCGCAAAGGCGGCCAGGTGGGCATCGTACTCCTGCGCGACCTGGGCACGGGCAGAGAGCGTCGGCGGGTTCGCGGGAATCTCGGCCTCACTGAGCTTGCGAAAGCGGGGCATCGTCGGCTCCTCTGTAGCTGCGATACTGCGAAACTGCGTTTCTGCGATTATGCGGTGCTCTCGCCGCCCTCCATCGCCGCATCCCACGTCTCCAGGAACGCCAGCACGGCCGCATACTGCTCGACACGGATCAGGCTGTAGCTCTTGGCCTTGTAGCGCCGGTGTAGCTCGGCGTGGATGCTCTGGAAGTGGTTCTTGGATGGGTCGCGCTTGGTGAGCGCCATGGCCACGGCGGCGACGGCGCTCTGCACCTCAGCGGCCTGCTCGTCGGTGATGTAGTTAGAAGGGTGCAGCCGCTCCTCCAACACGCCCAGCCGGATCTTCACATCGCCGACATCGGTCTGGACCGCCTTGACGATCCGGGCGGCGGCGTCCATGCGCCTGATGAGCGCTATCTGCTCCTCGGCCATGCGCTGCATGGCCCGCGACTGCTCGATGATCTGCTCAAGCTGGCCGATCGCCAGCGCGCTCTCGCGCTCCTCCGGCGGCGCCTCGATCAGAATCTGCGGCTTGAAGGCCTGCCAGAGCACATCGGCGACCTCTTCCTGGTAGCGGATAAGCTGTGCTTGCAGCTCTGATTTGATACGACTCGCCTGCACGCCACTAAGCCAGAGCGGCAGGAGGCTTAACTTCAAACACTGGAGCGACTGCACACCGCCAGGCGTCTGGATATCCAGCGCCATGAGGCCTTTGCTCAGTACAGCGTGCCGCTGGACGCGGCGTGTCTGCGAGCTGCGCTCCAGTCCCAGATTCTCACAAAGCCGAGAGAAGAGCATAAAGATCGTTCCATCGGGCCGTTGTACAGCAACGAGTTCATCACTGTAGAACGGCACAATCCGTTGTTGAAGTGGCTTGGGCATTGACTCCTCCTCACTAGCACGAACAGGGTGCGGCGTGTTGGGAGAAAGGGTGTGCCATAATGGCACACCCTTCTGGCGCTCCCTAGAATCCTTGGACTAACCGACCGTACCGGCGCCCCCACGGCGCTGGATGGCGCCCCGGATCGCCGCCAGCGACTGCTCGGCGCGCTCCAGAACCCGCTCGGTCTCTGCGTTGGCAGGCAATTCGTGGGCGCTACGCTCCAGGTGCGCTAGCGTGTCGGCCACCTCGTGCAGGAGATCGACCGCACTGGACGACTCATGGCCAGCCATCACCGACAGGCCGGGCTGCTCAAATCCCGGAATTTCCGGGATTTGGTCGAGGGCACCGGCGCCCTGCGAGGCTTTGGCCGCCTTGATCTTGCGACGGATATCATCGACTTTGGCCGGCTCAGGGGCGCTCAGAACCTCATCGATCACCTCAGGCGGCGTGGAGCGACGCGCGAGCAGGCCCGCCGCTGACTGGCCCAGCCAGTTCGTACGCACAGCCTCTGCGAAACGGCCATCAGTCATCGCGCGACTATGAAGGTTCAGCATAGTGTCGGCAGCATCTTCGCTCGTGCCGGTGGCATCGAGGAAGGTATACCAATCGCCGTGCTGTGCTTCGGCGCGGGCCTCGCTGAGCCAGCCCGCCGCCTCGAGCAGCGCCTCGCCGCTGCGCTGCCGTGCGCCGATATACTGGCGGGCGATCTCCTGGAGGCGCTCGCTCAGCACAGCCGCCTCGGCAGGGAGCACCGTATCGGCGGCACGGGTTGAGATCGGGTAGTCGATCGTGGGCGAGCGATCATCTTTCGGCGCCTGCTTGGCGGCGATGCGCTGGACATTCTTCGTGAGATCGAGCTTATTACTTGCCATAGCGCGCGGCCACCTCCAAGGCCAGATCGTGATAGGCGCGGGCGCCGCTGCTGCCGGGCGCATAGGCGCTGATCGGCTGGCCGGCCGCCGGCGCCTCGACCAGCTTTACATTGAACGGGATCACCGTCTTGAAAACCAGATCGCCATACTGCTGGCGCGCGGCATCCTCGACCACCTGGTTCATACTGGTACGGCGATCAATCATCGTCACGACGATGCCGCCGATGGACAGCGATGGGTTGAGCTGCCGCACGATCGCGATCGTCTCCTCGAGCTGGGGCAGAGCCTGTAGCGCGAACACATGGGCTTGCAATGGGACGATCACCGCATCGGCGGCGGTCAGCGCGTTGACGGTGAAGATCCCCAGGCTGGGCGGGCTGTCGATCAGGATGTAGTCGTCGAGGATCACCGTGAGCCAGGGGCGGGCCGGGATGCCGCGCTCGTCGAGGAGCCAGATATCTAAGGGGTGTGATCGGCTTGCCAGATGTCGTTGGCACAACTCGCCTCGCGGCGATGGATCAGATCGAAGTCGTGGCGCAGATCGTGAAAGGTGATATCGTGGATGAGCTCCCACTCCGCCTGCGAGGCACACGCTTTGAGGGTCCGAAACCAGTGATGGATGCCGGCTTCGGTCAGGCGCTCATACCGCTGCGAAGTGAAGACGTAGGGGCTCGCAACATCACGACCGCCATGGAGGAG
>Ga0137375_10012137_pt1 | contig 10206 bp, 11 predicted proteins | sample SagtaG_24_FD_104936 | JGI IMG/M metagenome (GOLD analysis project Ga0137375, IMG submission 104936) | Vadose zone soil microbial communities from Sagehorn Ranch, Mendocino, California, USA - Sage1_R_113_16 metaG | ecosystem: Environmental > Terrestrial > Soil > Vadose zone | place: USA...
GAGGAGGAGGTGCTCTCCGCGGGAGAGGCCACGCACGCCCGCTTGAACATCTATCCGGACGGCGGCGTCAGCCGGCTGCGCCTTTGGGGCCGCCCGTCCGGACTCGAGCGTCTCGGCGGCCGTTGACGGCTCTCGAACGGTTGAACGCCTCGCCGGCCGAAGAAGCGAGCGCTCTGCTCCGATCCTGTTGCGGCTCGCAGGAGTGGGCGCGGCGAATGGCCGCCCGGCGGCCGTTTGCCAGCGAGGCCGCCGCGCTCGATGCAGCCGACCGCGTCTGGAAGTCGCTGTTCCCGGCTGACTGGCTCGAAGCTTTTCGCGCGCATCCGCGGATCGGCGGCCGGGAGGCGCGCGGCCGCCAAGCCGAGGAACAGGCCGGCGCGCTGTCGGCCTCGGAGGCGACTCGAGCCGCGCTCGCGGAGGCCAACTGGCTTTACGAGGAGCGGTTTGGGCGCATCTACATCGTGTGCGCCTCGGGCAAGGGCGCCGAGGAGATGCTCGACCTTTGCCGCCGGCGCCTCCATAATGACGCCGAAACGGAGCTGGCCGTGGCCGCGGAAGAGCAGAGGAAGATCACACGCATGCGACTCGAGAAACTGTTCGCGGGATGAGCGGCATCACGACGCACGTTCTGGACACGATGCGCGGCCGGCCCGCCAGCGGCGTGCCCTTCGCGCTCGAGATCCGAGGCGACAACGGCGAGTGGCGCGCCACGGGCCGCGGCGCGACGGACGCGGACGGCCGGGCGAAGCTCTTAGCGCCCGAGTCGCTGGTGCCCGCCGGCACCTACCGCGTCACGTTCGATACCGGAGCGTACTTCCGTGCCTGGAACATCGACGGCTTCTACCCGGAAGTCGTGATCGTCTTCGAGGTGCAGCAGCCCTCGCAGCATCACCACGTCCCGCTGCTCTTGGCGCCCTACGGCTATTCGACGTACCGGGGCAACTGAGGTCGACTGAGGACTGAGGACGGAGGACCGAGGACTCAGGTGGCCGGCGCGCGTGTGTCTCTTCGAAAAGGCTCATCACGGCGAAAGCGGTTTCAGTCCTCAGTCTCAAGTCCTCAGTCCTCAGTCGATGCTTAGGGTCATGCTCGGGCCAAACAGCTACGGCAAGTCCGGGATTCGGCTCGTCAAGCTGCGCCGCCGAGAAGACCGTGACGATCTCATGGACCTCACCGTGTCCGTGCGCTTCGAAGGCGAGTTCACGCCGGCGCACGTCGCAGGCGAGAACGCGGAAATCCTGCCGACCGACACGATGAAGAACACGGTCTACGCCCTCGCGAAAGACCATCCGCTCGCCGACATCGAATCCTTCGGGCTCGAGCTCGCTCGACACTTCCTGGTCGGCAACCCGCAGGTCTCCCGAGTCAGCGTGGCGATCGAAGAGCACCCGTGGGAGCGCCTGACCGTGCGCGAGCGGCCGCATGCCCATGCCTTCCGCCGGGCGGGGGAGGAAACCCGCGTGGCTGCCGTGACGCGCACGCGCGAGGCGGCAACGGTCGAGGCGGGCGTCGAAGGTCTGCTCCTTCTGAAATCGCGGCAGTCGGCTTTCTCCGGGTTTCGCCGCGACCCGTATACGACCTTGAAGGAGACGCGCGACCGCGTCCTGGCGACCTCGGTCACGGCCCGCTGGCTTTACTCCGGCACGGACGTCGCCTTTTCGACCGTGGGGCGCGGGGTGCGCCAGACGCTGCTGGAGACTTTCGCCGACCACGACAGCGAATCCGTCCAGCACACGCTCTACGCCATGGGCCAGAGGGTCCTTGAGCGCCACGCGGAGGTGGAGGAAATCCGCCTGTCGCTCCCGAACAAGCATCACCTCTCCGTTGACCTCTCGCCCTTCGGTCTCGAAAACCGCAACGAGATTTTCGTCGCGACGGAAGAGCCCTTCGGGTTGATCGAGGCCACGGTGAAAAGAAGTCCTTAGTCCCTAGTCCTTTGTCCTGAGTCGGGGCAACCGAGCCAAGACTAAGGACTAGGGACAAAGGACTAAGGACTAGCCCTCCGGGTCTTCAAAATCCTCACGAACGATTGTGTTCGCAGCTCCTCGATTGTTAGCCCGCTCTTCTCGAGAGCCTCACGTTCGGTGATCGCGCCGCAGTTCCAGGCTCGAAGGAAGTAATTCAAGAGACCCTGGCCCGTGGCGGCGTCGTCGAAGACGTCGCCGACGAGCGTGGCCTGGCCGGCCTTGGCGACGAAGTTCTGGAGCCTCGCCGAGGCGGCGGCAAGACCCTCGAGGAAAAACGAGTACAGCGCCGCGTAGCGAGTCGGAAGCTGGGCCGGGTGCAGGTCCCAGCCCTGGTAGTAGGCCTGCATCAGCGAATGCCGGACGTGCTCGTAGTGGAGCTTCCAGGCAGCGTGGACGGCGGCCCGGTTCTCGGCAACCTCGCGTCCGGTCAGCGTGCGGTCGGCGTGATGCGGCGCGACGGGCAGAACGTTCGTTGCGCCGTCGGAGATCCAGACGCCGGTGCCCGCAAGCGCCACCTGCATGGCCTGCCGCGCAAAGTCGCAGGCCGGGTGAGCCATGTGCTGGTGGGCGGCGGTGACGTTCAAGGATGCGGTGTAGTCGTAGGTGCCGAAGTGCGCGGCGACGCAGCGGCCGCCCGCCGCGGAGACGAGGGGAAGCAGGTTGATCTGGCCCGATGAGTTGACGATCGCCTGCGGCGTCTCGACCATGATCTCGAGGTTGAGAGACTGCGGCGGCAGGGCGAGACCGCTCTCGAGCAGGTCGAGAAGCCCGGCGAGCGCGGCGACCTGCTCGGGCGACGTGACTTTCGGCAGCGTCACGACGAAGTTCTGCGGCAGGCGGCCGCCGGTCTGGCGGAGGAGCTCCGTCAAGAAGATGTCGAGCGTGCGGATGCTGCGGATCTTAAGCACCTCGGTCAGCGGCTTGATCCGGATCCCGATGGAGGGCGGCAGGCTCTGCGCGGCGAGGCCGGTCGCCATCTCGCGCGCCGCGGATCCGGCGTGGCCGTCCTCCTCGGCGTCCGGGCGGTTGCCGTAGCCGTCCTCGAAATCCACGCGGAAGTCCTCGACGGGCTCGCGTTTCAGTTTCTCGAGGACGCGGGCATGGACAGTGGGGGCGAGCCCATCGGGCAGTCCGAGAGCCTTGCCGAACGTCGCGGCGTCGGGCGCGAAGTCCTCGAGCGAGCGCAGCGCGAGCGCGCCCAGCTTGGGCGCGGAGTCGGACCGGAAAACCTGCGCGCCGCCGTAGACGGTGTGGACCGGCTGCCGTCGAGGCGAGTCACCGGGGTAACGGCTCGCCATCCTGTCGTTCACTTCGTGGAGGCGGGCGAACACGGCCGCCAGCGCCCCGGGCGCCAGAGTCGTCATGCGGTGTCCTTCCAGAACTGCTCGAGCAGGTTCGCCGAGACGTGCCGGCGGTAGTCGGCCGTCGAGCGCAGGTCGTCGATGGGCCGGATCTCGTCGATCAGGATTCGCCGCGCGCCCTCGATCGGCTCGCCCGCCGCCAGGGCGGCCTCGGTCAAGGGCAGCCGCACGACAGTCGGCGCAACGCTGCCGAGGGCGATGCGGGGCCGCGGCGCCCGCACGGCCGCCATGACGACCTTCGAGATGGCCTGCGCGGCTCGCGTGCCGACCTTGCGGAACCACTGTCGCCCGGGGACCTCCGGAATCTCGACAGCGGTGATGAGCTCGTCGGCTCGACGCACGCTTAGCCGGTAACCCGTGTAGAAGCCGTGGAAGGGGACACGGCGGATGCCGCCGGCGCTCTGGAGGACGAGTACAGCCTCGGCGACGGCGAGCACCGGCAGCGTATCGCCGGCCGGCGAGGCGTTGGCAACGTTGCCGCCGAGCGTTCCGCGATTCTGGATCTGTGCCCCACCCACCTCGCGAGCGGCAGAGGCGAGAATCGGAAGGCGCTTGCGGACGAGCGGCGAGCGGATCAGGTCGGAATAGGTCGCCAGCGCTCCGATCGAGAGGGTATTGCCGTGCATCCGGATCCGACGCAAAGCCTCGAGGCCCCAGAGGTTGACGTACCTCGTTTCCTTCGCGGTGCCGAAGTTGAGGTTGACGTAGACGTCGGTGCAGCCGGCGAGGGGAGTCAACGGGCCCTCGTCGCGGAGCATCTCGAGAGCTTCGTGCAAGGACCTGGGCTCCAGGAGAGTCAACGAAGAGACAGCCGTGCGCACTGAAAGTCCTTTGTCCCTAGTCCGTAGTCCTTTGTCGAACGTCGAGAACCCTTCAGATGCCTAATGAAGCCGCCGGTCAGTTTCTTGACGTCCGAAGCCTTGTTGTACAACGAGTCGAATGCGCTGGGCGCTAAGTATCCGCGATCGGCTGCCACAGACAGGTGAGATTGGAGTTCCGTGGCTGATCGTTGAGAGATTCGCAGAAAGCGTGCGAACTCGGCATCCGATCCCGAGTCGAAACCTTCGGCGATGTTCGCCATCGCCGACAGCGCTGCTCTGATCATCTGGTCTCGGAGTTCGAAGTCTTTTGAGAGGTTTCTCGCCTCGGTAGCTTGATAGACGAGGTTGGCGAGTTTTCTCGCCGACTTCCAAACCTCGATGTCTTCGAATCTCGTGATCTTCACGATCGCCCGTGTCGTACGCGCTTCCGACTAAGGACTAAGGACTTCGGACTAGGAACCCAGGATTTGCGGATCGCTTTGTAAATCCCCTCATACCCCGTGCACCGGCACAGGTTGCCGGCGAGGCCGGTGCGAATCTCTTTGAGCGAGGCTTTCCTCGGCAGCGCCGCGGCGGCGAGGATCATCCCGGGTGTGCAGATGCCGCACTGGGCGCCGCCCTCCGTGACGAACGCTTTCTGGAGAGGATGCCGCCCCTTGAGGCCCTCGATCGTCGTGATCTTTGCGCCGCGCGCCTGAGCGAAGGGGACGAGGCAGGAATTGACGGGCTCGCGGTCGAGAAGGACCGTGCAGGCGCCGCACTCGCCTTCGCCGCAGCCCTCCTTGGTTCCCGTCAAGCCGCAGTCCTCGCGCAGCACGTCCAAGAGCCGCTTCATCGGAGGCGCCTCGACGTCGACTCTCTTTCCATTCAGCCGAAACCTCACCGTCGTGCGCTCGCAGCGAGTCGTTCCGGCGTCGCCGGAATCTCCCGCACGTCCCATCCGAGATGGCGTATGGCGTTGACGATTGCCGGCGCCGGACCGTCGATGGGCATCTCGCCGACACCCTTGGCGCCGTGCGGCCCGTTCTCGTACGGGCTTTCGAGAATCGCGACGTCGATGGGAGGCGTGTCGAGCGTCGTGGGCGCGGCATAGTTCGTCATCTGCGCGTTCGCCATGCTGCCGTCGCGCAGGATCACTTCCTCGAGCAGGGCCCAGCCGATTCCCTGCGCGGTACCGCCCGCGATCTGGCCTTCCGCGAGGACGGGGTGAATGGCCTTGCCGATCTCCTGGACCGCCGTCAAACGAACCGGGCGCAGCTCGCCGCTGACGGGATCGAATTCGACTTCCGCGACGTCACATCCCCAGCCGTAGGCTCCGTACGCGTCGCCGCGGTAGGTCTCGTCGTCCCAGCGCATCTGCGCCGGGCGCTCGTACTCTTTCGTGACGACGAGCGGGCCGTGCCGGACCAGGTACTGGCGCGGCGTCAGTCGGCCGAGCCGCCTCTTCATCTCCAAGGCGCAGTTCTCGAGGATCTTGCCGACTACCATGCAGGTGCGCGACGCGACGGTCGGGCCGCTGTCGGGCACGCGCGCGGTGTCGGCATCGGAGACTTCGATGGCGTCGTAAGGAAGACCCAGCGCATCCGCCACGATCTGGGCGTGCATCGTGCGCGTGCCCTGGCCGATCTCCGTCGAAGCGACGAGGATGCGCGCCCCGCGCGGTGTCAGCTCCAGAGAGGCCTTCGACGCGAGCTTGACCTCGCCGCCGCCGGTAAAGCCGGAGCCGTGAAAGAAGAGCGCGAGGCCGAGGCCGCGGTTGGATCCGGCAAGCGCCCGCCGCCGGCGGCGAAAGTCGGTGCGGCGAACCGCCTCGCGCAGGACGGCCAGAGCGCTGGCGTCCCGGCCGAGCTTCTGCCCCGTCGCCGTCGTGTCGCCGGGGCGCAGGGCGTTGACCTCCCGCAGCCGCACGGGATCCATCCCGAGCGCTTCGGCGATGCGCTCCATGTGCACCTCGCCGGCAAACTGCGTCTGCGGGGCGCCGAAGCCCCGAAAAGCCCCGTTGGGCGGCGTGTTCGTCATCGTCACGCGGCCGCGGACGCGCACGTGGTCGCAGCGGTAGGGTCCCGAGGCGTGGATGACGCCGCGCGAGAGGACGACGGGCGAGAGAGTGCAGTAGGCGCCGCCGTCCAAGAGAACGTCGATGTCCATCGCCGTGATCCGGCCGTCGTTGCGGACACCCGTGCGGTGACGGACGACCGAGGGGTGCCTTTTCGTCGTCGCGAGCATGTCCTCGACGCGGTCGTAGACGAGCTTGACGGGGCGCCGCGCTTTGAGCGCCAGCAGGCAGGCGTGCCCCGCGATCATCGACGGATACTCCTCCTTGCCGCCGAAGCCGCCGCCGGTCTCCGTCTGCACGACGCGCACCTTCTCGCCCGGCAGGTCGAGCAGAACCTTCAGCGCCTTGTGGACGTAGTAGGGACACTGCATCGAGCCGTACACCGTCACGCCGCCGTTCTCGGGCACGGCGATGACGCCGTTGGTCTCGACGTACAGCTGTTCCTGATGTCCCGTGCGGTAGACGCCCTCGACGACGAGGTCGGCTTCCGCGAATCCCCTGGCGAGGTCGCCCTTTTCGATGGCGATGGTCTTGAAAGTCCGAGGCGACACCGAAGCATCGAAGACCGGCGTCTTCGGCCGGTAGGCAATGTCGACTTTCGCGGCGAGGAGCTTCTCCTTCTCCTCGTGAGCAAGCAGCAGGATCGGCTCGGCGGCGTGGCGCACTTCCCCGGTCGCGAGGCAAGGCTGGTCGTCCTCGATGAGCGCGATGACGTTCTTGCCGGGAACGTCCCGATGATCGACCACGGTGTATCCGTCGGTGTCGAACGCGCATCGGATCGAGGCGATCTCCCCGCACGGAATCGTGGACCGCACGGTCGTCCCGTGCAGCATTCCGGGAAAAGTCAGGTCGTCGACGTATTTTGCGGCGCCGGTGACCTTGGCCGCGCCTTCCTTGCGGGGGACCCTTTTTCCGACGGCCGGCAGAGTTACTTCGCTCCGGCGGCCGCGAAGGCCTCCCGCAGGATCTCGAGGGCTTCACGAATGTCGGGCTCGGTGACCGTCAGCGCCGGCGCGATGCGGAAGCAGTTGCTGTCCAGGCCGCCCTTTCCGACGAGCAAGCCGCGCTTCCTGGCCTCCTCGAACACGCGGCTGGTCAGGGCCTTCTCGGGCGCGCGGTTGCCCGCCGTCTCGTCCTCGACGAGCTCCACGCCCTGCATCAGGCCCATGCCCCGAACGTCGCCGATGTTCTTCGGAAAGCGGCGCTTCAACTCCTCGAGGCCCTCGCGCAGGAGCCGGCCCATGTTTGCGGCGTTTTGCGGGAGGTTCTCCTCTTCGATGATCTGTATCGTCGCGTTGGCCGCGGCCGTGGAGATGGGGTTGCCGCCGAAGGTCGAGATCGTCAGGCCCTTCAAGGACGCCGCGATCTCGGGCGTGGCGATCGTGACTCCCAGCGGCAGGCCGTTGGCCACGCCCTTGGCCATCGTCATGATGTCGGGCGTCACTCCCCAGTGCTCGATGCCCCACCAGGTGCCGCCGGTGCGCCCGAAGCCCGTCTGGACTTCGTCGCAGATGAAGACGCCGCCGTACTTCTTGACGATGCCGACGGCGATCTCGAAATACTCCGGCGGCGGCGTGATGAAGCCGCCCACTCCCTGGATGGGCTCGGCGAGAAACCCGGCGATGCGGCCCGTCGTCGTCGTGCGGATGAGCTCTTCGAGGTCCCTGGCGCAGGCGACGCCGCAGGACGGATAGGTGAGCTTCAAGGGGCAGCGGTAGCAGTACGGCGCCGGCCCGTGCTTGATGGCGGCGACTTGCGTGGGCAGCGCCCGCCAGGTCGCGTGTCCCGTCAACGACTGGGCGAGCAAGGAGCGGCCCGAGTAACCATGTCGCAGCGCGACGATCTCCGTCGATCCGGTCGAAAGCTGCGCCATCATCACGGCTGTCTCGTCGGCCTCGGTGCCGGAAGCGGTGAAGCAGGACTGCTTCAAGTTCCCGGGCGCGAGACGAGCCAGCCGCTCGGCCAGCTCGACGACCGGCAATGTCGGGTAGAGCGTCGAGACGTGCGAGAAGCGGTCCACCTGGGCCTTGATCGCCGCGTTGACGCGGTCGTGCGCGTGGCCGACCGAGACGGTGAGGATCCCGCCGAAGAAGTCGAGGTACTCGTTTCCGTCGGCGTCCTTCAGGCGCAGGCCCTTGCCCTCCGTCGGGACGATCGGCTCCCGGTAGTACTGGATCGTGGCGGGGAAGAGAAACTCCTTGTGCTTTGCCCGAACGGATTTCGTGAGAGGAGACGTGGGTGCGGCTTTCGGCCGTGGCGGTCGCTCCGCGACCGACGGCCGAGAGTTTTCTAAACCAGGGCCCTTCATACGCTCCTCGGCTTTCTCTTCAGGAAAGAACCAGCGCCGGCTTTCCCGGTGAACTTCCCGTTTTCGATGATGACTTTGCCGCGGGAGAGAACGGTTTCGACCTGTCCGGTCACCTCGCGTCCTTCGTAGGGGTTGTAGGCTTTCGGCCACGGCAGTCGCTCCGCGACCGGCGGCCGAGAATTTTCTGAATCGGAGCTCTTCACGAGCTTCTCGGGCTTCTCTTGAGGAAAGAACCGGCGCCAGGCCGGCCACTGAATTTTCCATTTTCCACGATGACACGTCCGCGAGACATGACGATATCCGCTCGTCCCGTCACGCGTCTTCCCTCGTAGGGGTTGTAATCAACTTTCATGTGATGAGTTCTCGCGGAGAGAACGTGTTCGGCGTTCGGATCGAAGATCACGAGGTCCGCGTCGGAGCCGGGCGCGACGGTGCCTTTGCGCGGGAAGAGTCCGAAAATCTTGGCGGGCGCCGTCGACGTGAGCTCGACGAAGCGATTCAGGCTGATCCGGCCTGTGCGCACGCCCCCGTCGTAGACGAGCGTCATGCGGGTCTCGATCCCGGGGGCGCCGTTGGGGATCTTCGAGAAGTCGTTTTTCCCCAGCTCTTTTTGCTCCTTCATGCAGAAGGGGCAGTGATCCGTGGAGATCGCCTGCAGGTCGTTGCCGGAAAGGCCGCGCCAGAGCTTCTCCTCGTTGCCCGCCTGGCGCAGGGGCGGGCTCATGACGTACTTGGCGCCCTCGAACCCCGGTTCCTCGTAGTTGGCGTAGGAGAGGAAGAGATACTGCGGGCACGTCTCGGCATACGCGGGAAGACCTCGGTCGCGCGCCAGGGTGATCTGTTCCAACGCCTCGGCCGCCGAGAGGTGCACGACATAGAGCGGCACACCCGCCATCTCGGCCAGACAGATCGCGCGGTGTGTGGCTTCGGCCTCCGCGCGCGGCGGGCGCGTCAGGGCGTGCCATTTCGGAGCCGTGTGGCCCTCCGCGAGGGCCCGGCGAACCAGGACGTCGATGACGTCGCCGTTCTCGGCATGCATGCAGATCGTGCCGCCGTTTTCCGCCGTGCGCAGGAGCGCCCGGAAGATCGACCCGTCGTCGAGCATCAGGACGCCGCGATACGCCATGAAGAGCTTGAACGAGGTGATGCCTTCGGCGACCATCGCGTCCATCTCCTTTTCGACGCTCTCCGGCAGGTCGGTCACGATCATGTGGAAACCGTAGTCGATCGCGGCCTTGCCTTCCGCCTTCTTCATCCAGGCCTCCCACGCCTGGCGCAGCGTCTGTCCTTTGTACTGGATCGCGAAGTCGACGACCGACGTCGTTCCGCCGAAAGCCGCCGCGATCGTGCCCGACGCGAAATCGTCGGCGGAGGTCGTTCCGCCGAAGGGCATGTCGAGGTGCGTGTGCACGTCGATGCCCCCGGGCAGCACGAATTTGCCGGAAGCGTCGAGGGTCTTGTCGGCCGCCACGGCGAGCGCCGACCCGATCGCGGTGACCTTCTCGTCTTCGATGAGCACGTCCCCGCGGTATTGGTCGACGGCCGTGACCACCGTGCCGCCCCGGATGAGTGTCTTCAAGGCGAGCAGCCTGCTAGCCCGGATTATTCATGACGAACTCCGTTCCAATGGTGGTGATTGAGACGGAGTAGGGTTGCGCTTATGGAAAGCGTGATCGAGCTTTGCGGTGATCAA
>Ga0137375_10012147_pt1 | contig 10202 bp, 11 predicted proteins | sample SagtaG_24_FD_104936 | JGI IMG/M metagenome (GOLD analysis project Ga0137375, IMG submission 104936) | Vadose zone soil microbial communities from Sagehorn Ranch, Mendocino, California, USA - Sage1_R_113_16 metaG | ecosystem: Environmental > Terrestrial > Soil > Vadose zone | place: USA...
CGGTTGCGGTAGACGACAATGAGGGCTTGAGCGAGGCCGACTCTGGCCTGACTATTCTCCGGATCGATTCGAAGAGCATCCTCGAACAACCCGACCGATCTCTGCACATCCTCCTTATTCGGCCCTCCATTCAAGACGGACCAGCCACGCATGGTGAGGTCCACCGCATCTGGGTCGGCGCGCGGTGCCCGGCGGCCTTCAACATTGACGAGCTCAACACTGAGCATCCTTGCAAGTCGGCTCGCGATGCCGAAGTTGTCCTGGAGGGCCAACGTGCTTTGGTCGACGTCCATCTGTTCGACCCAGAGATGCGCGCCGGTGCCCGCGTCGAGGAGCTGCGCGTTGACGCGGACGGTGTCTCCCATGCGGCGTACGCTCCCCTCGAGCACATACCGGACACCCAACTCGCGGCCAATCTGCCGGACATCGACGGCCTTGCCCTTGAGTGTGAACGCAGTGTTCCTGGAGATAACAAAGCTTCCAGCAATTCGCGACAGGTCACTTGTCAGGTCTTCAGTTATGCCATCGGCGAAGTAGTCCTGGCTCGGATCGCCACTCAGGTTGCTAAAGGGCAGCACGACAATTGAGAGACGCGGCGCCTCTGTGCTACTTGCAAAGAACGGGGAGCCCATCCACCACGCTCCTCCCGCTCCAAAGAGAACCAGGAACGCCGCCAGACTCCACACGATCCAACGCCTGCGGTGCGTTAGGGCGGGGCGTTTGACGAGCGTGGCGGCGGCCACGGAGGATGCGCCGGGGATGTGGAGTTGGTACATTCGCACGGGCTGCTCGATGTTCTTGAGCTGCCGCTCGCCCACATCCTCGAAGGTGAACGGCAGTTTGCCGCGGACCTGATCGTAGACAGTATTGGAAAGGAGCACGCCACCCGGCTGAGCCAGCGCTTCCAGTCGCGCCGCGATGTTGATGCCGTCACCGTAGATCCGGGTCTCGTCGTGGATCACATCTCCCAGATTGATCCCGATGCGAAACCGCATGCGGCGACTCGCGGGCACCGGGAGGTTGCGCTCGCCCATCACGGTCTGGATCTCGACCGCACACTCGGTGGCGCCTATGACGCTGGGAAACTCAGCCATGATGCCATCGCCGGCGGTGTCGATGATCCGCCCCCCGTGCCGGCCGATCAGCGGCAGGATCACGCTCTGATGGGCCTTGAGGTCGCGCACGGTGGCGGGCTCGTCCTCGTGCATGAGCCGGCTGTAGCCCGCGATATCGGCGGCAAGAATCGCGGCGAGCCGGCGCTGTATTGAGGGCTTTTCGTCCATGACGTGTTCTTGGCGCTCGCACGGGCGAGCAGATAGTAGTGTTGCACATCGCCGTGCGGATCGCGAGGACGGTGCCCTACGCTGAGAACCGAGGGAGATAGCGAGACGGGGTACACCCGCCGCGCACCTCCGCACATCGGGCACGGAGGGCTGGGAAAGGCTCTCCTCTGTGCGCCTTTCGCTCCGGGATCAGCGCTTCTCGAAGACTTCCTTGGCCACGGAAATCGCGGTGATCGCGCTGGGCCAGCCCGCGTAAAACGCCAAGTGGGTAATGGTCTCGATCAGCTCTGCCTGTGTGACGCCATTGTCGCGCGCTCTCACGAGGTGAGATCGAAGCTGGTCGGGACGGTTCATCGCGATCAACGCGCTGACCGTCACCAGGCTGCGATCCCGTTGGGAAAGCTCTGGACGTGCCCACACATCGCCGAATAGCACGTTGTCGGTGAGCTCGACCAGCTTGGGGGCGAAGTCGCCGATCAACCTTTGAGCCGGCGTAGGTTGCCCACTCGCACCGGCTCCGGAGCGACACCCGCAGCGGCTCCCGACGCTTGAGCATGGACTGGCGCGCCGTACTGCGTGTCGCTGACCTTTTCCATCCACTCGACGGTCTTACCGTCGAGATGTTCCTGAATGGCGATATGCGTCATCCCGGTGGTTAGCGTGGCTCCATCCCAGTGTTTCTGACCTGGCGGTATCCTGACGACATCACCTGGCAGAATCTCCTGGATCTGACCACCCCATTGCTGAACCCATCCCGAGCCAGCCGCCACGATCAGCGTCTGGCCCAGCGGGTGAGTGTGCCATGGGGTCCGCGCGCCGGGCTCGAAGGTGACGCGGGCGCCGGACGTGCGTGACGGATCGTTCGCCGTGAACAGGGGATCAACGCGCACGGAACCGGTGAAGTATTCGGCCGGTCCCTTGCTGGAAGGCTGGGAGCCGCTTCGCGTGATCTTGATTGTTTGGGAATCTTGACTTGAAGCAGCCGAGGGAGCGGCCGAGCCCGAGACGGCTCTTACCTGGTTCGCAGGGGCGCACGCTGAAGCGAGCGAAAGAGACACGACCATCGCGGCGAGGAGTCTCATCTCCGTCCTCCCGATTCAGTGACTAGGTGGCCTATAACCGTGAGCTTCTCAAGCCTGAACCGAGGATGCCCCACCCGCATGGTCAATCCAAGCCCGCCTTCTGGAGAAAGTCGGACAGGAGGCGCGCGATCTCGAGATTGTTCAGATCCGAGAATGGAAAGTGCGTATTGCCGCGGATACCGATCTGGGGCAGATGCACGACGGTGGCATCACCCCCTCGGCGGTTCACGGCGTCCACCCATAGCCTGGCCATTGCCAGGCGCACACGCCACTGGTCCTGGCTCGGAACCACCATCGGCTGCTCGGGAATGTTGTCGCCGTAGAAGATGATGATCGGGATTCTCGTGAGCAGCATGAAATCCGACAGAGGCACCCCAACCGCCTCCAGGGTGCCGCCGGAGCTTGGCATCGGAGGTGGTACCTCCCCGTTCGGAAAGACAAAGCCGCTGCCGGGCTCATAGGAAACGACGGCACGGACATTACGATTCTTTATTGCGGTGACCCAGCCCGGCCCACCACCTTGTGAATGGGTGACGAGAATCCCCGGCCCGATCTTGTTGAATAGCGCGGATACTGCGTCCGAGATCACCTCCACATCGAAGGGACCCGTGTTGGGCGTCATCTGGCGGAAGTACTGGTTCAGGGCCTCCGGGTCGCGCGAGAATTGCGCGCCGGGGAAATAGTTCGGCCAGATGCCGACGCGGAAGATGTTGAACCAGGTCTGCTCGTCGGGCACAGGCGTTATCGTCATTGGCAGGGTGCTGCGTCCTGCATTGCCACGTCGTGGCTGGTCGATCACGTAAACTCCGAAGCCGCGGCGCAGGAAGAGGTTCTGGAAGCCTTCGCGCCCATCTGGTGTTGTTTCCCATGTCTTCGAGAACTGCCCGAAGCCGTGCCAGAGCACGAGAGGAAATTTGCTGGCGTGTTCCGGGATTTGATAGAAGACATAGGCGTGATCACCGTGAAACGTCTGCCCGTCCGGGGCCTGCTGCTTCATGGGGTCGTAAGTGCCGGGGTGGGTGATCACGGTTCCGCCGACTGCAAAACTGCCTTGTTCCTGTATGATCAGCGGGCCGGGGTTGTCCTTTCTGGGGGCTATTGCACACGCCGAAGGAATCATGGCGGCCCAGATCAGCACGAGTGCGTTGAATAGTTTCACGAAGTTCTTCTGGTGGCCTTCGCCTCGTACATCGATTTGTGCTCCCAGATGCATGTGTGTGTGTACACGCGCGACGGAGGCGCTGACTTCGGAACTCAGTTCGCCAGCGCAGACATCAAGATAAGCGACCCAGCCAACCCGGGTGCCGTTCTTGTAGCACATCAGCAAGGCAAGCAAGTCTTCTACGACGGGGAGACTTGGCGGACCACCTACTACGTCACACTCACCAATATTGGACCGGGCGCCGCCAATTTCAATCTTCAAGGCGGAGGGTTGGCATAGTCATGAAAGTCACCATCATTCGCGATAAGGATGGCAGAATCATCGGCGCAGCTCATGGTCATATCGCTAAGCAGCCGCCCGTTCGGGCTGCCAGTGGGGACCAGGCGGGGCTGGTCGCGGGTTCCGGTCAATCGTTCGAACACGTAACCGTCCCAGATGATTTCGAGGCAATAAAGAATGATCCCAACGCCTTCGGTCGGCGACTAAAGGAGCACCTAGATCGCTATCCCACGATCAAAACCGACCAGCGCATAAGTAGCAGCATACAAACAGGAAGGCCACCGGGATAGTGCAGCTTACCCGCTACCCCGCACGACCTGGAGCGGGGTCGTCGAGCGCCGGCTTCGCAAGGTCCGCTCCTTCTGGCTGAAGGGCGTGCGCCGGGTCGCCGACGCACCGCCCGACTCGGTGGTGACCGTGGCGCCTCGGCCCGTGAGCGTCGTCTTAGAGGCCGTGCTGTGGCATCGGCTCCTGCGGCGTTCCGCGTCCGAGTCTGGCAGATTGAGTCGCGGGGACGGGGCCCACGGACGGGGCGCCCGCCGCCGGAGGGTGCTAATGTTGGCTATTCTCTCGGCCACCTGCGGATGGCCCCGATGAAAGGCCGTGTCGAAGCAGGCCACGTGCGGCAATCCCGGGAGCTTCTCCGCCTCGATCCGGCGATGCTGGCGGTGCTCGTGCCGCTGGCGCCGCTCCATCAGCCGCACAACCTGGCGGCGATCCGCGCCGTCTCGCGGTGTACGCCGTGCCGCCGTGGACCACGCGATGCCTCACGGCGATAGGCCGCGCGCCGCCCAGATGACTCCCTAGCCACTCCGTCACGATGGCGATCGCGCCGGCATGATCGCCCGCTTCTGCGGTCGAGAGGTCGCGGTCGTCCGCGGGGCCCCCGTGCGCGGCGCGCGCGTGGAAGTGCGGGCGCACCCCGATGCCATCGAGGAGTCCCTGCGCCATCTCGACGGGCGCGCCCGCTCCGTCCACGCGGTGCACGGAGAACTTGATGCTCGACGACCCCGCGTTGACGACCACGGCCGGGTGGTCACCGGTGGGCAGGCCGGTGATGAACGGAGTGACGAGCCCGGGGCTCGGATCCACCGTCACAATGCGAGAGCTGTTGTTCTGTCCCCCGGCGTGGGCAAAGAGCCGCCCACCCTGAAAGCCATGCTCGAACGCGAGGTCGATGGCCGGGCCATGCGGCTGAACTGAAGGCCTCCCCAAGGGCTGATACAAGGGCTGATTGAAGCGCTCTACGCCTAATGGCGTATGGATCTGAAACAGACATTGGTGGGATCATCGCTCCCCCTTCTGGGAACGTCCAATCCTTATCAGGTGGGGATATGTGCGAAACGACTGCACGGCCAGAAAAGCTCTCCCGCTTTCCACGGGTCGAAATGAGGGTGCACCCCGAGCGGCCCACCCCTGCAGGGGTCGACGATCAACTCTGGCGTGGTCGGCAATGACAACGGTGGTGGGACAAACCAGCAGGACATCCCCTGTCCGGACATCCTGCTCATTTATGTCAGCTATACTCTCTCGACCCGCGAGGGAGATCGCGCATGTGCCGTGTGGCATCGGGCGTCGGAGCGGTCGGTGTCCGCGTGTGGCAGACTCGGTTCCGGTCGGGGAATGTGAAGGATGCTGAAGCTGCTCGAGCGCATGGCTGCCTTCGACGTCAGCTGTCCTCATGGCCGGAAGGGGCAGGTGTGTGCGCTCGGTCTGTCCGTTGTCCGGCAACCTTGATGAGGTCGCCGGTGCCGTCCGTTCCATATCGGGGAGGGTGGAGGGCACCCTCCTCGCGTCGGCGAGGCCGGCTGTGATGGCCGGCGGCGTCGCCTCCATCGGGGCCAGGTCGCTCTTCCTCCCGGCTCTTCGCACGCCAGCCCCCATTCGCGCTCCCCCTCGATGCGTCCTCCGCTACCGTGACACTGCGGCTTAGTTCACCTCCCCAGCGTCGCGTCGTTGTCTTTCGGGGACCGTGGGCCTTGCGGTGGCATGGGGCCCGGGACGCGGAGCTGGCCAGGGGGAGCACAAGCCTGCGTGTGGTTGACGTTCGACTGAGCCCCCCGAAGATGGGATGTCGGCGGGGCCGGAAAAGGACGGCACGACCTATGAAATCTCACGTTGCGGGGATCCCGTTCGTGTTCGCGCTCGTGATGCTGGTGGCGATGTCGCCGCCGGCGTTTGCCGTGGTCCTTTCCAACCCGATCTGCCCAGACAACACCGCGTTCTACAGCCCAGGTACGGGGAAGGACATCGTCGTCCCGCCGGGCTTCAAGGTCTCGGTCTTCGCCCAGGGCCTGAACTCCCCGGTTGGCATTGCCTTCACGGGCAACAAGAACAACTTTCAGGTGTACGTGCTCGAATCCGGACACGGCCTGCCGAGCAGGTGCAACAACGAGGAGGACGCCATCGTCGGCGGCCAGTTCTCGCTCACGAATCCCTTCACGCCCGACATCCTCGTCTTCAATCAGAACGGCGTCAAGATCGCAGGGCCCCTGGCCAAGCCGACGGCGGCCGGTGGAGGCCTCTTACCGCACGGTCCGTCGGTCGGGATCGCGTTCGAGAAAGGTTTCCAGGGGGGCCGACTGTTCGTCACGGACTCGAACCAGGCGATTCGCTCGCCCGGGGCGCAGAACAACAGCTCACGCATCGTGATGGTGGACCCGAATTCCGGCGTTGTCACCCCGTTCATCGTGGGGCTGCCGACCGGTGACCACCCTGCGGAGCAGATGGAGTTCAAGGATGGGTGGATCTACTGGTCGCAGGGGTCGACGACCAATTCCGGCGTGGTCGGTCGCGACAACGGCGGCGGCGCGAATCAGCAGGACATCCCCTGCCAGGACATCACGCTGAGCGGCAACGCATTTGACTCTGGCGGCGGGGTAAAGACGAGCGGCTACTCGCCATTCGGCACCACCCATCCCGCTGGGTTCGTTATTCCCGCCTTCACGAGCGCGACCGGGAAGGGCATCTGCGACGGTGCGATCCTGAGGGCAAAGCTCCACGTCGGCGACCCGAAAAGCACGATCGAACCGGTATCGTGGGGCTACCGTAACCCGTACGGTCTCCGCTTCGCCCCGCACGATCATCCGCTCAAGGGCGGGTTGCTGGTGTCGGAAAACGGCGAGGACGAGCGCGGCGCGCGCCCGGTCAACAATTCGCCGGACCGGCTCACGCTGGCCCAGCAGAACCCTGATGGCAGTCCGGATTACCACGGCTGGCCGGACCGCTTCGGCTTCCTCGCCTCGACGCAGGCCGTCTTCGACCCGGTCGGTGGGCCCGGGGACGATCTCTGCAGTGGTCCCCCCATTAGTCCTCCCTTCCCTGCCTGCATCCCGCTCGTCAAGGCAACGGACGTGCCCGTCAAGCCGGTGCTCGCCTTCCCTCCGCAGCCCATCACGGCGCCTCTCGCGCTCGAGCCCGCCAACGTCGCGGTGGTCGGTCTCGATTTCGCGCCGGGCGTCTTTGTCGGCGGGGTGGTGAAGAAGGGGGCCGCGCTGATTGCACGCGAGGGCGACTTCGGCTTCTCCGCGGCGAACGGCACTCCGGAAGCCGGGCATGACATCGAGCTCGTGAACTTCAGCGGGCCGGGCGAGCCGCTACAGATCCAGCAGAGGGACTTTGCCTTCAACAACACGAATGACCAGGCCTTCACGGATAACGGAGTCCAGGGGATCAACCGCCCGACGGACCTGAAGTTCGGTCCGGATGGCTGCGCGTACCTCGTGGATTACGGCGCGGTGCGGGACTTCGGTCAGTCTGATCCGGCCACGAAGTTCGTGGGAGCTGCCAACGGTCCGCTCGTGCAGATCCCCGGCACGGGCACGATCTGGAAGATCTGCAGGCAGTAGCCAGAGCAGGACAATCGCGGAGGCGCCGCGCTGCAGTTGCGAGGCGTTCCTGATCGCCGCACGCGAGGGGTGCATGGCGCACTCCTCGCGTGCGGCCGAGCGCTAAGAGGCCCGATTCGATGACACCGAGAGCATATCGCCGCGCGCTGACGGTGGGGCTGATCGTGGTCCTCGGCTGGCTCCCGGCCGCGGCGGCACAGGCAGAGGAGCCGCGCTACGAGCAGCGCACTCTCTCCGACTGGGCGCACCTGCTCCAGGACACTGATCCGTCAACGCAGCGGAAGGCCGTGGAAGCCCTTCGCCTCGGCTTCGGGGCTCAGGCGGTGCCCGTTCTCATCCGCGCCGTAGAGAAGGGTAGCGCCTCCGTGCGGCTCGAGGCCATAGGGGCCCTCGCGCAGATCCAACCGCCCGCCCCGGAGACCATCACCACCTTGAGCAAGGCCATGCGGGATACCGACCCGGCCATTCAGAGAGCGGCGGCGGCGGCGCTGGGAGATGTCGGAGCCGTGTCCGTCCTCGCCCAGGCCCTGAAGGATCCTGACAACAACGTTCGCCGCAATGCCGTGCGACCCCTGCGACGGGTTGTCATCAGAGACAGGAGCTCGAGCGACTCCGCGGCAACGAAGGCGGTCGTCGCGGCACTGGCCGATGCCCTGAAGGACCCTGACCGAGAGGTCCGTCGCGCTGCGGCCAGCAGCCTTGGCGCTCTCGGACCTGCGGCCGCGGATGCCATCCCAAGCCTGGCCGCGACCACGATGGACTCCGACCCTTCCGTTCGCAACGCCGCGATGGAGGCGTTGGGGCGGATGGGCAGCCCTGCGGCTGTTCCCGTCCTCGTGCAGGCGCTCAAGGATCCCGAGACAGCAAGCCTTGCCGTCAGGGCCCTGGGGAACATGGGTACCACGGCTCGTGGGGCCATCCCCGCCTTGAGAGAATTCCAATCGCAGAATGGGACGAGCCACTCGGAGGTAGAGGCCGCGATCAAGGCCATCGAACGCGAATAGCGGAGCGGGCGAGAGGGGATTCTAGTGGCGGAGACCTTCGCGCGCGCGCGTACTCTGGCAGGATCGCCGATGCGAGGAGCTTTCTTGGCGCTCTCCTCCAGGCCGAGCTGCGCGGTGACTGACAATGGTTTATGTTAGCTATACTTTGTCCCGTGAGGCCACCCTCGACGCGCGGCGGCGGCTCCTCGCCCAGTGCCCTCGTCTCATCGAAGAGCTGGCCGAGGTGACGACGAACCTCGAGCGGCAGACGCAGCGTCTGCTCCCCGGGGGGACGGCGGCCCTGGCCGCCTCCGAGCTCCAGCGCATCGTCAAGGAAGTCGCGGCGGCCGCGAACGTGGACGTGAGGAGCGAGCGCGTGCTGCCCCCCATCGAGCTCACCGGCCTTCAGGAGGTGCCCATCGAGCTCACCGTGGCCGGCAGCATCCGCGACACCGTGGAGCTCCTCTCGAATATCGAGCAGACGAGCCGGCTCCTCACCGTCAAGGACCGCACGGTGTGCGCGGTCGCGGTCGGTCAGCCGCGAGAGGTCCTGACTACGCTCACGGTAGCCGGCTATCTGCTGCCAGCGAACGGAAACAACCCGTGATGCCCCGGCGGCTGATTGTGCTCAACGTAGTCCTCGGCCTCGCGAGCTTGGCCTTCACCGTTGGCATCGTGCGCGCCCTGCTCGTCAAGCGCCCGATCCCACCTCCCCCCACGGTGCGGACGGTTGCGCCGGCGCCACCTCCCCCCGCGGCCGCGCCCGCCCCCGAGAACCCGGAAGCGGACGCGATCATCGCCGCTCAGAATCTCTTCAACCCGGCGCGGAGCGAGAAGGCCACCGTCGCCGTCGCCGTAGTCAAGCCTATACTCCATGGCATCGTCATCGAGGGGACGAAGAGCCGCGCCTTCCTCGAGGATCCGACCATGAAGCGAGTCGGCGGGTACTCGGTCGGCGATACCGTGAGCGGCGGCACGCTGCAGAAGATCGCCGATGATCGGGTGGTGATCGCTCGCCCCGAAGGCCTGGTCGAGGTCATGCTCCAGGACCCCTCGAAGCCCAAGCCGCCGCCGGTTGCTGCCGCCGCGCCTCCAGTGACGGCTGTGCCCCGCGCGGCCCCGCCAGAGGGCATTCCCTCGGGTCCGGCGGTGACGGTCCCGCCGCCTGCGTCGGGCCAGGTGCCTCCTGGCCAGATGGCCCCGGTCCAGGTCCCGCCGGGTCAGGTCGGCCCGTCTCCGACGGGCGCACCGCCGGCAGATCAGTCATCGGCAGGCCTGCCCCAGGTCAGGCGACGCGTTCCGCGTCCGGCCCCGGCAGCGAATGAATAGCGCGAGGCTCGGCAGCTGGGTGGTCGTGGTGGCCCTGTCGCTGGCCGCCTGTACCTCGGGATCGTCGCGCCGCTGTGGCAGCGGCTCCTGAGGCGGCCCGCTGTCCGAGTCTGGCAGATTACGACATAGGGACGGGGGCCACGAGGGGGGCGACCGCCGCCGGACAGTGCTAATGTTGGCTATCCCCATGCTGACCGTCGACGCGCAGATACATCTGTGGAATGCGGGCAACCCCA
>Ga0137375_10012149_pt1 | contig 10201 bp, 9 predicted proteins | sample SagtaG_24_FD_104936 | JGI IMG/M metagenome (GOLD analysis project Ga0137375, IMG submission 104936) | Vadose zone soil microbial communities from Sagehorn Ranch, Mendocino, California, USA - Sage1_R_113_16 metaG | ecosystem: Environmental > Terrestrial > Soil > Vadose zone | place: USA...
CAACTTCTCGGTCGGCGCGGTGCTGATGATGCGGTTCGCGGCCCAGGCGGCACGGTTCTTCGAATCGGCCGAGATCATCGAGTTGCACCACGCGGGCAAGATGGACGCACCGTCCGGGACCGCGTCCCGGACCGCGGCGCTGATCGCCTCGGCCCGCTCGGCCGCCGGGCTGGGCCCGTCGCCCGACGCGACCACGACCGCCGCGCCGGGGGCCCGCGGAGCCGAGATGGACGGCGTGCACGTGCATTCGGTGCGGCTGGCCGGGCTGGTGGCCCACCAGGAGGTCCTGCTGGGCGGGCACGGCGAGACGCTGACCATCCGGCACGACTCGCTCGACCGGGCCTCGTTCATGCCGGGCGTGCTGCTCGCCGTGCGCGGGCTGGCCTCCCTGCCGCCGGGCCTGACGTTCGGGCTGGAACCGCTCCTCGGCCTGGCCTGAGCTGTGCTGGCCCGGGGGGGCGACCCCCCGGAACCCCCCGCGAGTCGCCGGCTCGGAGGGACACGCCTCCGGCGCGCCCCGCCTCGCCAGCGAGTGCTGGCCCGGGGGGGCGACCCCCCGGAACCCCCCGCGAGTCGCCGGCTCGGAGGGACACGCCTCCGGCGCGCCCCGCCTCGCCAGCGAGCGTGGTGCCGGCCAGGCTACGGGTAAGGTCCCTACTATGTGCCGCAGCATCAAGACCCTGCGCCCGCCCTACGCCGACCACGTGACCGACGAGGACGTCCGGGCCGCAGCACTCCAGTACGTCAAGAAGATCAGCGGGTTCCAGCGCCCGGCCAAGCACAACGCGGAGGCGTTCGAGCAGGCCGTGCAGGCGGTGGCCAGCGCCACCGAGGTCCTGCTCGGCCAGCTTGAGATACGGTAAAAGAACGACAAGCGCGGCGGCGCGCAGCGAGTCCATCGGGGGGCGGGCATGCTGAGAACGATCCTGAACGTGATCTGGCTGGTCCTGTGCGGCTTCTGGATGGCTATCGCCTACGCGCTGGCCGGGCTGGTCTGCTTCGTCCTGTTCTTCCTCGTGGTGACGATCCCCCTCGGGATCGCGGCCTTCCGCATCGCCGGCTACGTGCTGTGGCCGTTCGGCCGGTCGATCGAGGTACGCCGGGACGCCGGGCTGGGCTCCCTGATCGGCAACGTCATCTGGATCGTGCTCTTCGGCTGGTGGCTGGCCCTGGGGCACCTGACGACCGGCATCGTGCTCTGCCTCACCATCATCGGCATCCCGCTGGGCCTGGCCAACTTCAAGATCATCCCGATCTCGCTGGTGCCGCTGGGGGTCGAGATCGTCCCGTCCGGCCAGCTCTACCCGGGCTACAGCGGCTGACCGGGCTCAGGGTCGGCCCATGGTCGCCGCATGCGCGATCAGCATGGAATCAGGCGGGGTCAGGTCCACGCCGTCCGGATTATCGAGGTAGCCGGGCCTGCTGCCAGCGACCCCGGTGTGCCCGTACTGGCGTTATGTGACCCCCCGCGCGGCGGCGCCCCAAGGGTAAGTGCGCGATGGGGTCAGCGGGGCTTATGGGGCGGTGGGGCTGCCGTGTGAGTGGGGGAGACCCCGGGCCGGGGTCTAAGCGGTGGTGGTGCTGGCGGCGTCCTCCAGGCCCAGTTCGGTGATCGACGTCTCGCGCATCTTGAACTTCTGGATCTTGCCGGTCACCGTCATCGGGAACTCGCTGGTGTACCGCAGGTACCGGGGGATCTTGTAGTGCGCGATCTGGCCCTGGCAGTACTCCCGCAACTCGTCCTGGGTCAGGGCCGCACCGGGCCGCAGCTTGACCCAGGCGCAGATCTCCTCGCCGAACCGGAGATCAGGCACCCCGATCACCTGGACGTCCTCGATCGCCGGGTGGCCGTACAGGAACTCCTCGATCTCCCGCGGGTACACGTTCTCGCCACCCCGGATGATCATGTCCTTGATCCGGCCGACGATGTTCAGGTACCCGGCCTCGTCCATCACGGCCAGGTCGCCGGTGTGCATCCAGCGCGCCTGGTCGATGACGCCCGCCGTCTGCTCCGGGGCGTCCCAGTACCCCAGCATCACCGAGTAGCCCCGGGTGCACATCTCCCCGGTGACGCCCCGGGGCACGGCCAGCCCGGTGTCCGGGTCGACGATCTTCACCTCGACGTGCGGGTGCACCCGGCCCACCGTGGACACCCGCCGCTCCATGTCGTCGTCGGCCGTGGTCTGCGCGGATACCGGGGACGTCTCGGTCATCCCGTAGCAGATCGTCACCTCGGTCATGTGCATCTCGCTGACCACCCGCTTCATCACCTCGACCGGGCACGGCGACCCGGCCATGATCCCGGTCCGGAGGGTGGACAGGTCATGGGACGCGAAATCGGGCAGCGCCAGCTCGGCGATGAACATGGTCGGCACGCCATACAGCGAGGTGCACCGCTCGTCCACGACAGCCCGCAGGCTCGCGGCGGGATCGAACCCGGGGGAGGGAATGATGATCGCCGAGCCGTGCGTCGTACAGGCCAGGTTGCCCAGCACCATGCCGAAGCAGTGATAGAAGGGCACCGGGATGCAGACCCGGTCCGCTTCCGTGTAGCGGCAGCCCTCCCCGATGAAGAACCCGTTGTTCAGGATGTTGTGGTGGGAGAGCGTGGCGCCCTTGGGGAACCCCGTCGTGCCGCTGGTGTACTGGATGTTGATCGCGTCGTCGAAGCCCGCCGTGGCCTCGCGCTCGGCCAGCTGGTCCTGGCCGCCGGCGACCGGCATGGCCCCGACCACGAACAGCTCGTCCCAGTCCACCGAGCCCAGGTAGATCACCCTGTGCAGGCCCGGGAGGTCCGCGCTGACGTCCTCGATCATGGCCCGGTAGTCGCTGCTCTTGAAGGACTCCGCGCTGACCAGGAGCCGCACCCCGGACTGGCGCAGCACATAGCCCAGCTCGTGGCTGCGGTAGGCGGGGTTGATGTTGACCAGGATCACGCCCGCCTTGGCCGTGGCGTACTGCAGCAGCACCCACTCGGGGCAGTTCGGCGCCCAGATGCCCACCCGGTCGCCGGCCTTCATCCCGGCCGCGATCAGGCCCCGGGCCAGCGTGTCGGTGTCCGCGTCGAACTGCGCATAAGTCCAGCGCCGTCCGGAGGGCACATCGACCAGCGCTTCCCGGCCGCCGTGCGCGGCCGCGATGCGCCTCAGGTTCGCGCCGATGGTCTCGCCGAGCAGCGGTTGCGGCGAAGTCCCGTGACTGTAGGACAGCGGTGCTGGACTGGTCATGACATCCTCCGACGTTGGATGGCACCATAATTCCCGGTCCCGGCCCCGATGGGAACGAACACCCCCCGCTCCGGGACGCCGGATGGCCTGCGGCCCCGGCCGCGGCGGCGGCGGGCGGGGGTGCGGTTTTCGTTGCGGCGGTCTTAACCGGGTTTTCGGGCCGGAGGGGACTTATGGCCGTTCGCGGTAGGCGCCTGGCGGGGTTACTGTCGGGTTAGAGGGCTGGGCGGCTGGTGCGTGCGCAGGCCGCGCACGGCGCCGCTCCCGCTCCCGGGAGTAGCCATGGGGTCGTGGATTGTCTGGCTGGTCCTCGCCGCGGTGCTGGGGGTCACCGAGGTCATGACGACCACGCTGGCCTTCGGGCTGATCGCGGTCGGTGCCGTCGTCGCCGCCGTGGTCGGTGCGGCCGGCGCGGGCCTGCCCTTCCAGCTGGGCGCGTTCGCCCTGGCCGCCGCGGGCGGCCTCATCGTGGTCCGGCCCATTGCGATGCGGCACATCAAGCAGCCGCCGTTGCTGCGCACCGGGACCTCGGCCCTCGTCGGCCGCTCCGCCAAGGTCATTGAGGAAATCACCGACGACGGCGGGCGGGTCCGCATCGGCGGCGAACTATGGTCCGCCCGCCCCTATGACGAGTCCCAGGTCATTCCCGTGGGCTCAACAGTCGACGTCTTCGCGATCGAGGGCGTCACCGCACTCGTGCACCTGCGGGAGTAGACATGGAAATAGCTGCGCTCGTCGCCGCCCTGATCGCCGTCATCCTCATCGTCGTCGCGGTCGGCAAGACCGTCCGGATCGTGCCGCAGGCGCGGGCCCGGAACATCGAGCGGTTCGGCCGTTACCGCAAGACGCTGGAACCCGGGATGAACTTCATCGTCCCGTTCGTGGACCGGGTCAAGCCCCTCATCGACCTGCGTGAGCAGGTGGTGTCCTTCCGGGGGCAGCCGGTGATCACCGAGGACAACCTGGTGGTGAGCATCGACACGGTGCTGTTCTTCCAGGTCACCGACCCGCGGGCGGCCGACTACGAGATCGTGAACTACATCCAGGCGATCGAGCAGATCACCGCGACCATGCTGCGCAGCGTGATCGGCAGCATGGACCTGGAGCAGACCCTCACCTCGCGCGACAAGATCAACACCATGCTGCGCGGCGTGCTGGATGACGCCTCCGGCAAGTGGGGGATCCGGGTCACCCGGGTGGAGATCAAGGCCATCGACCCGCCGAAGAGCGTCATCGACGCGATGGAGAAGCAGATGCGCGCCGAGCGCGAGAAGCGCGCGGCCATCCTCACCGCAGAGGGCGTCCGACAGTCGAAGATCCTCACCGCCGAGGGCGAGAAGCAGAGCCAGATCCTGCGCGCCGAGGGTGAGCGGCAGGGCCAGATCCTGCGGGCCGAGGGCCAGGCCCAGGCGATCGGCACCGTGTTCCAGGCCGTGCACGACGGCGACGCCGACCCCAAGGTGCTCGCGTACCAGTACCTGCAGACGCTGCCGCAGCTCGCGCAGGCCGAGGGGAACACGTTCTGGGTCATCCCGAGCGAGGTGACCACCGCGCTCAAGACGCTCAGCGGTGCGTTCGGCGGGGGTGTGCCCGAGCCGGCGGCGCAGGGCGATGCGGGGCCGCGGGGGACGGGCGCGGGCGGCCGGGCCCTCGGCCCCACGGACGGGGGGACCGGCGCCGCGGACCTGGCCGTCAGCGCCGCGGGCGGGGCGGCCGGCGCCGCGGACCTGGCCGTCAGCGCCGCCGACCGGGCGGCCGGCGCCGCCCACCCGGATGCCACCCCGAACGGCGCGCTGGAGAACCCGCCGACCGGCCGGGGCGGGTCCGGCGCCGCGGGATAACCACGCGCGGCGGGCGCTTACCGGTGCAGAAACAAGAGGCCCCGGCCGGAGCCGGGGCCTCTTGTCTTTCCGCTCAGGGTTCAAGGTAGACGCCGAAGTTGGCGCCAAAGTTGAACAGGTTGTGTGGCCTGACTTCCACGGTTCCGGTGGAGGTGCCGTTGCTGGTGGCCAGGATCTTGTGGTGGCTCCACCAGCTGGAGAGGCTGGACTGGCTGCCGCTGTAGGTGACCAGGAAGCTGTCCTGGAAGGTCACCAACTGAGTCTCGGTTGCGGGAGCGTTGTAGGTGAAGCTGCCCCACGGGCCAGCAGCGAATTCCGCGCCCACCCGCGCTTGGTTGTATGTCTGCCCAGTGCCCGGTGCGTAACCGCTATAGAACAGCTCAACACCGGTCGTGTCGTCATCGACGTAGAAGTGATCCACTCCAGCGGCGCGGTCGTAGGCGATGGCGAGGGTCACGAGATCACCAGGGGCAAAGCTGACTGACCCGTCCGTCCAGCGGGTGCCGACGTGAGGGCACACCTGGGCACGCTCGCAGCCGTGCTGCAGATCAGGGCATGGGTAGTCTTGTTGAAGACGGCAGCGGCCGCGTTATAGTTGCCGGCGGTCGTGCTGTTGGATACTCCCAGGACTACAACCCGGTAGGGGGTCCTGAGGTGCACCGACACCCCGAAGCCAGCGACCTCGGAGGCAAAAGCCGAGGCGTCAGGCAGGCGAACGGTGCTCTGGACGTACTGGAAATTCGCCCCGGTAGCTACGTAGCCAGCTTGTTCAGGCGAATAGAACGCCGGCCCGGTAGCTGCTGCGGCGGGCGCGGCCAGGGCCAGGGCTACCCCTAGAGATCCCAGCGCGGACACGATGGCGGCAATGGCACGTGATCGCATGGGCCTCCTCCAATCGAAACGGCGCCCGCCCCACTGGCGGGCAAACCAGACCGTAAAAGGCCAGGACACGGGCAGGGACTCTGTCGGGAAGTGGCCCTCGACCGGCAAAGCGCCGGGCGTTCTGGATCTGTTACAAACCCCTAGGCAGGCAGGAGCCCTCACACCACCCGGCCCCGCTGCGCTGCGCCTGGTACTGCCGCGCGCCAGCTGGGGATCGGTGATTTTCCGGCTAGGGGCTGATCAGTACGAGGCTGCCGAGCGGGAGCTGGGACAGAACATGCAGCGCGGTCTTGGGAACCCGCACGCAGCCGTGGCTGACTGCGTGGCCGAACACGGATGGGCTGGGCCAGCCATGGACGCCGACGGTGCCGGGGCCGCCCCCGTAAGTGTTATGTCTGGAAGCTCCGGCGGCCGGGCAACTGTTACACCCCTGTGCGGGCCGGTCCCTCGGGTCAGAGGTGGATGGCCAGGCCGATGGTGAGCAGGGCGCCGAAGGCGAGCTGGAGCCGGCCCGTCATGCCGAGCGCGCCGATCAGGGCCGGCCCTGTCGCCCCGTGCCGGACCGTGCGGACCGGGGCGAGGGCGACGGGGAGCGCCGCGAAGGCCAGCAGCGTCAGCGGCCGCGCCAGGGCCAGGGCCGCCGCGACCACGAACGGGGTCAGCACGCACCACACGTACAGGATGCGGGTCCGGGTGTCGCCCAGGATCACGGCCAGCGTGCGCTTGCCCGACACGGTGTCGGAGGGGATGTCACGCAGGTTGTTGATCACCAGGAGCGCGCAGGCCAGCAACCCGACCGGCAGGGCCGCAGCCAGCGCCAGCCCGGGCAGCGAGTCCATCTCCACGAACGCGGTCCCGGCCACCGCGGCCAGCCCGAAGAACACGAACACCGCGATCTCGCCCAGGCCGTGGTAGCCGTACGGGTGGCGGCCGCCGGTGTAGGTCCAGGCCGCGGCGACGGCCGCCGCGCCGAGCAGGATCAGCCACCACGAGGTCACCGCGGCCAGGACGAAACCGGCCACGCAGGCCACCGCGAAGCAGCCGAGGGCGGCGTCCCGGACCTGCCGGGGCGGGGCAACCCCCGCGGCCACGAGCCGGACCGGCCCGACCCGCGCCTCGTCGGTGCCCCGGATCCCGTCGCTGTAGTCGTTGGCGTAGTTCACCCCGACCTGCAGGGCCAGCGCGACGATCAGCGCCAGCACGGCCCGCCACAGCGAGAAGTGGCCGTACCCGAACGCGACGCCGGATCCCACCACGACCGGGACGACCGCCGCGGGGAGGGTCCGCGGCCGCGCCCCGCCGACCCAATCCCGTGCTGCGGCCACTAGGGCCGGACCCGTGCCGTCACTGGCCCGGGCCAGGAGCAGAGCCGAGGCGGCTGATGTCCCGCACCGCGCCGGTGGAGGCGGAGGTGGCCAGCGCCGCGTAGACCCGCAGCGCCTCGCTCACCGGCCGGTCCCGGCCGACGGCCCGGTAGCCGCGCCGCTCGCTCAGGACCCGCTCCCGGCGCGCGGCCAGCTCCGCCTCGGGGACGGCCAGCTCCAGCGACCGGGCCGGGATGTCGATGTCGATGACATCGCCGTCCTCGGCCAGCGCGATCACCCCGCCGGCCGCGGCCTCCGGCGCCGCGTGGCAGATGGACAGCCCGGACGTGCCGCCGGAGAACCGGCCGTCGGTGACCAGGGCGCAGGCCCGGCCGAGGCCCTTGCCCTTGAGGAAGCTGGTCGGGTACAGCATCTCCTGCATCCCGGGGCCGCCGCTGGGGCCCTCGTACCGGATGAGCACCACGTCGCCCGCCTCGACCTTGCCGCCGAGGATGCCCTCGACCGCGGCCTCCTGGCTCTCGAACACCTTGGCCGGCCCGGAGAAGCGCCAGAGCTCCTCCGGCACCCCGGCGGTCTTCACGATCGCGCCCTCCGGAGCCAGGTTGCCGTAGAGCACGGCCAGGCCGCCGTCGCGGGTGTAGGCGTGCGGCAGGTCCCGGATGCAGCCCCCGGCCCGGTCCTCGTCCAGGGTGGTCCAGCGCGAGTCCTGGGAGAAGGGCCTGATCGTGCGGACGCCGCCGGGCGCCGCGTGGAACAGCTCGACCGCTTCCCGGGTGACCGACGGGGACCGCAGGTCCCACGCGTCGAGGAACTCCCCGAGCGAGGAGCTGTGCACCGTGTGCACCCCGGTGTTCAGCAGGCCGGCCCGGTTCAGCTCACCGAGGATGGCCGGGATGCCGCCGGCGCGGTGAACGTCCTCGACGTGGTAGCGCTCGCTGCTGGGCGCGACCTTGCACAGGCACGGCACGCGGCGGGACAGCTCGTCGATCTCCTTGAGGCCGAAGCCGACCCGCGCCTCGTGGGCCGCCGCCAGCAGGTGCAGGATCGTGTTCGTCGATCCGCCCATGGCCACGTCCAGCGCCATCGCGTTCTCGAACGCGTCCCGGGTGGCGACCGACCGTGGCAGCACCGACTCGTCATCGCCCTCGTAGTAGCGCTGAGCCAGGCCGACCACCAGCGCGCCGGCCCGCTCGAACAGCGCCCGGCGGGCGGTGTGCGTGGCCAGCGTGGTGCCGTTACCCGGCAGGGCCAGGCCGATCGCCTCGGTCAGGCAGTTCATCGAGTTCGCGGTGAACATCCCGGAGCAGGAGCCGCAGGTCGGGCACGCGGCCTCTTCCATCTCGGCCAGCCGCTCGTCGGACACGCTGGGGTCGGCCGCAGCGACCATGGGGTTGATCAGGTCCAGCTTGTGCGGGTCGCCGGAGGCGGTGACCTCGCCGGGCCGGACCCGGCCGGCCTCCATCGGGCCACCGGACACGAACACGGTGGGGATGTTCAGCCGCAGCGCGGCCATCAGCATCCCGGGCGTGATCTTGTCGCAGTTGGAGATGCAGACCAGCGCGTCGGCGCAGTGCGCGTTCACCATGTACTCGACCGAGTCGGCGATGAGCTCCCGGCTGGGCAGGGAGTACAGCATCCCGCCGTGGCCCATGGCGATCCCGTCGTCCACCGCGATCGTGTTGAACTCGCGGGGGACCGCGCCGGCCGCCTTGACGGCGTCGGAGACCACCTGGCCGACCTCGCGCAGGTGCACATGGCCCGGGACGAACTCGGTGAAGCTGTTGGCCACGGCCACGATCGGCTTGCCGATGTCCTCGCCGGCTACCCCGCTCGCGCGCATCAGCGCGCGCGCCCCGACCATGTTCCTGCCGTGGGTGACCGTCCGGGACCGAAGCGGCGGCATGACCTGCTCCCTTCAAGGGTGCTCGAGTGGGCGTTATTCAGGACCGACCAGCGAGCCCGGGCCGCCGGGCCCGGGCGAGCGGCCGGTGCCGGCCGCTGAATAACGCGGACTCTGATGAAGATGCAGCCTTCAGCGTACCGGCGGCGCGGTCCCCGGGAGGCGCCTGCCCGGCACGCGGGCGCCCGCCAGGCGCGGGCCTCAGCGGGGCGGCAGGGCCGTCTCGGCGGCCGCGTGGATACGCTCGATCTCCTCGTGGGTCAGCCGCTGCTCGCGCCGGGCGCGCGCCTGGGCCCGCAGGTACTTGCGGAGCCGCCGTCCGCTGAATACGTCCACGCCGCTGATCCGGGCCACGGTCCACGGCACGGTGGGCCCGTAGATCACCATGGCCGGGCGGATCCGCTGCTTGCGCCCCAGGCTCTGGCTGATCAGCTGGGCGGCCATGCCCGCTTCCAGCTGGGCGTGCTTGAGGCGGCCAGTCTGGCTGTACGGGCCGTGGTAGAGGTGGCCGCCCTGGGTGGCGCGCAGCGGCAGCCTGCGGTCCCAGCGCTCGGAGTCCACCGCGAACACCCCGGCCGGCCCGACGACGAGATGATCGATGATGCAGTTGGTGCCCGGGATGGCCCGGCCGTTCAGGGTCAGGTAGCCGGACCGGCGCGCCCACAGCAGCCGCCGCCGGGTACGCCGCTGCGCGGACGTGACCCGGACCGCGGCCGGGATCACCGCGGTCGTCCGGGACCGGTGGACCGTGTCCAGGATCGCGATCACGGCTGCCGCGGTCAGGCCGAGGCGCCAGTCCAGCAGGATGCCGGCCACGATGCCGGCCGCCGCGGCCAGGACCGCGCGGCGGATCCAGATCGGCATCCGGGGATCCGCCGCGAAGCTGGACAGCGGATGCTCGTCACCCGGGTGGCGGTCACCAGCGGTGACGATGCCGCCGCCGGACGCACCGGGGGCATCCCCCGCGTCCCGGGCGTCCAGGTCCTCGGGCGGGTCCGCGTCCTCGGGCGGGTCCGCGTCCTCGGG
>Ga0137375_10012150_pt1 | contig 10201 bp, 12 predicted proteins | sample SagtaG_24_FD_104936 | JGI IMG/M metagenome (GOLD analysis project Ga0137375, IMG submission 104936) | Vadose zone soil microbial communities from Sagehorn Ranch, Mendocino, California, USA - Sage1_R_113_16 metaG | ecosystem: Environmental > Terrestrial > Soil > Vadose zone | place: USA...
ATGATGAGATAGATCGCCACCACATAGTTCAACAGCCGCGGGAAGATCAAAATCAAGATGCCGGCGATGATGGCGACGAGCGGCGTGATATGGGCAACGGTGATGGTCATGGAGAGCTCCTACATGGCGGGCCAAGAGATAACTTACAACGCGAAGGCCCGGTTCCAAGATGTTAGCCGACGGCTTGGCATCTTACTCGCTGTCATCATCCACGAAAGCGGATGATCCAGTAACTACCGAATGATCGTGTGGCACTCGTGTGGATAACGCAGAGGCGGTGACTACTGGATGCCCGCTTCCGCGGGCATGACATCTTACTTATCCCTCGATTTTCGAAAAGTCGGCAACGGCGCGGGTCGCCTCGCGAATTTCATTGAGCAGCTTGAGGCGATTCTCGCGCAATTTTTCCTTGTCCTTGCCCCTGCCAAAGAAGGCGATGAACCGCTTGAACCAGTTCTCGCGCTGCTTCTCCTTGTCGGCGCCGTCGCCGACGTTAACCGTCACCTTGTCGAAGAAGGCATCGACGTGCGGCCGAAGCCTAGCCATCGCCCGCATGGCGGTTTCGAAATCCTCGCGTTCGACGGCCGCGGAGGCCTCCGCCTTGGCGGTGTCGATCGCCCGCGACAGCGCCCATTCCTCGTCCTGGCGATAGAGCGAGGGATCGGGCTTGCCGACATATTCGCGGGCGTCCTTCTTCTCCTCGATGCGGATGATATTGGTCGCACGCTTGTAGCCGGCGAGCAGATTCTTGCCGTCCTCGGTGTCGAGGAATTTGCCCAGGGCCTCGACGCGGCGCACGATGAGTAGGAGATCATCCTGGCCTTCGAGCGCGAACACCGCATCGACGAGATCGTGGCGGGCGCCCTGCTCCCGAAGCTGGACCTTGAGGCGGTCGGCCATAAACGACAGCAAAGCGGCAGCGTTTTCTTCACCCAGACCAGTCCATCCCGGAACCATGTCTTCGTCCGCATCAAATGCCTTTACAGAGCCCGCAACTCGCTCGGCCAGCTCTTCGGGATCAACGCCTTGGATGTGCTTTGCGATATCGGCAATTTCGCGAGCAGCTTCCAGTCTCGGCGTGAAGGTCCAATAGAGATACCCAAATATCGGAAACCCTGCCCAGTACAGCAATTCACTCAGTCCGATCCGAATGTTCTTTTCGAGAATGATTCGCACAACGCCTAGCGCGGCCCTTCTGAGCGCGTAAGGGTCCTTTGAGCCTGTCGGCTTCTCATTGAGAATCCAGAAACACTCGAGCAAATCAATTTTGTCAGCGAGCGCGACGGCCACCGAAACGAGATCAAGTGGTACATGGTCGTTCGGGCCGAGCGGCTTGTAGTGCTCCTCGCAGGCAGCCGTCACGCTCGCGTCCTCGCCTTGCGCCAGGGCGTAGTACTTGCCCATCAAACCCTGCAGCTCGGGGAATTCGCCGACCACTTCGGTCAGCAAGTCGGCCTTGCAAAGTCGCGCGGCGCGTTTGGCCTTCTCCACGTCGGCGCCGACGATCGGTGCCAGCTCGGCGGCGAGCCGCTCGATGCGCTCGATGCGCTCCCACTGCGTGCCGAGCTTCTCATGGAAGACGATGTGCTTGAACTTTTCCAGCCGGTCCTCGAGCCGGGTGTTGAGGTCGGTGTCGTAGAAGAATTTCGCGTCGGACAATCGCGCGCGGATGACGCGCTCGTTGCCGGCGACGATCGCCTTGCCGCCGTCCTCGGCTTCCATGTTGGAAACCAGGATGAACTTGTTGGCAAGCTTCGCGGTCTTCGGGTCGCGCAACACGAAACATTTCTGGTTGTTGCGGATGGTGGCGCGGATCACCTCGGGCGGGATCGAGCGAAAATCTTCATCGAACGAGCCCATCAGCACCACCGGCCATTCGACCAGCCCGGCCACCTCGGCCAGGAGCCCTGCGTCCTCGACCAGTTCGTAGCCCTGCGCAAACGCCAAATTCTTGGCGTCGGCGAGGATCATCGCCTGGCGCCGCTCGGGGTCGAGCACGACCTTGGCCTTCTCGAGCTTCGCCAGGTAGTCGTCGAGCCGGCGCACCTTGAACGGCGCTGGTGCCATAAAACGATGGCCGCGGGTCTCGTCGCCGGCCGCAATCCCGTCGACCGCGAAGGCAACCACGTCCGGCTCCTCGGTTTCCGGCCCGAAGGTCGCGACGATGGAATGCAGCGGCCGCACCCAGCCGAGCTTGTGGTCGCCCCAGCGCATCGACTTTGGCCAGGGGAAGCCCTGCACCACCGCCGGCACGATCTCGCCGATCACCTCGATCGCCGGCCGGCCCGGCTTCTCGGTCACCGCGACGTAGAAGTCGCCCTTCTTGTCGGGCTGGACTTTTGCCTCTTTGATCGATTTGAGCCCCGCCGCCTTGAGGAAGCCCTGGATCGCGCCCTCGGGCGCGCCGACGCGCGGGCCCTTCTTCTCCTCCTTCACGTCCGGCTGCTTCACCGGCACGCCCTGCACCGCCAGCGCCAGTCGGCGCGGGGTGGCGAAGGCCTTGGCGCCCTCGTAGCTGAGCCCGGCGCCGACCAGCCGGTCGGTGACGAGCTTGCGCAAGTCCTCGGCCGCGCGCGCCTGCATACGCGCGGGGATTTCCTCGGAGAAGAACTCGAGCAGCAGGTCGGGCATCGCGGCTCCTGACGGCGTTGGCAGGTAGCAGGCGCAGCCGCCGTTGTTAAGTCGAAAAGCATGGACGTTCGACCCCGCCGCATGGCCAATCCGCCGGCCGGCGCGCTTGCAGCCGGTGCGCGGGCATCGCAGACTTGCCGGCGCAACCGTCGATTCCTGCGGGATGCCCGATGAAAACTCCCCGCCGCGGCTTTCGTCTGCGCGTCGCGATCTTGGCGGCCGCCCTGTTGTCTCTCGCCGGCCCGGCCGCCGGGGGCGAGGTGGCCTACCTGATGTACGGCAAGGGGACCGAGGGCAAAACCGTGCCGATGCGCACCTTGTGGGACGACCGCAATGACGGCAATGCCCGCATCACCATCGATGTCGGCGCGCAATACGAGTCGTGGCTCACCAAGCTCGGATTGGGACGGGTGCTGAAATACGAGGCCAAGCTCAACAAGACCACGTTCGTGGTCCGCGATCCGGACTTCACGCGCTTCGTGAAGATCGTCGCGACCTCGATCGTCCAGGCGCTGCTGCAGGCGAACGCGCCGCCCGAGGCGGCGGCCCAGCTGCCGGAAGCCGACGTGCAGGGCGCCATGCTGCTGATCACGCCGGCGCGGGGAACCCCGCCCAGTCAGCTGGAGGTGATCGCGCGGCTGCATGTGAGCTACCCGGCGCCGCAGAAGTCCGGGCCGCCGACGGCGCGGGACCTGGTCAACAACGATCTGACGTTCGTCGGCAAGCCGGAGCGGTCGCGCTGATCAAACGCTATGGCGCCGCAAACGGAGCCACGTTCGACTCAAGACGCTTTTTTCTCCGGCTCGGCCGCCCCGTCGCTCCGGTGCTGGATGCGGACCTGCACGGCATAGCCGACGAAACGCAGCTTGCGGGCGTATTCGACGGCGGCGTCGTAGGCCGCTTTCTTGGTCGGGAACGAATCGGTGCGGCTCGGCGCGATCACGATCGCCCAGCCGTTCTCATGCGGAACGACGTCGTACCAGAGCTGCGCCATGGCTCGCCTCGCGATCCTCCCGTGAGGGAGGATACACACGGAAGGGCAGTCGGTTCCGGGCGCTGCGATCGGATGGTTGGCGCGAGGTAAGCGCGATCGACTTAATTGAATCAAGCGCCGCGCTCTCTCCGCTCCCTCCCCCTTGTGGGCCGCAGGGGGGAGGAGCTTGCTGCACCTTCGCGCTCCGCAAAAGGTCCCGAACGCGCGTCTACAAATTCTTGTGGCTGTCGTCGCAGATCGGCGGGCGCTTGGTGAGCTTGCAGGTGCACAGCAGGGCGCGGCGGTTGCGCTCGACCTTCCATTCCATCGGCTCGATGCCGGTGCCCTCGTGCGGGCCGTCGCAGAACGGCTGGCTCTGCGAGCGCCCGCAGCGGCACCACCAATAGGTCTCGCCCGCCACCAACTCGACCAGCACCGGTTCGCGCCCGCCGATTTTCGGTTCGCTGCTCATGCGCTCCCTCCTCCTGCCTCGGTCGCCAGCCACGCCTCGCCGCAGGCCTTCGCCAATTCGCGCACCCGCAGAATGTAGCTCTGCCGCTCGGTTACCGAGATCACGCCGCGCGCGTCGAGCAGGTTGAACACGTGGCTCGCCTTGATGCACTGGTCGTAGGCCGGCAGCGCCATCAGGTGCCGGCGCGTATTGCCCTCGGTGACCCAGCCGGCGTCGAGATATTTCCGGCACGCGGCCTCGGCCATCTTGAACTGCTCGAACAGCATGTCGGTGTCGGAAAATTCGAAATTGTGCCGCGAATATTCTTTCTCGGCCTGCAGGAAGACGTCGCCATAGCTGACCTTGCCCGCCCCCTCGCGGCCGTTGAAGTTGAGATCGAACACGTTCTCGACGCCCTGCACGTACATGGCGAGCCGTTCCAGCCCATAGGTCAATTCGCCGGAGACCGGCGCGCATTCGAAGCCGGCGACCTGCTGAAAGTAGGTGAACTGCGATACCTCCATGCCGTCGCACCAGCACTCCCAGCCGAGCCCCCAGGCGCCGAGCGTCGGCGACTCCCAGTCGTCCTCGACGAAGCGGATGTCGTGGAGCTTGGGATCGATGCCGATCGCGTAGAGCGATCTCAGATAAAGCTCCTGGATGTCGTCGGGCGACGGTTTGAGGATGACCTGGAACTGATAGTAGTGCTGCAGCCGGTTGGGGTTCTCGCCGTAGCGGCCGTCCTTGGGTCGGCGCGAGGGCTGCACATAGGCGGCGTTCCACGGACGCGGCCCGAGCGCACGCAAGGTCGTGGCCGGATGAAAGGTGCCGGCGCCGACCTCCATGTCGTAGGGCTGCAGGATCACGCAGCCGTAATCCGCCCAATAGCGCTGCAGCGCCAGGATCAGTCCCTGGAACGACCGCTCGGGACGCATGTGGGCGGGGAGATCGTTGCTCATGTGACCCGGAGAAAAACGGCGCGGTAGACCTACCGGCCGGAGTCCGGAGGGTCAAGGACACGACTGCACCCATTCGCCGCAGCGATGACGATGGCGCGATCTGTCACTATGCTCGGAACGTGTCGGCATTGATCCGGGAGATCGACGTGCTCCGCCGCCTCGGCGTATTGGTCGCCGCCGTCCTCGCCTTTCCGGCGTGGCCGTTGGGCGCGGCATCGGCGCAGGATTTTCCATCCCGTCCGATCCGGCTGGTCGTCGCCTTCACCGCCGGCGGCACCACCGATTTCGTCGCGCGGCTCCTGTCCGATCGGCTCAAGGCTTCGCTCGGACAGAGCGTCATCGTCGAGAACCGGCCGGGCGCCAATGGCGCGATCGCGGCCGAATACGTGGCGAAGTCGGAAGCCGACGGCCATACGCTGTTCTTCACCACGGTCGGAGCGGTGGCGATCAATCCCGGCTTCCGCAGCAACCTCGCTTACGATCCGGTCAAGGACTTCGCGCCGGTCGGCCTGGCGGTGTTCAACTCGACCATGCTGGTGGTGAACGCGGCGATGAAGGTCGATTCGGCGCGCGAGCTCGCGGCGCTCGCCCGCGAGCGGCCCGGCGCCATCACCGTCGGAATCACCGGGCTCGGCGCCATCTCGCATCTCGGCCTCGAGCTCTACCAGGCGGCGGCCGGCGTCAAGTTCCAGGCAGTGCCCTACCGCGGAGCGTCCCAGGCGGTGACCGACCTGCTCAGCGGCCAGCTCGACGCGCTGTTCGGCGACGTGCCGACCATCATCTCGCAAGTCAGGGCCGGCAAGCTCAAGGCGCTGGCCGCGACCTCGAAGGAGCGCTCCGACATCCTCCCCGAGGTTCCGACCTTCGTCGAGCAAGGCTTCGCCGACACGGTCGCCAACCAATGGGCCGGCACGCTGGCGCCGGCGCGCACCCCGCCGGCCGTAATCAGGAGGCTCAATGCGGCCTTCACCGCGGTATTGAACGATCCGGACGTCCGCGACCGGCTCAAGCAAGCCGGCGTGACGCCCTCGCCCAGTTCCCCGGAGGAGTTCGGCCGCTATTTGCATGAAGAGATCGCCCGTTGGGGCAGGCTGATCCGCGAAAAGGGCATCAAAGGCGACTAGGGAAGCCCGAAACGCTCGTGACCGCGTTCGTCATCACCTTCATCGCGATCGCCGTGCTCGGCCACGTGCTGCTGCTGCAGGCCGCGTTCACGTCCACCAAAACCCGGAATTCGGCGACAGCCGGCCAACGGCCGTCACATCACGCGCCAATCGCCGGTGCGCGGGTCGCGGCGTAAGGTCGGCAGCTCCTGGCGCGCGGCCGGATCGACCGCGGAGGCCGCTTTCACGCGATCGAGCTCGGCGTTGATGCGGCGCACCTCCTTGACCACCCAACGGATGACGACGGCTCCGCCGAGCGCGCCGAGCGCGATCCTGACCAGCGGTGCAGCGACGATGGGTGGCATGGACGATCTCCTTGATTCGAACGCCCTCACAATCCGTAGCGCGCCCATAATGCGCGCGCCTCGAGCGCCGAGATCACCTCCTCGGCGAAATCCGCGCGGCGCAGCAAACCGTCGAAGCCGGCCGCGCCGACCCCGGGCTGCACCCGGCCGAACCAGCCGCGCGCGGCGGACACCAGCGGGGTGACGACCTTCTCGCCGAAGCGCTCGCGCAACGTCGTGCGCAGGTCGCCGATGCCGTCGGCAATGCCGAACTCGACCGATTTGGCGCCGGTCCAGTATTCGCCGGAGAACAAGGTTTTTTCTGGGCCCTTGAGCCGCACACCGCGGCTCTGCTTGACCAGATCGATGAACCCCTGGTGGATTTCCCGCTGCACGGCCTTGAGGTGCTCCACGTCCTCCGGTTTCTCCGGCAGGAACGGATCGAGCATGGCCTTGTGCTCGCCCGAGGCATAGAGCCGGCGCTCGATGCCGAGCTTGTCCATCAGCTTGCTGAAGCCGAACGTGCCGCCGACCACACCGATCGAGCCGAGGATCGAGGACGAATCGCAGATGATCTCGTCGGCGGCGCAGGCGATCATATAGCCGCCGGATGCGGCGACGTCCTCTGTGAATGCGATAACCGGGAGGCCGTTCTCGGCGGCGAGCTGGCGGATGCGGCGATAGATCAGGTGCGATTGCACGGGCGACCCGCCGGGCGAATTGATCACCAGCGCGACGGCTCGCGCCTTGCGCATGCCGAAGGCGCGCTCGAGCGGGCGCGCCAGGCCCGCAAGCGTGAGGCCCGGCCGCAGCGGGGTCGACAGGCCGATCACGCCGGACAGCCGCACCACCGGCACGACCGGCGCGCCGCCGCGAAGCCGCTGCGGCAGCAGCGGGCGCAGTGCTTCGCGGGCGCTGGCGAACAGCTGCTTGAGGTGCTCGGACATCTGTCGGTCGGCCATGCGCCTCTTATCCTTTCGGCTTCCCGCCGCGTCATAGGCGGCCTATCCAGCGGCCTCAAGTTACCGTTCGTCAACCATTGGAATGCTAATTGCTAGGGTGCGACAGGGGTGGACGGCAGCAGCCAGAATGATCGAGGGGGAACCGATGAAAATCTACCTGCTGATGGTCCTGATCAGCGCGATTGCCGCGCTTTCCCACATCAATTTCGAACGCAAATCGCCCGAGCAGCAGGCCTGACGATCGCCCGCCTTTGCTGCTGCTCTTTGTTTTGTCGCATTTTCTTCGGCGAACCGGTTCCCACCCCGGATCAAGTCCGGGGCAGGCTTTCGCCGGAAAATGCTCCGCGTGATGCCGCACGGCCGGGCAACCGTGCACAAGCGGCAGGCAAGCGCGGCATCGGCAACAGCGTGCTCAGATTTTAGCTAGCGGCAGCACAGCGCCCCCGCGCAGCACCGATTCGGCTTCTTGAGTGGGCCCGCCTGAGCGGTCGTTGAGCACGAGGCCGGGCAGCACAGCCAGCGGCGCCCGGCTTCCCTTGGTGGCGCGCACGAGAATGCGGATCGCCGGCTCCCCGGGCTTGGGATGCACCGGCAGCACGGTCACCGCTCCGAAGCCGGCAGCAAGCACATCCAGCACATCGGCAAGGCCGTCCGCCCGCCAGATCAACGTGACCGTGCCACGGGGCCGCAGCAGCCGGGCCGCGGTCTTGATCCAGGCGGCGAGCGTCCCGCGCGGACCCACATGGGCGAGGCGGCGCCGGCGGTCGGGCGACGCTCGCTGCCGCACCGGATCGTTGAACGGCGGGTTTGCCAGCACGCGCGCAACCGATTCGGGCGCAAGACCGGCGGCCGCGAATGCGCGCGCCGGCGCCGCGACATCGAGCGCCGCCACGCGCACGCGCGCCGCCAAGCCATTACGCTCGGCATTGGCGGCGGCCAGCGCCGCAAGCCCGGCGTCGATTTCAACGAGCGTGACGATGACGTCGTCGGCGCGCGCGGCGAGCGCCAATCCCGCCGCGCCGACGCCGGCGCCGAGGTCGACCACGCGCTCGCCGGCGCGCGCCGGGCAGGCGGCCGCGAGCAGGATGGCGTCGTGCCCGACCCGATGCCCGCGCTTGGGCTGCTGGAGCCGCAGCCGGCCGCCGAGCACGGCGTCGTCCGTTATGTCGCGCCCGAGCACGCTCTCGTCCTACGTTGGGGCGAGCACCGCCCTGCCAGGGTCCCTATAGACCAGCGACGGTGATGGGTATCCACACGCCCGGATCACCTGCGATCGGGACGAAGCTCATGGCCGAGACCCGCCTCGACCAGCAACCGGCGCGCATCGTCGGCACAGCATTCGTCGACCAGGATCCGGCGCGGCAGAACTCCGATCGAGCCCTCGAGCACGCTGATGTTGCGGTCGGCCACGAGGTGCGGGATGTGCGCGCCGGTGAGCAGTGCCTCGATGGCGGTGACCAGCACAGGATCGTTGGTGCGGACGAGCTCGTGCAACGCGCCTTCTCCCTCAAGCCTGTCGGCGGTCCCAGTCCTCGCCCGGCGAGCGCTGCTCCAGATAGGCGAGCAGCTTCATCTCGCGCCGCCCCTTGGTCACGGTGTCGAGCACGAGGCCCGCCACCATGGAGAGAAACGCCAGCAGCATCAGGCCGGTGGACAGGATCGCCGTCGGGATGCGCGGAACCGTGCCTTGCTCGAAAAACGTCACAAAGATCGGGATCGCCAGAATGATGGAGGCGATCGCGAGCACGATGCCGATCCCGGTGAAGAATCCGAGCGGCCGCTCCGAGCGGTAGAGATCGAAGATGGAGAACACGATGCGCAGCCCGTCCCGCCAGGTGCTGAGCTTCGATACCGATCCTTGCGGCCGCGCGTAGTAAGGCGTCGGCATCTCGGCCACCGCCAGCTCGAGCTCGAGGGCGTGAACCGTCAGCTCGGTCTCGATCTCGAATCCGCGCGACAGGACCGGGAACGATTTCACGAAGCGGCGCGAGAACACCCGGTATCCGGAGAGGATATCGGTGAAGCTGGCGCCGAATACCGAGGCGACAAAGGCGGTGAGCAACCGGTTTCCCGCGCGGTGGCCGCGGCGGTAAGCCGCCTGTTCGTGGTCGACACGCGCCGCCACCACCATGTCGAGCCGGTCTTCGACCAGCCGCGCGATCATGGCCCGCACGCTCGGCGCGTCGTAGGTCGCATCGCCGTCGACCAGCACATAGATGTCCGCATCCACGTCGGCGAACATCCGCCGCACCACGTTGCCCTTGCCCTGGTGGGTTTCCCGCCGCACCACCGCGCCGGCGGCACGAGCGATCTCGACGGTGCGGTCGGTCGAATTGTTGTCGTACACGTAGACCGTGGCCTCCGGCAGCGCGGCCCGGAAGCCCGCGACCACCGTGGCGATGGACGCCTGCTCGTTGAAGCAGGGCAACAGGACCGCGACCGGATGGCCGGACGGGGGCCGAAAGTCGTCCGAACGTGCGGCGATCCGCTCGGCTCTGGACATCAATTCGCCTCTTTATTCACCGGTCTGATCGCATACATGTGCCAAGTGGCGCACTTGCCGCCTCACCATAGCGTTTCTATTGTCGCGCGTCCTCGATTCCGGAGCACCCCTCTTGGCCGTCGTCGTCCCGTTCGAAACCCGTCAGCCCGCCTCCATCGACCGCCTGGTCGACCTCGTGACCGCCGACATGGAGCGGGTGAACGCGACCATCCTGGCGCGCACCGGATCGCAGGTGACGATGATCCCGGAGGTCGCCAACCACCTGATCTCGTCGG
>Ga0137375_10012152_pt1 | contig 10200 bp, 7 predicted proteins | sample SagtaG_24_FD_104936 | JGI IMG/M metagenome (GOLD analysis project Ga0137375, IMG submission 104936) | Vadose zone soil microbial communities from Sagehorn Ranch, Mendocino, California, USA - Sage1_R_113_16 metaG | ecosystem: Environmental > Terrestrial > Soil > Vadose zone | place: USA...
TAATCCACGAATACAGCCTCGCAGCATGAGAACCGAATTCGCGCACCCCACACGCTCCCTGACGCTCGCGGCGCAGTCCCTAGGCGCTCCTACAACACCGCCGCGTCCGAACCAAGGAGGTCGTCGCGGGACGACGGTTGCCAATGGGCGATGATGCTCGCGATCGGCGGCAGAGCACAGCGCTACCCTGTCGCCCGGGGTCCCCCTAGCTCAGTGAATAGAGCAGCGGTTTCCTCAAGAGCCGTGCCCGGCCTCCCGGTAGGCAGCCAGGAGGTCGAGCATAGGCGCGACCACCGCTGGGTAAGGAAGGGGTCGACGGTTCGAGTCCGTCAGAGGGGTCTGCAAAAGCGGCGGAATCGCCGCTTTTCGCCCCAGGTGGATTTGCGTCGGACAGCTTCGGCTTTCGGGCGATCAATACGTTTCGACGAGCTGGTTCCAGTTGGGCTCGCGGAAAGCCCGCTCGGCGTCTATGGGCAGTCGCCCCTGAATCCCGACGACGAGCCAGCCCTCGGCAGCGCCGCGATGGACGGTCGGGAACTCGTCGGCGATCGTGTGCGCGAGGGATTCTGCCGTTGCAATCGCGGCTCGTCGGTCGCGGTTGTAGCGGTCGATCGCGTGGTTCCAGGCGTGGCGGGTGCGAGGTGCGAGGCCGCTGTGTGCGGCTTCGTCGATTCGTTCTTGGAGGATCGCGCGTTCGGCGCCGAGCTTCGCGGCGGTGGCGTCAAGGTACGCGTAGAACGCCGCCTCGCGTTCGGCGAAGCGCGCCTCGGCCTGCGCCGCCGTCTCTGGCGGTTGTGTGACCCGTTGATAGAGATCCGTCGGAACGCTAACGGTGTTTCCGTCCGTTGCGACCGTTCCCGCTGTGCTCGGTTGAACGCGGTCGCCAAGTCGCATGACGATGACGCGTGTCTGGTCGAGCACCAGCCAGCGCAACTCGTTGCCGGCTTGCTCAAGGGTCTCGCGGGTGAGGCCGATGCGACGACCAGCGTCGGCGTACGCGCTCGTCGTAATGAACTTAAGCAGCCCGGCAACGAGCGCGACGTCGACTTGCTCCTTGGACTCGAACGGGGCGATCGATTTCAAGTTCTCGGCGAGCCGTTTGTTGCTGATTTGCGAAAGCCAGAGGTTCAAGCTCGAGACGAACAGTTTCTTTTCGAGGCGTCGGCGTGCTTCGGGGATGCTCGCGGTCGCGCTTGCGAGCGCCTCGTTGACGGCCGCGGTCACCTCGTTACTGGCGATGAGGCGCTTTGCGGACTGTGTCGCTGCGTCGTTGATCAGCTTCGTGAACATCTTCGCGACCGCCCCGGTGACACGATCGATCGTGAGCTCTGCGGCTTTGACGGCTGCCGCGGCGAAGGCTTCGGTGAAGATCGGCCGTAGTTGCTGCGCGCCGATCCCTTGGAAGCGCCGAGTTTCGTGGAGCTTGGCTTCGACCTCCGGTGTGACGTCGTTGTCCCAGTGGATGTCGTAGCGCTTGATGAGTTCGGCGTTCGTACGTGCGAGGGCGGCGCCGGCGCCGTCGGCGAACGCGGCCGAAAGCTCGGTCGCGATTGCGAGCGTGTTCGCGAGCGGCAGCGCGAGCAGTGCCTCCTTCGCGGTCGATTTCGCGTCGGCTTCGAGTGTCTTGCGCATAATTTCGAGGAAACGCGCGTCCTCGTCGGTCCGCGACAGTCGTTCTTTGAGGCTCTTCTCGACGATTTCGATCCAGGACTCAACGTGCTCAAGCGCCCAATCCTCGGTGGTCTGCCGCTTCGGGCCTTCGATCGCCACGCCCGTCTTTGGTGTGGGTGCTGGCGAAGTGCCGCCGACGCGACGTGGAAGGTTCGCCGCGTCTGTCTTCTCTGTCGGAAGACCGAGATCGTCCGTCGCGGGCTTCAGCGCCTTTCGTGCTGGCGCGCCGACGACATCCCAGGGTTTCTGAGCGAAGACGGGGTGCGGGTCGCGGACGCGACTCTCGAGCGCACGTCGCCGTCGCGGGTCAGTCGTGATGCCCATCTGTGGTTAGCTCTTCGGCGATTGCTTTCGGCGGCGCCTGGGCCGCGCTTCCGCCGAGCCCGTACACCTGCTCGAAGATCTTCGCTCCATCGGCGTTCTTCGTCTTGACGAGGTCAACGGCAAGCGCGGCGCGGTCGATGTCGCTTTGCGTAACACCGTTCGCGAGTGTCTCGCTCTTGCTCGCCTCATTTCGCAGCGTCTGTGAGTAGTTGTCGAGGGCTTCGCCGCGGCCGAGGATCGCGTCGACGATCAGCGAGTCCGTGCGCAGCACCGTTGACGTCGCCCCGAGGATCACTCCGGGGACGGTGTACTGGTTTCCGTTCTCGTCCTTGTAGGTCGGAAAGAGATCTCTGCGCACACGCAAGAACTTCGTGTTCGGCACAGGCTTGCCGTCGGCTCCGCTTAGATCCTTCTCCTCGACGAACGCCCAAGGGAAGTCCTTGTAATCGAAGACGAACTGCAGCTGGTAGGCGATCGCGTTTCGCACGCGCTGCCGATACGGCTCGCGGATCACATCAGCAAGCAGTGAGTCAAGCTGCGGCAGCGTCACCTCGCGGTACGTCGTCCGCCGCTGTCCGTTGACGAGATCAACGCGAACGTAGGCGATGCGGGCGTCGATGAGGTGGAGGATCGAGATGAACTGCTGGTTCAGCTGGCGGAAGACGTAGTTCAGAGTCCTGCTGACGTTTAGGTTTTCGATCTTGCGTTCGATCGATGTTTCTTCTCCGGATTCCTGTTTGACCTCGAAGCTGGTGTTGATCTGAACGTCCCGCTTCGCCGATGCCTTGGCGGCGTGCTTCTGGGTCGCGTTGATCACGTTCTTGGCGAATTCCTCGCGGGCAGCATTCGTGCCGCCGCTGACGCCGGCGTCGATCGAGGCGCTCCCCCATCCCCAGCTCGCGTTCGTCCCGCCGTTGACGTTGTAGTTGAAACTGTCCTGATAGTTCTCCTTGTACGACTGCTCGCGCTCGACCGCCTGCGCGAACTCAGTCGCACTCTCAGTGGTGTACGAATCGAGGATGCTCGACGCCTGCTTCGACGTCGCCTCGGTGCGCTGATAGGACTTGATGCTGATCGTCGTCTCCTCCCCGGCCAGGAGCGAGAACGTCCGCAGCGTCTTGCCGGCGCCGTAGTTTCCGGCGAACGTCGACAGGCGATAGCTCTCCACCAGCACGAGCCGTGCAAGCAGCGGCTCGACGATGGGCTGCTTCACCAGCTGAATCCTGATCCCGACCGTCGATGACAGGCCGCCTTTGTCAACGGCGCGGGCCGTAATCTGATGTGCACGCTCGCCGCTCACTGGGATGCTGGCCTTCCATTCGCTCCAGTTCCCGCTCGCCTTCGGTGTCGCTTTCACCGGCGTGCCGCCGTCGACAGCTACTTCGACGAAATCGACCCCGGACGCGTTCGCTCCCTCGTCTACCGCCGTCCCCTTTACCTCCAGCGAGATCGAACCCGTCGGCGCGACCACGATCGCCTCCGCGAGTGGCGAAGTCAGCTGCACCGTCGGCGGCGCAGGGTCGGGCGATTGAGCAGCTTGGAGCATGATCGTGACGGTTGCCGATGTCTCGGCCTTCAACGTCCCACCGCTATGGATCGCACGCGCCTTGACGGAGTACGTCCCACTCGCGGTCACGTTCTCGCTCAGCGACCAGGTCGACCAATTGTTCGTGCTCTGCGGCGTCGCCTGCTTCCAGTTTCCCGTGCCGACCTGCACCTCGACTTTCGTGATCGATCCGGTGCCGGACTCCAGGCCCGCGATGCCTTTGATCGCAAGCGCGAAGCCGGAGCTCGGCCCGACGATCTGTCCACCATCACTCGGCGCGGCGATCTCGACATACGGGACCGTCTGGTCGACCTGGCCGCTGTCATCGTTGGAACCTGTCTCGTCTGCCGAATTCTGCAGCGCCACCAGCGGATCGCGCTCGATGCGATAGGTGAGCACGTCATCGAGCACCGTGTAAACGCGGGGGCGCAGACCGGCCTCCTGCGCCGCCTCGATCGCCGCCGCGTCCAAGGCACCTGTGGCGACCACCCCCTGTTGGCGCCCGCTCAGGGCGATCACCCCATGTTCTGACACGAAATGCGGCACGGAAACTCCGTCCGCTCCCTGGACCCGCGCGATTGTCGCCGAGCCGTCGTCAACCACGGTTCCAGGAGACGCCGTCGGGTCGAACCACGAGGGGTCAATCTGAAGCGCGATGTAGTTCCGGCCTGGATATGACGTCGGGTCCGGAATGTTGTAGCTCAGAATCGCAGGCTTGCCATTCTCTTCCAGCTGCGCAATCGGCGGCGTAGGCATCGCGTTCATCCTTTCTAAGAGTCAGTAAGCAGACGCGGGATCAGCAGCTGAAGGCGACTCGGGCCTTGCCACAACTTCCTCTGGCGTCTCTTGTCCATTGTGACAACAAGTACGATTGGGTCGGTCGGCTCGACAAGAGTCGTGGGCCCGGCGTCGTCGCGTCCAACAGCGCCGACCGTTCGAACGGCCACGTCGCCGGTGAGCGTCCGGTACGGCCGGAGCTCGAGTCCGGCACGCTCAGCAGCCTCAGCAGTCGCGGCGTCGACCTCGACGGCGGAAATGCCGAGGTCGCAGTAGTTCCGAGCCGCGTAGGTGCGCTGCGCGATGTTGTAGTTGGGAAGCGGCGGTTTTCGGTCCGGCTGGTAGTCAATGAGCGGCGTAGCCGGTGTGGATATAGGCGGCATTCGGTTCGCCTCTTTCCTCGCCTGGACGCGCTAGGGCCTCAGCTGGTGAAGCCCGAGCAACGCCCGCCACGTCTGCGGCCCGACCACGCCATCAGGTTCGAGCCGGTGGCGCGTCTGAAGTTCCTTGATCAGCCCTTCTGTCACAGAGCCGAAATCCCCGCCCAAGCTGAGGCTGGCGTCTGTGAGCTCAGGCTTCGCCGCCCGCAGCAGCCCTTGCACGCGCCTCACCGCCCCTCCCCTGTCGCCACGTTTCAGCTCGGGTAGCTGGTCGGGGAGCGGCGTGACAACCGCGAACTCAGGCACGCCGTAGCCGATGATCCCGGACCGGCGGTTCTTCTCGAACACGCCGACCGATGCGCTCGAGTTGCTGAACGGGTCGCTCGTGTTCCCCTCGATCGTGCGGACACGGCCGTCGGCGAGCACTTCGATCACGATGCCAACGTGGTCGAGCGGGGAGCGACTGTTCCAATCGAAGAAGACGACCCAGCCCGGCGCAGGACGAACGTCAGCGTTCCTCCAGCGCCTTCGCCTCTTGAACCAGGCGCTTCCGAGTGAGCACGAGGCAAAGCCCTTTGGCGTCGTCGCCGAAAGCGGCAGGCCTTCCTGATGGAAGACCCATGAGACGAAAATCGCGCACCAGGGGACCTCGTTCCACCCGTACCACGCGCCGAACTTGTTCTCATCCCTGTTGGGACCCTCGTGAAAACCCCTCTGTGTGCGGGCACGGGCGATGACACGCGCCGCCGTCGTGGCCGCTGTCGCGAGCTCGCCAGCCAGAATCGGTTCCTGGTCTCGCGGCTGCTCCCCGTCTTCTGGCCGCGAACTCGTATCGGGATCCGCGATCAGTTCCCGCTCGGTCTTCTTCAGCTCCCGTTCGAGGCGACGATAGTCACCGAGCGCCTTCGTCGCTTCGCTCCCGTCAGCGTCAGTCGACGCGCCCACGGACTGTCGAACATTGTGTTCATGGACCTCCATAACCCCTCCTCGAGAGAGTGATACTGATCCGCGCTGGATAAAGCCTCGTCGTCACAGAAACGCTAGGGCGGCTCACTAACCGGCGACTAATCGGACGGCGATTGGACTGGCCTCGCTGATCAGCTGGCTCGAGGTTTGGTGCGCCAGCGCGCCGATAGTCGAACCCGGATCGGACCCGAACGCTCGACACCAGGTGAAGATCAATAGTCGGGCTCACTGCGGCCGCTCCGGGGTCAAGCGCTTCCCGACGTCGAGCCGGATCGCGAGCTCGGTCCGCGAGCGGACGCGGAGTTTGCGGTAGATCCGGGTCAGGTTCCACTCAACCGTCTTCGGGCTCAGCCCGAGCTCGCTGGCGATCTCGTCGTTGCGGCGGCCGCTGGCGGCGAGAGTTGCGATCCTCTCCTCGCCGCCCGTCAGCACGTGGCTGGTGCCGTCAGCCATGAAACGACCGTCGCACAGCGGGCCCCGGGGGAATCCCTGGGATTGCCTCCTAGGATCGGAGGTTTGTGGCGGTCAAGCCGGGCGCTTCGCGAGCGTTGCGGCAAGCTCGGTCCGCGACGCGATGCGTAGCTTCTTGTAGACCTTCGACAGGTTCCATTCGACAGTTTTCGGACTCAGGTGCAGGATCCGCGCCACCTCGTCGTTGGACTTACCGCTCGCTACGAGGTCTGCGATCTGCTGCTCGGTGGGAGTGAGGCGGCCCGTCTGGGCGCGGCGTCCGCCGAGCCGCGCAAGCTCGGCCTGGGCCTTCCGTGTCCAGAGCCGCGCGCCAAGCCGGTCGAAGATCGCGATCGCCTCTGTAAGCGACCGTCGCGCCTCCGAATTCCGTCTCGCTTTTCGTAGAACTGCGCCGTGAACCAGCATTGTCCGTGCGAGCTCGAACGGCTGATCGACCGGCGCAGCATCGCGGGCGGCGGCCAGGCAGGTCAGTGCCGTTTCGAGATCGCCTCGAGCGGAGGCGATCAGCCCGCGACAGCGGGCGACGCCGGCGTTCGCGGACACTCGTCCGAGACGACGGGCCTGCTGCTCAAGATCGCCTGTCGCAGCGACGGCCCTTTCAAGTTCTCCGGCCGCGACAAGCGCTTCGACGCGATCCGGCACGAAGCGCAAGATCCCGGGCTCTTCCAATCCCATCTCCTCCGCGAACTGGGCGGTCTCGTCGAGGTGCGACAAGGCAAAGTCGATGTCGCCGAGCGACAGTTCGAGAAGGCCGAGCGTGCTCAGGAGCTCCGCGCGTGTCAGCGGCGATTCGGCCTCTGCAGCAAGGCGAAGGCCCTCGGCCGCCAGGGTCCGGGTTTCGTCGGGCTCGCCGCGGAGTGCCGCGAGGCGTGCGAGCGCGCGGAGCGCGAGTACGCCCTGAATCCGTTCCTCGATCTCTCGCGCCGTCTCCAGCGTCTCCTCGGCGAGCGCCTGTGCGCGCTCCCAGTGCCCGGCCAGTGTCTCGATCCACGCAAGCGTCTGCAGCGACCACGTGACCCCGGTGTCGCCGCGGCGTCGCTCCTCGGCGACGGTGGCTTCGACCCTTTCTCTCGCTTCGTCGAGCTGGTCGATCGTGGCGAGCGCGAAGCCGAGAAACCGGCCAGCGACCGTGACATCGCCGAATGGGTTCCCGGCACTCGCCTCCAGCGCTAGCGCGAGGTCTATGCGCGACCTGTCCAGGTCCTTGCCCATGAAAAGCGCGACCCACCCCGACTGGACGAGCGCGACCGTTAGCCGAGCGTCATCGCCGAGCTGTTCAGCCAGCCTCACCGCCGCGGCCGCATGGTAGGCGGCGGCTGGCAGATCGGGAAAGAACAGGAGCTCGTGTGCGAGGACGCCGTGCAGGTCGGTCAGAAGTGTCCTGTCGCCTTCGGCTTCGGCCATCGCCTCACGGAGCCTTGAGATCGTCAGAGAAGAACTCCAAAGGCCCAACCAAGTCGCTGTGACGGCGATTTGCGCTCGCTTCGCTCCAGGTTCTGTTGCTGAGTATGCGTCCGAAACGAGCTCGCGGGCGCGCCGCTTCCGGCCGCTTCGCGCCAGATAGCCGACGGCGCTCAGTAGCCGACGGTGCGCCGCAACGACGGAACCTTCGGGTGTGAAGCGCAGCGCCTGCTCGCTGAGCTCGGCGGCGCCGTCGACCGCGCCACGCTCGAACGCCCGGTTGGCGGCTTGCTCGAGGGCGGCCGCGACCCCCGAATCCGGGGGTTCGACAGCGATGGCCACGTGGCGCGCGCGCTCCTCCGGATCGGATACGACGGCCGCGAGCTGGCGGTGGAGGCGCCGCCGCTCCGTGGGGTCGGTGTCCGAGTAGACCACCGAGGACAGCAAGGGATGGTCGAATCGAACCGCGTCGCCCTCGAGCTCCAGGACACCCGCGTCGACCGCAGCGCGGAGGCCTGCGCCGCCGCCGCCGACGGCTTGCTCGATGTGGGACCAAAGTGGATGCGCGAGAGCGGCCGCCGCAGTCAACGCGCGGCGGCTTTCCGCGGGCAGCGTCCTGAGGCGATCGCGGACGAGCGCGCGCAGATCGGGCGGCAGCGGAAGTGGCCCCGCTGGATCGAACGGGCCCGGGTTCCGCTCGACGGCACGAGCGATCTCTAGTGCATAGAACGGATTCCCGCCCGAGACCTCTTCGATACGTCTCAGCAGCTGCCGTGGTGGCGGCGTCGACAAGGCATCATGGATCACACGGTTGATCGCATCCGGCCCAAGAGGCCGGATCTCGGCGCGCCGCATGTCTTCGATCCGGAGACCGGCTCCCGGCCGGGCCGTCACGAGGACGGCGATCCGCTCCCTGCCAACACGACGGAGCGCGAAAGCGAGAGTCCTCGCGGTCGCTGCATCGAGCCACTGCACGTCGTCGACCGCGACGAGCAGCGGCTGCAGATCCGCGAGCCTCTGCAGCACGGCTAGCGTCGCGACCGAGATCGCGCGCGCGGCCGGGGGCTTTCCCTGCGGCTCCTCGAGGAACAAAGCGACCCTAAGCGCGCTTCGTTGCGGCAGCGGCAGAGCGCCCATCTCATCGGTAACCTCGGCAAGCAGGTCCCCGAGACCCGAGAAGGACAGCTTCGCCTCCGTTTCGGCAGGTCGCGTCGAGAGGATCCGAAAGCCGCGCTTGCGGGCAAGCTCGACGCCAGCGCGCCAGAGCGACGTCTTTCCGATCCCAGGCTCACCTTCAAGCAGCAAGAGCTCCGGCTCTCGAGATGCCCGCTCGAGCATCTCGTCGATCTGCTCGAGTTCGCGCTCCCGCCCGGCGAGCGCCTCGACCCCTGATGTCGTTGCCATTTGCACAACGAAGTCTCGCCTACGTCTCCGAGCCCTACAAGAGACGAGGAGGTCGAATCCGGCCCGATGTAGCTCGGCGGTTGATCACGACGCCCTCGAGGATTCGCTCGACGATCTCGGAGTCGTCGCGCGTGTACGAGACGAAAGCGTCGGGTCGTGCTGCGGCAGCGGCTGCCCTGAGATCGGTCTCGTCAGGCATCGGAATCGCGGGCGCCGCATCCCGCGCGAGACCAAGGTAACACCGCGCGGTTGCGCCCGGCACCATGGCGATTGATCTAGGTCGATGTCGCTGGAGTGACCACCCAACATCGAGCCGAGGGGCAGATGTCTATCGCGCTGCGAGCTGTGTCCTGAACCGATTCGGAACCTCAATGCTCAGTGGACGGAGATGCTCCCGGCGAGCCCGAGCCGCACGCCGCCGGACGCGAGCTACTTCGTGTCGGCGGTGAGCCCTCCGCCAACCACTCCTGGTTTCGGATGACCGGGGTACTGGGTCCGAAGAAGTCGTCGTACCGCCATGCCAAGGAGCAGGTCGACCTCCGGGTTATCTCAACTGAGGTGCGTTTCGACGCACTGACGTCGGCTCAGGTTATGAGACCAGTCGATCCAGGTCATCTAGGGTCGGATTGGCTTATCCAAGGTACCCCCAGACCACCTCACGTCATGCTGGGTCAGTTCAGATGGGTAGAAAGTGGGTAGAAATTTCGCGTCAGTTCTGGCAACATCGCGACCAGACGTCGCTGGCTGATGAAGGGAGCGACGTGACCAGTAGTCGGAGATCCTGCCAACGTTGCGCTCAGTGTTCTCTCCGCCATACCCTTCGGCCCGTCGGGACGGTTTAGGGAACCCATCGGCGGCTGGGATCGAGTTTCTTTCGAGCCAAGGGCACGGTCTGGATGATCTCGTCACAGACCTTGCTACGCGTCTGCTTATCAGCTAGCACGTTGGCCTCGAAGCGCCAGTTGAAGCCTGAAGCGCCCTGGGTTTCCTAGAGGCTCTTTTATGTGGCAGCCAGGATTCGGCTGTTGGTCTTGTTGATATTCAACTCTTCGTACTTCGCGGGGGGGAAGTCATCGAGTTCTTCGTGCAGCCGCTCCTGGTTGTAGAAGCCGATCCAGTGCAGCGTCTCGTGCTCGACATGCTCGAAGGACGGGAAGCGGCGCCCGTCGACGAGCTCTGTCTTGAAGGTCGCGACCCACGCCTCGGCCATCGCGTTGTCGTAGGCATCGCCGCGGGAGCCGACCGATGGTGCCGCGCCGA
>Ga0137375_10012156_pt1 | contig 10198 bp, 10 predicted proteins | sample SagtaG_24_FD_104936 | JGI IMG/M metagenome (GOLD analysis project Ga0137375, IMG submission 104936) | Vadose zone soil microbial communities from Sagehorn Ranch, Mendocino, California, USA - Sage1_R_113_16 metaG | ecosystem: Environmental > Terrestrial > Soil > Vadose zone | place: USA...
CGACAAAACGTCAGGATCGTGCGGACGTGAGGATGTTTTGCCGGCAGAGCTTCGGCTAGCGCAGCTCAAACAAGAGGCGGCCCACGGGAGGTCAGGCTGCGCCTGATCCTGGATCTTGAACGTGGCAACTCCACGCTCCGGCTCGGGGGCAAGGTCTTGGTGTGGGACGTGGATGGTCCCAACTTCGATCCGGGCGAGCAGCGCGGCGACGAGCTCGTCGAGCGCGGTCTTCGTTGGCGTGGGGATCTCGTCCGCGGTCTAGACCAGGTCTGCTCGGGGATACCGAGGGCACTGTACGGGTAGTGCACGTCGTGCGACGTACGCTGAAAGGCATGCGCGCGGTTGTTGTTGGAGCCGGGATAGGCGGTCTCGCGACGGCGATCGCGCTCGAGCAGGCGGGCGTCGAGCCGATCGTGGTCGAGCGCGCGCCGGAACTCCACGAGGTGGGATTCGGCCTCGTCGTCTCTGTGAACGCGGTCACGGCGCTTCGCTCGCTCGGGCTCCGCGACGGTGTCGCAGCGCGCGGGACCAGGGTTCGGCGGGCCGAAGTCCGAAATCCGCGTGGCGACCTGCTGACGCGGATCGACTACGAGGCGCTCGGCTGGGAGACGTACGGGATCCTGCGAGCCGACCTGCAACACGCGATGCTCGAGGCGTTGCCGGTCGAGCGCCTGCATCTCTCCACGACGTGCATCGGCGCGAGCGAGGACGGCCAAGTGCTCCTCGAAGGTGCGGACGCGGTGATCGCCGACATCGTCATCGGTGCCGACGGGATCCGCTCCACGGTGCGTAGGTCGCTCTTCGGGGAGGAGCCGCTGCGCTACGGCGGACATCGAGCCTGGCGAGCGGGGACTCGCTTCGACGACGAGCGCGTCCGCGAATGCTTCGTCGAGGTCTGGGGCGTCGGCGGCGGCTTCGGCTTCGGCCCTGCCGGGGCGGGTCGCGTGTACTGGTACTGCTTCGAGGCCGTACCCGAGCGCGCACCCGCGCCCCGCCGACCGCGAAACGAGTTCCTCCGCCGTTACGGCGCTTGGTTCGAGCCAATTCCCGCGCTGATCGAGTCGACCGAACCAGGCGCGATCGAGCCGACGTTCACGTATGACCGACCGCCTCGTCGCAACTGGGGACGGGGCCGCGTGACGCTGCTCGGCGATGCCGCGCACCCAATGAAGCCGAACATCGGCCAGGGAGCCGCGCAAGCCCTCGAGGATGCCGTCGTGCTCGCCTCGTGCGTCGCTGGGGTCGACGACGCCGAGGAAGCACTTCGGGCATACGAGCGCCGGCGGGCGCGGCGTGCGAACGCAGTCGTCCGCGCGTCTCGCCGGGCCGGGCGTGTCGCCGAGGTTCGCTCGCCGCTCGGTGCCCGAGTGCGCGATGCCGTTATGAAGGCGCTACCCGACCGCCTAGCGATTGCACAGCAGCGACGAATCGCTGAGTTTCGCCCCTAGCTCTCAGGCCGAAAGGCGCTCGCGGACTCATGCTGTTCCGTCGTTTCTGGGGCTATGCGCAATCCGCTGCGCGTCCGCTCCCCGTGACGGTGCCCGCCACCACCGTCACGCCGTCACGCTCGCAGCGCGAACCCGCATCGCTATGCCGAATTGCGACATGTCGAGCACCGTCAACCGGCACCGTCACTGAGGCCCATCGACCCGAAGAGAAAAGGCGCGCTTCGCCGAACTCCTTGGGCTCGGGCTCTCGCAGGCCGAGGCGGCGCGAGCAGTCGGCCCCGCAGTAAGAACTCGAATCAGAATGAGCGCGCGAGCCTCCTGAAGCAGACGAGGCAGCAATCCGAGCGCGAGGCGCGTCCCGGCCGGGCCCGTGACCCTGCGTGTCTACTCGGAACGCGACCAGCCGGAACTCGTCGACGTCGAGATAACCTTGACCGCTGCCGAAGGCGCGCCCGCCCGGCACATCGTCCGTGCCGGCGACTTGCAGAAGCGCGGGCAGGTGCGCGCGAGCTCTCTCGTGTCGCAGGCAAACCTCTGTGTGCCCGGGCGCTCCGCTGCCGACGTCAAGGTGACGACAACGAGTGGCGCAACCATGCCTGGCCCTCCCATCACCTTCCAGCCTGGCAAAATCCGGCGAGTGGGCGCGCGCATCGGCCCGATCTCGATGAACTTCACGGGCCGCTCCTGCACGGTGTGACGAACGCTGGTTCGCACCGGGTCATGACTGGCGCCAGCGCGGAACAACGAGACAACATTCGCCTACGTCCTAAGCGCGATCGCACGATGAAGAGCACTTGCGGTCCGGCACCGGGATGAGGATCGGCTACCGGCGAGGCTCCCGCCGCTCAACTCCGTATGAGGAGGGCTCGACACTCCCAAGAACCTCCGGCCGCGCCGTGGCCTAAGCCCGAGGTCTCGTCCGCGTCCGCATCGGGGACGGCACGATCTGCGCCTGGCCCGAACGCGCCGAACTCGATGCCCTGCTCGAAGACGGGTGGCGTCCCGGCGTGACTGGAAGCGCCTCGACCCGGGCCCGAGCCACTCGAGCCGCGCTAACGCCCTACACTCGACCGCTGACGCAGCTCGCCGGCCTGGGCATTCCCCCTCCCTGTTCGAGCTGTCGCAGTTTGGCGGAACCGCGACAGGCCCGGCCCAGCGCGCCTCAGGTCAACGAACTCCGCCAACCGGTTTCGCCACACGGCGAGCCCCTACGCTCGCGAGGGAGCCGACTTCTCGATCGCCCGAGCTCGCTCGAACCTGTGAGGCTACGTAGGTTCCTCCGCGGGTGCCTGGTCATGGCGGCCTTCGTGGGGCCGGAGTGCTGGCATCGCCACCGTGGGCTCATTCGTCGCTGCGACCCCGGTTGGCTGAGGTTCAGCCTCGGACTCCGGCAGCCCTTCCTCAGCGCGCTCGGCCGGGAGTCGGGCAGCCGCCTCGCGGGCTGCCTCCTCGAGGCGCGCCGCCATCCCGCGGATGTCGTCCAGCAGCTCGCCGCGCTCCTCCCAGACGGCCTCGGTGTCAGCGTGGAGCTCGCGCATCCGCGCCTCAGCCAGTTCCCGGAGGACGGCAAGCTCCTTCTCTGACCGCTGCAGGCGCTCCGCGGCCTCCGCGCGCGACTGGGTGAGGGTCTCCTCTGCCTCGGCCCGCGAGCGGGCGAGGATCTCCCCGGCCTCGGCCCTCGCCTTGGCCAGGATCTCCTCCGCCTCGGCTCGTGTGCGATCCGCCTCGTCGCTCGTGTTGACGACGAGCTCCGCCGCCTCCGCTTTCGCCCGGGCGGTGCTTTCTCCCGCTTCCTTCCGTGCGCTCGAGGTGATCTCCTCCGCCGTCTGCCGCGCCCGCTCAAGGATGCCACCGACCTGCTCCGTAACCCGGTCGAGCGCGTGCCGGACCGCCGCCCGCGGCGAGCGGCTGACTTCAAGCTCCGCGATTAGGTGATTGACGCGCTCGACATAGGCATCGACCGCCCGGCGGCCGTAGCCGTGCACCGCAAGCGGGAACGAGACGTCGCGGATGTCCGCGGGCACGTGCGCCCCAAGCTCAAGCTCGCTGAAGCTGCCGCCCTGCTCCGGTGCGCTGGGCAACAGCTCGCCCTCCGTCGGGCCACGCTGCGAAGGCTCGCCTTCGACCACGGCCCAAAGTATGACCGATCACCCGCCCGCCTCCCCTCGGCCCGGTCGTCCCCCGTCCCTCCTCCCCGTCGCGGTTCCCGCAATCTGCGACGAGGCCAAGACGTCAACGTGCGCGGCTGAGCGTGTAGCGGACGGTGGCCGGATACCAGCGGCGGCCGCCTTGGGCGGTGGGGATGCGATCGGCGTTTAGTCCGTTCGCGATCGCGGCCAGGCTCTTGCCGGCTGCCCGCTCGCGCCGGATCCGCTCGATCGCCTACGGGGACATGGTCGGCGGCCGGCCGAGCCGGACGCCCTGCGCGCGCTTGCGCGCGAGCGCCTCCCGCGTTCGCAGCGAGATCAGCCGCCGCTCGCACGGGGCGAAGCTGGCGAGCACGTTCGCCAGCGGCTCCCCGGCCGGCGGCCTCGTCTCCAGGGCGCAGTCGAGGGCGACCAGCGCCCAGCCCTGCTTGTGCGCGCTCGCGATCAGGGCGCTGAGGTCGAGCCGCGCGCGGGAGAGCCGGTCCCGACGCGGCGGCGAGCGCCGTCGCGTCAATCGTGTCACCTTCGGTCGTCTTTGTGTCCCCGTGGACCAGGGGACATTCCGCTCAGCCAAGCCGAAAGCACGTGCTCGGGCGTCGGTAATGTCGGTTCGCGACAACACCGAAACGGAGTAGAGGCGACGGTGAGTCTCGGTCACGCCTCTACTTCTTGCAGGCGGCGGCGATGTCGAGGCGCCCGAGCACGGGCTGGAAGACGTAGCAGCCGAAGCTCCTGGAGACGAAGTCGGGCCGGGCACCGTTCAAGAACGGCGCCCAGGGCGGGTCGTCGCGCATCATCTCCACGTCCAGGGCGGCCCAGGCTCTGCGGCGAGCGGCCCCGGTCAAGCGGTCGATGCGCTCGATTGCACGGTTGTACTTCGGTCGGTCGAAGTACGCGATGTTGAAGTTCCCCGTCGGCTTGAGGTTGTTGCCGTCCAGCAAGGGGTCGAAGTACGTGCTCGGGTCGGCGTAGTCGACGCTCCAGCGGCCGGTGACGACGTCGAAGGGCGCGCCCCTGGTGCCGGCCTGCTGGAACATGGCTCCCACGGGGCCGAAGTACTTGATCTCCACGTCGATCCCGAGCCGCTTCATGTTGAACTGGAAGATCTGGGCCCAGGTGGAAAAGGTGGAGGGAGACGTTGCCGAGTAGAGAACGAGCTTCTTGGGCTTGAACTTGGCCCTGGCAAGCTGCGCCCGCGCCCTGGCCAAGCTCTGCTCGGTGACACCGCCGAGCGGGTAGATGCTCGCACCCCGCCCCATCGCCGGTGGCAGGATCTGGTCGGTGCGCTTCCCGTCCAGGTAGCCCGATGCCCGAACGAGCGCCGGGCGGATCGCCCAGTTGATCGCTTTCTTGAGCGGGATCTGGCCTGCGCCCTTGAAGGCCGGCCGGTCGTGGTTGAAGGCGAAGTACCCCGTCGCGAGCATCGGGTTGAAGAAGAACCGCCCGTTCGGCAGGTTGATCCCGTACCTGGCGGCGATCTCTCTGTAGTGCGAGTCCGAGAGGAACTCGCACCAATCGAGCTCGTCCTGCTCAACAGCTTGCCGGCAGGCCCCCTGGCCCAGCCCCGGCGTCAGCACGACCCGGTCGACGTTCGCCTGCCGAGAACCGCGGTAGAAACGGTTGCGCTCGAGCACGACCTGGCGGTTGGGGACACGGGAGGCGACGTAGTAGGGGCCCGAGCCGAGCGGGTCGTCGATCTCGGTGAGGGACGTGTTGGGGGCGATGGGACAGAACAAGGGCATGGTCAGGCGGGAAACCAGGTCGGGCAGCGGCTTCGTCGTCCGGATCTGCAGCGTGAAGGGGCCGAGGGCTCTGACGCCGGAGATCCTCTGCGCCTTGCCGTGCATGACGGCCTCAGCGCCTACCACCTCATGCAGGTACTGCGTTGCCGGCGACTGCAGCTTGGGGTTGGCGTCCCGGTTGAGAGCGGCCACGAAGTTGGCCGCCGTGATGCGTGCGCCCGTGTGGAAGCGGTTGGTGCGCTTTAGCTGGATCGTTTGCGTCTTCCCGTCCTTCGAGACCTTGGGAAAGGCTGTGGCCAACTCCGGGAGCACGATCGTGCCCTGAGGCGCCCGCTTGTCCGGGTAGTTGTAGAGCTCGGCGCAGGTGGCGTACTCGAGCATCCACGACAAGGGGAAGTAGGCGAGCGCCGGATCGACGGAGTCGACATCGAGGATCGAGCTGAGGCGAAGCGTGCCGCCTCGCTTCTGCGCGGGCCCCGCAAGGCTCGCTGCCGCGAGCAGGCCTACTCCGAGAGCGAACGCGATGAGGGAGAGCCCGACGCGATTCGGCACGACGTCCCCCTTTCGCCTCGATGCTACGCGGCGCTGGTGGGAACGTAAAGGCGGTCAGACGTCGGCTGGCTCGCCGCACAGCCGCGCCCGATGGGGCGCGGGGCGCAGGCATCTCTCACCGGGCGCGAGCCCGAGGCCGTGACCGAGCGTACCCGACACCCGCCGCGCGAAGAGATACCGCATAGCCGCAAGGGCGCGGGTGCATAGCTTCCGGCAGGAGCCGCGGCCGGTCCTGGAGCGTCTTTACCGTCCAGCGCTCCACGCCGCAGAGGGTCCTCCCACTCGTCGTTGGCATCGCGTCGAGCGGTCCTGCCATCGCGATCGCAGCTAGCGCTGCACCGGCCAGAATGATTGCCGCGATCCTCACGCTCAACAGATCGCGTTGACCTCGAGGCAGATGTTGCTGACGCTGCCCTCTAGGTCGTCGAGCCTCAACGCTACGTCTTGCACATCGGATGAGAGCTGGTCGACGCTCGTTTGCAAATCGTCGAGGCTGGACGACCCGCCCCCGTTCGCGCTAGCGAAATCGCCCACTTCGGAACCGTCGTCCTTCTCGTCAGCACAGGCTTCGGCCTGGCTGTCCTGTCGACAAAACTGACCGAGCGCCTGCCGATTCCCTGCCCGGCGATCTTCTTGCTGGCTGCGGCCGCGGCCTCCGACATATGGCCGAGCTTGTACCAACACGCGCCGATACGCAGCGTCGAACGGATCGCCGTTGTCGCGTTGATCGTGATCTTGTTCAACGGTGGCATAGACATCGGCTGGCCCAGATTCCGCCAGTCAGCGTTCCCGATCGTCGCTCTCGGCGTCTTCGGCACGTTCATGACGGCAGGCATCGTCATGCTCTTCGCGCACTTCGCCCTTGGCTTCGGCTGGACGCTGGCAGGCGTTGCCGGAGCCGCCCTCGCGCCTACCGATCCGGCGGTGATGTTCTCCGTGCTGGGCGTGCGCGAGATTCGCGAACGGTCAGGGACAACACTCGAAGGCGAGGCGGGAATGAACGATCCGGCTGGGATTGCTCTGATGATTGGGATGATCGAATTGGCGACTCACCCGGGCGCGTCAGCAACCGTTGTTGCGCGCGAGTTCGCCGTCGAAATGGGTGTCGGTGTCGCGCTCGGGATTGTTGGCGGCTGGTTGCTCGCGACATGCCTTCGCCGGATTCGACTCCCGAACGCATCGCTATATCCGCTCCTCGCACTAGTGCTGGCAGCGGCTCTCTACGGGGGAGTGTCGCTGCTGCGCGGATCGGGGTTTCTCGCCGTCTTCCTCGCAGGGCTCATCGTGGGCGGTAGGAGGTTTCACCGTAGGTCTAACGTCGCAGGCTTCACCAGCCCTCTCGCCAGCCTCGCGGAGGTCACCGTCTTCGTCGCGCTCGGCCTGACCGTGGCGCTCAGTTCGCTCAGCTGGCGAACATGGTTCGAGGGTGTGGCGCTGATGCTCGCGCTCGCCGGCGTTGCTCGACCCATTAGCGTCGTCGCCAGCCTTCTTGGAGCCGGGTTCTCCTGGGCCGAACGCGCGTTTCTGGCCTGGAGCGGGCTCAAAGGAACAGTACCAATCCTCCTGGCAGCCTTTGCCGTTCTAGAGCGGGTCGAGGGAGCCGAGCGCATCTACGGCGTTGTCTTCGTGGTCGTGCTGCTCTCCGTCGTTTGTCAGGGCACTCTCGTCGGTGTGGTTGCCCGGAGACTTGGCATCATGCGTGCCCACCCATCCCCACGCTAAAGCGACGGGCACTCGCCCCCGACATTGGGCGACATCACGGAGACGTTCCTCCTCCAGCCAGGTCTCTGAGAAAGGCATGACGACCCAACCCGCGTCGCCTGCCAGATGGGCGTGGAGCCGCTTGTCCAGGTGCCGCACATCAGCGCCGCCCCGTGCGGGACGAGAATGACAAGCAAGGGGGGTCGACAATGACACGCTCACCCTACGCCCTCGCCCCTCGTCGAACTGTCGCGCTGACGGGCCGCGACCGAGATGTCCGACCTGTTCCACCCTCCCGAAGCGTCGCGACAAGTCCGGGGTGGGCAAGCGATGCCGTCAGTAAGAGCCGATTCCCGCCTCTCAAGCTACCGAGCGCCGGTAGGGGAGGTGAAGCGAACCGCGGCTAGGCCTGCTCCTGAGCCAGCCCGCAGTCGGTCCAGTTCCTCTCAGCTCGAAAGACCCCGCTCGCGAACGGCTACTTCGAACTCGTCCGTACTGATGACGCTGGCTTCGAGAGCCCGCGCCGCCTCGCTGCGAAGGCGCGAGGCCGTCACGCGGCTTGCTTCCATGGCTCCTCGGCTCTCCCACAGCGTCATGGTCAACACTCGAGCACTGTCGGCGTCGACGAGCAGGAACGCTTCGGCGAGACCGCTCAAGTCCGCAATCTGACTGATGGCCTGCCGAAAGGCCTCCGGCGCCGCATCGACTCGCTCGGTCGGAACTTCATATCTGCTCACGCGGGCGAACATCCCACCCCCTCACTCGAAGGCACCCCGACGTCTTCCATGCCTGCGCCGAGTTCTATCAACCGTCGCCACCGAGTACGGCGCGGAAGGCGCGTAGGCAAGCCGTAGCATGGCCGATGGCGCGGCTCCTCACGCCGTCCGGTCGGGGCGCGCGGCCGGAGGACAGATGGGTCGTCGCCAGAAGTTCCCTCTACGGTGAGTGCAGGCTCGTACCGGAATGCTCTGCGGACGGCAGTCAGCACGACCGTCGCCCCGTACGGCTACAAGGGCGGCGCGGCCTCCGCCTGACGCCAGGCGTCAGCGGCGTCTTGGCGTCACGCGCACGCTCGCGTTCAGCTCGGTTGCAGGCAAAACGCAGTGGTCGGCTCGGCGTCAGTAACCGGCGTCCCTGGAATCCGCCAAACGGCGCACGTCGCCTTTTGCGGGAACTGCGACAGGGAGGACGAGGACCGGCCTGCCTGCTTGCTGCGGGGTATTGGCGCCCACGGCTGCGTCGCGCCGCCGTGGCGCCGAGTCCGGCAAGCTCAGCGAAACGGCGCTAGCACCTTCGGATCGGGGGCTTTCCCTGTCATCGTTGATGGTATGCAGCCGGGATGCTGACTGGAACCGTAAGCCGCCACTTGCAGGGGATTCGGGGCCAGCATGATGGTGATGACGGTATCTTGCTCGACCATCACGACACACGCACGTCCCCCTCTTCTTCCGGCTGCTCGAACAGGCGGTCGCAACAACCCCGCAGCCCGCAAAGACGATCATCGGCGGACGTCCCTAGGCGTAGCCTCGACGGATGAACTGGCGCGACCTGGAAACGGCGGCACCCGAGATCGCCCACCTCGGGAAAGAGCGTCTCGAACAGGCGCGAGTCGCCCTACTCGCTACCCTGCGCAAGGACGGCTCGCCGCGCATCAGCCCGGTCGAGCCATACCTCAGCCAAGGGCACCTGCTCTTCGGTGCCATGTCCTGGTCGTTGAAGACGCGCGACCTCTTGCGAGATCCGCGTTGCGTCCTCCACAGCGCCATCACCGGACCCGACTATGCCGAGGGGGAACTGAAGCTCTACGGACGCGCCACCGAGGCCGACGATCAGCTCCGAGATAGCTGCCAGGAAGGCTGGTGGCTAGAACGACCACCCGACGCCGCCACTGTCTTCGCCTTGAACATCGAGCAGGCCACCTTCATCAGTTGGGACACCCAGCACGGCCAGATGAGGGTGAGACGACGGTCGCCCCGCGGCCTCACCGAAACCAGACGCAGCTACCCCTAGACGACCACTCGGGTCGGATTGCGCCCGTTTCATCAAAGGGGTCTCATGCCGATACCCCATTTCGTCATTGGCTTGTACGGCGGCAAACGCGAATGACACGTTTCGCCAATCGAATGGCCAATCCCTCCTAGAGGACGATCTGCCGCAGCAGCTCGAGCGGACAGCCCGCCGACGCGAGCGCGGCCGCGAGGTGGCAGTCCGCTTCCGACTCGGCGAGCTCAGAAGACTCGGCGGCTGAGAAACCGAGCTCGGCGAACCGCTCGAGGCGCCACTCGAGCACTCTCTCGTCCTTGAGGATCTCGTCGTTGGGCACAGTCTCAGTCAAACCGCACCCCGAGTCGGCGCCAGCCGCATCGCGCGCCCGCGCGACGGGTCGGGGTCGAGACGGGAGCCGCGCTCGAGCAGCGTCTCATAAACGCAGAGGGTCTCGCGCGCGGTGCGATCCCACGAAAACCGGGCGGCATGCGCGAGCCCGCGCTCGATGAGGTCAGACGGCGGGTCGAGGATGAGTGTCCGGATTGCGTCGGCGAGTGCCCGCTCATCGCGCGGCTCGACGAGGAGGGCGGCAGGGCCTGCGATCTCCGGCAAGGAGCCGGCG
>Ga0137375_10012157_pt1 | contig 10196 bp, 11 predicted proteins | sample SagtaG_24_FD_104936 | JGI IMG/M metagenome (GOLD analysis project Ga0137375, IMG submission 104936) | Vadose zone soil microbial communities from Sagehorn Ranch, Mendocino, California, USA - Sage1_R_113_16 metaG | ecosystem: Environmental > Terrestrial > Soil > Vadose zone | place: USA...
CGCCCCTTGACGGCCACGGTAGGTGTGCAGTTCGTCGAAGACCAGGAAGCGCAGCCCCCCGCCTGCACGATCCAGAAAATGCTGATCCTCCGGACGCACCAGTAGGAGTTCCGCCATGACGTGGTTGGTAAGCAAGATCTGTGGTGGGTGCTGGCGTAGCTCCGCACGCGCTGTCTCGTTGGTCTCGCCCGTGCATTTGTCGAAGGTCACCGGGAAGACCTGTCCAGTGCGGCGCTCGTAGCCCTCTTGCAACTTCTCCAGCGCCTGGAGCTGCGAGTTGACCAGGGCGTTCATCGGATAGACTCCTAGCGCCGCCACCCGATCGCCAGTCGCTGGTTGACGCATGAGGTTGTTCACAATCGGCAAGAAATAAGTTAGGCTTTTGCCTGAGCCTGTACCACTGGTGACGATGTAGCTTTCCTCGCTGCACGCTTTGTCAAGTGCCTCGATCTGGTGTGGTACAGGTGAAATGGACTGCCTTCTGGCGTGCGGAAGATGCATGCGGTTTGTTCGTGCAGCATGCTCTGAGCCGCCAGCTCGTCTCCCGTGGCGGCGCGGGCGTAGGCAGGGCTGACCTGTAAGAGGAAATCCGGCCACAACCGTGCCTCTGCATCCAACGCGTGCTCGACGAACTGCTGCACCCGTTCGTCAGCCACAATGAAGAACGAGCGGACGAAGTCACGGTAGTCGGCAAGAACCTGGGCGTGGAGATTGAAGATGCTCGTGGCGTTCCTACTCCCTCCCCGGGCTGCGGGTTGAACGTTGTTTGGTAGTATGGCAAATGGAGAGTGGCTACAGCGGCAGTTGGCCGGACTCGAGCACATGGCAGGCGAGACTGTCAAACTGGCGAAAGCCATGATCGAAGGTGACCAGCACCAATCCACTCACCTGGGCGTAGGCAGCCAGATAGGCATCTGGCCACAGTTTGGGCGTGAACATCCTGCCGCTGGTGAAGCGTTCAAACGTGGCATCAAGGCTGGGCGGCTCAGTTGGGATAAAATGGATGCGTTCGTCTTCCAGGAAGCGGCACCAGAGTCCCCAGCAGGCAGTAGTATCCAGCACGTCTTCACGCATCACAGCCGGGTTGTTGAGCAGTTGCAGGAGGCCCGTTTGGGCAATGCGGCAGATCGTGGCTCCGCCCACCGGTACGTCGTCGAGCCAGCGGACCGCCGCCGTGTGAGCCGCGTGACGATCCGTGGCCAGCGCCAGCAGCACGTTCACGTCACACAGCATCGGCACGGCTGGCGTCCTCATCACGTTGCGTCTGCTCCTCTGCGCGGGACACATCCTCTGCCGAGAGCACTCCCGGTCGCTGGCTGCGATGCAGAGGAAAGCTCACCCGCCGCGACACAGGAGGAGCCGATTCCGCGAGCACAAGCCGTAGTCCCCGCTCAATCACATCACGCAACCGCACGCCCTCCAAGGCTGCCTGAGCTTTGGCTTTCCGGAACAGATCGTCGGGAATCTCAATCGTGGTTCGCATAAAATCATTTTTGCATAAATATGATAGTGAGGCAAACTGAAACATTAGCCACTCGCGCACTGATCAGTATAGAAGATACTGCTCGGGGATTGGATCGCGAGAGGGAGCCCACAATCTTCTGCGAAATGAGATCGTGCATTTATCGTTTCTCCAAGGACAATAAAAGGACATTTGCCCTGACGAAAAAGCCCGTATATCCCCTCGACCAGCGTGTGTTCGCCGCACTGCTACACTTGTTCATCAGCCATGATGGAGAACGAGTGGACGAAAGCACGGTAATCAGCGAGACTTTGGAAGTGGAGTTTGAAAATGCTTATAGCTTGCACAGATCTATGAGTTGTTGCAGCAGGGTTTTGGCGTCATCCGGGATCTCTTCTGGGAGCATGGCTTCGGCGATCTTTTTGTAATCGACTCCGAGCTCTGCCTTGACCGACCTTGCGTTCTTAGTAAGGATCTCCTTACCGTTGGTGTTCGCGAGAGTCTGAGCACAGTGTGACTTCGTGAAGTCGGCAGGGATATGCAGACCATAGGGATCCGCCAGCAAATCGCGCACGTCCTTTTCTGCTCTACCAGCGGCGCGGGCTATGGCTGGGGGGTAAAGAAGGTAGTTCTCATGTGGTATGGATCGTTAAACGGGTACACGCTGAGCCCAGTTTTGAACACTTCTGCCAGCACCTGGAGGAGCTGCTCCCACGAGTCGTTCTTCCGAATTTTGGCCAGCTCGCTTGGCAAGATTCGATGATTGAGACCTCTCGCTTGCTCCCGTGCTTCGCTGTTCTGCTTCCAGAAGTCGTAGAGCAGGTTCCGTAAGACAGCGCCAGCGAGACCGCGCCCCATCCAGCGCTTGCGTGCGGCAGGCGACATGCGCTCCTCGCGTGGCGCGATGCCCGCGAAGGGCGGTAGGTATGCCATATGGGGCACCGTGTCTCCGGCGGTGAGATTTGATGTTGTGCGTTTGAGGAGGAGACGATCCTTCGAGAGCGCGAAACCAAACTCAAGATGGCGATCCGCAGGAGGAGCCGTGGTGGTTTGCCAGTCGCACCGAATGCGCAGGGTTTAGCCATTGCCTGTCGCACCACCGGACGCTTTGAGATCACTCCAGAGATGCTTCAAGTCTGGGATGGCAATGGGCGAAAACTCCTCTGTGCTGACGCCGACACCTTGACCCGAGGAGCCAGCCAGCCAGGCCGCTTCGCCTTTATTCACCGCGATAACGGAATGGACAAATTCCCAGACTGCGAGTGCTTGCAGGAGGGTAGACTTGCCGGAGTTGTTACCACCGGCCAAAAAGGTCATCTCATCCGGCTTGAGCACAAATGCGGTCGGCGCCTTGAAATGTTTGAAATTCTGAATGGTCACCTGAGAGATCATGAAGTCAATGACTCCCAGGCGGAGGATGCAGCTTCGTTTGATAAGGTTGGCCACTACGCCGAGCGGTGAGCAGAGCATCGTAGATTGCCAGAATGCATTCCTTCGTGCGGTACCTACCATGGGTTCGCTCGTCTTTCTATCGCACAATAGGAAACTGGTCGAGAATATAGGCTACGGTGTCGCGGGGCTGCGGGAAGTGGTGCTTGAGCGCGGCCAATTGCTCCGGCGTCTCGCCCTCAGCCTTGCGCCAGGAACCATCCGGCTCGCATGGCAGATAGAGGTGGAAGAAAGCTGCGTCCAATTCGCAGCGGACCTCGAAGCGCCGTTCGTCGTCCCAAGGGAAAGGTGGACCGTCATAGTTACAGTTACGTGCCAGAGGTGCCAAGTCGTGGGCCGTATACACCAGCTCAAAGGCTCTTGGTGCAAGCCACGATCGCTAATAACCGGATCGAGGGTGGACTGGATGAGTGCGTTGACCAGCTCCGGCGGCGTGTAATACGAGCCCGTGGTCTTACGCTCGGAACCAAAAACAAGTTTAAACTCGGGCCGGCCAGCAGCATCGTGATCCACTGCGGGATGAAACTCGAGCAGACTCTCGTACACCGAGCCGAGCTCTTCAACATCCAGCGCGGCGTAGTTGACGCGACGCGGAGAGCTTCCTGAGTTTTCCTGATACCAGGCAAGAGACCGGAAGGAGTCGAGCAAGTCATGATTGGTAATGGTGAAGGCATCGAGGGCCTGCGGGGTAAAAAGTTCGCCGTTCAGTGGCGCGAGCTTGAGAAAAGCAGCAAATTTTTCATCGCTCAGCACCTTCCAGAGCACACGAAGCGACTGCCAGAGATCATCGTACTCGGTGAAGGCGGCATGGTTCTCAAGCAGCCGACGCAGCCGGGCAATGCTGTAGTGCTCGCGATAGATGGGAGCGGAACTCAGCAGCCCGCGGTCCTCAGAGACGAGCAAAAAGAGGAGGCGATACACAAGGCGCAGGAGCTGGCGGTAGAGATCCTCAGCGCTGATACGCTCGTTGCCCGTGCAGGTCGGCGAGACACAGCGGCGCAGCTCGTCATTGGCTAGATGCCGCAGGAAACCGTTGGCGAATTTCTTGATGCATTCCTCCACCCCATCGCGGAGGCGTTCACGTACACGGTCGCCTTGCTCGACGGAGTGGGCATAGTACTTCTCTAACAGACAGTCGCCGACACTGGCCATGCCGCGAGGAAGCCGCGTACGATGCAGCAGCCGGTAAAGTACAGCGAAGTCCTGGAAATAGCTTTCCTCGAGAATGGCCACAAGGTCGAACTCGACGTAGGCTTGACGGCGAACAAAGGTTGCGTTACGTAAAAGCCGCAAGGTCAGGCCATTGGTGACGATGCCCCAGAGGTGCTCGGTGCGATTGAGATATTCCTGCACGAGCGAGTGCGGCGCCAGGCGTGGGCGGCCGGAGGTAGCAACACGGCCCAGCTCCTGCCGGGCACCGACAATGTGTATCGGCGGTGTGTCTGCGGGTTCACCGGCCCGGTGCGACATAGCAAAGCTCAGACCGTCCACCTCCAAGGCGCGTGGGTTGTAGCGTGGCTCGTAGCCGAACAGGCCCAGGAAAGGAATCCCTCAGGCGTCCCGAGTGACACTGGTAGCGAGGTCTGCACCGGACAACCGTTGGAGACGGTGCTGGAATACCTGCCACAGCGCCCGGGCATCGGCGAAAATGGCAGCGACCTCGTCGGTGAGGTTGCGCCTGCTATCGAGGCCGAAGTCGGCAGGCTTTTGCTTGATGGAGCAAGTAGCGCACGCGCAACAACGAAATCGTAGTCAGCCGCGATACCGCGCGGGTGCGAATCACGCCACAGAGGGAGGCGGTGGCGTGACCATGCTTGGTCAGCTCCTCTTCCATAAGGAAGCGAGCGAGCGCAGCCACAAAGCGGTGATTGCACCCGAGATACTCCGCCCCTTCTGGCGTGGGGGATGTGAAGCTAATGCACCACTGTCTGCCTTCTCCTACAGGTAGGGCATAGGTGACCATCGTAGGCAGCGTGACCCTAGCCGCGGGACCGACGGCGACGGGGTGGGTTGCCCGTCGTCGGTCTGGTCTTCGGCGGATTCGAAGATGAACGAGCGAAAGTCTGGCTTGTCCTCGCTGGAAGCCAGGGCCTTGTGACGCGTTTCCAGTGCGGCCACCGCGGTGGCGGGACTAGACATCACACAGCGTAAAAGGGCCAGCGTGCCCCAGTACCGGACCCGCTGCTGATGTTTGTCCAAATGCTCGCCCGCGCGTACGATCTCCAAACAAAATTCGTAGGTCCTGGTAAAAAGTGCCTGGTAGGCGCGGGAGAGGCGGTAGAGGGAGGAGTACCCAGTCATGGTTGCGGCAGCGAACCATCGATCCGGGGGGCAGCCCATAAGCGGTTACACGAGGCTGGGGATTTTCGGGGTGGCTCATGTGTTCACCTGCAGCATGCGTGATCTCGTATGCGATGCAAGATTACAGAAACGCAGGGGGCATCGTTGAACTGAGTATTGTCATGCCCTCCACCGTTTCACTACCAGACACTTTCTCGGCTATAGAGTAAAACATAACAGGCTACAGGAATCTATAAGTTTTCACTCAGCTCAACCCCCAACCCCGAGTGCCACCCCTTGTGCTCCCTATGGTACGAGGACTGCACCACCCTCAAGCCAGTTTTGTAGAGTTGCTATTGCCTATTGTGCCTTCAGACACGCTTCCAGCAACTCCAATGCGGCCCTGGCAAATATCCACATATTGGCTTCGCGGTTCGCTACTCTGGTCTCTATAGTCGCCGTACGCTCGACTGGACCAGCCACGGCGATACAGGCATGGCCTGCGTCATCGCCATAGCGATTACCCGTTGGGCCGCTCGCACCCGTCTCACCCAGGCCCCAGGTCGCACCTACGTGATCGCGGATCGTGCGCGCATTGAGCAGGGCGTAGGGTTCAGTGCTGGCGCGCATCCCAGCATAGGCTTCGTCCGGCATGTGCAGGATGCCTCGCCGAGAGGCCTGCGTATAGATAACACTCCCACCAAGATAATATGCTGAAGCGCCTGGCACAGCCACCAGCGCGGCGGAAATCAGCCCTCCCGCGGCTGACTCAGCGACTGCGACTGTCTGCCCTCTCTCTTTCAGCAGGGCTCCGAGTGAGGCGGCTAGTGAAATAAGATCTGGCATGCTTGACTCCTCTCTGTACGTTCATGTTGAAAAATCCCGATATACAGCGCACGCCAGCACATCGCTTCCCCGCCCAGGGGTGCGGATGGCGGAATACGGAGTAATGGTTTACGATATGCAGTCAGCATACATCACCTGTTCTGGAAGGAGTACTGTATGGCAGACAGCACTGACATATTCGACATTCTCCAAACCACACGGGCCATGCGCCGGCTCAAGCCGGACCCTGTGCCCGACGAACTGATACGCAAGATCCTTGAAGCCGGGATCTCTGCGGCCAATGGTGGCAACCGGCAGACCTGGCGCTTTCTAGTCCTGAAGGATCGCGCCATTAAAGAGCGCGTCCAACACTTTTATAAACGGGCCTTCGACGAGGTGGTGGGACCGCGCTATCGTAGCAGTGACCCTCCCCCTGGTGTAACCCCTGAGCGATACCTGCGCCAGCATGCCGCCGTCGAGTACCTGACGGACCATTTTCACGAGGCTCCCGTATGGATTGTCGCCTGCCTCGATACCGGGACGGCCACACCGACGCGCTCCTCTGGGGCGTCGATCTACCCAGCCGTGCAGAACATGTTACTGGCCGCCCGGGCTCTGGGCTTAGGTGCCACGCTCACGACCCGGCACTTGCAATATGAGGCCGAAGTCGAAGCAGCCTTAGGGCTTCCACCTGGCGTCCATTCCTATGCCATTCTCCCCATCGGCTATCCTATGGGACGTTTTGGTCCTGTCGGACGCGGATCACTCGCTGAGTTCGTCTACGAAGACCGCTGGGGTAATACCTACTCCGGGGTCAAGTAGCACGCCCCCATAAGCCCCTCTCCCTCACCTCCACCCCCTCTCGAGGGAGAGGGAGAGCGCGTCTCGGTGCACAATGATACCGACTAGGCATGAGATACCACAGAATCGTGCCAGAAAAAAGAGCAGACCCGCATGCCAGATTCTTTTTTTATGTTGGCAAACACCTTGGAATGCCACGCCAGGCCGACGGGATGTCCATGCCACTGGAGAACATGGGCTGGCTCTCACACAAGACCGGAGAACGCATGACTGAACCACTGCTTTTGCATATCGAGGGGGCGATTGCCACCATTACGTTCAACCGCCCTGAGCGACGCAATGCGATCACCTTCGACATGTGGAACCATTTACAGCGCCTGTTGGTCGATGTGCAGGAGAATCCACAGGTGCGTGTGATTGTCTTGCGGGGCGCTGGCCAGGAGGCGTTTGCGGCTGGGGCGGATATCAGCGAATTCGCCACACACCGCAACAACGCTGCCAAAGCGACGCTGTACAATGTCGCGTTTGACGCTGCCATGGACATGGCCGAGGCGGTTGGCAAGCCGACCATCTGTCTGATTATGGGCGCCTGTGTGGGCGGAGGATGCGAATTGAGCACTGCCTGTGACCTCCGCATCGCCGCAGACAATGCCCGTTTTGGTGTACCCATCGCCCGCCTGGGGTTGCCAGTCGGCTTTCGCGAGATGCGTCGGATGGTCCGCCTCATCGGCCATGCCAAGACCATGGAACTCCTGCTCACAGCCGATATTATTCCAGCGAGTGAAGCGCTCCGGATCGGACTGGTGCAGCACGTCGTGCCACTGGACCAGGTGGAGGATTTTGCCTATACCATGGCGCACAACATCGCCGCGCTTGCGCCTGTGGTACACCGGGTGCACAAGGCGATCCTCCAGACAGTGCTGGACAACCCAGCTCTCGATGGACTCACACCGGCCCAGCGCACCCTGGCAGTGTCGCCCTTTGATACCGAGGACTTTCAGGAAGGGTGGCGGGCCTTTCTGGAAAAGCGTATGCCGCAGTTTCGCGGCTACTGAACCAAGAGCAAGAGAATAAGGAGAAACGGTATGGAATTCGGTATATGTGTGCCGCATTATGGCAAGCCGCTCGATATCGAGCGTACGCTCGGGGTGGCGCGGAGCGCCGAAGAGTTGGGCTTTGCTTCGGTGTGGGTGACCGATCATCTCTTTGTGCCCCGCACCATGGAGATTATCTATCGTGACAATATGCTTGAACCACTGACGCTGCTGAGTCACCTGGCTGCGGTGGTCCCACGGGTGCGCCTGGGCACGAGCGTGATTATTTTGCCATATCGCAATCCCATCATTGTGGCCAAGACGCTGGCGACCATTGATCAACTCTCCCATGGTCGTCTCATCTTTGGTGCCGCGGTGGGCTGGATGGAAGAAGAATTTGGCGCCTTGAAAGTGACCTTTGCCGAGCGTGGCGCACTGAGCGATGAAAGCTTGCGGATCATCCGTGATATCTGGACACACGGTGTGGTGAGCCATCAGGGGACCTTTTATCAGTACGAGGACATGCAGGCCTCACCGCGTCCGGTACAACAGCCTGGACCGCCGATCTGGATCGGTGGTAATAGTGCCCGGGCCCGGCGGCGCGTTGCCGAACTTGGCGACGGCTGGCACACCAGCAGCCTCAATGCTGCGGCGATGGCACCAGGCTGTACCCATCTGCGGGAGCTTTGGGAGAAGCACGGGCGTCAAGGACAACCGGTGTTCTCCGCCCGCACTGATCTGGCCATTGAGGGCGTCTCTGACACGGCGCTGTCCTATCCCCCGCGTCCCGGTCGGCCTCCCCGTATTCCGATGCACGGCAGTGTCGGAGCGATTGTGGAGGCTCTCGGTGCTTTCCAGGAGATCGGCGTTGACCACGTGGTGTTCGAGACCTCAACACAATCGCATCACGGCGCCTTGGCGACCATGGAGGCGTTTATGCAGAAGGTACAACCGCAACTTGCCTGAAAGAGGCCCGGCGCTGTGCCTCATCCTGTGCGGGCGGCGGCTTCAGCGATGGCGTGGTCAAGATCGGCGGGTATGCCGCCGCTCACCCCGACCGCGCCGACCACTGTCCCGTCAATGACAATGGGCACCGCACCCTTCCCGACCACGAATTGACCAGGACCAAGGTTCACCACACTGGTCGTAAACAGGGGGCGCTCACGCCAGCGCTCTTCCAATTCTGCTGTGCTGGTGCGGAATGCCGCGGCCGTGTTGGCTTTGGCGCGGGCGAGCTCTGGGGTAATCCACAAGGCATCCTCAAAGCGCAGGGCGCCCATCAAATGTCCCGCTGCATCCACGACCACAATGGCCGCCTGCACCCCTAAACGCTGTGCGGCCACTTTCCCTTGCTGCAGGCATTGTTCCACACGCTCGAGGGTCAGACGTGCTCCCATATGTGGTCCTTTCTCTGCAAGAGTCTGCTGGTGTCTCGTGACGTCCATGCTATACTGTTAGACGCTGTCCGGGCAGAGGGAACATGCTCGGACGTCATATCAGCTCTCACGTCCCGCATCCACCACCTGGCTGGGACGCGAGGGCCAGTCTAGAGAGTGGTATAGGGAGAGGAGCTCATGGAGAGACGCGTGGTGATCACTGGACTCGGGGCGGTTACCCCCCTGGGCCTCACCATTGATACTATCTGGGAGAAGCTCTGTCAGGGGGTATCGGGCATCGGCAAGATTACCCGCTTTGACGCGAGCGAGTATCCGGCGCAGATCGCTGGGGAAGTGCGTGACTTTACTCCCGAGCATTACATCGACAAACGCGACCTGCGCCGCATGGACCGTTTTGTCCATTATGCCCTGGCCGCGACTCAGGAAGCCATCCAAGACGCGGGGCTGACCATCACAGAGAGCACTGCGGACCGCGTCGGCGTATACATTGGCACGGCCTTTGGCGGTCTGGAATCGCTGGAAGCCGTCCATACGACACTCCTGGAGAAAGGGCCGAACCGGGTCTCCCCCCTCTTCCCGGCTATGGTGCTCGGCAATCTCGCTGCCGGACACGTCTCCATGCGCTTTGGAGCTACCGGGCCCAATAATAGCAGTGTCACCGCCTGTGCCGCTGGCGCGCACTCCATTGGCGAAGCTTTTCATCTCATTGGTCGAGATGCTGCCGATGTGATGATTGCCGGGGGGACCGAAGCGGTGATCACGCCACTGGCCGTGAGCACCTTTGGCAACATGCGCGCTATCTCACCGAACACGACGGCCCCTCAAGAAGCCAGCCGCCCCTTTGACCGTGAACGCAACGGTTTTGTGATGGCCGAGGGGGCTGGCACGCTCATCCTGGAAGAACTGCAGCATGCCCGCCGTCGTCGGGCTCGTATCTATGGGGAAATC
>Ga0137375_10012158_pt1 | contig 10196 bp, 6 predicted proteins | sample SagtaG_24_FD_104936 | JGI IMG/M metagenome (GOLD analysis project Ga0137375, IMG submission 104936) | Vadose zone soil microbial communities from Sagehorn Ranch, Mendocino, California, USA - Sage1_R_113_16 metaG | ecosystem: Environmental > Terrestrial > Soil > Vadose zone | place: USA...
AAGGCGTAGCAGTCTTGTCGCACGCCCCTCCAAGAAGGTGCCAGGAGCACCCTCCTTCCCTTGGAGGCCGTTTTTGGCGCGCGGGCCGCGCCGAGCGCACGTGTCAGCACGTGTAGATCGCGGAGCCTATCAGTTCGATCTACCAGCGCTCGCAATAGTCTTGCGGACAACACGTTCCCATGATGCCTTGCCTCTGCCTGCTTCTGTTCGGCGGCAAGTTCTTGAAGCTCAACGCCGGCCAGTTCCTCGTGGTAAAGGCCCGATCATTACGTGAACGACATCTGGGCGTCCGTGCTCAGCGCATGGGGAGTGCCGACGACGATCTACGGCGATGCCGGGTCTGTTCGGTCCGTGACGGCACCGCGCCCGAAGAGCGGGCGCTCGGCCGATTGCTAGCGCGCGCGCAGGCGGCGAACGAGTTCCTTCAGCGGCGCGTTCGCCTGCACGATGTTCTTCTCGTCCTTCGTCCCGGTCACGTCGACGATCTTCTGGACCGCGTCGGCGATCGGCGCCGGCTCGTCCTGCGTCAGGTGATCGATGGCTTGCGCAGCCGCATACCGAACCGCGGCGTTCTTCACACGGGGCAGGCGTTTCACGATTTCCATACTCGTGGTCGCGTTGCCGAAGATGGCGAGCATGTGGGCCGCCTTGATGCCGATGAGCCTGTTGTCGTCTTCCTCGCCGGCCGCCTTGACCAATCGTGACAGGTAGCAATCGACGTCCTCGCCGCAGCCGTCGACCACGCCGCGCGCAGCCTCGAACGCATCCTTTTCGCGTTCGCCGAGCTCGCCGGCCTCCTTCTTGATCGCAGCCTCGACCGCCGAAGCCTGGGATTTCTTCATGAGCTTGATGGCGCTCGTCAGGGCGGCCATCCGCACCATCGCTCGTTCCTTGTCACTTCCGTTGGTGTTCTTCGCCTGCTTCAAGAGCCAAGGGACGATCGAAGGATCGTGAAAGTCGGCTGCGGCTTCAGCGAGCTGCGAGCGAGCGTTCTGCCCCGACGGCGGGAGGGTCGTCGATGGACTGACCCGTTCGTAGGCGACCTGGAACGCCGTTACCAGCTCGGGTTTCGGCGGCAGCCTCGTGAGCTGTCGCGCGATGGCCGCGACGACCGTTTCGGAATCTGCCGATTCGAGCGCCCGAAGCATCGGCGCGGTGGCGTCGCCGCGACCGATGTCGCCCAAAACCAGCGCCGCCGCTCGTATGTACGACTTCGCCTCGTCTGCGTTCCCGCCGGAGTTCGATCGGGCGTACTCGATTAGCTCGGGATCGTCGCCAGCGAGTGCGTCGAGCGGAACCGACATGCCCTCTTTTCCGATTTTCACGAGAGCAGCGGAAGCCGCCGGCGCGACGTCCGACTTGCCCCGCGTCATGATGATTTTGAACAGGGGCTTCACCGCAGCAAGGTCGCGGATCTCTCCTGCGAGCTCGGCCGCGGTCGCCTGCCAAAAGAGCTCGTTCTGGAAGGCGATCACGCTGGCCTCGTCTCCCGCGCCGCTCGGCTTGACCATGCGCCGGCCGAGCCTCTCGAGGATCATCGGTTTCCAACCTGGACTCGAAAGGGCGAGCATAGCGTCGTGCACGGTCTTGTACGTCAGTGCCCCCTTCCGCGTGCCAGCCTCGAGTTTCACGAACGCCTGTCCAAGAGCCGTCGCCCCCTCCTCGAGCTTCGTCGCACCGATCGCGCCGGCCGCCCACTTCACGTCGTCCTCGGAGGCCCCTTTGCCCTCTGCGAACGCGACGCAGGCTCGGATCCAGGCGGGTTTCGCCTCCGTGAATTGCGGATTCGAGAGAAACTCGATGAGCTCGACGCGCGTCGGCTCGTCGAGATCACCATCGAGGTACGCCTTCGTGAGTGGGCCGATCAGCTTGCGCAACAAAGCATTCGGAGCGGCGTCGTTCGGGTTCTCCTTGGGGCGGGCCCCCGCGTCTCCGGCGAACTGCAGCAGCCTTTTGACGGCGGCCGTTCGCTCCGAAGGCGCACCCAGCTTCGCTACCCAAGTCTCGGGCGCATTCTCGTCGCGGCAGCCCGCGACTCCGAGAGCCAACGCACCGAGAACGTTCGTCGCGCAAGCAAAGGAGACGGCGCGGAGGAGCCGCGCAATGGTCCTGGCACTTCGAAGCATGGGATCAGCCGGTTCAGGCTGCGCGGTCATCTTGCGAGGTGATGGAGCGCGACGAGCCGATCATGAAGTGAACGATTGCTTTTCGTGAGCGATGCTCCCGACATCGCCTCCGAGACCGTCAGCAGCTTAGGCATTCCATCGCCGGGCTGTCAATGCCACGTCGCGAGTTCCGAGCACCAGGGTCGTGTTCACGCCACCGCCCGAGCGAAGAAAGACCTTCTAGGCCATCGCTGGAATCGCCAATTGTTGGTAAAGCGAGCCCGCCGTTCGATCTTCCGCAGGAATCGTGCCACGCGTCAGAAGCTGGTGAGGATGTTTCGACTCCAATAGATGCAGAACTTCGCGCATTTACGCTGCCAATCAATGCCGTTTCGTTGCTAGTCGATGGGTCCTCTTGTAACGGCCGTCCTTTTTGCGACGGCCCGTCGCCTGCACGGTGCTCGCGGATGCGTCGTATGCGCGCCACAGCCCATGGTCCCGTCCTGTTAACCGAACGTTCTTGACAGGAAGCGGCCCCGCGATGAAGGTGTCAGAAGCGGGGAGTGTCAAGGTCAAACTAGTCCACTGCAATTCGTCGATAAGCGATCCCAACAATCGGAGCGTCATGAAAACGAGCATGCTCATCGCCATCGGGCTTCTTCTCAGCAGTCGAACAGCCTTTGCCCAAGCCGGCGCCGCAGACACTCCCAGCGAGTCGGAGAGTGGCACGCATTCGGCCGCGGATCTTCAACGCGCGCTCCCGAACGTAGCCTACGCCTATACGGCGAACGGCGCATCGTACAAGACGATCGGACTCCAAGCCTACGGCTTGGGAATGGCGGCGCGAGACCAGGATCCGGTGATCGGAGGCGGCGGCGCAGTCTGGGGCTCTCCCGTGCGTCGCCTCACGCTGATCGTCGATGTGCACCGCAACGCCTCGCGGGCCTTCTCGCCGTCGGCTGCTGCGATTGTGACGATGTACCAAAACGAGGGGTTCACCTTGGGAGCGCTCGGCAAGTTCAAGATTGACGGCTTCGCAGGAGGCCCCGATCGCGACGAAGTCGAGAGCGAAGTCGAGATCGGCGGGCTAGCCTCGTACGGCCTCTACGGGTGGTACGCGGACCTCAATGCCATCGGAGGCCGCGGAACCGGCGACGACGGCGAAACGGACGTCGAGGGACGTCTTCGAATGGGTCGCGCTGTGGTGCCTTGGCTGCGGGTCGGCGTTGATGGGCAAGCTCGGGTACGCATCGCGGGTCCCAGATACTTGCCGAACGGCAGAACGTGGGACTTCGTCGGCGGAGCACAGGCGATCGTCAACGGCAATAGCTTCTTCGGTTCACTCACTGCCGGCCCAACGACGACTGGGTTGTTGTCCAAGAACGTGGGGTGGACGGTCGTAGCGTCGGTCGGTGGCGTTGCATTTTGATGGGACGGCGCAGTCGGATGACGCCATCCCACGTCGGAAGGAACGAGATGAGCACGATGCGCACGTTTCGAGTCGCGGTTCTGTTCCTGATAGCCATCGCCAGCACGATCGGCGGATGCGGCAATGCATCCAAGGAATCCGAAGCGATAGGGCAGACCGCGGCGGCCCTTGGTCCCGCACCGGGCTCCCCGACCCTGACCTTTCGAATGCGGTCGGTGAAGATGGCGAACGACGTCCAAGGTCTTTTCGTGTTCGATCATTTCGACACCCTCATCGGCACGACGGACATCGCGTCGGACGACATCTTCGAATGCAATCATAGCGACCAAGACCCATTTTTCGGCGGCCCATGTCAGGGGGGTGTCACCTGGTACTACCCGAACGATCTCAATGGGACGTGCGGGCCGCCCTTGTCCACCTGCGTCGCGGAGGTCAATCGCTTCCCGGAATCGAAGTGGAAGCACACCGCGGTCGTGGGCTCAGGGCCCGACGCGGGGGTAGGTGCAATCCCGATCCTCGTCACGATCTCGCCGGCTGGAAGCAACCCAAGCCAGGTTCAGTTTCAACTGACTGCCACCCGCGATGCCTCGGGGGCGGCTATCGTGACCCCGGACGCGTCTCCGCAGACGGGCCTCGTGTCGTTGACGTCGACGTGCGCCACGACGACCAGCGGCTTCACCCTGTGTTGGTCCGTCGACTTCGGCGTCGTTCCGCCGCCGCTGCCTCCTCCCGCGATCGACTTTCCCATGAACGTCGAGTCCGACGCGCTGGATCCGAACGGGCTTCCCCTCGATCCTCTTTGGCGCATGCAGCGCTTGGGGGCCCAGAACAGGGGAAACCGCCTACTCTGCGGAGTTCTACACGTCAGCGATGGTCACTTCACGAACCTCGGCGACCCGGAATGTACGAACCAGGCCATCTATACGAACCTGGTCGGCGACTTGTCCGTGGGCACGCCGCCATTGCCGCCCGGGCCCCCGCTTTGCGAGGACTTCCAGTGCCTTTGCCAAGACGAGCGAGCCCAAGGTCTCAACGGTCATGCGAATTGGCCCACACGCGTCACGGTGCAAGGGCTGGTTGATTTCGACGAATGGGACCGCGGTTTCGGTCACGACTTCGATTTCAACATCATGATCAACCCGCCGAACCAAGGACTTCTCACCGTAGGTCATTCGAAGATCAAGATCGAGTTCAACTCGGATGAAACCATCCAGCAGTACAACGGTCCCGGGTGGCTTGACTACTACGACAACCAGCATATCGTGGATGGTCACGCGGGCATCGTGACCGGAGTGTTCGGACTCGACGGCGTCCACGCGCCGGAGGGGCCGGAGATTCATCCCGGCCTCGCTCTTTCGATCAACTTGATGTCCGGCGATCAGTGCGGTCCTCTGGGACCCGGCGCCGCCTGCAAGACGGCCCTCAGCGCGGTGGCGGTTTTGTTCCACGAGAGTCCGGACGAACTCGACCGAGAGCTCGCCGCGGGGCAATCCTTGGGCGAGCTCGCAACGCAGAAGGGCATTTCACAGAACGATCTCATCAACGCGGTGGCCACGGGCGCTTTCAACGGTTCGGCGCAGGACATCTGTGGGACCGGAATGAAACTAGTGTGCGACCCCGGATGCGAGCTGCCGACCCCTTGCGTCAAGCCCGAATGCCATTGCGAAGCGGTCGACACTCCGCCCCCGCTCCCCCCACCTACTCCCGCCGAGCAACTCGTCGCGTTTCATCACGTGCACAACGTCGATCGCCAAATCGTCTTCGCACGCGCGGCAGGCAACGAAGGCAATTGCAGCTCGAACCAGGAAGTCCTCGATCTTTCGAGCGGGCTATTCAAGGTTCGCTACCCCTGGAAGGGGCCGAAGGGCGGGGGCGTGACGGTGGTGGCGAATACGGAAGAGCTCATGAACGTCGGAGGTTTGCCGGTGGTCGCCGGCGGGGTGACCGACGTCACGATCGTTCAAGATGAGAGCATTCTCGTCTCGTATTCCTTCTTTCCGAGCGCGCTCAGCGTGAACGGCGACATGACGTTCGTGTACGGGTCGGGTCCGGTCTTCGATCTGCACCGGCAATACACGAGTCAAGGCAACTGGGCGGACTCGGCCAGGTTTCTCTCGGCTGACTTCACGGGCGACGGCCTTCCGGACACCGCCTACATGTTCAACCAGGATGGGCAAATCTCGATCGACGTCCATGTCAACAACGGCGACGGAACCTTCACGCTCCAAAGGTGGATTTCGCAAGCCGGAGGATGGCTCGACACGGGCAAGTTTCTGGTCAGCGACTTCGACGGTGACGGTCGGAACGACATCGCTTTCGCCTTCAACCAAGATGGGTTCATCTCGATCGACGTCTATCCGAATCTCGGCAACGGTCATTTCGGCGGCCAGCAACGCTGGCAGAGCCAGAACGGGGGTTGGCTCGACGGGGGGAGGTTCATGGCGGCGGACTTCACCGGCGACGGCCACGTCGACATCGCGTTTGCGTTCAACGCCGACGGCGTCATCGACATCGACGTTCATCCGAACGGTTGCACGACCTCACCTTCCACGTGCACGCGCGCGTTCGCGCCCCTTCAGCGATGGTCAACAGGCGTCGGCGATTGGGCCGACACGGCATCGTTCCTTCCGGGCGACTTCACGGGCGACGGCCGGCCCGACATCGCGTACGCCTTCAATCAAGACGACTTCATCTCCATCGACATCCATCCGAACACGGGAAGCGCCTTCGGGCCGCAACAGCGATGGGCCACGCAGTCGGGCGGCTGGTTGGACAGCGCGCAGTTTTTGCCGGGCGATTTCAACGGCGACGGCCGCCTCGACATCGCGTACGCCTTTCGAGAACAGCACGACGACCTGCTCAGCGCTTTTGACCAAGTCTTCAACGTGATCGGAGGTGGCAGGACGGTCCCGCCCAAGATCTCGATTGACATTCATTCCAACATCCTGGGCGGGACGTTCGGGCGTGCGTTCGGCGGGCCCGAGCGCTGGGGCCGGGCGCTCGGCGGCTGGGTGGACGCCACTCATTTCATGCAGGGCGACTTCGACGGTGACGGCGCTCTGGACATCGCCGACGCGTTCAACTGCGACGGCCAGATCTGCCAAGACCTGCATCGCAATCTCGACGTCCCGGCCGCTTCCCAGCCGCCGGTGGGTGACTCTTGGGTCCCAGGCAAGAGTTACAACGTCGGAGACAGGGTCGTCTTCGACGGGATCGTGTACGAGTGCCAGCAAGCGCACACTTCGCAAGTCGGTTGGGAACCACCGAACACGCCGGCTCTTTGGGTGAGACCGACCCCGAGTGGCCTCAGCAATTGGGCTCCCCAAACGCGCTACGTGGTCGGCAGCCTGGTCAGGTACGGCGGCAACATCTTCAGCTGCACGCAGGCCCACCAGTCCTTCGTCGGTGCGGAACCGCCCAATGCTCCGTCTCTCTGGACGAGCACGACCAGCGGCACGTGCACGCCCGAATCCAATGGGGAGTTCTGTTCTCGACTCGGCAAGAATTGCGACTCGGTGACGGCAAACGACAACTGCGGCACGCCGCGGACGGTGAGCTCTTGTGGCACTTGCATCGCCCCGCAGACTTGCGGCGGGGGAGGCACCGCCAACGTTTGCGGCAGCGGCGGCGGCGCGTGCACGCCCACGGTATCGAGCTACACCCTCGGCAAGTGTAACGCGACCGCCGTCTTCAACGGCAAGCTGTACAAGTGCATCTCGCAAGCGACCGGCGTCAACGGCGAGCCCACTGGCTGCGGCTCGGCCGGCGTCTATTGCAGCAACATCCCGCCCACCGACCCGGCGTGGGGCATTACAGCGTGGCAATTCCTGCAGAATTGCCCCTGACCAATCGTCGTACGATGACCAGACGAATTCGTCGACCGGTAACGGGGCCGGCTCCGTAGGATGCTTTGGTATGCTCCTGGCCGGGCCGTTCGAATGATCGACTTCGTCGCGTTACTCGCCCTCGTCGTGTCGTTGCAGGCTTGCGTCGAAACGCTGCCTCCACCTCCAGCACCTGAAAAGAATCTCCCGAGGCTGCCGACGGCGACGGCAGACCCAGGCAGAGGGAGGTCTCGCGTGATCATCGCTACCGACGTCCCGGCGCACGTCAAGCTCGACAAGGAGGAAAGCGTTTCGCTCTGCGCGAAGACCCCGTGCGCGGTGGCCCTGCCACTCGGCGACCACCTGCTGAAGTTCTCGGGCCTGGCCGACGAAGGCCGTTCGAGCTCGGCGGCGTTCAAGGTCCGAAACGACACCGAAGTGCTCAATCATGCGCTCGGGCAAGAGCGAGAGAATGTGGTTCAGTACGCCGGCGCTGGGGCGATCGTCGTCGGCGGCTTGGTTACACTTTTCGGCACATGGGGGTTCGTAACGAACAACGCGTTGCAGGATGGCGAGACCGCGAGCCAGCGCAGTGCACACGAGGCTGCCGCTTCCCGTGCCGAAACGGTGGCGCTCGTGGGGCTTCTCGGTGCGGTCGTGGGGGGCCATCGTGCTCGTCACCAACCACAGCGTCGAGCAGCCGGGATCCACCACGCAATGGTCGCCGGTGACCGCCACGAACAAGTAGACGCGGGTCTAGAACTTCGCGAAAAGTCGCTTCTGAACGAACAATATCATCCCCTGGTACCCGGCGTGATCGGTCAGGTACATGTGCGCCGCGTCGCAGCCGCTCTGTCCCAGGATTCGAAAGATGCGGTTCAGGTCGTAGTCGTACATCTGCATCTGCGGCTGGCCAAGTGGTTCACGATTGATTAAATTGACGATGGGCTGTCCGAGTGGAAACGATCTCTGAAACCACCGTTCGAATCGTCCGCTCCAACCGAGTGGCGATCCATAGGTGAAATGCACCACGGCCACACCCCCGACGACCAGCCGTTTCATCAAGGCCCGTAGAATGCCCTCGCCTCGGCTCGGCGGGATATGTTGAAAGACGATGAACGAAACGATGAAGTCGACGTCTTTGTCGACGAGCGTCAAGTCGTCGTCGCTCTTGTTCAGCGCCACGTTCGTGAGCCCGCGCGCGTCGCAGTTCTTCCGCGCCTCCGCCAGCATCGACTCCGAGATGTCGATCCCGGTGACCGATTCCGAGCGTGCGGCGAGCGGAATCAGCAAGCGTCCGACGCCGCAGCCGAATTCTAGCGAGTGACGAGGCGCGAACTCCGCATCCACCTTGTGGCGCACGACGCCGAGCAGATCTTCCACGAACGCTTCTCCCGAGGCGAAGAACTCGGCGAGGGCCTTCTCGTCGAGAGCCGCCTTGCGGAACCTGGGCGATGTCAACACGCCGAAGTAGGGCTCCGATGCGCCTAGCTTTTCCCAGTTGCGATCCGAATCGTTACCGCTCAGCATGGCGCGGAACTTACCACGATTCTGGAACCGAACCATGAGCGGCCGCTCCACGGATTCTCTGCCCAGCCACCTCTGGGCGCGCGCCGTTCGCTCGACGGCCGCGTGGTGGGCCGGCAGCCGGTTGGTCCTCACCGTCGCGGGCTGGGCGGCGGTCGGTGCGCTGCGACAACATCCTCGGCAATCGTGGCCGGCGAGCCTCTACGAGTTCTGGGGGCGGTGGGATTCGGGCTGGTACTTGGACATCGCCGATCACGGCTATTCGTGCGCTACCAAGCTCGCTCCGGGCGTGGAGGGTCAGGCCAACGTCGCCTTTTTTCCGCTCTACCCGACTGTCGCGCGTTTTTTCGGCGAGGTGATGGGAGGCCACCCGTTTGGCGCGGGGATCGTGCTGTCGAATCTGGCTCTCGTGATGGCCGGGCTCCTTCTCTTCCAGATGGTGGCCGCCCAATACGATGTTGCGACCGCCGGTCGAGCACTCGCGTTTCTCTTCGTCTTCCCGACGTCGTTCTACTTTTCGGCCTTCCTGACCGAGGGTGTCTACCTGGCACTCGTCGTCGCGTGCTTTTGGGCCGCGTACCATCACCGTTGCTGGACGGCGTGGTTCGTCGCCGCTGCCTGTGCGATCAGTCGGCCGCCGGGAATACTGATCCTCGTACCCATCGTGTACGAATACATGTCGGCGCGCAGGTGGTCGTTCAAAGCGGTGGGACTCGATGGTGCGGGCATTGTTTTGCCTATTCTGGCTCTGGGAGCCCATCTGGTCTTTCTGCACCGTCTCACGAATGACGCCTTCGCATTCATCCACGTCCAATCGGCTTGGCATCGACGGCCGGGTGACCCGTTGTCGACCCTCGTCCACGGACTGCGCGACGATACCTGGCCCGCGTTGTACGCCTGCTCGATCTTGGGCGTTCTCTTATGGGGCTGCCGTGCGATGCGCCCGTCTGAGCGCTTGTTCGCTGCGTACTCCATCCTCGTTCCGCTCTCGACATCGGTGATGTGCATGCCTCGACTGTGCTCGACCATCTTCCCGCTATGGATCATCTGCGCGCGTCGCACGTCCGTGCAGCGCACGTTTCGCGCGAGCGCAGCAGGACTGGCGCTGGCTCAGGTCGTTCTCTTCGTCCTGTGGGTGAATGGCTTCGGAGAACTATGCTGAGGCGGCCGGACTTTTGCTCGTCGGGTGAGACTCGACCGTGGGCGCTGCCGTTCGGATCATCGCCGGTTCCACCCTTTCCGACGAATGAGCTCGCCGACACGCGCGCGAACGTCGTCTCGAATTTCACGGACCCGTTCGATCGGTTTGCC
>Ga0137375_10012161_pt1 | contig 10195 bp, 10 predicted proteins | sample SagtaG_24_FD_104936 | JGI IMG/M metagenome (GOLD analysis project Ga0137375, IMG submission 104936) | Vadose zone soil microbial communities from Sagehorn Ranch, Mendocino, California, USA - Sage1_R_113_16 metaG | ecosystem: Environmental > Terrestrial > Soil > Vadose zone | place: USA...
CTAGCCCAGAAGGGAGCCGCCACATGGCCCAGCCGCACCTGACCGACTCCGAACTGCTCCTCGCGGAGTGGTACGTCAGCGTCCTCGACTACGTCTCCCGCTGCGCCCAGGCCATCGACGAGGGCAACTGGCACTACCTCCAAGACAAGGCCGGCCAGCTCCAGCGGGCCGCCCAGCGGCTTGCCGAGGTCGCCACCGAAGCCTACGAGGCCGAAGGCGCTGACCGGCCACGCAGGGACGCCGTGCGCGCCGCCGTGGCCCTCCACGGCCGCCACTACCGCGCCGGCCGGCTGCTCCACCCCCAGGGAGGTGGGCGCTGATGGCCGAGGCAGAGCTCGGGTTTGCCGGCATGCTCGCCGCCGGCGTCGACCCGCGCGCCGCCTGGGCGCGCATCCACGCCAGCGCCCAGGAACCGGCCGTCCAGGCGGTCATCGCCGAGCTTGCCCGCACGCCCGACGGCCGCGCGGCGCTCGCCCTCTCCCGCGCCCGCTGGGCCGCCCACGGCCTGCCACCACCCTGGGAGCCAGACAACCAGCAGCGGCCCGGCGGCGCAGGGAGCGGCTCGTGACCGCCCCCCGCGCCGACGTGGTCACCCGCCCGGTCCCGGTCGGCCGGGTCCGCCCCTGCCAGGTGCTGGTGACCGCCACCGGGCTGCGCCGCCCGGTCCTGGCCGTCCGCCGCGCCGCCGGCGGCGGCGTGACGTTGACGGTGGCCTGCCCGGAACTCGGCGACGGGCGGCCGCGGCTGTGGGGCGAGGCCCGCCCCGGCCGCCTGGTCCACGTCCTGGCCGACCCCGCCGCGCCGTCGACCGCTGGGCAGGGGGAGGCGGGGTGGGCGTGAGCGACCCTGCCGCCAGCCCGGTGGTCGCCGGCCTCGAGCGGGCCTGGGCCGCGATCCGCACCGCCCACCCCCAGGTGCCCGCCGCGGTGCTGGTGGTCGCCTCCGGCGCCAGCGGCCGCCAGCTCCGCTGGGGCCACTTCGCCGCCGGCCGCTGGCACGCCGCCGCCTCGGCCGGCGCGCGGCCGGAGGTGCTGGTCGGCGGCGAAGGCCTCGCCCGCGGACCGGTGGAGGTGCTGGGCACGCTGCTGCACGAGGCCGCCCACGGCCTCGCCGACGCCCGCAGGATCCAGGACGTCTCCCGCGGCGGCCGCTACCACAACCGCCGCTACGCCGCCCTGGCCGCCGAGCTCGGCCTCGAGGTCGCCAAGGTGTACCCGATCGGCTGGTCGGCCACCACCGTCCCGCCGGCGACCGCCGGCCGCTACGCCGGCGTGCTGGCCGACCTGGAGCGCTGCCTGCGGCTGTGGCGCCGCCGCGAGCAGCCCGCCAGCCGGCCGCCCAGCCGCAACCTGCTGGCCTGCGCCTGCGCCTGCCCCCGCCGGATCCGGGTCGCACCAGCCACGCTCGAGGTCGCGCCGATCGTCTGCGCCGCCTGCGCCCAACCCTTCCAACCCGTTGACGCGTAACAGCCCGTTGCTGAAAGGACCCGTGTTGATGCCACTGCCGGTCACCTGGACTGCCGCCAGGTCGGTCGTTGGACTCGGCGGCGCGGCCAAGCAGCCGTGGGCAGCGGCGAGTCGGGGCGGCGGGATTCGCTGCCGTTCAGGTGATGGCCGTTGCGGGTGCTGGCCGGCGGGTATGGCGCCAGAGCTTGAGCAGGTTGTGGGTGCCGCACAGCAGCTTCCATTCCGCCTCGCAGGCGGCCAGGCGTTGGCGGCTGAACCGGCGGGCTGCCTGCTGCTCCTTCAGCTGGCCGAAGACCGGCTCGACGGTCTGCTTGCGCTGGGCGTAGGAGCCCTTGCCGGGCTCGCTTCGGAGCTTGGCGAACATCGCCGCGCGCAGCCCGTCGCTGTTCGACGCGGAGGGCTGGCCGCCCTTGCGGGGCTTGCCGGTGCGGCCGGTCTTGGCCGGCCAGACCAGCAGCTCCGGCGCATCCAGAGTCGTCGTGAGGTTGGCGATCGACCAGTAGCCGGAGTCGGCAAGCACCGTCCCTGGCCGGTCAGGGATCTCGGCGGCGGCCAGGGTCTGGTCGACCGCGGCGAGCATGGGGTGGAGCTGCTGGACGTCGTTGGCCTGTTGGGTGAGCTGGGCTGCGACCACGATCTGGTGCTCGGTGACCACCGCCTGGGCGTTGTAGCCCTGCACGGTGCCGTTGCGGGTGCGCAGGAAGCGGCTGTCGGGGTCGGTGACGTTGGCGGCGGCGTTGGGGTTGGGCGCCTCGTCGTGGGGTCGTGGCTTGACGTGGGAGCGGGGTTGCTTGCCGCGGGCACGGGCGGCAGCGGCCAGGTCGGCGACGCGCTGCTGGTAGCGCCGCTGCCGCTCGGCGGCGTCGGCCTCAAGCCGGGCCTTGGCCTGGCGCAGCCGGGCCAGCCGCCCGCTGGGGCTGGCCAGCTCGGCGGGGAGCTCGTCGCCGCCGGCAGTGCGGTGCTCGCGGTCCTCGGCCTGGTCGACCTCGGCGGCGTCCCGGAGGATCTGGGCGACCTCCTCGTCGAGCGAGGCCAGGGTGCGGTTGGCCTTGTCGGCGGCGTTGCCGGCCAGCTTGGTGCCGTCCAGGGCGACCAGGCCGAGACGGACCAGCCCGGCCGCCGCGCACAGCTTCAAGGACGCGACAAGGAAGCCGGCCAGGGCAGCCTCGTGGCGGACCCGGAAGCGGGCGATGGTCACGTGGTCGGGGGCCTGGTTGCCGGCCAGGATCCGGAAGGCGAGGTCCTCGGCGCAGCGCCGCTGGACCTGCCGGGAGGACCGCACCCCGGTCGCGTACGCATACAGCAGCACGCCGAGCAGCAACCTGGGGTCGTAGGCGGGGTGGCCGTGCCCGTCGGCGCGGTAGGCGGCAAGGAACGGGGCCAGGTCGAGCTGGTCGACCACGTCCAGGACGAACCAGGCCAGGTGGTCGGCGGGCAGCCAGTCGCGCGGGTCTGGGGGGAGCAGGAACGGCTGGTCAGGGTCGCCACGCAGGAAGTTGTAGGCCATGGCATTTTCTACCTGTTCGCGCCATTAGCACCAAATGCATTGGTTCTTAATTGTCAACGGCCCGGCGACCACCCGGCGTCCCTACCGCGATGGGGCGCCCTCGTCGCTGGCCGGCTCCGCGGCCTCCAGCGGGCTCAGGCGCAGGCGGGTGATCGCCCGCCGCTCGACCGCCAGCACCTCAAGCCGCCAGCCGGTCACCTCGACTGTCTCACCGACCGCAGGGACCCGTCCGAACCGCTGCAGGGCCAGCCCCGCCACGGTCGCGTACGGCCCCTCCGGCAGCCAGATCCCAAGGTCGGCCAGGTCGTGCATGGGAAAGGCCCCCGGCAGCGCGACCGAGCCGTCCGCCTCCCGCCGGATGCCGCTGGAGTCCTGGTCGAACTCGTCGTAGATCTCCCCGACCAGCTCCTCGAGCAGGTCCTCGACGGTCACGATCCCCTCGGTGCCGCCGTACTCGTTGAGCACGATCGCCAGCGTCTGCCGCTGGGCCTGCAGCCGCCGCAGCGCGTCCAGTACCCCCAGCGACTCCGGCAGGGCCAGCGCCGGGCGGACGTGCTCGGCGCACCGGCCCCGCGCGTCGACCAGGTCGGGCAGGTGCGCGATCCCCAGCACGTCGTCCAGGTCCCCCTGGTAGACCGGGGCGCGGCCGTGGGTGGTCGCCGCCAGCCTGCGCACCCCCTCGGCGGCCGGCAGGTCGGCGGGCAGGGCGACCACGTCCCGGCGGGGCACCAGCACCTCGCGCAGCCGCCGCTCGGCGAGCTCGAACGCGCCGATCAGGATGGTGCGCTGCTGGGGGCTGAAGCTGGCCTGGGTGGCGACCAGGTCGCGGACCTCCTCCTCGGTGACCCCCTCGCGCTGCACGTCGGGGTCGGCACCGGCCAGCCGCACCAGCAGGTCGGTCGAGCGCGACAGCAGCCACACCAGCGGCCGGGTCAGGGCGGTGACGAACGTGAGGGGCCGGGCAGCGAGCTTGGCCCACCGTTCCGGGCGCTGCAGCGCGATCCGCTTGGGCGCCAACTCGCCCACCACCAAGGTGACGTAGGTCAGCGCGGCGGTGACCAGCAGGACCGCCACCGCCTCGGCGACCCCGCCAAGAAACCCCAGCGGTGCGACCAGCGGCTCGGCCAGGGTGATGGCGGCCGCCGCCGAGGCCAGAAACCCCGCCAGGGTGATGCCGATTTGAATCGTGGACAGGAACTGGTTGGGGTCGCGGGCCAGCCGGGCGACCAGCCGGCCATGTCCGCCCTGCTCGTCCAGGCGCTGCAGCTGCCCCTCGCGCAGCGAGATCAGGGCCACCTCGCTGCCCGCGAACGCGGCGTTCGCCAACACCAGCACCAACACCAGCACCAACCGCCACCAGATGCCGTCCATCACGTCCTCACCTCGAACGGGTTCGGCCCGGTATCGGGCTGCCGTGGGCTCCCCGACCGCCCACCGGCGCCAGTATCCCCGACCGCGCGGCCGTGGACCGGCAATGCCGAGGCCCCGTGCCCCCACGCACCCCACCCGCTCAACCACAACCCAACCGCCCGAGCAAACACCAACGGCAGTCGACCAATCCCACCCAGCCCGCCGACTGCGCGCCTGCAGGTTCCGCGGCCGCGGACAGCGGTTTCCGCAACACGCTGTTAAGCGTCAACGAGCCGGTTGCGCGGAACTGTCGGAATGTACGGCTAGACTGCTGGGGCACATATGACCCTTGGCCGCGCGGCCAGGGCAAAGCAGGGGAAGTGCAATGGAGTCTGACCAGACGCCCCGCCAGCTTGGCGAGGATGACGAGCTGCCCGACGACTTCGGCAGCCGGGTCGGTGACACGCTGACTTTCGGCGGCTCGGGGTCCTACATCCGCACCACCAGCGCGGACGAGGCCCGCCGCCTCGCGCCGCGCAAGCTCACCGACCTCGACGCCAGCGAGATCGACAAGGCAATCGCCTTCGCCAAGGGCTACATGACCGCCACCGGGGAACTCGGGCCCGAGCCCGGCAGCGTACTCGACAGCCAGCCCAGGCGGCTCAACCGGCTGATCCCCACCGGCCGCCGCCGCGCTGCCCGCAAGCGCGCCGCTGCGCCGCTGCCACCTCGGCCGCCGGTGGTGGTGCCGCCGGCCCGGCTGACGGTGGAGCTGGTGCCCAAGACGAGCTGGTACAACAACGTCCGCGCGCTGGTAGACGAGCTGGGCTGGGATCGCATCCGCCGGCAGGTCTACCGCCAGGCCGACTACCGCTGCGAGATCTGCGGCGGCAAAGGCCTCGAGCATCCAGTGGAGTGCCACGAGGTGTGGCGCTACGACGACCGGACCCGCGTGCAGCTGCTGGTGCGGATGATCGCGCTGTGCCCGGCCTGCCATCAGGTCAAGCACATCGGATTTGCCAGCGTCCAGGGCAAGGGCGCGCAGGCCCGGGCGCACCTGGCCCGGGTCAACGCCTGGACGCTTGCGCAGGCCGACGCCTACATCAGCCAGGCGTTCCAGGTGTGGGCGCAGCGCAGCCAGGGTCCGTGGACGCTGGACCTGGAGGGGCTTCGCCCGTACGTGCTGGGCAGCGAGTACGCCCGTATCGTCCGCCAGGCCACGATCCCGCCCGAGCGGCGCCGAACGATCGGATCGTAACCGCTGCTCGCCCGGGCTCTCGGATTCCAGAGTTGGTGCCGCCGGGCCTTTATACTTCAACTCCGAACCTGCGTTCGATTACGCTAGGGCCGTGTGAACCTGGGAACGGTATGATCCCGACCTCACCGGGCCGATCGCAGCCCGGGGCAGCTACTGGCACTCGTCCCCGAGTGTTCGCCGCGCTGGCCTTCGTCCCCAGGCCAGGGTGCTGGCTGCCGACCGGGAGATTGCCTGCGTCCCGCTCGGCTACGACGCGCTGCGCGGGATGGAGCCGCTCAACCCGACGTTGTGCTGAGCCGCTGCCTGGGCGTCCGATCCATCCTCTGATCCGTGGTCTGACCGGATCGGGGCAGTTGATGGCCGGTTCGGGGACGTGACAATTTGCGTCCGTGCCGCAGGGATGGGATCCCCGTCGCGGACTGCACGACCCCGGCACAGACGGTCGTGCGCGTAAGGCAGCAGCCCAGAAGTCCTGCACGTAGCTCGGGGCGGCGACCGGGAAGGACTTCGCACGGTACGGGCAGGACTGCTGGTGACCTGCTTGGGATCTCCACCGACCAGCCGTGCCAGACCGCTCACCCGATCGAGCCGAGGGAGGCCCTGGAATGAGCGCTTTCGAGCCGGAGACCGCCACCGTGGGAGGTGGCGGCGACGCCTCGCGTCCCCGCTTCCAGCCGGCCCGCCAAGGCTACGACCGCCAGCAGGTCGACCGCTACGTGACGGAGCTGATCGCGCTCGTCGAGCGGCAGCACCAGCGCGCCGAGCAGGCCGAGCGCGTCCTGGAGCAGGCCCGTGGGGAGCTGGACGAGCGCGGCGAGCAGCAGCCGCCGTCGTTCGTGCACCTCGGCGTCGAGGCCAGCAAGGTGCTCGAGCAGGCGGGGGCGTCCGGCGAGGCGATCATCACCGAGGCCAGGAGCCGCGGCCGCGAGGTCGTCGAGGACGCCGAGGGCCAGGCCGCCGAGGTCGTGCAGGAGGCCGAGCAGCGCGCCAGCGAGCTGGAGCAGGCGGCCAGGGAGGCGCTGGAGGACGCGCAGTCACGCCGGGACACGATGCTCGCCGAGGCCGGGCAGGCCGCCTCCGAGACGCGCGGGCGGGCCGACGAGGAGGCGCGCACGGTGCTGGCCGAGGCGCGCGACGCGACCAACCTGGTGTGGCAGGAGGCGCAGCAGGAGCGCTCCCTGGTGGAGGCGGAGACCACGCGGCTGCAGGCGTTCCGCCAGGACACGCTCGAGCACCTGACCGGCGCGCAGGCCGGCCTCAGCGAGCTGCTCACGGATGCGCGCGGGCTGGCCGAGCCGGCCGCGGTCGCCGAGCCGCTGCCGGTGCAGGACGACCTGTTGTGGACCGCGGCGGCGCCGGCGGACGGCGGCGGGGGGTCGGGCGAGCGCGCGGCGCCGATGCGGCCCGTCGAGCGGACGCGGGGCAGGTGAGGCGGCCCGGCCATTGCGCGTCCGGGCCGGGGCGCGGGTCGGTCTTGGGGCCGCGCAGGCTTCGCCACGGCCGTTCCAGGGCCGCCGTGGCCGGTGGTAGACGAGCCGGGTGAGCAGGAGCAGCGTCGATCCTGGCAGCGGGAGGCAGCTCCTCGGCGACCGTATCGAGGAACTGCTCGGCCGCGGCGAGGCGGACGGCCTGCTGTGGATCGCCATGCGCTACGTGCAGGCTGGGACCTGAACGGGCTGCTGGAGCGGGAGGAGCGGCTTCCAGCGGGCGTGGTGGTGGCGGCAGCTCCACGAGCGGGTTGGGCCGCAGGCACCGCTCCCGTTCGGCCACGGCCCGTGGGGGCGCTGGACGAGTACGGCAGGCGACTTTGCCGTTCTCGGTGTCGTCGCCGCCGCCATCTCCCTCGTCATGCTCCTGTCCGTGTTGTTGGCTTCTGTCGCGCGCCAGAGCCCTCCGGACCGGTCTTCCGATCTGGGACTTGGTACGGGCGCTCGCGGTCCCCGCGCGTAGCTGGCACGAGGAGGAGGGTTGGGGGCAGGGCCCCGGCCCCGGCATAGTGTCGTGAGTCCGATTCATGAGGAGTCTGGTAGGGAATGCCAAGGGCGGTGAGGGGCCGCGATTCGTTCCCCATTTGTCCGACGACCCCACGTCGTGGCCTGGCGCCACGCGACCGTGTTGGTCCATGCCGGGAGCCAGGTTCCAGCAACAGGCATGTTCGGGCATTTGGTGCAGACCGCGACTTTGCCGGAGCCCTGATCGCAGCCCCCGCTCGACCGGTGTGCGGAGCTGCTCAGCGTTGACTTGGCCCTCGTCCGCGAGGCGGCCCCCGCCGTGGAGCCGTATGTCCGCGCGGACGGTGTCAAGGTCTGGAGTCTTATGCAGCTTGAACGTCAGCTCCGCCCCGGAGGCGTTCGGCCCTCGCCGCCCAGGCGGCTACATCGCCGCCGCCGCGGTCACCCCGCCAACCCCTAGATCGTTGATGCGGTTTTTTGTGCTGGTTGGAGGGGTGTTAGTGGTCGTAGGCGACCAGGGAACGCTTGACCGGGGCGCCGATCTGCCAGTTGAACCAGATCGCGGTGTTGAGGGCGAGCAGCCGCTGCACCACGCGCGCCCACAGCCCGCTGGGGATACGGCCACCCGGGCGGTCCAGGCCGAGCTGGTGCTTCAGCGTCCAGATGATCGCCTCCACACGCTGGCGCAACCAGTTCGGGAAGACCCCTGGGTCGGGCTCGTCGGTGCGGGCCGGGCGCACCACGGCAAGGTCCAGGCCGGCCAGGGCAACCTGGAAGTCGCCGCCGGCAAAGCCCTTGTCGGTGACCAGCAGCGTGCCGGGCGCTGGCCGGTTGGCCGGGACCTGCCCCAGCATGCCCACCACCGCCTCGCGTTCGCCCACCAGCTTGGGGTTGGCCAGCCCGAACCCGGTCACCGTCCCCTCTGGGGTGGTGACCAGCAGCAGCCGGCTGCCCCAGTAGAAGCAGTGGTGGGAGGTGTCGTGGCCGTAGCCGGCCCAGCCGGCCAGGTCCGAGCGGGTGGCGGTCCTCCGCGAGCGGCCACAGACCACCGGGGTGCCATCCAGCAGCCGCAGCAGCTCGGCCGAAGCTGGGGTGTGGTCGGCCAGCCACCGCAGCGCGGCCTCCAGCAGCCAGGCGACCCGCCGCAGGCGGCGGTTGTAGGCGCTCTGGGACAGCAGCCGGGGGAACAGGTGCCCGACCCGGGTGGGTGCGGCCCGCAGCCAGTGGTGTTCGTCGTTGTAGCGCAACAGCACCTGCGCCACCGCCAGGCAGACCACCTCGGCGTCGGTGACCACAGCGGGGCGGCCGGGGCCGGCGCGGTGGTGTGGCCGCAGCCGGGGGATGATCCGGTCGGTCAACTGCACGTACAGTGCGATGAGAAGAGTATCCAGGTCGGCGATCACGGACGGCCCCTCGGGTCGGAGGTGTGTGAACACGCCGATCTTGGGCACTCTTCGTCATTCCCGCACGCCCTCCAGCCACCAGCCCATCAATACGCATCAACGATCTAGCACCGTGAGGGAGTTGGTGACGTAGATCCCTTCTTCCCATGGATGTAGGATCTGTGCGTATACGCCAGACCTGCGAACTTTCCGTGCGAATTCAAGCCGGCCTTGTGGGCAGCCCGCATCTTCGCCACCACATTCCTACAGCAACTGCGCGGTCTGGAGGATAGATGCCAATAGTTCGAAAGCCAGATCGTCAACACTGTTACGAAGTATCTTTTGGCAGGCTTCGACTATATCTAGACGATCTTGAGGACATATATCGAGTACTAGCCGAACAGTGCGAAGGCATCAAGATTGGAGTAGGACCAGATGGAGAGGCCAACACCATTGACGATATCCAAGATGCTGATAATCAAGCGTTATCTTCCGTCCGACTAGCAGCGAATAAGCCGTCCATCGTCATAAGCCTAGCTTCGTACAATTGTCGCGGTATTGCGCCTAACGGAGAACCCGAGGCGCGTAGGGTCATTGATGACATCGGGTATCTGGTGCAGCCACATCGACGTCCACGTATCAGGTGGATTTTCTACGTCGCCGTGCTCGGAGCGCTTGTTCTATTCATCATGGGACTTACGGGAGATAGGTTCTATCCGGTGTTCGCCCTTGCAGCTCTGGTTCTACTAGCAGGCACTGGAATAGCTCTTGGACTTATAGAGGGCACTCCCGCGGTAATTCCTCAAAGGCGAAGGGAAGCCCGACGCTCAAAACAAGAACGAAGGAGACAGATACTGTTGATGCTTGCATCGGGAGTCGTCGGCTTCGGATTGGGCCTTCTCTCGGACCTAATAAAAGAATGATTAGCGAACCGGTCCTCTGCGTGCCTTTGCCCAGACCGTTTCCGCAGGCTTAGTGGCTGCTAGGGCATAACCGCCCATTTAGGCGCAACGACTCCGAGACAGCGGGGAAGTAGTAAGAATGAGATGGCGGCGCCACGAACATCAAGGTCCTACGCGGGCAGATGTATTTCTTAATACTCCCCGAGGCAGACGAGTAATAAAGCTAGTTCCGCTATTCATAAGTATGCTGCTCCTATCGTAACTATTCAGCACCCTGTCTCCGTGCTGTGAACGAGTTGACTGTCCGGGGGCTTGTGGGGTAGCCGTTCCTTGTGGCCCATGGGCAAGCGGGCTTGACCGCTTGGTGTCCTGGAGGCC
>Ga0137375_10012162_pt1 | contig 10195 bp, 9 predicted proteins | sample SagtaG_24_FD_104936 | JGI IMG/M metagenome (GOLD analysis project Ga0137375, IMG submission 104936) | Vadose zone soil microbial communities from Sagehorn Ranch, Mendocino, California, USA - Sage1_R_113_16 metaG | ecosystem: Environmental > Terrestrial > Soil > Vadose zone | place: USA...
GCTGCAGCCCGTTACTGTAGACCGCGTGGATGAAAAAGGCGAAGCGACCGTGGTCGGAGGCCCGGCGAGCGGACCTCGCGGCGGCGCACTATTACAGGTGCTGACGGGATCGGCCGCGGCAAGCAGCGAGGCCGCTCCGAATGCCGTGGAAGGGCGGGCGGTGGTGCGACGGTTCCTGGGCAGCTACCTGAATTACACCCCCACGAGCGTGGACAGGCAGCTAGCCGACGCGCTCAACATGATGACACAGAACCTGCGGCAGTTCACACTGAACAGGCTCCACCAAGAAGACACGGTCGGCAAGGTCAAGGAAGAGACGATCACGTCGCGCTTCAAGCTGAACGCCATCGAACCCTACGAGAAGCAGCCTTGGACTTACGTCGTGTTCGGCGTGAAGGAAGTGAGCCGAATCCAGCAGGAGACAGAGCGCACGGATCGGATCGTGGCGCGTTATACGGTTCGGCTGATCCAGGAGCAACGCTCGGAGCGGAATCCGAACGGCCTGCTGGTGGCCGAGTACAAGGAAGAGCAGATGGTGGGGGAGAAGGATTTCAGCCTCGAACAGCGCAGCAAGCTGCTGACGGGGCGGTAATGGTTTGCCGCGGACCTCGTCCGCCACCGGGTGGCAAGGGGACGTGGAGGCGAGCCAGCGCGGTCTGGCGATCACAACCGGCGGCACCGGCCCAAGACGTCGTGCTTGGGGAGGGCAGCGACAGGGGCGGGTCCGACCCAGGGCGGCCCGCCCGGAAAGGAGTTGAGCGCACGTGGCCACAACAATCACGATGGAACCGGCAGCCGATGCAGCGCGCGACACAAAGAGCGGAGCGCGGCGCGCGGCCACAGGCAAGAGGCGAGGCGTTGCTCGCACTGAATCGAATGGGACAATGCGCTTCTTTCTCGGGAAGGCGGACGGCAAAATGCCAGGTCTCGACCGTGAGATCCCCAGCGAAAAAGAGGCCCTTCTGGAATCGCTGAAAACGGGGCAGAGTTACTTTGCGGTTTCGGAGTGGCGAGCCGTTGCGGACCTCTCGAAGGACGTGCCTCAGATCCGCAAGGAAGCGGTGAAACGGGAGGAACGGGATCACGGATTGGCGCCGCCCGCGCCGCATGGCGCGCGGAGCGGGGCGCCGGCACAAGCTTCATAGACAGACGTTGGTCTGTGAGAGCTGCCTGGAGCTTGGATCCAGGAACGTGCTGGCCGGAGGCTTAAAACGAGTCTTGGCCAGAATATCTCTTCTGGCGAGGCTCGTGATAGGGCATCCGGCTGGCGGACTCCTTTCGCGCTCTGGTCAGGAGGATTATTTCCAAACTGACACACCGAAAGGAGAAGCGATGAGTGACAACAAGGAGCCAATCGTGTTTATCAACTGGCAGGAGGTCCGCAGGCGGTCGTCGAGGCTAGGATCGGTGCTGGTCACGGGATTGTACTATCTCGCGATTCTGGCACTAATCTTCGAAGCCTTTCACATCGCCATCTACGCGGCGAACCTTCCAGCAAGTAGCTGGAACCGGATTCACGTGGCGAGCCTCGTGGGTCTGGAACTGGCGGCGGTCTGGTTTCTGACGCTCATTCGAAAACAACGGCACGCGGGCGAGTGGTCTCCACTGCTGACCCTGTTCGTGCTGTCGATGGTGTCGTATATCGCGTTCCGGTCCAGTGAACCGGCCGCGGTGACGCAGGCAAAAGCCGCACCGGATGTCCGGAGCGGAAGTGAAGTTCGGCATCCTCCGGTTGCGAAGCCGGCGGTACTGAGAAGGCGTTAACGACAATCCGGCCCGGCTCGACCTCGAGCCTGGGTCGAATCGGGTTCCCCCAAGGAGCTCTTTTCGGCAACAGGCAGAGAGAGGGCTGGCCCGATGGGCAGTCTTCGGTCCTGTCTGTTGCCAACAGCAGACAGTTCATCGAAGGAGAAAGCCCATGTCAACGCAAACCGTTAAGAAGAACGCCCTCCTCGTCAAAGCGCTGGAGATCGACGAGAAAGGCGAACTGAAGAAGAAAGTGATGGCACTCGATCGGGACAGCCAGCTCGAAAACACCCTGCTCCAGACCTTGTATCCGGGAATCCAGGTAGCAACGGTGGACGTGCCGCGCCAGCAACTCGATAACTTCGAGCAGGCGCGGGTGGAGCAGACACTGACCAAGCTGGCCTATGACGGAGTGAAGTATCGGCTGATCGGAGCCTCTGCTTCCGCCAAGCTCGGGAAGTACTACGCGGTCGATGTCGCGCACGAGCGGCCGATCGCGGAGCGCTTTCGGAACTGGCCCGAAGCGGCCATGGTGTACTTCGGGATTCTGGTCTCACCTTGCAGTAAGGGGCGGCTTGAAATCCCGAAGGCGCGCCTCATGGTCATCGAGGATCACGAACTGGGAACGAACGATTGCCGGGGCTGGATCAGGCGCTCGTTATTTCAAAAACTCCAACAGCAACGCTACGCGGAGCTGTTCGAGGTGGAGAAGGCGGCCCTTCAGGCAAAACGGAAGGAGCCGAACAACCTCACTCCCGACCAGTTGACCGCGCTAGCCGAGCAAGCGGAACGCAACGCGAGGAGCAAGGTTCTTCCCGAAGGACGGTTCTACCAGTTCCGTCTAGCCTTTGGTTCGACACAAGCCAAGGGCTCTTTCAAAGTGATGGACGACGATGTCGCGGACACCCTGTCGATCGACATCATCCTGCCGAAATCGAGCGTGAAACCCGAATACAAGGGACCATCGGTTCTGCACCAAGTCCTGTCGGGTCTCAAGGGCGTGGATACCCGCGTCTTTGAGGGTGCCGTCGTATTCGGGATTCGCGACATATCGAGGCCGCTGGAGTTCAAGTCGAGCTACACGCTGACGCAACACGCGCCCATGGACTCGATTGAAACGGAGATCATTCCGTTCGCGCTGGAGCAAGTGCGGATGATCAGCGAGGCGGCCAAGAACAACGACTTCGAAGAACTATTCCGGCTGTTGGGTACTTCGGAGTCACAGCGCGCCGTCGAGGAGACATTCGAGGCCGGCGACGACGACTCGGAGTCGGACTACACGAGTGTAGAGAACACCATCATCGAAGCGGTATTGAAGGCGGATCCGACAGGCTATTTCGTCAAGCATCCGCACGTCAACAAACATCTACAGCGGCGCCTCGCGAAATGGGCTTACAAGGTCTCGACAGCGGGGGGATTTACGCTCCCGGCTTTCGCGCTCGCAGATGACGGGGTTCTGTTTCTACACGAAGGCAAGGTCTGGTCGGCGTCGGACTGGATTCCGCAGGAGCACGCGATCGCGCCTCTGGCGTGCGAGCGTTTCCTGCTGGTCCGGTATCCGATCCGAACCAAGGAAGACCTGTTGCCCACACGCAACCTCCACACTTCGGGAGCAGTGGAAAGGTTGACCGCTTACCTCCAGTCGCAGGGCTGTGCTCTCAGAGAACGAGAGGCTCTGGACCGGATCGTCAGGGCGCAACTGACACTCGAGGGGGTGCTGACCATGCATTCCCAAACCGCGAAGAAAAACGGAGGCGATTATGACTTCGATCTGGTTTCTTGCGTCGATGAGACCCGATTCCCATGCTTTGTCGAGGATCGGTTTTCTCATCGAGTGGAGGGGACCAATCAGAAAAACAAACTCAGCAAGAAGCAGAGCCCCTGGTGGAACCTGCCCCAGGTCGCGATGAAGGCCAAGGGGAACTCGATCGGCCGGATTACCGACCTGATTACCTCTTGTTTAGCCGAGGCGCGGGAGGATCTGGCCGAGCGGCTCGCGCTGGAGCTCCAAGCCGCGCTCGACAGCCTGAAACACGGGGTCGAGCCGGACGAGGAAATGCTTCGCGAGATCCGCAAGCAAGTGAATCAGGCTCCCTGGCTGAAGTGCAAACGGGCGCAGCATGTGAGGGACCTGCCGCTTACCGTCCAGGTAGCGCAGACCGATCGCATTGGCGCGCTCTACAACATCGTTCGCAAAGAACTCCATGAGTTCTTCACGGACGTACTGCCACTCGAAGCATTCCGCGGAGTCATATCAGCGGACTGCACGGTGACTCGCGAGATGCACGACGAAGCCAACCAGTTGTATCGCATCTACTGGAAAAATCTTCAGCGGATGAGCGAGATCCGGGCGGGCTATACCGAGGCGGCCGCGGCTGCCGAGAAGGCGGTCGAGGACGCTCCCAAGGATGCGCCCAACCGGAAGCAGTTGTTCGCTGAGCGAGCGAAGGCCCAGGCTGCCCTCCACTTTTACGAGGAGCGCCAGCACAAGGAGCTGAAAGCGTTGATCAGTTTCGTGCGCAAGTGGGCCGAACGGAAAACGGACAACCGATTGGGATGGCTCCAGGCCTTGTACGAGATCGTGTGCAGAGGCAAGGGGCAGGGCTCGATCGTGTTTTACGCGTTTCCGCAAGAAGTCGTCGACCAAATTGTGGAGCGCACTGGCGGCCGTCCGATCACGGTGGCGATCCCCGAGATGGTGGACGGCGAGATCGAGATCGACCGAGAGGGACGAGTCTTTCTGGTCGATCGAGTGGCTGAGCCTGGCGGTGAGTCCACAGAGCGGCATGTGTTCCTGATGCAGGTAACCAACGAGGGCCGCATTCTGATGGACTACCGGGAGACTGGGAAGCCGGTGGAGCGGGAGCGCATCCACCACTTCCACATACAGCCCGGGCGGAGCGAGGTGCGGAACGGGAAGATCGTGTTCCCGGAGACGCAACAGCGCCCGTACGTTCCGCCGGCCAGGAGCTATCGGTAGTAGAAGTACGCCAGGGGTTTTCGGTCTCGGCCGGAGCCCCTGGTTCTTTTTTGGACGCACGGTGCGGGAAGGAAAGGGAAGGAGAAACACGGCAATGAAAAGGTGGTCGCTAGTGAGCTTGGCGGCGGTGCTCGCTGCCTTCGGACAAAAGATCGAAACGCAAAAACCGGACCGGACGCGCATCACTCGCGTCGAGACGGCTTTGAATCACTTGACCGTGATCGAGGTCGGCGATCCGGTCGAGCAAGTCGCCACTGGAAGCGCCACCTATAAGGTGGAGTGGCGGGGCAACAAGGTGTTCGTGCAACCGCTCGAGCCGGATGCGGAAACAAACCTCTTCATCTGGACGCGGTCGGGAACCCGGCTGAGCTACGAACTAGCGGCGGCCGGGGCGGTGGAGAAGATGCATTTCGCTATCGACCAAGAGCCCGTCGTAACGGCCACCGCGCCGCTGGGGCCGGTGCCGCGCGCCGCTGCCGAGAACCCGGCGATTCCGAGCGAAATGCTTTATAAGAGTGTTCCCGTTCAGTTTGCTGGAGCGCCTGGGGGCAAACCGAACGTTGCCGTTGAGGTGCGGGACCTCTATGAGAAGGACGGAAAGGTGTACCTGCGGTATGCGATTCGCAACAATGGCCGGTCGGCGTACCAGCCAGGTGCGCCTGTGGTCTACAGCCTTGAAGACGCTCGCGGGCGCGTGTCGCTGATTTCGCTACGGCGAACGCAGCTTGGCGAGAGCTTCGCCAGCCACGTTGCAGCGAAGTCGATAGAAGAGCTCAAAGTGGTGCACTCGCGGCTCGAAGCGAATGTAGTCAAACCGGGTGGCGAGACGATCGGATTGCTCGCTTTTGAAAGGCCGCAGACAGCTGGTGTGACAGTGTTGCGCCTGACGTTCGCAGCGAATCGGAATCAGGAAGTTACCGCGACGCTGGTGCTATGAAAACTATGGTCCGGTTTACTCTGGTCACGCCCGACGAGATGCGCCGAGTTTTGCGAAAGCGGCTGCACAAACGCAGCACTACCTGGGTGGAGATCCTGGGCAGCGAAATCCCGCCCGGCTCGCATACAAAGAACGAGATGCTGGAGCTTCTGCGGGCGAAGTTGCGGGCGCGTGGTGATCGCGGCGTCGCAAACCTGGCGAAGAACCTGGTGCTCGAACCGCGCAATCCGTTCGAACCGGACAAGCGCCGGCTCCCAAAACGCGAAGTGGTCGCGGTGAGCCTGTTGCTGGCGGTCCTCTTCGGAGCGCTGGTCTGGTTCAACTTCCTGGGGACGTAGGGCCATGTTCCGGCTAAGAAAGCTCTACGACGAGATCCGGGTACGGGAGCGCAGCGGGCAAGAGCTGAGAAGCATTCCACTAGCGCGCTTCGTGTTGGCCATACTGGGATTAATCGGACTGGAGATTCTGCTGGTCCTCTGGTTGTATGAACTCCCTCAGCGCTCCCCCTACTTCCAGGGAGGGTCGGGTCTGCTGGCTCCGTCAATACTGCTGACCCACCCGAAAGGGCCGCTGTGCCTGCTACTCTTCCTGGTCGCCGTGGCGATCGCAACCGTGTGCCGCGATCTGGCGCATCTGACCGGGAACCGGCCAGAAGAAGCACAACAGAAGGTGGTTCAGATGCAACGGTCATTGAGCCAAGGGTATGTCCTGGCCGCGGTCGGCGCCGCGATGACCTTTCTGACGCTGACGGCCTGGGGAGGATAGCAGTATGGTCGCGCCCTCCTCCGGGTTGAGTTCTCCTGGTCCCTACGTCCGGCCGCCGCTGGTCGGCACCACAGCCATGGGGCTGGCGTTCGTGTTTCTGCTGATCGGAGCGTTCGTGCTGTACCTCGCTACTGCGCGCTATCAGCTCACGCGCTCGCAAATTCTGGAGTTCACGATCTACGGGATTGTGGGCCTCGCCATCCCAGGACTGACGTTGTACTTTCTATGCACCCGGCGATCGCGGCGCGAGAAGCGGGACAAGCATCCGCCGCTCGCGGTAGGTCGCCGGCGCGACGCGCAGGCCGTCCAGAACGCCTGGGGGCAGAATGCCGTGGTGCTCGGTTACAACATCCATGGCGAGCCATGGCTCTGGCCGGACAAGACTCGCGTGATGCAGGGCATCGTAGTCGGACAGACGGGTTCCGGGAAGACAACCTTATTACGAAACATCATCACGCAGGACCTGGAGCGCAGGATAGGCCCACCGGAGGAGCGGCACAAGATCCCGATGGTGATCTTCGATGGCAAGGGTGATCTCGAATTCTTCCATGACTTGCTGCCACACATCCAGAGCGCCGGGCGGTTGGACGACCTGCGCTTGCTGAACCCGGCACGACCGGAGCTCTCATGCCTGTACAACCCGTTCCACACCGATGATGACAACTACATGGCGCAAGTGAACATGGTGTTCGGCAGCTTCAACCTGCACGACGAGTTCTTCGCCAAGCACCAGTTGAACTATCTCGCCGACATCGTGCGCGTCCTGCATTACACGGGTCTGGTTTTCAACTTCTATGACGTCCTGGTAACGGCGATGGACATCGACGTTCTGAACGAGCAGGTGGAGAAGGCGCGCCGCCGCATCCAGCAGGATCCGGAGATCAGCCTGCAGCGCCGGCTCAACTTCGAGATGAGCGTGCGCAATCTGATGCAGTCGCTCGAGGACCGCGAACGCGTGCAGAAGATCCAGGGATTGCTGAACGAGTGCATGACGTTCCTTGATGACGAGCTGTCCGTCATGACCGGCGCCTATGACCATCTGCTGTCGATCGACGACGTAATCTCCCAGGAACTGATTCTGTTTGTCACCCTCAACGTCAACAAGAACACGGAGCCAGTCCGCGCCTTGGGCAAGATGCTGCTACAGAACCTGCAGCTGGTTGTCGGGAAGCGGTATGAGAGTGAGACTGAGAGGAAGCGAAAAAACAAACCGCTGTTCAGTGTAGTGCTGGACGAGTTTGCGCCCTTCGGGTACCAGAACTTCGGCCAGATCCTTAACACGGCGCGCGGAACGAACACGGCGTTCCTATTCAGCATGCAAAGCCTGCCGCAGTTGCTGCGCGTCGGGCGCGGGTTCAAAGACGACGTGACAAGCGCTCCGAACACGACCATCGCCATGCGGACACGGGACGAGGAGACGGCGCGATTCTTCATCAGGGCATCTGCCGAGCGGCCGGTCAAGAAGCGGAGCTTCACGCTGTGGCGGGAGCAGATCTTCAGCTACGAGCGCTTCGAGCGCGGCAACACCGCGACCGAGCGCGAGGAGATGGAGTATCGGGTCCAGGAGCGCGAAGTGAAGAACCTGGGCAAAGGTCAAATGCAGGTGCTCATGACGGACGACACCGAGGGGACACTGCATACCCATCTGCACGTGCGGGCACCGTTGGACGTCAGGGTGCCAGGCATCGAGTGGGAACTGGTGCCAAGACTGCGGCACTCTCGGGAGGATTCGCGCGGCGCCAACTTACGGTTCAAAGATCCGCAACTGGCGTCGCGCAATGGGCGGCGGCTAGCGGGAGGAAGGAGAATATGAGGATAGCGCGCGTTCAAGTCGGGCTCACGTTTGCATTGCTGTGCGCGTCGCTTGTGACACCGCAGACCACGGATGACGGATCGAGGATCCAGGCGGAGACGCCGGCCCGACAGAAGCGGCCGACGCGGACGGGACAGACGGCGCAGCCGGCACCGGGGCAGACCGTGGTTGAGCGTCCCGCTTATGGGATTCAGAACTACTCGCCGCTTGCCGCCGCCGGCGGAAACAAGCGACAGCAGCAGACGTTTTGGGAATTCTGGTGGCACCAGTTCAATCCACGCAACATCAACTACGGCGCGTGGATTGAGCAACGGCGCCGGGTGTTCCTGGAGCAAGCGGGAGAGAACCGCTACTTCTGGTTCAGCTTCTGGGCGTTCGCGACGATCTGCTTACTGTTGCTGTGGGCTGCTAAAGAGCGCATGGACCGGAAGGACACGGAATGGGAGGCAGCCGAGTGTCTGGCCGACCTGGCCAACTATGCGGATTACTGCAAGCGGCATGCGCTCGAAGCCATTCAGAAACACAACGAGCACATCGAGGTGTGCAACCGGGTGATCGAGTCGGCGGAAACGGGCAAGCCAATGGTGGCCGGCGATATGGAAGGCGATTGGAAAGCCGAAGTGCAGCGGTTGCGCACGGACGTTGCCGAGAAGAGTGCCGAAGTCGTGAAGCTATCGGCGGCGCTCGAACAGAAGTCAACGACGGTCGCGAATCTGAATGAACGCATCGATGAACTCGCACGAAACCAGCGGGCAAGTGGGAACGCTGCCAATGCAAACTTGGATCTCGTCAAACGGCTGAACGACCTCACTTCGGAGAATCACAAGCTGCGCGAGGAGCTCAGTAAACTGAAGCGGGCGACTTAATGCTGGTAGCGGTCCACGGCTTCGGTAGCATCTGGACGCGACGATTTGGCAAGAATGTCGAGAGCGTCGCCCGCTACACGCGCGACGCCGCCTTCTACAACACGACTGGTGTACCGGTCGGGAACAACGTGAGAGCGCGATCGCGAGTCTACGGTGTTGGCCGTTTCAGCGGGAGCTCGGGGTTTACGCCGCATCGGCCGGAGCGAATGCTCAATCGCGTATTCAAATGCGCGGAACCATGCTGGCGGATCAATGGGACGCAAGTGTTGTTTGAGGAGCTGATGTCGGAAGCCGTCATGCCCGATTACCATCTGGTAATCGTCCGTCACAGCGATACCGGGTGGATCGATCGCGAGGCGACGTGGAAAGCACGTGAATGTGTCCTGGTATCTTTTAGCGAATCGGATGTCGCCCAGGAAGCAATGCTGCTTATGCCGGCCTTCAGCTGGGTGCTTGGCGGTCACGGCCCCCTTGTGCTGGAGCCTGACCCGATGAAACCCGGCCGCGCGCGACTCCGTGGCGCCGGAGGTTAGCGAACGATGCGGTACGGCCGTGGTGGTATCGAATTGAGTAGCACTGAGGATGATTCCATCCTGCGGCAAGTCATGCTGTCTCGCTACATCTCGCACGAGCAGTTGTGGAGGCTCGCGTGGCTGCGAGACTCTTTGACTCCGCGGAGTACCTTCAACTGGCGGATGGATCGGCTGGCAAAGCATGGGCTTGTCCGCAAGGAGAAGGGTTCCTTGTTTGGAAGGAACATCATCTATTCCCTCGAGCGGCCGGCGCTCGAGTATCTGGCCGGCCGCGGAGAATGTGTAGCGGATTTCGATTGGCGCGCGCGCCGCTCCGAGGAAGCGGGGATGGGGGCAGTCTTCCACTCGTTGGAGTTGAATAACATGTACCTCCGATTGCAGGAGACGGGGACGGTGTTCGGCTGGCGATGGGAGACAGAAATCCGTGCACACAACGAACTGACGGGCGTTCCCTACACAAAGGACTACGACGCAATCATCAGCGTGCATGTGGGGGGACGGGAAACGAAATTCGCACTCGAATACGAGCGGATGGCAAAGAGCAGCCATCGATAC
>Ga0137375_10012163_pt1 | contig 10195 bp, 5 predicted proteins | sample SagtaG_24_FD_104936 | JGI IMG/M metagenome (GOLD analysis project Ga0137375, IMG submission 104936) | Vadose zone soil microbial communities from Sagehorn Ranch, Mendocino, California, USA - Sage1_R_113_16 metaG | ecosystem: Environmental > Terrestrial > Soil > Vadose zone | place: USA...
CATGCAGGCGTGCCTCTAAGGCCATGAGGCCACGGGCAACATGCGTTTTCACGTCTTGTGCGCCCATCAGTACTAAGCCCTCCAGGCGTTCGGGGTAACGCAGCGCGCAGTGTAAGGCCATGGGCCAGCTGACAGCCTGGCTGGCCAAATAGACACGTTCGAGACCGAGCCCATCCAGGAACGTTCCTAACATGTCGGCAGCGCGTGCGCCGGTATACGGGCTCTCGCGCTGGGGAGTCTCCTCCAGCGCGTGGTAGGTATACGCGATCACCTGGCACAGCTCAGCCAGGAGTGGCATATATGGAGTCCAGACCCCCTGAGGCCCAGGCGTCAGGACCAAGGGGAATCCATCTCCAGCGATTTCGTAGGAGAAACGCACCCCCTGCGCGCTTACTTCACCCATGATGACACTACCCCGCATCTCAGATTGTGCGGCACTCGATGTGCCGAAGGCTCGGGGGAGAATACTCTACGACGAGCGTTTGAGGAGAAAAAATAATTTACCCGCATGCTGCATGTGCCCAGCAGCCATTTCGGCTTGTGGACCACTGCCCCAGAATAGATCAACCCGCCCGGGGCCAGTAATAGCACTGCCGGTATCATGATTCAACACAAAACGCGCTGCGGACTGCCAGGCGGTAATCTCACCCTGCGCATTAAACACCGGCTGTTGCATCTGCACGAATGCTAGCCCTCCTGGCGGGAAGAGACGCTGATCAGTCGCTATCGAACGTCCAGGGATCAGCAGCACCCCTAAGTTGCCCTGCGGGCCTTGCGCCACGGGACGGAAGAACACATAACGTGGATTACGGTACAAGACACGCGCTGTCTCCTCAGGGTGGTCACGAAAATAGCGACGTAAGCCCTGGAGGGACATGGCGTCGCGTGGGAGGCGCCCTTCCTCAAGGAGCACGCGGCCAATACTGTAATATGGGTAGCCATTCGAACCAGCGTAATTCACACGCTGTACCTGGCCATTTGGGAGACGGATCTGTCCGGAGCCCTGCACGTGTAAGAAAAAACCATCCACGGGGTTGCGCAACCAGAAGAGTTCGAGCCCCTGCCCCCGCAACTTGCCTGCGCCGTCAATTTCACTACGGGTATAATATGGTCCCCCTTGACCCTGGTTTGCCGGCGCACCTGGTCCTCCCCCAACAGGGCGCTGCATGGACGGCATGGCCGCAACATCGATAAGGTCAGGGGGGCGTTTATACAGCGGATAAGGAAAACGTGCGCTGGGGACCAGACTCCCTTCCAGCTCAATCTCATAATAGCCTGTGAACAGCACGTCACCGCGCTCATCCCGGCCCGGGGATTGGACCACCTCGAAACGCTCACGCACGGCTTTCTGCAAGGCAGCAGTGGTCGAGGCCGTCGCGAAAACCTGCTGAAAAGCTTCCAGCGTCTGCACGAGGGTCATCCCCGAGATCTGACGATCCCCAAAAGGGAGCCTCTGCTCCGGTTGGAGGCGCCGCGCATACTCCAGACTGCGCTGTAAGGCCTGTTGTAGTGAATCTCGGTCAAGATCATCCGTGAATGCTGGCAGCTCAGGACGCGAGAACCAGAACGCTTTGGAGACTGGTCGGACAGGTTCTGGAGGAAGTCTAGAGGTGTAATCACGACACCCGAAGAAGCTCATAGAGACCAGGAGGCACCATATCCAGGGGTGCCATAGGCTGAGGGCAGATGGCTTATAGCTCATAATGTATCGTCTACACAGTGCTTAGCATAGGCTCTACTTACTAGCGACGGCTTTGACTTGCATCATGTCCGTCACCCCCTTGAGCACCTTCAGTACCCCATCCTGCAGCAGCGTCGTCATGCCTTCCTGTTGCGCACACGCCGCCACCTCTGTGACCCGCGCCCGTTGTTGAATGAACCGCTTGATCTCCGGCGTCGCCACCAGCAACTCGTGCAACCCGACGCGGCCCCGATACCCGGTATTATTACACTCCGCACATCCCTTCCCTCGGTACAGCTGAAACTCTGGGGTGTAGGGGATGTTGAGCGCGTCAAACGCCTCCGCCCCGTACGCCTGGCGCAATTCCTCGTACTGCCCGTCCGTTGCTTGATACGGCTCCTTGCACACCTTGCAAATCGTCCGGGCCAGCCGCTGCGCCAGCACCCCCAGGAGCGCGTCCGCAAAGTTGAACGGGTCCAGCCCCATGTCCAACAGCCGCGTGAGCGTCTCCGGCGCACTGTTGGTGTGCAGCGTGCTGAACACCAGGTGCCCGGTCAGTGACGCTTCAATCCCCGTGTGCGCCGTCTCTTCATCCCGCATCTCCCCCACCATGATCACATCCGGATCGGCCCGCAGAAACGACCGCATCGCCGCCGCAAACGTGAACCCAATGCGCGCCTGCACCTGCACCTGGCGCAGCCCGTACTGCGTGATTTCCACCGGGTCTTCCGCCGTCCAAATCTTCCGATTCGGCGTGTTAATCGACCCCAGCGCCGCGTGCAGCGTCGTCGTCTTCCCCGACCCCGTCGGCCCCACGACCAGAAACAGGCCGTACGGCAGGCTGATGAGCCGCCGCAGCTCCTGCAGGTTGCGCTCCGTCATCTGCAGCGTCTCCAGCGGCAACGGTTCACTCGCCGCCAGCAGCCGCATGACTACGTCTTCGTCCCCTTGCGCCGTCGGAATCGTCACCACGCGGAGCTCCATTTCGCGCCCCTGCGGCAAGCGAAATTTGATCTTGCCGTCTTGCGGTTTGCGGCGCTCGGCAATGTCCATGCGCGCCATGATTTTCAGGCGCGACACCAGGGCACGCCGATAACTGGCCGGAATGCGCTGGTATTCCACACACGTACCATCGATGCGCATGCGAATCACCGTGTCCGTGCGCGCCGCATAGGGCTCGATGTGAATATCCGACGCCCCACGTTTATAGGCATCCACAATGACCTGGTTGGCCAGCCGCACAATGGTGCTGTCGTTTTCCCCAATGCCCCCAACGCTGTCGTCCTCGTCCTCGAGATGGACGGCATCGTCGGTCAGTTCGCCGAGGATGTCCTGGATGGAGCCCAGCTCGGTCTGCCGGCCTGTGGCATTGGCGAGGTACAGCAGGATGTCTTTGCGCAGCCCCACGAGCCAGCGCAAGGGGGCGCCCCGGAGCAGCATCTGGATGTGTTCGGCTTTGAGGAGGTCTTTGGGGTTATCGACGAGCACCTCGATGGTGGCCCCGTCGCGGCGCAGGGGCAGCCAGGCGTTGGCTTTGAGGAATTCGAAGTTGAGGTCTTTGAGGAGACTGCGATCGACCATGGTGCGGTCGTCGAAGGCGAGGAAGGGGCAGCCGTAGAAGCGGCTGAGGGCGTCGCCGAGGGCGGCTTTGGGGATGCGGTAGGTGTCGAGCAGGACGGTTTCGACGTCGCAGCCTTTGCGGCGCGCCTCGCTGATCGCGTTGCCGAGGTCTTGCCGCGTCAGCAATTGCTGTTCCAGCAGATGATCAAATTTGGTCGGCCGCCGCTGCACCAATTGCGACTGATTCCGCAATGCCATTCCAAGCGTCTCAGCGATGTCCGCGGCAAACACTTCTTCCTCAGGCGTGAAGCGGTCTCCGCTCCGCTTGTTGATCAGGAGGAGCACGCCCATCAGGTATTTCCGCTCAACGAGGATGGGGATGGCAAGCATCTGGCGGCTGCGGAAGCCACTACGCTTATCCCACGACGGATCGAAGGCCAAACGAGGATTAATCGCTGCTAATTCGGTACTATCATACGCGTCCGCAATATTCAATGTTTTGCCATGGCGGGCACAGTACCCCGAGATGCTCGACTCATTGATCGGCACACGAATTTCCTGGACTCCATCGAGAGAGTCCAACAGGTACTTCGAATAGAGTTCTCGTTTCTCTCTATCGACCGCATAGAGGGTCAGTTGCTCGACTTCAAACAGGGTCGCGAGTTCATTTTTGAGCTCGAAAAACAGTTCTTCGAGGTTCTTCGCAGCGTGTATCCTATTGATAATGGAAGCCGTTTGACCTTTAGAGGTGTTCCATTCTGGCGGACCAGCGGCTGCTGTCCGCATCTGAAGGGTTACTTGTTCAGCCATTACTGCCTGCCCTTAACAGAGTCCAATACTGTGATTCCTACACCATGCAAAAGGAGTGAGTCTTTATAGTCGTCAGCGGTAGGCCGCTAAGAACTACCGACTGCGTTCAGCTCTACCAGCGTGATAGTGTCATCGCCGCACATAGACTGGTCAGCTCCGGCGCGCTCGCCTGTGCATTGTATGACTGCCTGCGCATCACTCTCTATAGACGCTCCCTACGAGAGCTTATACTAACATACATTATGCCTTACAACGCCTTAAGCTAGCATAACGCAGTTTGTGATGCAATGCAGCTGTGGTTGTACGGGCCTATTGTAGGCGCGGATCTAAGGCATCACGTAGACCCTCTCCAACCAGATAGTACGCCACCACCGCCAAGAAGATGGCAGCGCCAGGAAAGACGGCTAGCCACCAGGCAAAGCTGTTACTGCGCGCTTCGTTGAGAAGCGAACCCCACGTGACCAAGTCAGCTGGGACACCAATACCCAGGAAGCTCAGGCCAGATTCGGTGAGAATGGCAGAGGCGATGCCCAGCACCACTGAGACCAGGACTGGTGCCAGGGCATTCGGGAGAATATGGCGTACAACAATACGCCATGTGGGCGTCCCGAGGGCGACTGCGGCGGTCACGTAGTCCAGGTTACGCACTTTCAGAAATTCATTGCGTGTGAAGCGCGCAATACCGACCCAACTGGTAAAGCCAATCACTATCATTGTATAAAAAATGTTGGGCCGCAAGGTAGCAGCAATGGTAATGAGGAGAAAAAAAGTTGGAATGGCCAGCATGAGCTCAAACAGTCGGGAAATCCCCAGATCAACCCAGCCGCCGAAGTAGCCAGCCAGTGCCCCAAGGGTTAAGCCGATACCCACGGCAATTCCCACGGCCACAAAACCAATGGAGAGCGAAATACGTGCCCCATGAATGACTCCAGCCATGACATCACGCCCCAGCTTGTCCGTTCCCAGCCAGTGCACGGCTGATGGTTCGGCAAAGGGGACCAGCAGGTTAATACGATTCGGGCGATATGGGACGGGTGGAAAAATAGCACGTTCGGCCGGCAGTTGGGTAAAGTCGACGTGCCGCAGCTCTGGGGGGAGCGTGACCAGGCCGAGGCTGTCGAGTCCACTCTGCAGCAAGGGAAAATACCGTGTCCCCTGGTAGACCATGTAATATGGGGTATCGTTTGCCAGGACATCCGCCAGCAGGGCCACCAGGATGAGTGCCAGGGCAATCCAGAGGCCTATCACTGCCAGGGTATTGCGTTTGAAATGGCGCCACACGCGCCGCCAGTAGCTCGCAGAAGATGGCATGCTCAGGCACTGCGTCCGCTGAAAGTGATACGTGGGTCCACCAGGGTCAACAGGGTATCAGATATTAAGATGCTTACGAGAGTCAGGAGAGAGCTAATCGTAAACACCGCCATGATGATGGGGTAATCCCGTGCCAGAACGGCTTCATAAGCGAGTAAACCAACTCCTGGGATGGAGAAGATCGTCTCGATAATCACACTGCCGCTGATGAGTCCTGGTAAAATAGACGCCATAATGGTGACAATGGGGATGAGCGAATTGCGCAGGACGTGCTTGTAGATCACCAAGTGTTCTGAGAGTCCTTTGGCACGCGCGGTCTGCACATAGTCCTGCCGGATATTTTCGAGCATGCTACTACGCATAAAGCGGGAGAGGCCAGCGAAGCCCCCGTAGGACATGACCAGCACCGGCAGGCATAAGTGCCAGGCACGATCCCACAGGCGCTGCCAGAAAGGCCAGGTCGACGAGTACCCCACCGACGTCATCCCCCCAGGAGGAAAGAGGTCGAGGAAATCGCCGCCACACAGAAAGACAATAGCCAGCGTGCCGATCCAGAACGACGGCAAGGCAAAGAGCAAAAAAGCCGTAAACGTGGTCGCCTGATCGCTTACCGAGTACGGGTGCGTCGCAGAATAGACGCCCAAAGGGATGGCAACCAGGTAGATCATTACAATAGATACCGCATTGAGCTGGATGGTGATCGGGAGTCGTTCGGCGATTTTGCGCCAGACTGGCTGATTATCTTTGAAGGAGTTACCAAATTCCAGGGTGCCTAGATTGCGTAGCCAGCGCCAGTACTGTGCCGGCAGTGACTGATCAAGCCCATACTGGGCGCGCCAGGCAGCGAGGGCCCGATCGAGGTCACCACGGTTTTTGCTGGAGAGCCCTTCGGCGCCAGCCCCTCCCAAGCCCCCACCGGCACGGAGCTCGGCTGGATCTCCCGGCGCTAAGTGGGTAATGGCGAAAGAGATACACGTCACCCCAATCAGGGTTGGGAGCAAGAGTAGCAAGCGTTGCAGCAGGTATGGCAGCATAGCTACTGGCTGACCTCATGGTAGCGCTGCTGCGCTTTTGGCACCCACCATTCCAGCGGACGTGGCCTCTGGGGATAGAGTTTAACGTTCTGGAAGCGCCGGTCCACCGCCAGGATCGCTTTTTGGATGAACAGGAAGGTGTAGGGCTGCTCCTGGTGCAGAATCTGCTGAAATTCACGATACAGCTCAACACGCTTCTGGGCATCAAAGGTCCGGCGATACTCTTCGAGCAAGGCATCAGCACGAGTGTTTTTGTAGCTGACATGATTTGAGCCTTTGTTCTCCGCCTGCGAGGAGTGCCACACCTGATACTCATCCGGTTCTATGGCTGGCATCCCCCAACCGAGAATGACCGCCTCGAACTTGTGGTTGCGGACATCGTCGAGATAAATGGTCCAGTCGAGCTGGCGGACATTAGCGTCAACGCCATGCTTTTTCAGCTCATCTTGTAACGTCAGGGCGACGCTTTTGCGGATCTCGTTGCCGCTATTGAATTTAATCTCAAAGCGAAACGGCACTTTCTGCCCGTCGATCATCTTATCCAGAATGCCATCACCATCGGTGTCCTTCCAGCCCGCCTCCCCAAGCAACTGCAGGGCTTTCTGGGGATCATAGGGATACGGCACGAGCGTCTTGTCGTACTCGGGGCGAAACAGATAGATAGGGCCATTGACCACTTCGCCGAGTTCAAAGAGGAGGGTTTTGACCATCTGCCGCCGATTCGTTAGATAGGTCATCGCCTGCCGCACGCGCATGTCGCTAAAGAGGGGATGGGCATTATTCCAGCCGATGTAGCTATAGCTCGGGGTGAAGAACTGATGTTTGGCGAACTGCTTGTCAAAGCGCGCCCCGCTTGTCTGTTTCAAGTGCTGGATGGGCATCAGCGGCATGGTGTCGAGTTCGCCCGCTTTGAGTGCCACGAGTGCCGCATCCGGATTGTTAAAGACGCGCATGGTACGCTGGTCGATATAGGGCTGATCAATCCCCTCCTTGCCTATACCCCAGTAGTGCGGATCCCGTTGCAGCACAACTGCCTGCCCAGTTTGCCAACTGTGGAATTTATAGGGACCGCTCCCCATCGGATTGCGCGAGAAATTGGTATTAAACTGCTCGGCAAACTTCCGTGCTTGCGTCCCCTGGGGGGACGCCTCCGCGGCCGCATCGCCAGGGCGCAGGGCCGCCAGCTCGGTAACGCTTAGAGAGTCCATCGACCCGTCAGGATCGTAGTAATGGCGCGGTAAGACGGGCACCTGACCGAGGACAGTCTCATTCAGGAAATACGGCTCTTTGGCCACCAGGCGCAGCGTATAGTCATCGACCAGCTCCGCCTGCACCAGGGATTGATAGTAGACGCGCAGAAACGGAGCATTCACCCAGGGGTTTTTAATGGCCTTCACACTAAACAGCACGTCCTGACCGGTGAGCGGTTTCCCATCCTGGAAATGCGCATCTCGGCGTAGGGTGAAGGTGTAGGTCAGTTTATCATCGCTAATTTGCGGTCGCGCTGTCGCGAGTTGGGGGCGCAGCTCTAGAGTTTGCGGATGGTGGTCGAGGAGGTTTTCGAAGATGTAGTTCAGGATACTCGCTGAGCCGCCATCATTGCTCGTCAGGGGATTGAGTTGCTCAGGATCGCTGAGCATGTGTGATACCAGCCAGTCTCCTGTGACGGGCACCTCGGCGGCGTGGGCTGGTAGAAAGCTGACGCACAGCAGCAGGAGACCTAGAGCCAGCCACGGCTTTCTCCCGGCCTGGGCGAGTGTCTCAACACGCATGGTTTTCTCCTCCGGATGGATTCCCGTGCCGTATCACGCTATGGCAATTATGCCTTGGGGTGCCTGCCAACACAACGAGAAAGCACAGCACGCAACCGGCGTCTGTCTGGCGTGGCGCCATACCTCTCATGCGTCGGCCACGCTCTCCCCTGGCGCCGCATGGCATCTGGCCCAGTGCCGTGGTCCAACGTAGAGAGGTGGTGGATACTGGGTGGGGCAGGCGGACTGCAGCATGGGATCACCGGTGCCTGCAAAGAGGGGACATCGTGGGTGAAAATGGCATCCTGAGGGAGGCGACAGCGGTGAGGGCACATCACCCAGTAAAGGGGGTGGCGCGGTGCGACGGGTCTCCAGACTAGGCACCGCGGCTAACAGACTCTGGGTATAGGGATGGGCTGGACGGGTGAAGACCGCTGTGGTCTCGCCGTACTCGACAATGCGACCGAGGTACATGATGGCGACTTCCTGGGCCAGATATTGGATGATACCCAGGTCATGCGTGATGAAGAGATAGGTGAGTTGATAGCGTGTTTGGAGGTCGCGGAGCAGGTTCAGGATTTGGGCTTGCACCGAGACATCCAGCGCACTGGTGGCTTCATCGAGAATCAAAAAGCGTGGACGCAAGATCAAGGCGCGCGCAATGGCCAGGCGCTGGCGCTGCCCACCAGAAAACTCGTGGGCATAGCGCTGCAGCATGGTGGCGGACAAACCCACTTCCTCCAGTACCTCGGCAATACGCCGTTGATACTCCGCCGCCGTCAGAGCAGGTGCGTGGACGCGCAGCCCTTCCCCCACGAGTTCCTGCACCGTGAAGCGTGGATTGAGCGACGAAAACGGGTCCTGGAAGATGATCTGTACGGTACGGCGCACGTCGCGCATAGCGTCTGGGGGCAGCGCCAGAATATCCTGCCCGGCAAAGAGTACCTGCCCCCGAGCCCGCTCTTCGAGACGTATGAGGCTATGGCCGAGCGTCGTCTTCCCACAGCCCGACTCACCAACGAGACCCAGGGTGATGCCTGCGGGAATGGAGAGAGTCACACCGTCTACCGCCTTCACGTACCCCACAACGCGCTGGAAAAAACCCTTTTTGACCGGGAAATGCGTCGTGAGGTCACGTATCTCTACGAGAGGAGAGGGTGAGGGGGGCAGGGTGAGGGGGGCAGGGTGAGGGGTGGCGGCACTGTCCTCCATCACCTCCTGTGGGAGGAGGGGATCGTGTGGGTCGTACAGATAGCAAGCGATCTGGCTGCCGCCAGCGGCAGGGAAGAGGGCTGGGGCAGCCCCCATACAACGTGGGGCGGCATGGTCACAACGCTCGGCAAAGCGGCAGCCAGGGATGACATTGGTGGCTGGCTGCACAGTGCCCCGAATCACTCGTAGCCGCTGGTCGTGACGCACACCGCGCGGGATGGACTGGAGAAGTTTAACGGTGTAGGGATGGTATGGCTGCCGTAGTACAGTCTCACGGGAGCCTGTCTCCACGAGCGTGCCGGCATACATCACCAGCACGCGATCACTGACCTGATTGACAATGCCAAAATCATGCGTGATGAGCAGCAGTGCCATGCCAATCTCCCGCTGCAGCGCTTGGATCAAGTGCAGGATCTGCGCCTGTACCGTGACGTCGAGCGCGGTCGTAGGCTCGTCGGCGATCATCAGGCGCGGGCGACAGGCAATCGCCATGGCAATCATCACACGCTGCCGCATGCCACCGGACAACTGGTGGGGATAACTCCGCATCACCACCTCTGGCGCTGCTATCCCCATCTCCTCGAGTAGTGCGCGGCCCCGTCGCGCGGCCTGTCCCTGGTTAAGCTGCTGGTGCACGAGCAAAGGTTCGCACAATTGATCCGCGATGGTGAACACCGGATTGAGGGCCGTCAGCGGCTCCTGGAAGATCATGGAGATGCGATTGCCCCGGATGTGCTCGAGCGTCGGTTCATCGGCTTGCAGCAGATCGGTACCTACAAAGCGTATATTCCCTGACGGATGATAACCACTGGGCGGCTCAATGAGACGCATGATCG
>Ga0137375_10012165_pt1 | contig 10194 bp, 14 predicted proteins | sample SagtaG_24_FD_104936 | JGI IMG/M metagenome (GOLD analysis project Ga0137375, IMG submission 104936) | Vadose zone soil microbial communities from Sagehorn Ranch, Mendocino, California, USA - Sage1_R_113_16 metaG | ecosystem: Environmental > Terrestrial > Soil > Vadose zone | place: USA...
CGGCACGTATGGACGCTGAGGAACCGACTCCTGTCCTTCCTATTCGGAACGTTCGCCGCCCTTGTCAACCTCATAGGCGGAGAGGCCATCATGCCTGTGAGCGAGTCGTTCTGGCGGACCTGCACCGAGCTAAGACACCGCGAGAACGAGGTAGCGCGTAGTTGGGTGCCTGTGCCCAGGACCAGTGACCGGGCCGGCCTTCGGCCCGCCGCTCAGCGACGCCTCCGCACCTCGGGGCACGCTCCGCTCATCAGTGGGCTACCGCCCGCCTTGGCCCGACCCCAACGAAGTGTGGGACATCGACAACCTGATCAAGCCGAGGCTCGACGCCATGGAAGGCGCGTCTGGCGAGCGCCAGTGGCGTGGACTGCACCAGCCTGCGGACGACCGGGTCGATCACATCGAGGCGTGGAAGCGGCCGGTGCGTCCGGGCGAGGCCCCAGGGGCGGTCATCGAAGTGTCCACGATCGACGAGACGGCTTCCCGGCCGTAAGCGACCGCACGGTGGTCTTCGAGGCGTACGGTGATCGCGATGGGGGGACCCCGCGGACCTGAGGCGAGGCCTCTCCCGTCCGAGGTGGCGGCCCGGCTCGGCCCGTACGACGTGTACCTGCTGGTCGACCCGGCCACCGATGAGGCGTTCTATGTCGGGAAGGGCACCGGCGCGCGACTCCTCGCCCATGGCGTCGCGGCCGATCTGGCGGCGGAGGCGGGCGCCTCGTCGAGAGTCGCGCGCATCCGGGCAGTCCGTGTTCAAGGCCGGGAGCCGCGTCTGGAGGTCGTTCGCTACGGACTCACGGAACAGGAGGCGCTGCTCGTCGAGGCCGCCCTCATCGACTGCCTGCCGAACCTCACCAACAAGGTGTCGGGACACGGCGCGGCCGAGGGACGGATGCCCCTGACTGAATTGGTCGTCAGGTACGGCGCGCCGCCGCTCACCGCGACCGACCCGCCCGTTCTGCTGATCCGGCTGACCCCTCGGCCGGTGTCGCTCGATCCACCCGAGGAGCTTGAGGCGGGCTACTTCCGGACCCGGGCTGGCTGGTATCCAGGCATCCCGGCGGCCGATCTGCTGGAGGCCACCCGCGGGTGGTGGAACGTCAACCCCCGGTCCGTGGAGCGCCGCGGCGTCCACCATGTGGTGGCGGTGGTCGAGGGCGTCACGCGCGGGCTGTATGCGGTGGACTCTGGATCGGGCCGAGGCGGACGGATGGACGGTGGGCGTTCACTGCTCGCCTCGTCGCGTCAGGGTCGCTATGGGAGGCCTATGTGGGTCCGCTCGGTCGCCGCGTACCCTTCACGCCGCACTCGCAGAACCCGCTCTCCTATTAGCCCGCCATCGGCCGGTAGTCACCGCAGCGGTGCCGACCGGATGTGGGCAGCGTCCGTACAGGTGCAGGTGGTTGCCCCAGCGCCTCCGGCGCCGCCCGCTCGCTGCGCTCAGTGCGTACTCCGGAGGCTTCGCGCCCGGTGCCCGCTCGGAGGCGTGCCTCCGACGCGGTGGTCGCGGTGGCGTCCACTATTCCTCGGGATCCCCGGTGCCGTCGGACTCCTCGCTCCCTTTCTGCTGCTCCCATCGTCCGGTCTCGTGTGGATCCTCCTCCTGTTGCCGCCACTCGTCAGCGGTCATCGTCCGACTCCTTTTCGTCCTCCCACCGCCGGGTCTCCCCGGGGTCCTCCTCCTGCTGCTCTCCAATCTCGCGGTCGTCGCCGGCTCGGCCGGGGGTAGTGGGCGTCATTCGTTCTCCTTTTTGACAGAGTCGTCGCCTTCGTGACTGCGGCCAGCGCCCCTCGTAAGGATTCGCTGCGAGTGAACCTCGATGTTCTTGCCCTTCCATTTCCATACCAAGCGAACCTCGACGAGCCAGACTGCGTGGTCCTGGTCGGCCGTCAGGAGGACTTCATCGGACACCTCTTCGCTGGGTTCGATCCAGCGGTGGTGCGTCAGGATCCGGAACACCGTCCGCTCCTGGGACCATTGCGGGCGTCGATACGGCGTCGGCGAGATTACGCCCCCCGTGACCCGTAGTCCCGTGCCCGCTTGGAGGAGCGACACCGCAGTCTCTCCGATGTTCTTCACGCACACGCTGAGATGGAGAACGGCGGTGTCTCCTACCTCTAAACCCACGGCTTCGATGGCGACATGAAGTCGCGGTCGGTATGTGCGGTCCCGGATGAACCGGTAGTACGTCCACACAGCGCCGACCACGATGGCCGCTGCGGTCACAACGGCCTGAAGAATGCTGCCCAACTGGTCGAGGTTGTCGAGGAGCGTCGGCTTTGTGGTGCCGCCAGTACCCCCGAGCAGTGCGAGAGCCGTTCGGCTGAGATTCTCCACAATGAAGAGCATCGCGCGGGCAGCGGGCGCCTGAGTGGCTCGGCGGACGTGGGATGTCACGCCAAGATGCGTCACCTCCGTTGAGGCGGCTGTTCCATCGCTGGTGTTGACGCACTCGACGAAATCTTCGGACTCGGTTGACTGTTCACATTCAGGAGGCCGTCCTGAGCCACGTCTGGCGGCATGGTGGCCGGGTGTTCGCGGTCGACACCGGCGAGGTGCTCGCGGACGATCGCGACGACCCGATGCGGACGGTCGTGCGGCAAGTCACGGGCGCCGCCCACCAGTTGGAGCGGTCGCTGATCGCGTCGCGGATGCCGGCGGGGGCGTCGGCTCCAAGGCCGAGCGCGGGGTTCGGGTCGCCGCCGTTCGGCTGTCGCGCCGAGGGCAGGACATTGGTCCTCGACGAGGCCGAGCAGGCGGCCGTCGCCCGCGCGGTCGCGCTGCGGAGGGGCGGCGCGTCGTTGCAGGCGATCGCGGCTGCGCTGGGGGCGGAGGGACGGCCTCCGAGGCGTGGCGCCACATGGCGTCCCATGACTGTGAAGCGGATGCTGTCGCGGGCGGCCTAGGTGCGGCCGAGGTAGTCAGCCAAGGCCTGACTGTTCTGCTCAACGGTTGAATGCAATAGGTCATATTCGGCGGTGCCCTGCTCCGCTGTTCCAGCGAATGCCCGCTCACTGAATCTCAGGCATCCGGCACTCATCTGACGACACCAACCAACCACTCTATGGTCGCGAAGACCCAGGTCAGCGGATTCGGCGGCCATTGCGAACGCACGACTCGCACGGAGAGCTGTCGCTGGCATACTCCGGATATTTCCGGACGATAAGTCGGCGTCAATGTTCATCGCCTCGTCCATCGCGGCCAGGTACAACTCAACGAACTGGTCGCGAGCGGCAGACCTCCGGGCATTTCTGAACAGCCCCACCTGTTCACCTCACTTATGGTCACACAGCCGTGAACCACAGGGGTAGTGGTGGTGACCCTCGGGCAGCCGCGCGAACCTTCGAAGATCCCGGACTACCTTTCGTTGCGTCGGTTCGCGCCGAGCCGCCTCAGGCGACGCGAGCGCCGGGACCGCTTGAGTAACGTCGTTTGACGCGGGGGACGGGGAGGCTTGCCGATGATCAGGTGGCAGTACTCGGTGGTCAACATCGGGACGTTCTTCGCCGCCGCTCGTTTAGGTCAGACCCTGTCGCTGTTGGGGCAGAAGCCGTTTCCGGGTCTACCACCGTTCCCACCGACGCGCTGGACATGAGATTCGTCCAGGCGGTGCTCGCGCGTCGCCGCAAGTTCGAGGCTCGATCGTCCACCGGCGACTAGTCGGGCTAGTTCCACTTGCTCGAAGCCCACCCCCCGTTCGGCTATCGAGCGGAGCGCAAAGCCCTTGTACCTGGCGACGACGACCAACGCGTTCTGACTCTTGTGCGTCACTTACTGGATGACCACGCGTCCATCCGTACGATCGCTCCGACCCGCAATGCCGAGGGTTACCCCTCGAAGCGCGACGGGGCAAGGTGGCATCCGACGACAGTTGCCCGACTCGTCGAGCGTCTCCGAACGACGCGGTCTTCCTAGCGATCACCATGACGCCGGCCTCGCCGTCCAGCACCTGTTCGTGCGTGCCCCCGGCGCTTGCGGGCGGGGCGCGGTAGGTTCGACTCGGGTCCTGTCGGTGGAGACGCGCGGTGGCCGAGTTCTGGGTGTTCGACAACAACAACCACAAGTACGCCAAAGTCCACCGCGCTGAGTGCATCTTCTGCGATTACGGCCGCCGGCTTCACCGCCGCGGGACAGCGAGCGCGGCGAGGAGTTGGCTCGGTCCATTCGTGTCCGCGACCGTAGCGATGAGACGCGCGGTGGAAACGGGCAGGGAGCAATCCGGCTGCGCGGTGTGTCGTCCGTTGTAGGCGCGCGTGTCCGCGTTCTCGGTAGCGGTTCAGTGGCGCGTCAGCCGACCCAGTCAGTCCTACGATCAACGGGATGTGGGGAGCGGGGGAGCCGCGGCGCCGCGTGGAGTTGCCAGTAACCGGGGCGAGAGCGTTGGACGCACTGGCATTTCGCGGGCGGCGTGATAAGGCGGGTCTAGCGCGGGCGGCCGCAGCCATGAGAGGCGCGGTGCGGCACCACCCATCGAACGTCACAGCGGAGCTAACGCGCGACGAGATCCAGGCGGTGATCGAAGCAGGAACTACTGGCGCCCGAGACCGTCATGTCATCTCAGCTGCGCTCCGCGTCGTGGACGCGATGAAGGAACGTCCGACGGCGCCGGTGTCGAAGAAGCGATCCGTAGTGTCGGCGGCGAAGAGGAAGGGACCCATAGCCCCCATCGCTGAACGTGCGACGCCCGACACATCGGTTGTCCCCAAGCGCACGGCGGTCCGGCGGCGGTGCTCCTCGTGCGGCCAGCGCAAGCCCTTGTCGCAGTTTGGCGGAAAATTCGTCCGCTGTACGGCGTGCCGAGAAGCCGGTCCGCAGATCCGGGTTGTGCCCGGGGGGTCTACCCGGTCTGGGTAAGCGACGCTAAGAAAGCCTGGGCTTTACGCTCCGTTGGAGTGCCGAGGTCTCCTCCTACTCGCCTGGTGCCTCGGCTTGCAGGCGCGCTAATTCGGCAGGGATCTCGAAGAGGTTCCGCAACACCTGCGTCGTGAATCTGATGGCGCGCTCGGCCTCCTCCTGGGTGACTCGTTCGTCGGTCGCGTGCGCCCCTAGATTGCCCACCTTTCGCACATGGTGGACCACGCCCCCGAACTGTGCCGTGATGAGGTTCTTCTCGATCAGCCTTTCGACCGACGCCACGAGGGTCCTCTCCGCGATGTCGAACTCAGACACAGAGCCGCGACGCCGCCGACCGACAGAAGTTCGGACCTCCACCGAAGGGCCTCTATGACTAGATCGAGGTCGCAGGGCAACTCGTGCTTGGCGCCCTGGGCGGCTTCACCGTGGCAGCGTGGGCACTCTCGCGGCTGGACTGGAAGGACTATCTCCTCGCGGCGCCGCTGCTCGCCGCGTTCGGATTGACAATCCTTAGCGCACGTCGCCTGCGACCGTTCGGCTACGCCTGGATCTGTGCCAGCCAGTTCGTCACCGTGCTCGTCGTCGGAGCCGTGCTCCTCGATTGGGTGCACTCGCGCTAGGCGCCGCCGGACTCCCCGACGGCCGGCGCCGCTGCGCCACCGACCACTGGGGGCGCCCAGAACACGCGCCCAAGATCACGCCGCCCCGACCGGTACCCTGATGAACGCAGAACGACCTCGGCCCGCGTCTCCCAGCCGGCGTTGGAGGGCACCCGACGTCGACTCCCGCCGAGCGTTTTGGGGAGTCTGGCCGACCAGGCGGAGAACCGAACAGAGCGGTCCGCGACTCAGCCGCCGAAGCGGAACCGGGTCTGGGCGAAGTCGCCCTTGGCGAAGGACAGCACCTTGCGGGGGCGGACCTCGAAAACGTGGGCGACGCCCGGTTCGTGGTGGAAGGCGCCGTCGCGCACGTCGTAGTGCCAGTCGCCGTCGTACTTAGTCGCCCACATCGCGGCCAGCGCGCGCAGCAACGCGTCGTCCGTGACGCGCTCGGCCCGTCCCTCGACCACGACGTCGAGGCCGGCCTTCCACCGGTTGTCGCCCGTTGTGAGCGCACACTGGTCGTTGGCGCGCAGGTTGAGGGCCTTCTGTTCGCCGGGACCGGTGCAGAAGTAGAGCGCGCCGTCGCGCCAGACCGCCGGCAACGGCGTGACGTGCGGGCGCCCGTCTGTGCGCACCGTAGAGATCCAGAACAGCTCGGCCGATACGAGCACGCCGACGACGTCCTCCCACGCGGTCGGCGTGGCGCCGGGCGCGCTGAAGCCGGTGTGCAGATCGGGGGTCGGCGCAGGCGATGACATCACGACCTCCCTGGTCAGTCGTCGAGCGCGGTGTACGCGCCGGTCCAGAAGTCCTGGATGACCGCCGGCGGGGGGAACGGGCCGGTGAAGGCGTCGGTGCTGAGCAGGACGCCGACGAGCCCGTTGCTGGGGTCGTTCGACCACATGCTGCCCATGCCTCCTGCCCAGCCATACGACCCGATGGCGGGCCCGAGACCAGTGCGGCGGACCTGCACACCGACGCCGAAGCCCCACCCTTGCGAGCCGTCGGGCAGGGGCCCGGGCGCGCCGTTGGCGACATCGATCTGGTCGGTGGTCATGGCGTCGATGGAAGCGCGCGACAGCAGCCGCGAGCCATCCGGGAGCCGCCCACCCGACAGGAGCATCCGCGCGAACGCGTGCAGGTCATCCACCGTCGACACCAGGCCAGCCGCGCCGGACGGAAAGGCGGGCGGCTTCGCCCATTGGCCGTCCGGAGGATCGAAGACGAACCGTTCGCCGGACGGCCGAGTGCCGTAGCAGGTGCCGAACCGGTCGACGTCGGTCACGGAGAAGGCGGTGTCCACCATGCCCAACGGCTCGAACACCCGATCGCGCACCACGACGTCGAGCGGCTGGCCCGCGGCGCGTGCGATGAGCACGCCGAGCACATCGGCCCCGTTGTTGTAGAGCCAGCGCTCGCCGGGCTGGTACAGGAGGGGCAGCGTCGAGAGCCGCCGCATCCACTCGTCCGGCGGTGGTGGTACCTGCGGCTCGGGCGGACCGGCGCCGAGCTCGAGCTCGGCCAGCGCGTCGAGAAAGGGCTGCGGCCACGGTGCGGCGAAGTCCATGCCGATGCCAAGCCGGAACGTCAACACGTCGTGCAGCGTGATCGGCCGCTGGGCGGTCACCGTTTCCCCGTCGAGCGGACCGCGAGCGTCGACGAGTACGCGCCGGTCGGCCAGTTCGGGAAGCAGTGCGTCGACGGGGTCGTCGAGCCGCAGCTTGTACTCCTCCACGAGGATGAGTGCCGCCACCGCGACGATCGGCTTTGTCATCGATGAGATGCGGAAGATGCTGTCGCGACCGACCGGCGCCGGTTCGCCTCGGGTGAGCTGGCCGGCGACACCGACCTCCACCTGATCGTCCGCCGCCAGCAGCCAGGCGACACCGCCGACCTGGTCCTGGTCGACATGGTGCTGCATTGCCCGGGCGAGGTGCGCGAGGCGTTCACGGTCGAATCCGCTCATGTGGGCTTCGACGTTACGGCGGTAGAGAACTCGTCGGTGGCGCACCCGGAACGGGCATGCCGGAGGAGACCCTCGTGCGCTACCGGTCGCGGCAGTCCCATCCGCCGAGATGCGTCGCGATCCGCGTGCCGGCCGAACAGACCGACCGCACATTCCATCGCCGCCGAGCCGGCGGTAGGGGACGCGCTACCCCGTTCGTTGATCTGCGCGGGCCTGCTCCGGCGGCGGCGCTCTGGATCGGGCATCCTGGGCGCTCGAAGCACTGGGAGCCCAGCGGGAGTGCTGGGACATGGGCCGCGGAGGAAGACTGATGACGCTCGACGACGCGCTCAAGAAGTTTCGTGCGGCGGCCAACGGTATGGCGCGGGGGAACCCGGACCTGGTCAAGGCGATGTACTCCCGAGCTGACGATGTCACGCTGGCCAACCCGTTCGGGCACGCCGTGCGCGGCACGGTCGATGTCGAGGCGGCGCTCGACTACGTCTCCGCGCGATTCAGCGACGGCGAGGTCACCGAGTTCAACAACATCGCCCGCTACGAGACCGGCGACCTCGCGACGTTCCTCGACGTGGAGCATTGGCGGACGAGGGTGGGTGGTGCCATTGAGCTGTCGGACTTCGATCTCCGCGTGAGCAGCACGTACCGCCGGGAAGACGGCGACTGGCGGCTGGTCCACCGGCACGCTGACCCGATTTCCACGTTCGACGAAGCCGGACCCATCCGCCGCACGACCTGAGTTGCGAGTTCGTCTGCGTCTCGACCGCGTCGACCAGGCGCACATGCTGGCTGCCGCTGGACCGGTCACGAGTTGTCGGGGGCGACCAGCTGCGCGATGAGGTCGTTGGCCGCCTCCGACGAGGGGTCGGCGTGGCGGTGCACGACTTTCCACTCGCCGTTCTCTCGACGGAACACGGTCGTCACACGAAGGCTGTAGGCGCGTGGTGGAGCTCCGTGCAAGGACGCCGTGGTGTGCTCGAACGCCACGATGTACGCGAGGTCACCGCTGGCGCCGGCGGCGACGATCTCGTTCTCGTAGGAGGTGCAGTCGGAGAACGTGTCCTCGAGGCGGTCGAAGACCGGTTCGATGTCGGCCCAACCGGTGCCGCTCAGCGCGGCGCCGAGCAGCGTCACCGGCGAGGTGCGCGACCACATCGCCTTGCGCGGCGCGGCGTCACCGTTGTGCAAAGAAGTCTCAGCCTCGCGGTACCGCGGCATGGTCGCCGCCAGGAAGTCATCGGTCTCGCTCATCTCGTCCTCTCCCTCCGTATTAGATGCATCATCTAATCAGATAGACTTGGAGTATCATTCCGGCCGTGGCGGCTGTCAAGCGGCGCGTGTACCGGAGCACCATCCGGCGTGGCGATGCGCCCGCGCTCGTCTGCGCGGCGGCGTACCGGCTGTTCTCGACGAAGGGATACCTCGCGACCTCGATCGAGGACATCGCGGCCGAGGCCGGCGTTGCTCGTCCGACGGTGTTCACCGCGGTCGGCCCCAAACCGGTGATCCTTCGGACCGTCGTCGACCAGGCGTTGGCCGGTGACGACGCGCCAGTACCGATCGCCGAGCGGCCCTGGTGGCGTGAGGCGATCGCCGAACCCGACCCCCTGCGTTCGATCGAGCTCCACGCACGCAACATGTGCCGGATCAACACACGTGCCGCACTCGTCCTCGCTGCGCTCGAGACAGCAGCGTCCATCGACACCGACGCCGCCGAGGTGTGGCAGCGCTTCCAGCATCAGCGACGCGTCGGGCTCAACGAGTTCGCCGTCACCCTCTCACAGAAGACCGCAGTTCGCTGGGACGAAGCCACCATGACCGACACGCTCTGGATGCTGTCGCCGGACGCCTACCTACGCCTCGTCCGCGACGCTGGATGGCCCGTCGAACGCTTCGAGACCTGGCTTGCCGACGTCATCCAACGACTGTTCCTCGAATGACTCTCCCAACCGCGGATGGCGCTTCGCCGACAGTTGGTTGGCCAAGCTGCCATGGGTAGTGGCGAACGCGACAGACCGACGCCTCGAGGTGCAACCCCGAAGATGTGGGTGGCCCAGAACACGCGTCCGAAAACATGCGGCGCGCAGGGACGACGGGCGTAGCCAAAATGCCGGTTGGCCGCGATCGCGAACGCTGCTCAGCCGGCGTTGGGGGACACGTTGTGGCGTCTTCGGGAGCGCGCGTTATGGGTCGGTATGTGTCTCACGCGCGCGGCCCCCACGGCCAGCGCACCTCGACTATCCGGCACTATCGGGCGGCTTCGTGGGGCGAACTTCGGTTCCATGGCCGGTCTACCGGCCTTGCCGCTGGCGAGACACGGGCCGGGTAGCGGGTATCTCCTACTTGTGGACGTGGACGATCCCGGACTCGTAGGCGAGCACGACCGCGTGGACTCGGTCGCGCAGGTCGAGCTTGTTGAGGATGTGGGCGACGTGGGTTTTGGCGGTGTGTTCGGAGATGACGAGTTGGGCGGCGATCTCAGCGTTGGAGAGACCGCGGGCGAGCAGGCGGAGCACCTCGAGCTCGCGTGGTGTCAGATCGCCGAGGGCGGGGGGTGGCCTCGGGGGCGGGGTGCCGGCGAAGCGTTCGATCAGCCGCCGGGTCACTGCAGGAGCGAACAGCGATCCACCGCTGGCGACGATCCTGATCCCGGATACGAGTTGCTCGTCGGGCGCGTCTTTGAGCAGGAAGCCGCTGGCGCCGGCTCGGAGGGCTTCGTACACGTACTGGTCGAGGTCGAAGGTGGTGAGCACGAGCACCCGCGGCGCGTCTTC
>Ga0137375_10012170_pt1 | contig 10191 bp, 9 predicted proteins | sample SagtaG_24_FD_104936 | JGI IMG/M metagenome (GOLD analysis project Ga0137375, IMG submission 104936) | Vadose zone soil microbial communities from Sagehorn Ranch, Mendocino, California, USA - Sage1_R_113_16 metaG | ecosystem: Environmental > Terrestrial > Soil > Vadose zone | place: USA...
AAAGATAAGGCTCCAGTCGCTGATAAAGCATGGCGAAAAGAGCCTGTCGTAGAGCGTCTGAAACACGCGCTAGTCAAAGGCATCACCGATTACATCGACGTCGATACGGAGGAAGCACGTCAAGACTGCAAACGACCACTCGACGTGATCGAGGGGCCACTCATGGCCGGGATGAGCGTGGTCGGCGACTTATTCGGCTCCGGCAAGATGTTTCTACCGCAGGTCGTGAAGAGCGCGCGAGTAATGAAAAAAGCTGTCGCCTATCTGATGCCGTTCATGGAAGCGGAGAAATCTGCCGGCGCGAAACCGCAGGGGCGCATCGTCATGGCGACCGTGAAAGGCGACGTCCACGACATTGGCAAAAACATCGTCGGGGTAGTGCTGCAATGTAACAACTACGAGGTCTTGGATCTCGGTGTGATGGTGCCGGCCGCAAAAATTCTGGAAACAGCGCGAGAAAAACAAGCGGACGTGATCGGCCTGAGCGGCCTAATTACGCCATCGCTGGACGAGATGGTGCACGTAGCACAGGAGATGGAGCGTGAAGGATTTCGTTTGCCGCTGTTGATTGGCGGGGCAACCACGAGCCGAGCGCACACCGCAGTCAAGATCGCGCCGCATTACCGATCGAGCACCGTGCATGTGCTGGACGCGTCACGCGCCGTGGGTGTTGTAAATTCGCTGCTGAAGGAAGAATCGAAAGCCGAATTCGATGCGAAAACACGGGAAGAGTACGCGCGATTGCGCGAGGACCATGCTGCGAAAATCCAGAAGAGAACATTACTAGCGCTGAAAGAAGCGCGAACGAACCGGACGCCGATCGATTGGAGCAGCTACATACCCCCGAAACCAGAGTTTGTGGGAGTGCGGCCTTACGCGAGCAATCTGGGGACCATTTCGCTGCGCACGCTCGCTGAGTTCATCGATTGGTCGCCATTTTTTCACGCCTGGGAATTGCGCGGGCGTTATCCCGCGATTTTTGAAGATCCAAAGTTTGGCAAACAAGCGCGCGAACTTTTCGATGATGCGCAGAACCTTCTTGATCGGATCGTCGCAGAAAATCTGCTCATCGCGCGTGGTGTTCACGCTTTTTGGCGAGCAAACTCAGTCGGCGATGATGTGGATCTTTATGCTGACGATGATCGCACGAAGAAGCTCGCCACGTTTTATTTCCTCCGCCAGCAAATGCAAAAACCGGCGGGACAATTTAACCATTGCCTGGCCGATTATGTTGCGCCAGTGAATGGCAGTCATCGACCGGCGCTACAAGATTATCTTGGTGGATTTGCGGTTTCGATTCACGGTGCAGACGAACTCGCGGAAGAATTCAAACGGCAGCATGATGATTACAACGCCATCATGACAAAAGCGCTGGCAGATCGATTAGCTGAAGCGTTTGCCGAGTATCTGCACCAACAAACGCGGATTGCATGGGGATTCGGGCGCGACGAACAGCTGTCCCATGCCGATCTAATCCGCGAAAAATATCGCGGTATCCGGCCGGCTGCTGGTTATCCCGCCTGTCCCGATCACGCAGAGAAGGGAACATTGTTCGAGTTGCTGGATGCCGAGCACAACGCTGGCATTAAGCTGACCGAATCATTTGCGATGCATCCCGGTGCCAGCGTGAGCGGGCTTTATTTTTCGCATCCTGAGGCAAAATATTTCGGGGTCGGACAAATTGGGCGCGATCAAGTCGTGGATTATGCGACCCGGCACGGCGAATCGGTGCCCGCGGTGGAGAAACTCCTGGCCCCCAATCTGGATTACAACGTTTGATGCGATCAAACGTCGGGGCGAGAGGATTTGAACCTCCGACCTCGTGGTCCCAAACCACGCGCTCTACCAAGCTAAGCTACGCCCCGTCCTTCGGCCTCGTTCTTTATCATGGATAGCGCCTTCCCGCATCTCAAAATTCGGTTACATTGCGGACGAAACTGGGAATGAAAATATACGGGGTAATCGTTTCAGCGACACTAATTGGGATGGCACTGATGCTGCGCGGGCAGGACGCCGCTCCGCCAAATGTGGATCTTTATGAGCAGCAAGACCAACTCGAACCAACGCCCTCGCCGGAGCCTCCAAATGGCCCCGAGCTGCCCGAGATATCGCAGCTTGACCAGAATTTTTCAAAGCCGAGGTCGCTCGGGCCGCAAGCGGATGAATTGCGCGTGCATAAGGAATGGCGGCAACTAAAAAATCGGACGGTAAATGACCCCGAGGTGCAGGCCGCGAAGGCGTATGCCCAGGCTGCACGGACTGATTTGGAAAAGAGAAATCGGCTCCGCAATTACTACAACGTCTACTACCAACGCATGTCGGCATTGGCTGCGACTCCTGAAATCAAGTTGGCATTGCAGGCGTTAAAAACGTCTCATCAGGGTTTGCTGGCTCAGCCACGTGTGCGCCCTACCCCAGATACCTCTACGCCATCACCAACCCCATCGGCGACAACTGCTCCTAAGAAGCCCGCTGATAAACACAAGACCAAGAAAGAGAAACGCCGCAAACGGTTTTGATTGGCTACCTTGCCAGCCCACAGTCATTGCGGTATTTCTAATCGCACCTTGTTCTTGGCGCGTTCGTCTAGTGGTTAGGACACAGCCCTCTCAAGGCTGGTACACGGGTTCGACTCCCGTACGCGCTGCCAATGGAAATCAATTTTTAAGGACATTTCGGAACAGATTTCCAACGACAATCCGAGCGAGCTGCAACCTTAAGGCCGACCTAGGCTCGCTTCCTAACCGGGCGGGGCTTGGCGCGGCGAATTCACTTTCGATCGCGCTGACAAATTGGCCGAATGCAAAGACCAGCCTTTTCAAATAAACGTCCGGGAGTTTATCGCGCTAATTAGACAGAATATATTCTCTGCTTGGTAAGGATTCCTGTAGGGCCAGCGCGCGTGGATAAGTGTCGGCATTTCTTACAAATGTCTGCTATTCCTTACACTTTGGTGTCTGTAATTCCTTACAACTCCCTATTCTTCAGGTAGATGTAGAATCTTAGAAAGTGGCATGCTTAGTGCTTTCTTATAGCGCATGAAATCCTCCTTTAAGCTAACACTCTTATTGGCCGCGACTGCGGCGTTTTGTCTTGTCCAACCTGTTGAAGCAAAGCAAGTCCTCCTGGGCGGACCTACTGTACAGACTGTTCCGGATGGCGGCTCGACAATTTCTCTGCTCGGTTTCGCTTTGCTCGGCGTTGCTGCCTTGCGGCGCAAATTGAGTCGTTGAGCTAGGTTTCGTAAAGAAGCTGAAGTTCAACGTTGACCCGCGCGAAAATTCACCGATTGACGTACCGCGGTGCGGCGGGGTTGGGCGTAGCCGCGGTGTCCCGCGCGGAACACTAACTCCCAAAGAGAAGAGGCAGATCATTTTTCGCGCGCGGCAATCAAAAACAATTCTAGCGCGATTCTGTAAAGCGGGCCGCGTATGTCTCAAAAGGTTAGTACACGCGTTGGACTCTCGTATGCGCTGCCAACGCTTTATCACCTATGAAAATAGTATTCCACAGGCGCGAATTCTAGAGAGGCGTGAGCAAATTTGCCGAATCGGCATTTTTTTTGCCGAAATTGCGAGTCACAATTTAGCCACAACTTGCCGACAACAAAAACACCTTGCGCTCATGGAATTCGGCGCAAAAGTGCCGCGGGCATGAAAAGGGCAAAGATCAAAACTGCGGTTCCACTTAGCGCCGGCGAGTGTTATGTCGAATTCACCGATTCAAGTAAACAACTCGCTCGCGCTCGAAAAGCACTCGGCCTAAAGGAAAACGAAGCGCTGCTCGTGTTCACCGACGGAGAGAGAGAATTCGCGGTGGCGACTGGCGTGCATTAAGGACTTACTTGTCGAAATCGACAGTCCATCCAGCGGTTCGAGTCCGCTGAACTCCATAGCGAAGAGTTCCTCGAATTGGAAAAGCCCAGATTGGTGAGTGGCGCGGCGCCGATGCGGCCGATTATGTCCGCCTCGAATCCGCTCTGACCGTACGCGCCGAGCAAAACACAATCGTAGGAGAGTTGTCACCAAGTAACAGTGCAGCACTGCGAGGGGAGGAGCCAGGAATTAAACGGGGACTTAACCTGGCGCGGTGTTTATGAATTAGCACGGCCTCCAATAACCGCCTCTCCGAACCTAGTGCGTGCTCGCAGCGGCCGCTTTATTATTTCGTTTGCGACAAGGGATGCGGCCGCACGATTTGCGTCAAAAGACGATGGATGATTTCAACCGAAAAGGCGCAGCTGGGTCGCCGATCTTTGGAATGACGCGCAAGAGAGTTTCGGACGCGCGCACATTCTGTTGCGCCTGCAGGAGATGGCAAACATGGAAGCGATCTGCTCGGCGAAGATGCCTTCCCCAGTCATACGCGTATGCCATTGGGAGTTATTCAGCCTGTTTCCTCGCAAATGGCGGATGCGCCCCAGTACCTTCTCCTTGCGATCGGGAAAATGTTCCTCGAGCCAGTGTTCAAATAGTGGCGCCACCGCCCATGGCAGGCGGACAATTGTGTATGCGGCAAATTGCGCGCCCGCTTTTGCGCAGGCGTCCATGATCTTCGGAACTTCATGATCGGTGAGGCCGGGAATGATTGGTGCAACCATCACGCCCGTCGGGATTCCTGCGCTGCGAAGTTGTCGGACCGCATCGAGGCGGGCTTGAGGTGACGACGTTCGCGGCTCAAGCATTCTCTGCAAATTCGAGTCCAGCGAAGTTACTGAAATATTTACAGCCACTGCATGGTGCGCGGCGAGGTCGCGCAAAAGATCGACGTCGCGTGTAATCAGGCGGTTCTTTGTGATGATTGCCACCGGGTTGCGAAATTTGGCGAGCACTTCGAGGCAGCCGCGGGTAACGCCCAGCTTTCGCTCAATCGGCTGATACGGATCGGTCACGCCGCTCATCACCAGCGTTTGCGGTTGCCAACGCGGCGATTCCAGTTCAGCGCGCAACAACTCCGGCGCGTTTGTTTTCACCATGATCTTGCTTTCGAAGTCGAGTCCGGCGGAAAAGCCGAGATATTCATGTGTTGGTCGCGCGTAACAATAGATGCAGCCGTGCTCGCAGCCTCGGTACGGATTCAGGCTCGTCTCAAAGCCGACATCTGGACTGTTGTTACGAGTGATGACCGATTTGGTTCCATCGCGAAAGTATTGGGTTCGGCGTTGCGGCCGTTCTTCCGTTCCAACATCAACATCGACAACGTCGAGATCATTCAGATCAACATGCAGTTTCTCGAAGCGATTTGCGGGGCTCCAGGACGCGCCACGTCCGCGAATGGCTGTGCGGCTTTGGGCGGTTTCTTCGACCACGGGTCGAAACTTTTTAGCCATGTATTAGGTTCACATGAACATATCGACATGTCCAACAAATCCTGAACACTTCAATACTCCGTTTCTCCAATGCGCGACCGCGTGATTTCACTTGGAGTAATGGAGTAATGGGGTAATGAATTTCCGGCCGCAAATGTGCGACTCCCGGAGGGGTGGCAGAGCGGTTGATCGCGCCGGTCTTGAAAACCGGAAGGCCGAAAGGTCTCGTGAGTTCGAATCTCACCCCCTCCGCGCCGTAAAGTTCCTATTATTATTCTTGCTCGTACTCTTCGATTTTTAACGAGCGTGGCCCTGTTCTGGTCTGTGAACAGCGATCACTGATCGGTTGTTGCTGGGTTCGCGCGCAAAAAATCGCCAAACGAGGGCGGCGCATGAAATCCCCAGCACTGCCGCGCACACAACATCAGATAAGTAATGCGCACCGAGGTACATTCGGGAGAACCCGATTAGAATTGGAATCGGCAAACAGGCGAGTCCTACACGGCGGCGCGTGAAAATCAAAACACCGAAAAACGCGGTTGACGCTAGAACGTGACCGGAGGGAAACGCGTGATGTTTCGTGCTGAAACGCGGACCACCCCAGCGCAGCTCCGATTTCACAGACGGGCGGGCCCTTGGAACCGTGCGTTTGATGACGGTGCCAGCAATCCCCGCGATCGCCATTGCCAGCAACATTGACAAAAAAATGCGCATCCATTTTTTGCTGTGGCGTCGCCAGGCGATTCCTAAAAGGAGTAATCCAAGTGCAACGTGCGAAGGCCAGTCACCAAACAAGCTGACGTTGCGCATGAAGTTGCGCATCATGGGGCTTTGATGCTGCGCCATGAAATCACGCACGGCACCGTCGAAATGAAATGCAATTGCGATCGCTACCGCCGCAATGACGATTCCGATCAGCCAATAAAAAACGGCGGCGCGCTTCACAATAAAGTTCCCGTCAGTTTTAGCGGGCGCTATTTTGAGCGCGCTCTTGAAATCCGCAATACGCAATTCTGTCCTTCTCTTTTTCGGCTCGGTCCTTTTCCATCTGGCCGGCACGTGGAGCTTGCCGTTGATCGATCGCGACGAGCCGCGTTTCGCGGAGGCATCGCGAGAAATGATTCAGCGCGGGGATTACGTCGTTCCTTACTTCAACAATCAGCTACGGCTCGACAAACCACCCCTCGCCTATTGGGCACAAGTTGCAAGCTACCGAGTCTTTGGTGAAAGCGATTTCAGCGCGCGTTTTCCATCTGTGATCGCAGCTGCCCTGACGGCATTGGTGATCGTTGCCTGGGGCTACCGCATTGGTGCGGCCGCAGCTGGCTGGTGGGCGACGATCATTTTCACGCTGTCGCTACAGACTTTTATTCATGCAAAAGCCGCAGTCGCCGATATGTGGCTCGTGTTGTTTATGACGTTGGCGCATTGGGCGGGGTATGAGCTCATTTGTGGGAGGCAAACGTCCAACATCCAACGGAGATGGTGGTGGATATTCTATCTCGCCCCTGCGCTAGGTTTTCTCGCGAAAGGACCGATCGCGTGGATACCGCTGCTCACTGTCGTAACAACAATCGTTTTGGCACGAGATTGGCAGTTGGGCCGGAATTTCAAATTCCTGCGCGGAATTTTGGTGACGCTCGCGGTTGTCGCTCTCTGGGGAATCCCAGCGTTGATTCAAACTCACGGCGAATTCTTTGCGATTGGAATCGGACGGCATGTCATTAGCCGGTCGCTCGCCACGATGGAAGGACACGGAGCGAGTTCGTTTGGGATGTATCTGCTGCTTCTACCGTTCTATTTTGTAACAATCTTTGTTAGTTTCTTTCCCTGGTCGATCAAGTTGCCGTGGTTGATCCGGCAATTGTGGATACAACAGAAGGCCGGGATTAGCGATCCCGGCGATAGCGGGAACAAAATCGACAACTATCTGCTCACAGGCATCGCGATCATTTTTGTGATCTTCACACTGGTTAGCACCAAGCTGCCGCATTATACCCTGCCGGCCTTTCCTTTGCTCGCGCTCTTGCTTGCACGGCATTGGCAAGGAGCAGCCGTCTTTAGAACTCACGGCTCCTCGTTTCGAACCATCGCTACCAGTGCGGCGTGTGTCTGGATCGCGATTGCTTTGGTTGTTCCCCCACTCGTCGCGCGGTTTTTTCCCGCCTATCAGCTTTTTCGGGAATCACGCGCATATTTGCAAACGAACATGCAATTTGCCTCTGTCGAGTTCGAGGAACCAAGCGTGGTCTGGTATTTTCGCTCGCGCGTGCAAGGCTTTCTGACGCGACTCAACAAAAAGAACGCGGTCGACTTCATGTCCAAGCCAGGCCCGCGTCTCGTGATTGTGCCAACTCCGCTTGTCCAGACGCTTTTTCCAAATCGTCCCCAAACTTGGAGATCTGTTCCAACGGATGGCTTCAACATCCCTAAGGGCAAACAGGTTGATCTTACGCTCGTGCTAAAATCGGAGTGAAGCACATTGACGTTTCAACGCTTTAACGGTTTAACGATTTAACGTGATCACTTTTCTTGATGGCAAACTGGTGGGCGCTTTGCCTACGCATGCAATCATCGATGTCGGTGGCGTCGGCTACGAAGTTTTCATCCCGCTTTCAAGCTACGATCGGCTGCCGGAGCCGGGCCAGCCAATTCGCATTCTCACACATCTGGCTATTCGCGAAGACGCGCATGTGCTTTACGGATTCATGACGGCCGCGGAGCGCGATCTCTTTCGTTTGCTCGTCAACAATGTCAGCGGCATCGGGCCGAAACTGGCGCTCGCAGTGCTCAGCCAAATGAGCGTCAATAATTTCAAGGCTGCAGCCGTGAACTCCGATGTCGCGGCAATTTCAAAAATCAGCGGGATCGGGAAAAAAACGGCGGAGCGAATTGTTTTGGAATTGAAAGACAAGCTCGGCGTGGCGGCAGCGTGGGAAGCAGCCAGTGCAGCACATGCGCCCACGCCCGAGCAGGAGCAAGCCAACGAGGCCGTGCTCGCGTTGATCGCGCTTGGCTACAAACAGATCGATGCGCACAAAGCAGTGCGCGACCTCCAGGAGAAAGGTGAAGCGAAATCAGCGGAAGAACTGGTCAAGGTCGCGCTGAAGAAGATGGCGGCCGGAAAATGATTTGTAGGGCGTTTGTGTCAAACGCCTCCTCAGGAGAGGCCGTCTCGCACAGACGCCCTACAATATTTGAGCGTTGGACGTTCGGCGTTGAGCGTTGGACGTTTGCTTCGTGGTACAAGTGGATACTCAGAACGACAGGCTAGCGGCCATTCGCGCGGCTTTCCCGAAGGAAGGTCTTTTTGCGGAAAAGGCCTGGCTTCTCTCGCCTCATGCATTTCCGATCGAGAAAAAATTCGTCGCCGAACTGGAACAACTCGGACATAGGCTCTTCGTTTTCCAGCTTGCCTGTAATCAACTCTATCAGCTGAGCATTAAAGACAAACAGCCCGCCTGGGTGGCGCGTTATCTCGATGCCGGTAAACCAAAGGAACTGATCGAGTTTTCGAGGCGGAAAGAAATTCGGGACGATTTGCCTCGGGTGATTCGTCCCGATCTCATTCTGGCCGACCACAGCTACATGATTGCCGAAATCGATTCTGTCCCCGGCGGAATCGGCCTGACCGGTTGGCTCAACCAAACCTATTCAACATTCGACAACGAGATTATCGGCGGCCTCGACGGAATGCTGGATGGATTTCGGACTGTACTTCCAAATGGCGGCGACATCGTCATCTCGCAAGAGGCCGCAACGTACCGACCAGAGATGGAATGGATCGCCGGACGATTAAATCAAAGACATGCTGTAGCCGGAGTCGCTGATTCCGGTTCTTTCCGCGATCTCAGTCCCACCGGGATCACCGATCCTAGCTACAGCTGGAGTGTTGCAGCCGCTGAGAATTATAAGCCGAGGGACGGACGCGCCGTGTACCGTTTCTTCGAATTATTTGATCTGCCAAATATTCCCGGGATCGAGAACACTCTGCGGGCGAATGCTGAAGGTCGCATCAGCATCACGCCGCCGATCAAACCGTATCTTGAAGAGAAAATGTGGTTCGCGCTTTTTTGGATGCAGCCGCTGCGCGAATTCTGGCGACGCGAATTAGGCGAGAAATATTTCGTCAAGCTACAGGAAGTGATCCCCTACTCGTGGCTGCTCGATCCGACGCCTTTGCCACAACATGCGGTCATTCCGCGCCTGGAGATACATGACTGGCGCGAAGCCGCCAAGTTCAGCCAGAAAGATCGCGATCTTCTTTTGAAAATAAGCGGCTTTTCACCGCTTGGCTGGGGCAGCCGTGGCATCGCGCTGGGTGCCGATCTGCCGCATGCAGAGTGGGAAAAGCGAATCAACCACGCTCTTGAGACGTTCGAATCGTCGCCGACGATTATGCAACGCTTCCACAAGGGGCGACTAGTCGAGCATCAGTATTGGGATCCTGATTCTGGCGAGTTAAAGACAATGAAAGGCCGTGTACGCCTCTGCCCTTACTATTTCGTCGAGGGCGACCGCGTAAAATTACGGGGCGCTCTAGCCACGGTCGCGCCAGCAGATAAAAAGTTCCTGCATGGAATGAGTGACGCGATTCTTGTCCCATCGACAGTGAGCTCATTTCGCGCGGCTTGATCGAGAGTAGGTGGCGCACGGATCCGGTGTATTGGCGACGGTGTGTTGTCATCGCAGACTTTTCAGTTGCAAGATTTTGATCTCGACACGCTGCCCGCAGCTTTCTGAGACTACAGATCTATGAAAACCAAGACTCAATTATCTATCGCCACACTTGCTTTCATCTGCCTCAGTGTTTTGCCAAATGCGCAAGCGCTCAATCCGCTACCGGATGGAGGTTATCCTGGAGGCAACACAGCAGAAGGGCA
>Ga0137375_10012175_pt1 | contig 10190 bp, 10 predicted proteins | sample SagtaG_24_FD_104936 | JGI IMG/M metagenome (GOLD analysis project Ga0137375, IMG submission 104936) | Vadose zone soil microbial communities from Sagehorn Ranch, Mendocino, California, USA - Sage1_R_113_16 metaG | ecosystem: Environmental > Terrestrial > Soil > Vadose zone | place: USA...
CACGGCGCCGCCATGAGGAACAGGCTCGAAGGCAGATGCGTAAGCACCATCGTGTTGACCAGACCGATTCGACGCGCGAGCCACGCAGCCATCACGTGCGATGCGGCGTTCAGGGCGCGCGCCACGAAAAACAATCCGGATAATTGCGTTTCCGTCAGGCCGTACCGCTGGAAAAACCAGTAGGCGATCAGCGCCGAGCTGAGAAACCCGCCGCCGATGCTGTCGACCCCGAACAGAGCGGCGAGTTTCCAGATGCGACGCCGTGTCGATCGATCCGGAAGAGCCGACAGCCACTCGACATCGCGCCGATTCCCGATCTCCACTCGCGGCGACAGCCTGGAATACAGTCCCGCACCGACTACGCTGAGGGCCGCGCACACGAGAAACGTCAGCCGATGGGCAGTCAACCGATCGACATCGAGCCATGCCATCAGCGCCGATGGCGTCATGCCGGCCAGCGCGCCTGTCGCGTGGCCAACATCCACTCCGAGGTTGTACCAGGCGAGAGCCCAGGTCCTGCGCGCCGGCGTTGTCGTTTCCGGCAGGATCGCCTGCTCCAACGCCGACGCCGCGCCGCGATCCCGTCCCATGCCGTTCAAGGTGCCTACAAAGGCGAACAGCAGGATCGTGCTGAAGCGTGTCGAGACGGCCAACACCAGATAACCCAGCGCCGTCAGCGCCGCGAGACCCATCAGCACTCGACAACGTCCCCATCGATCGCCGTAGACGCTCACCAGCACCATCGCCAGAGCGGTTCCGGCGAGCCCGACGCCGATGGCGACACCTGTCGAGGAAATCCGCAGCCCCGCGTCGCCCAGATGAATCGCGAGCACGACGCCGACCACGCCGACGCATATGGCGCGCAGAAAGGCGGCCGCGTAGATTACGAGCGTGTCGCGGCCGGGACTCATTCAGGTCGCTCGTCGCCGTCAACGGCTCGTCGTCGCGGTCTTGCCCAACTCGGCCAGCGCCGCCTTGAATCCGGTCGCGAGCTTGTCCGCGGGCCCGGTGCCCCAATAGTGCAGGAAGTAGATCGCCGGATTGGTGCCAGTCGTATGGTGATGGAGGGCGACGACGTCCAGTCCGTTCTTGCGGAGCGCCTTCAACACGGGCGTCACTTCGGCTGCGAGCATCGCCACATCTCCAGCAATGGCCGCGTTGGCATTGGTGCCGACGAAAGCCGCCCACGTATTGAGGCCCATCCGCGCGTTGATCGTTGCGCCCATCTCGGTGACCTTCAGATCGCCGCGGCCGATGGTGATTTTGTAAACGGCGCCGTTCTGTTCACCTTGCGCGCCGACGATTCTCGCGAGCGCGGCCGTGTCGATCTCCGTGGACGGAGCCGCGGCCGACGGTGGCGCGGCGCCCGAGCGTTGGCCGGATGCGCGGCCGATCAGGTCCAACGCAGGCTTCACCTTCCGGGCCAGATCCATTGCCGCGCCGTGTCCGTGCACGTGCATGTAGAACATCCGCGGTTCGTCCCAGAAGAAATGATTGTGAAGGGCCGTCACCTCGAGGCCGTTGTCCAGAAGGGCGGTCATTACCGGATTGACCTCGTCTTGCAGCAGCACGAGGTCGCCCATCATCACGTCCATCCCGCCGGTTCCCTTCGTCAGGGCAAGCCATCCGCCGAATCCGAACGGCGTAGGCGTCTTCACGCTCGCGACCGTCACCGACACGTCGCTGCGGGGAATGTTCACCTTGAGCACGTTGTCTTTGAAGTCGCCGGTCTTGCCAAGCGTGTCAAGCACCTGCTTGTAGCTGGCGGGCATCTCCTGCGCTTGCGCGCCCACGGATCCAAACAGAATCAGCGAGAGTGCGGCGCACGCGATTGGAATTCGATTCATGAGATTCTCCATGGTTCGATCGTTGTTCCACCATTTCCGTTCCACGAGTTCTGTTTCACCGCCGGCGTCGGTGGGCCTTCGCGCGAGGCGCTCGCGGCCCTTTCGTGTCGGTCGAACTGTACGAGCTCGCAAGCGCTTCGAACATGCCGAGACCGTGCCGGAGCAGCTCCTGATCGTCCGCGTGCAACCGTTGCAGCCCCTCCACCATGCGTCCGATCGTCGGCGCTTCGGGGAGCGCATAGCGTGCTTCCTTCATGTCGAGGTCGTGGACGATCTGGCCGATGCGCGTGATCGCCGGCTCCGTGAGCTGGAATCGCTCGGCAAGCGTTTCAAATGTGCAGAGCGATCCGTGATGACTGAAGTCCCCGACGTACATGTCGAAGGGGACATCGGCATCGCCTGGACGGTCGACGAAGGCAAACGTGGCTTTCGGGTCGATGAACCGTCGGATGAGCCACGCCGATGCCATCCGGTCGACGCCGGGACGGGGGCGGGTCACCCACCGTCGACCTCGGAAATCGCGCACGGCCAGCGGCGCCGTACCAAACCGCTGGGGCGTGCGGGAACCCGCAGAGGGCTCCAGCCGTGCCATAGCCTCGGCGGCCTCCAGCCGAGCCGTGGCATGGAAGAAATCGATGCGCTCGATTTCGGTGAATCTGTCACGGAGGCCGCGTATCGCCTGGCTCCACGCGTCGCGCCCTGGCGAGGATGCCGTCCGCCTGCCGCGCGCGGATGCCAGCATCTTCTCGGCCTCACGCTTCAGATTGACGTATTCGGCGTCGCGTGCTCGCTGAAACGCCGCCACGATGTCGCGATCTCCCTCCTCGTCGAGCGCATCTGCCGCAAACACTGTGGCCCCCCCTTTTGATGCGACGATTTCGCTGCGAATCCACTCGAAATCCTCCCGACACTGTTCGGTGTTGGGCAATACGTACACCGAGTTTCGAGTGGGCACGGCGCCGATGTGCTGAAGCCGGCGCCAGGTCTTGACGCGCGCGTTCGACGGGCGCGTAGGCAGCTGATGCGCGAGCAGCAACCAGCGGGGTGTCAGCATGTAACCAATATTACATTATCGAGAAATACATATTCCAGCGCTCTCTTTTCGGCCCAGCTGGCAGGGCGCCCCCCAGTGAGAACAGTTAATGCAAGAAGGTTGCAGCCGTCGATAGGCGTACGCCTTGCAATGGCGGCGGCGTCCACGAACGAAAGGAGACAAGAATGCGTGCTCGTTCATTGCTGGGCATTCTCGGTTCAGTTGTGTTTGTCGTCGCCTGCGCCCAATCGGATGCAGGCATCACGACCAACGTGAAGGCGAAGCTCGTCGCGGACGATCTCGTCAAAGCGCGAGAGCTCAACGTCGACACGAAGAACCGCGTCGTGACGCTGACAGGGACCGTCCGAAGCGCCGAGGAGGAAACCCGGGCGCTACAGATCGCCCGCAACACGAAGGGCGTCTCGGACGTCGTCGATCAAGTCACTGTGGTATTGCCTGGAGAACCGGGCACTGCCCCGACGAGCGGCCGCCTCGGAGAACCGGGGGCACCGGAACCGGGGCTCGTCACCGACGTCAGCATCACCGGGGCGGTCAAGGCGAAGCTGCTTGCGGACCCGGATGTCGGCGGCCTGCGGATTGACGTCGACACACGCGACCGTGTCGTGACGTTGACGGGCACCGTGAACAGCGCTGGAGAGAAAGCGCTGGCGGTGGAGCTGGCCGGCAAGGTCGACAATGTCGCCCGCGTCGAAGACCGGCTCACCGTAAAGCCCCGAACGCCGTAGCGGAGCGGATGAAGCCACGGCGGTCGACAGGCGGGCGAACGGTGCCGCCTGTCGACCACTGTTTCAACCGCGGTGCTTGAAGAACTGAACGGCGCGCTCGCGCTGCTCTGCCGCGGCTCGGGACTTGAACGTTCCCAGGTTTCGTCGCTTTCCGGTTCTCGGATTGCGCTTTCGTGAATAGAGTCGATACTCGCCGGACGAGAGCTTGCGGATCATGTTGTGGCCCTCTCAACGGGGCTATGGGCAATGTCCTTGCACGGCTTAGTCAGCAAGACCCGCTCCACCAATGCCCAGAAGAACCACTGCCATATCGCACACTGACCACGCCTCCGACGCCGACGAGTCGCTTGTCGACTGGCGTGAGCCCGAACGGAATTCTCACGTGCTCGACTGGCGCGAGCGAGCGCACGCGTTCGGTCTCAATCCGCTCGACGATCAGCAGGCCGTCGATGCGCCTGTTGTCGAACCGGCTGAACGGCTCATCGCGGAGGAAGAACCTGAAGCGTTTGAGGAGCAACACATCGACGAAGACGATGGCCAGCACCGGCTGCGATCCGCCGAGATCGAAGAGTTGCCGGACGCTCCGCTGTTGCACGAAGAGGTCGACCTCGTCCGCGTGTACCTCAAACACATCGGCCGCCGAAAACTGCTGAAAGCCCATGACGAACAGCAGATCGGCAGGCGAATCGAAATGGCGCGTGGCGAGCTGCTGGGCGAGCTGGCGGCCATCCCAGCGGCGCGTCAGACGCTTCTCTCTCTTGCTGACGCGGTCCGCCGAAAGGACGTGCCGGCGGCGGAGCTGATCCTGTTGCCCGATGGCGGCGAGCTCCAGCCCGGGAACATCGATCCGGTTCTGCAGGCGTTCGCGCGCGTTCAGCGCTTCGATCGTCAGGTCGAAGGATATCGTCAGCGCTTGACCGACCGTCGCTCCACCGCCGCCAGCCGCGCGACGCTACGACAGCAGATCGACCACAAACAACACGAGATTGGGGCGACGCTCCTCGAGCTGCCGATTCGCCCGTCAGTCGTCGACGAGGTGGTTTCCGAGCTGCGGCGGATCGATCAGCGGTTCGCCGCGATCGATCGGATGGGACCCGGCGCCGATCGGACCGAGGCGCTCCGCGCCGTGGAAGCCCGAGTCGGCGTCTCGCGACGAACGTTCCGGGAGCGCTATGCGCGCATTCGTGAGAAGGAACAGTCGCTCATGGATGCAAAGCATCAGCTCATCGAACCAAATCTGCGGCTGGTGGTGTCCATTGCCAAACGCTATCTCGGTCGCGGGCTTTCCCTCCTCGATCTGATCCAGGAAGGCAACATCGGCTTGATGAAGGCCGTCGATCGCTTCCAGTACCGCCGCGGGTTCAAGTTCTCGACCTATGCCACGTGGTGGATCCGGCAGAACGTCGGGCGCGCCGTCGCTGACTACGGACGGACGATCCGATTGCCGGTCCACGTGATGGAATCGCTGAACAAACTCACGCGGGCGCGCAATGCACTGCTCGCCGAATCGGGGCGCGAGCCGCGGCTTCAGGAGCTCGCAGCGCGGATGCAGGTGCCGATCAGCAAGATCGAGCTGCTGCTCGAAGCGGCGAAACATCCGGCATCGCTCGACACGCCGATCGGCGAAGCTGAGGAAACCCCGCTCGGTCATCTGGTGCGTGACGCGAGCAGCCGCTCGCCGGAAGAAGCGGTCATCCGCGGCGAACTGGCGGAAGAAGTTGAGCGCGCCATGGGGCCGCTCAACGACCGGGAGCGCGAAATCCTGCGGCTGCGGTACGGTCTCGGACTCGACCGTGAGCTGACGCTCGAGGAGATTGGACGCCGCCTGTCGATAACGCGCGAGCGCGTTCGTCAGATTGAGGCCAGAGCCGTGGCCAAAATGCGTGCGGCGCGCAATCACGCCGCGTGACCGTCAAGCGCGACCCGTGGTGACGCGACGCGTCGGAATCGTTTCGCTTCAGATCGAGTCTCCGGCCTCCTCGTCTTGTTCTTCCTCGTCGTCGACCGCCGGGAACTTCTCCTCGTCGGCGATGAAAGACGGGTGTGTCGCTTCCTTTTCATTAGCGCGCGGCTCTGGACTTTCCTCGTCCTCGACATACCTCTCTGATTCGATCTCCTCGCCTTCGATCACCTCGGGTTCGAGGTCGTCGTCGTGTTCGTGGTTGGTGGTCATATATCCTTTCGCGCCAGTGTGCGCGCGATCTGCGCCGCCTGATGTGCGGCGCAGCGAACGACCGAGGCTAACCCAGGTGTCGCACGAACCAGTCTCTCGCCAGTCGTGACACCTGTTCGAGCGCCCCTGGCTCCTCGAACAGATGCGTCGCGCCCGGGACGATCTGCAGCTCCTTGGGTTCCTTCAGACGGGCAAACGCCTGCTCGTTGAGGTGGATGACGACTTCGTCTCGACCGCCGACGATGAAGAGCGTCGGCGCGGTGACCGCATCGAGGGCCGCCTCGGCCAGGTCGGGACGGCCGCCGCGCGACACCACCGCACGCACCATCCGTGGCCGCTCGGCCGCCGCAATCAGCGCCGCCGCCGCGCCTGTGCTCGCACCGAACAACCCGAGGGGAAGCGGCGACGTTTGAGGATGCATCTGCGTCCAATCGAGCGTGGCGACGACGCGGTCCGCCAGCAGTGGAATGTCGAATCGATATTGGGCGGTGGTCACATCGACCAGCTCTTCCCGCTCCGTGAGGAGATCGAGCAGCAGCGTTCCCAGGCGAGCGTGCTGCAACACCTCTGCAACAGCACGATTGCGCGAGCTGTGGCGGCCGCTGCCGCTGCCATGTGCGAAGACGATCAGTCCCTGCGCATCTGCCGGAAGGGCTAGATCGCCGTTGAGTGCGACGCCGGCGACATCGAGCCGGACCGGACGAGGAGTCACCGTTTCAGCTGGAGCGCTCATGATCAACCTCTCTGGCTGGTTGTCTTCGCCTTGAGGCTTCGAAGGTGCAACCAGCGGGCCGAAATTCGTCCAGCGCGACCGTTGGCCGACGCAGCCTAACCGCGCAACACTTCATCAAGCGCTCGGCGCGCGGCGAAGTACCCGCACATGCCGTGCACGCCGACGCCAGGCGGCGTCGCTGCCGAGCACAGATACACACCGCGCACCGGCGTCGAATAGGAACGCCACGTTGGCCGCGTGAACAATTGCCAGAGGTCGGTGACGCCCGAACCAATGTCGCCTCCAACCAGATTCGCGTTGTGACGTTCGATGTCCGCCGGCCGCATGACCGCGCGGGCGAGCACGCGATCCCGAAATCCTGGCGCGAAGCGCTCAATCTGCTGCTCGATCCGCGGCAGCATGTCGGCCTCTGATCCGTGTGGGACGTGGCAGTATGTCCACGCGACGTGACGGCCCGCGGGCGCACGCGACGGGTCGAACAGCGTCGGTTGGGCGAGCAGCACGAATGGACGCTCGGTCACTCGGCCCTCCCATGCCTCTCGTTCCGAGCGTGAGATTTCTTCGAGTGTCCCGCCAAGGTGGACCGTCCCCGCTTGCGCGCACTGACTGGACCGCCAGGGAATCGGAGCATCCAACGCCCAATCCACCTTGAACGCTCCCATGCCGTATCGATATCGTTCCAGCTTCCGCCGGTACCACGCGGGAAAGCGATGACCGGCAATGCGGAGGAGCGGCTTCGGCGAGAGGTCGCACAAGATGGCTCGGGCCGGAGGCAGGTCATCAATCGATGCCACGCGCATTCCGGTTACCACTTCGCCGCCGAGCGATTTCAGATGCTCGACGAGCGCATTCGAAAGCTGCTGTGCGCCGCCGCGCGGAATCACCCAGCCGGCGACATGCGCCATCGCGTCGAGCACGAGCCCAAAGGCGGCGGTCGGCCGCCGATCGAGCGGCAGCATTCCATGGGCGCAAACGCCGGCAACCAGCGCGCGCGTGCGGTTGTCCGAAAACACGCGGCGCAGCAATGCGTCGGCCGAACCGAGCGCGCCCAGACCGAATCTCGCGACGGCGAATGGATGTTGCGGCCAGCGCGGCGGACCGAGGATCGCGTCTTCAAGCTTCGGCCAGTCATCCGCGATCCGGCCGATCAGCTGCCGATACGCTGCTCCGTCGCGCCCCAGCTCGGCGACGGTGCGATCGACCGAGCGGTAGACGACCCGGGAACTCCCGTCATCGAACGGGTGAGCGAACATCGCGGGCGGCTCGATCCACTCGAGGCCGTACGTTGCGAGCGGCAGCGTGCGAAAGAACGGCGACGCCCGCCCGAACGGATGCACAGCCGAACAGATGTCGTGAACGAAACCCGGCAGTGTGAGCTCTGCTGAGCGGGCCCCCCCTCCTGCCATCGGCTCAGCCTCGAAGACAATGACCTTGCGGCCTGCCTGAGCGAGCACAATCGCGGCAGCCAGACCGTTCGGTCCGGAACCGACGATGGCGGCGTCGAGCTGAGTCATAGGCTGAGCATACGGGATGCTCGCTTCTCGCCAAGATACCTCATGACGAACGGACTGCCGGGCTATCGGCTGTCGAGGCTCGCGTTGATGTCGATTCCCGGGCTTCCTATCCGACTACGAGGAGAGCAAACGGCCCAAGCTGGCCACGCCCGCGCTCGGAGGTGAGCTTCCAGCGCGACGATAAGAAGGGAAATCTCCTTTCCGTGAACTGCCAGACGCGAGCGGAGATCGACAGCTTCTGGGCAAAGCTCACGGAAGGCGGCGAGGGGGTGGCCTGCTGGGCGAGATACTGAGCGACCCCGACCCGAAGAAGTCGAACCGCGTCATGCAAGCGATGCTCAAGATGAAGAAAATCGACATCGCGACTCTGCAGAACGCGTACGGCCAGCCGTAAGGGTTTTCATCAGCTTGCATGTCACGCCGACGTCACGGGACAATGCGAGTCTTGTGATCGCAAAGGTGAAGGAGGCACAGATGTCGAAAGCGAAGAGTCCGATTCCCGAAGGGTTCCACACGGTTACACCGCAGCTGACTCTCGACAACGCCGCGCAGGCAATCGAGTGGTACAAGAAGGTGCTTGGCGCGGAGGAAAAGGGGCGCGCGGTCGGACCCGATGGCAAGATCATGCACGCGGAACTGCGCATCGGAGATTCGCGCATCATGCTGAACGACGCTCTGATGGGCGGGAAAGGCCCCAAAGCGATCGGCGGTTCACCCGCGTCGCTCTGGATCTACGTCGAGGACTGCGACGCGCTCTTCAACCGCGCCGTCTCCGCGGGCGCGGAGGTGTTGAATGGGCCGATGGGGCACATGCAGGATCAGTTCTGGGGCGATCGCAGCGGCACGTTCACCGACCCGCACGGGTACCGGTGGACGATCGCCACGCACAAGGAGGATCTGTCGCCGCAGGAACTGAAGCAGCGGCAGGACGAGTGGATGAAGCAATTCTCGGAGCAGCATCAGCCGACGCACGCGTAGTCAGCCGACACGGACTGGTCCCGCCGGTTTCAACCGGCGGGACCATCGAGGCTGGAGCGCTCATGGCGTCTTCGAGACGATGTCGAATTCGATCCGCAATTCGTCTTTGACCTTCACGGTCCCGCCCACGATGCTGATCGGCTGGATGCCGAAATCGCGCTGCCGAATGAGCGCGGCACCTCGATAGTGACCATCGCGACGCATGACTGCGAAGGTCAGCGGCCGCGACACGCCGTGAAGCATCAAGTCGCCCGACACGCGCCACTGATCCGTACCCGTCGGCTCAATTCCCGTCGACCTAAATCGGATGTCTGGATAGCGCGCGCTATCCAGCACTTCAGGTCCGCGCATTCGCGTCTGGACCTCGCTGCGTTTGTCGACCGACAACCCCGGATCGAGCACAGTCATCTGCGCCGCGCCGACGGTGAGCTCGACGGCCAACGAGCCCTCGTCGGTCACGCGACCGCTGGCAATCGGCGCACGAACCACGTGGTTGTCGGCGAAGGCGGAAAACAGGCCGGCCTTGTACGCGTAGACGGTCAACGTCGACCGCTCGAGATCAAGCGGGCGGGAGTCTGCCGCTGCAGTGGTGCAGGCGACCAGCATCACCACCGGGACAATTGCGCATCGGCCAGTGCGGCGTCGAATCATCATGACTTGTTCCCCAACTTTTTCCGCGCGACGTTCCTCACAGCGCCGAACGACGTCTCTCGGCCGGCGTACGTCGGCTCTCAGGCTACGCCGCACACGATCGCAAAACGCTCCAACTAAGGACCCGTCCTAACCGTCGGAGCGGAGCGTCTCGGACGGATCGACGCGCGTCGCGCGCCGCGCCGGCTCGTACGCCGCCAGCATCGTGGCCGCCATCACGAGCGCAAGGCCCGCGCCAAACGGTCGGACGTCCAGTAGCGAAATGGCCCGAAAAGGGATCGCCGCGGTCAGCCCCTGCATCACGGCAAACGCGACCACCACGCCGATGAGCGCGCCGATCCCGGCGAGCCGTGCGGACTGGCTCACGACGAGGCCTATCACTGCGCGCGCCGTTGCACCCAGCGCCAGGCGGATGCCGATTTCCTTCCTGCGCTGGCTGAGGGCGTAGGTCAGCACGCCGTACAGGCCGGACACGCTCAGCGCCAGCGCCACCGCGCCGAGCAGCGTGGCCACCC
>Ga0137375_10012179_pt1 | contig 10188 bp, 7 predicted proteins | sample SagtaG_24_FD_104936 | JGI IMG/M metagenome (GOLD analysis project Ga0137375, IMG submission 104936) | Vadose zone soil microbial communities from Sagehorn Ranch, Mendocino, California, USA - Sage1_R_113_16 metaG | ecosystem: Environmental > Terrestrial > Soil > Vadose zone | place: USA...
CTCGACCAGCCCCAGCTCGGAGACGGCAAAGGCCTTGGTACGGGCCCGGTCCCGGCCCAGATGGGTCCGGAGCTCCTGCAGCACCTTCTCGCGATTGCCCCGCGACTCCATGTCGATGAAGTCGCACACGATGATTCCGCCGATGTCGCGCAACCGGATCTGCCGCGCGATCTCCCGCGCCGCCTCCAGATTGGTCCGGAGAATCGTCTTCTCCGGATCCTTCTTGCCGATGTAGCGTCCGGTGTTCACGTCGATGGAGACCAGCGCTTCGGTCGGCTGAATGACGAGCGAGCCGCCGGTGGGAAGCTCGCAACGGGCCTTGAAGAGATCGCGAATCTCGGACTCGATATCGAACTTGTCGAACAGAGGGGTGGCTTCGGCGTAGAGGTGCACCCGCTTAATCAGCTCGGGATCCACCTGGCTCAGGTACTGTTCGATCTCGTTGTAGAGCTCCCGCGAGTCGACCCACAAGGCGTCGACCTTGGAGCTGAACACGTCGCGGATGAGGCCCCGGGTCAGGCTGGTCTCGCGCTCGAGCAGCGCGGGTGCCCGCCGAACAAACGTTTTTTTGCGATTGATGCGGCGCCAACGTGCCAGGAGGGCGTCGATCTCGCGCCGGAAGTGTTCCTCGGTGACGCCTTCCGCCACCGTCCGCACGATGACCCCGCCGCTGTCGTTAGGCAGCAGCTTGCCCACCATCTCGCGCAACTTGGCGCGTTGCTCCTTGCTCTCGATCTTCCGGCTGACGCCCACTTTGGACGCATACGGCATGTAAACTAGGAAGCGTCCGGGAAGGGAGATCTGAGCGGTGACCCGGCAGCCCTTGGTGCTGATGGGCTCCTTGGTCACCTGCACCGGCAGGGTCTGGCCCTTCTTGAGGATGTCGGAGATGTTCGGCAGAACGCGGCGGGACCGGCGGTCTCCTTCTCCCGTTCCCTTTTCCCCATTCCCCTTGTCACGGTTTTTCCGCCGGCGGTCGCGCCCGCGCCATCCGCGGCGCTCTTCGGTGGCGGCCTCGGGATCCGGCGCCGGGTCGGCCTCGACCGCCTCAGCCTCGGCCGACTCCTCCTCCTCGCCCGGCTCCTCGTCCTCCTCGGGCTCGAGCAGGTCGGAGGCATGGAGAAACGCGCTCTTCTCCTGCCCGATGTCGACGAAGGCGGCTTGAATGCCGGGGAGAACGGCTTCGACTCGACCGAGATAGATGTCGCCGACCGTGCGCCGGTGGTCGGGGCGGTCGATCAGCAGCTCGGCCAACCGGTCGTCCTCTAGGATAGCCACCCGGGTTTCCCGCTGGCTTCCGTTGATCAGAATTTCGCGCTTCAAGTGCGTAACCTGGTAGGCCGCGCGCTGGCCATGGAGCCGGCGCGAAGGCGTAGGCATCGATGGTGGAACGCGTCGCCCGGCGAAGGCCAGGTCCGCAGCAAGACTGAGACGGACTGCGGCGACCGGGGACGTAGCCCTACAAACCGACGGGCTAAATATGTGAGAGGTTGGAGCTTAGGGCAATGCAGTCGGTGCCGCGGGGTGCGCCGACGCGGGCCCGAAGAGGCGGAGCCGAACCCCGAGCCACACCGTGCCCACCAGGCAGAGCGAGATAGGCAGCGCCCCGGTCGCGAAGTCGACCCACGTCGACCCGGCAAAGCCTCCCTTGACCGCGATCGCAGGCACCAGGTCCAGGGAACCGAAGTACAGCCCATACGCCAGCCCCACGCGTGCCAGGCGGACGCGAAGACTGCCCCCCTCGAACGGGAGCCCGCGCCACAGGAGAAACAGTGTGCTCGCAACGGCGCCTGCGAGCCGGCCCGCTCCGAGGGCAAGCGGCGGCTGCGCCAGCAACACAGCCAGCGCACTCCCCAGCAGTATCGCAGCGCCGACTCGGGGTCGCGACCGGAGGGCAGCGGCGCTCCCGATCCCGATCGCACCGACGACGACGCCGCCCACCGTGTCTGCGAGGAAATGGCTGCCGAGGTACAGCCGCGAGACGCCCATGAGCGGTACCATTGCGACGCCCAGTAGCGCGAGTCCCCGGTGTCGCAGCAGCAGGGCGCTCCCCTCATAAAAGCTGGTGGTCCCGGTCAGGTGTCCCGACGGAAAGCCGAACGAGAGGCGCGGCAGAGCCCGACAGCACCCCAGAACGTCAGGGCCGAGCGGGCTCCAGAAGTCCGGCGGGCCGGGACCGGGACAAGGCGCAGGGTCCGGCACCGCCGCCCCGAGGTCCTGCACCCGCGGGTCCACCAGCGGGGGCCGCGGCAGCGCGAATACCAGCTTGAGCACGCCACCGAGGAGGTAGCTCCACAAGACGAGATTGAGCAGCAAGAGGCCGGCCCGGAGCTCGACGCCAAAGACGATCGCAATCAGGGCCGCCCGGTAGACCCTTCCCGCCCCAATCTCGCTGACGAGCCGCATGAACATCGTCAGCCAGTCGGACGCGAAGGCTTGGAGCCAGAGGATCGGATCGGTCTGAAACACGCTCAGCCTACGCGTCGAGCGTCGCTAGACGCTGGGGGGAGTAAGGCGATGGAGGGCTAGTGCGCGATGTCCCCCAGGATTTGCCGCGCGATCACGATGCGCTGGATCTCGCTGGTGCCCTCGCCGATCTCGCAGACCTTCGCGTCCCGCATCATCCGCTCCACCGGGTAATCAGTGGTGTAGCCGTAGCCGCCGAAGATCTGCACCGCCTTCGTGGTCGCCCGCATGGCCAGCTCGGAGCAGAAGAGCTTGGCCATGGCCGCCTCCTTCTTGAACGGCTTTCCCTGCTGCTTGAGCCAGGCAGCGTGGTACAGGAGGTGGGTGCCGGCTTCGATCTCCATGGCCATGTCGGCGAGCTGGAAGCTCACCCCCTGGAAGCTGCCGATCGGCTTGCCGAACTGCTGGCGGACGCCGGCATACGCCAGGGCCTCTTCGTAGGCGCCCTCGGCGATCCCCAGCGACAATGCCGCGATCCCGATGCGCCCGCCATCGAGCGTCTTGAGGAAGTTGGTGAAGCCTTTGCCGTGCTCGCCGAGTACGTTCTCCTTGGGTACGACCGCGTCCTCGAAGATGAGCTCTCGGGTGTCGCTGGCGCGCCAGCCCATCTTCTCCTCTTTCTTGCCGGCGCGGACGCCGCCGATCTTGGGCAGATCGTCGCAGTGGCCCACACCAAGCGTCCGGCAGCGCTCGAGATCGACCGTGTCCTTGGTGACGATGAAGCTGGTGATGTCCCGCTTGTCCTCTCCCGTGCCGGTGCGCGCCGTGACCGAAAAGATTTCGCCCACTCCTGCGTGCGTGATGAAGACCTTCGCGCCGTTGAGGAGGTAGTGATCGCCCCGGTCGACCGCCGTGGTCGCGGTGCCGCCGGCGTCGCTGCCGGCCCCCGCCTCGGTCAGTCCGAACCCGCCGAGCACCTGGCCGGACGCGAGCAGCGGGACGTATTTCCTCCGTTGCGCGTCGGTGCCGAACTCGACAATGGGCGAGGTGCCGAGATTGGTATGGGCGCTGACCGTGAGCGCATGGCTCGCGTCCACCTTGGCCAGCTCGTGGATGGTGATGTAGTAGGAGAGCTGGTCCAGCCCCGCACCGCCCAAGTCCTCGCTCCAGGGGACGCCGAGCAGGCCCAGCTCACCCATGGTCTTGACGTTCTCCCAGGGAAAGCTGCTGCTGCGGTCGAGCTCGCGGGCGACGGGGGCGACCTGGCCGCGAGCAAACTCGCGCACCATTTCGCGAACCTGATGGTGATGCTCGGTGAAGTAGAGTGATGGATCCATAGGCTCGGGAGAGCGGGCGAGGTCCGGTGTCGGGTGGCCGAAATATATACCGCGACCGGTAGGAAACCGGCCAGCAGACAACCTGAAAGGCCGTCTGCCCTTGAAGGCTGACTGTTGCCTTATCTTCCACCTGCCCGCGTGCCCCTGCGCGGCCAACCGAGGAGCCCCCATTGGACAGCGACGCCGACGTTGATGCGGCGCTTGAGGAAGCACTCCGCCCGCTCCCGAGGAATGCGCCCGCGCCACAGGAGCCATCGGGGTTGCAGCTGCTGCGTCCCGGAATGCCGTATCCAAGTTCGCCTTGGGCCTGGGAGCCATTCCTTCGGCTCCATCGGATGCGGGCGCGCCTCCTCAGGCGCACCCCGCGCGCCTGCCGAGTCTGCGGAATTGAGTTTGTCGGCGAGGGCGTCTCGTGTGTCACCTGCGGGAGCTGTAAAGGCCAGGCGTGACACTCTGCCGCGAGTGCAGGGCAGCGGTGGAGGGTACAACTTGCTGCCAGGTGGTCCCGTTCAGGGAGCCACTTGCAGGCAATCCAGGACCCCTGCTTCCGGACTTGCTAACCCAATAGGGCGCCGAGCCAACCGACGCAGCGGACCTCGAACTCCTTGGTCGTCTCCGCCGCGACACTGGGCATCGTCCCGATAAACTCACGGTGTCGCGAAACGGCCCAAACCGGGTTCAAGTGGGCGAAGGTGTGCTGGTCCTGAAGTCGCTCGAAACGAAACTGCTCGCCTCGCCAGGTGACGAAGCGCGATCCCTCACGCATTGGATGTCCCAGTAACTCGGGATTCGGAAAGGCACTAGGAAGTTACGGCGGGGGCTAGCAACCGCCAGCCCCCGCCGGGGTGCTACGCGCCATTGAGTAGCCGCTCGACTTTGCTTAGGAGACCGTCCTGTAGGTGCGAGTGGCACTCGCCACCCAGAGGAAAGGCTCCTGCGGGCGCCGTCCCGCAGCGCCGTTGACCAAGTCGGACGGATTCACGAACGTGGGGTGTGCGGGAGCCCCGGGTGCCCGCGACCCACTCCTCCTCCTCCTGAAGCCGATGGCCGGAAGCCGCTGGGACCCGTCGCAGGTCGACCGCCGTGGCAGCCCGCGCGCCGAGTACCGCCGGACGCCCCCGGCGCGGCTCGACCTCGCCGGGCAGGCCTGCGCCGTTCGGGACGTGAACACCAACGGGCTTCGCGTCGAGCCGGCCCCGCCGGGCCGGGCCTGGTATCCCGGCCAGGCGGTATCCGGCGTGCTCTACTTGAGGACCAGTCCGCCGACGCCGGTCGGTGGAAGGATCCTCCGGATCGGCCACGCTGGGCTTGCAATCGTGCCGGACGGAAGCGGCGCCTGGCCGGTCGCGGCGGCGATCGAGACTGAACGTCACCAGCTCCAGCGGAGTCACCGAGACCGGCGCAGCAAACCCCGTATCTCGCTGCCGATGTTCCTTCCGAGCGGCCCCAACCCGAGTCCGATCCGGGACGTGAGTGCCACAGGCCTCCGGTACGTGCTCCCCCCCAGCGAGCGACTGCCCGCCTTGGGAAGCGCCACCGAAGGAGAGGTGCGCCTCGATCCCGACACTGTGATCCTCATCCGAGGCCGCGTGGTGCGCCATGCAGGCCGCGAGATCGCGATCGCGCTTGACCCCCCGGGACTGGGCCCCGACGTGCTCGCGCTCCTCCGACGCCGGTTCTTGGGCACCTCGTCCGAACCGCTGCCCTAGTCAGCCCGCAGGGCTCGATGCCAGGGACACGACGTCGTGAAGACGTGCGGGGGAACGGGTCTCGGCGGCTCCCCCCAATTGGTGGAATCCCGCCTGACCCCGAGGCTGCGACGCTTGACAGCTCTGAGTGAGGAGATGCAGTGTTGGCCCACTGACCGCGCGGCTCGACTCGCTTCGGCCTCCGCGGCAGGCTGCAACCTGATGGGGTGAGCTATGTCGCAGTCGGCGCACGCGGCTCTTGGTTCGGTCGTTTCCCTCCGGCGCTATCCGATTAAGTCCATGATGGGAGAGGAGCTGAACGCTGCCGAGATCACCGACCAGGGGCTGCTGGGCGATCGCGCTTATGCACTCGTGGATCGCTCCGACGGGAAGGTCGCGAGCGCGAAGACGGCCAAAGTCCCCACGTATTTGATTCAGGGCCGCCAACGCGACCGGGGACGAGCAAGCGATGCCCGCGCAAACGCGCCGAACTACCCCGTTCGGTAGCTCGGCGGTCGTGCCCGCTCCGGTCTCTCTCGGTTGCAGAGGATGGCAGCGGGCTTCATCCGCGTTAGGGTTGCGCGCCCCAGTGGGTGTACGAGATCGAGCTGACGCCATAGGAAATGTGGGTATTCAACGGGAAGGAACTACGCACGAACACGTTGTCGAGTGTAAAGCTCTTAACCGGGCGGGGCAAATTCGTGAGGCTGATCGTGAAATAACCAAAGCCGGAGTTTGCGGGATCGCCTTCGTCCTGTGTCACGGTGACTGAGGTTGCGGCGAGGAGCTTGCCAGACGCCGCGAATACGTTCAGGAGGTATCTGGCGGTGCCTTGCGCGCTCGGTGCGACCTGAAGCGAAAGATCCGAGACCGGCCTTGTGAAGGTCGCCTTCACTGGACCGAACTCGGGCTCGCCCACAAGCGCGTCGTCGCCCTGAATGAATCCGACAAACCACGTGCCGCAGCCCAGAGAGCCGCACGGCGCAGGCGGAAAACGAATGCCGTCGGAACGATAGAAGTCAGGGTCGAATACCTTGCCTTCACCGAATGACGTGAAATCAATGGTCACTTCTCGTGCGCCTACGCCGCCCGGCTTGAAGCTCGGCTCCGTGCTCGTCGGTGCCTCCGAGCAGGACAGAGCGACCAGTAGGGTCCCAGGCAAGAGCAATCCGCAGACTTTCCCTTGCAAACCGTGGCTGTGGGCGATCGGCAGCAAATGGGTTCTCATACGATGCCTCCTCCCTCGTGGCCGAGCTGACGCGCGCGAATTCGATTCTGGTCCGCCGACGCGAACCTACACGATCAACCGGTGTGGTGGTCCGCAAGCAAAAGCCGCCAAGCTACCCCGTTCGGTAGCTCGGCGGTCGTGGGGTCCTTCGTGACGTGTCAAGAGTCCGGCGTCGCGGAGGAGAGCGAGGACCCGTGGCCTTGCGGCCCAGGCTTTGGCCGGGTGTGCCTTTATCGGAGGGAAACGTGGATTCCGATAGCCTACGGCCCGGTACCGCTGCCGTCAAGAAGCCAAGCGTCCTATTTGAGCAGCAGCACCTCATCGCTGGTTGCCCCGAACAGCGACGACGGCGGGGAAAAGGTCCTCGACCCTCCACCCTGCACCGTCGCTCCCGAGGTGCTCGCGCCCGTGGCCGGATTGTACCACAGCACCGCGAAGGTCTTGCTCGACGATGCCCCGCTCAGATTCACCGTGATCGGGCCTCCGTTCTGATCATAGACCAGGTACTGGGAGCCGGCGATCCCGGATGCAATCTGGCCCGCACCAGCCGAGACCAGGGAGTTGAGCTGCTTGTAGCTGCGATAGTTCGTGTTCTTGTAGAGGAAATCGAACATCCGCCGCGCCTCGGGCTCACCAGTGCCCGTGCCACCGATTTGGCTGTTCCACTCCGAGTAAATCGGCATCACGCCAGCCATCATGTCTCCCCACACCGTGCGCCGGACCTCGGTGGCATTGGTGGGCTTGCCGAAGCCCCCTTGAGGGTACTCCCAGGCGTCTTCCGCCCCAACGATAGGTTGGTTCACAAAGGTGCCAACACCGCCGACTGCGTCGCAGCCAGCTAGTTGGTCACCCGATAGTCTGTTGTTGTTCTTGAAAATGCTGGAGCCGCCCGCCCCGCGCATCGAGAAATCCAACCAACCGGCAAAGTGACTGTCGGAACAATCATGGACAGACAGCATGGTCGGAAATGGGTTGATGCTCTGCGCGTAGGTCATGATCTGATTCACGTCCGCGGCGGTCCAAATCTCGGGCCATTCCCAGGTGGGTGACCAGCCCATGAAGTTGTAGTAGGCACCAAAACGCGCCACCCAATAGCGCAGAAACACCTTGAAATCGTTGAAGGCGTACTGATCGCCTTGCCGGATCATGGCGGCGAACTGAATGACGTATACACCGTTGTTCTTAGCCTGGTCGAGCAGCGCCTCGTATTTCTGCCAGACCGGAAGATTGAACACCTTAGTATTGGTGGTGTTCAGCCACCAGGACTCCTTCCACGAGACCGGTCCCTTGCCCACTCGATCGTCGAGCGAGGTCAACATGACAAAGTTGTAGCCATGGGCGATGGCTCGGGTTTGCAGAACGTCGCTGACGCAGGAGGCCTCTTGGAGAAACGACTGGGTTGCCGTCCACAGGGCCATGAACTGCATGCCATAGCCGCGGAAATTGAAGTTCTGGCCGCGGGCGTCCTGGAAGAACCAGGGGGTGGAGGGATCGGTGGAGAGCGGCCCCCGGTACCTGCCGTTATCGACGACCTGGAAGCTGCCGGATCCTCCTGGGGTGCCATCGCTCCAGCTGTATTGATACTGCCAGGTGCCAACCTCATCGGGGCGATAGCGGACCTTCCAGACGTTCCCCGTCTGTCCACCCAGCCCGTTTCCATCAAAGAAGCCAAAGTACGCGTGGGCTTTACCGGAGGGAGCCGTAAAGGTGCCCCGAAGCTCGATCACGTTGAAGTCAAACCGGTTGGAGTAGGACTTCGAGTTGGTGATTTGCTTTTCAAAGATGCCGTAGCGTTCGACGCTTGAGGGTGCCGTGAACGTCACCTTCAGCAGCGGACGCTGCGACGACGTTCCATACTCTCTCGAGCGGTACGCTGCGCCGTCGCTTCCCGTGGACCGGATGACGAAGGTGACGCGGCCATTACCGGTGACGGAGCTCGTGAGCCCGGTGAACGTGTAGGTGCTGCCGCTCGAGACCGGCCCCATGACGAACAGGTCGGACGAGGCATCACTCCCGGCGAGCGGATTATTCCACGTCGGGCCGGTCTCTGCCCAGCTGGATGAAGTGGGCGCGTATTTGCGGATCGCACCGCCTCCCTGTGTCGATCCATTCGAGGCGAGCATGGCCAGGCGGGCGTCGGTAACCTGCGCGCCCGTCGGCAGCCCGCTCACGTTGAAGCGGAGATACGCAATGCGCTGATTAGGGGAGCCACCGACTGCGAGGTCTAAGGCGGTGCCGAAGTTGGTGCTCGGGCTCTGACTGTAGATGTACGTGTCTGCCTCCGGAGTGAAGCTCAGGACCATGCCGGAGACAGTCGCCTCGGCGTGGTCAGGCACCTCTGGGACGCTCTCCCGGCCCGGACCCGTTCCGCCGTCCTCGCCGCCGCAGCCCGCGACAGCGAGAGCCATTGCGACCAGCGCCGTCGCTGCCCAGTCCTGCCTCTGCATTTGCATAGGGAAGTGCCCCCAAGACAGACAGCCACCCTGTTCGGCAGCTCGGCGGTCGTGGGTCCTTCGTGGCGTCTAGAGATCGCCGTCGCGGAGGAGGCGAGGACCCGTGGCTTTGCGGCCCCGGCTTTAACCGGGTGTGCCCTTGTCGTTGGATGAACTGGAGTAGTGACACCCTACGGTCCGGTACCGGACTCGTCAAGAGAAACCGTCGCCTGACGCGCTCAGTCACCGCCCTGCGTCCCCGGCCGATATCCCCCGGCCCGCGTCTCCGGGCTCGCCTCGAGCACGAGCCGGAGTGCCCCGATGTCGTAGGAGCCGTGGAGTTCGAGGCTCTCCGCGCGATCGGGCTCGATCCAGAACCGGTTGAAGCGGGCGAGCCGCTGGGGCCGCCAATGCCCTGTTGCTGACGCTACCGCCCGCCGATCGGCTCCAGCCGGACGAACGTGTTGGACACCTTCACAGTGGGTGGGACGTCCGGGAAGCCCGCGAGGTTCTGCACAGTCTGGGCTCGGGCCTGGACGCGCAGAAGCTCGCCGGTTCGCAGGTCGGTCACCGTGCCGCGGATCTGGAAGGTCACGGCGTTGTTTTTCCCCCCCGTGCCGAAGAAGTCGTTGTCGACGACCCTCCCGCGGCCCGTTCCTGCGGCGATCGGGGTGCCGGTGCACCACAAGTGCAAAAACGGGTCCGGGAAGCCGCCGACGAGGTCGCTCAGCCGGTAGACGTGGACGCTGACGTCCTCGCCGACCAGGTGTGCGTGAATCACCCCGCGAAGCCACCCCACCATCTGCCAGGTCAGCGTGCTTGCCGGGTTCGTCCCGCCCTCGCAGAGGAAGAGCGTTTTCGGGTCGGCGGGCAGACCCTCGACCACGATCAGACCGGTCCTTTCGTCCACGATGAAAAAGCCCCCGTCGTTCGTCGAGAAGCGGATGACGTTGAACAGCTCCGCGGGGCCGTTCGCGAAGTTGAAACTCGGCGCAGCCGCCGGCGAGGCCGACTCGGTCGGCGCCCGGTCGCAGCCGGCGAGCAGGACGCCGCCAAGTAGGAGGAGAGCGGCGAGCGGGGACGGGCGGATGGAGTGC
>Ga0137375_10012187_pt1 | contig 10184 bp, 9 predicted proteins | sample SagtaG_24_FD_104936 | JGI IMG/M metagenome (GOLD analysis project Ga0137375, IMG submission 104936) | Vadose zone soil microbial communities from Sagehorn Ranch, Mendocino, California, USA - Sage1_R_113_16 metaG | ecosystem: Environmental > Terrestrial > Soil > Vadose zone | place: USA...
CGTCGCCCTGCACGTGCGCAGAGCCAACCAGGAGATGGCCCGCGCCATCGATGGCGTCGAGCTGCCGCCGATTCCCGCCTACTGCGAGCTGGTCGCCGACGACGCCGGGCTCGTCTACGTGGCGACCGAGCTGGACGCGGCCTTCGACGAGGTGCGCCAGAAGGTGCCCGACGCGCGCCGGATCAGGACCGGGCACGAGACCAGGGACGCCGCGATCGACATCGGGGCGTGCGCCCTTGCGGAGCGTTTCGTCGGCACGCACTGCTCGACCTTCAGCATGTACATCGTCCACGCCCGCGCGGGGCTGGGAAAGGAGCCGAATTCCACGACCCTGCTGCGGTAGCTCAGCCGCGGATGCCCGAACCCGGACAGGAGGAACGGTGCGCGCGCTTCGCATCGCGCAGGTCAGCACGCTCGGCTACCCGCTGCACCAAGCTGGCGGGGTCGAGCGGATGGTGTCGCTGCTGACCCGCGAGCTGATGGGTCGCGGCCACGAGCTGACCGTGTTTGCCTCCGGCGACTCCGAGACCGACGCCCGGCTCGTCGCGGTCGTCCCGGAGAGCCTCCGGGAGCGCCAGGCCAGTGGGGACGCCGTCGAAGAGGGGAACTACGACCAGCTCAACTTCCGGGCGGCGCTGGCGCAGGCGGAGGAGTTCGACGTCATCCACTGCCATTCGGGCTGGACGCTGGCGTACCACCACTGCGATCACCTGCCGGTGGTGCTGCACACCTTGCACGGCATCCTCACCGTCGACGACGTCTTCCAGATCGACCACCTTGCCGGGCGGCCGATCGTCGCCGCCACGCACCAGCAGATCGCCAAGCTCGATCCGGCCAGACGCGCGGCCATCCCGGTCATCCACCACGGCTGCGACTTCGACTTCTACCGGCTGGAAACCGAGCCCGAGGACTACCTGCTGTACATGGGCATCATCCATCCCGGGAAGAACCCGCTGGACGCCATCCGCATCGCGCGTGCGAGTGGCCGGCGGATCCTGATCGCGGGCCGGCCCGACCGCGAAGAGGCCAGGACCTACTTCCAGGAGGCGGTCCTGCCGCTCGTTGACGGCGACCGGGTCGTCTATCTCGGCGGCGTGGCGCCATCCCACGGCCGCGAGCTGCTGGCGAAGGCCGCCGCGTTGCTGTACCCGCTGCAGTGGGACGAGGCGTTCGGCCAGGTGATGATCGAGGCCATGGCCTGCGGCACGCCGGTGCTCGGCTACCAGCGCGGGCCGGTGCCGGAGATCGTGGACGACGGCATCACCGGGTTCTACGGTGCGTCCATCGATGAGCTCGTGCCGCTGTTGCCGGCGCTGCTGGAGCTGGACCGCGCCAAGGTTCGCGAGCACGCCCGGACCCGCTTCTCCCACCACCGCATGGTCGACGACTACGAGGCGCTGTACGCCTCGCTGCTGGCGTGATCATCGCGCGGGCACCACTGCGCATCCCGCTTGCGGGTGGCGGGACCGACCTGCCGTTCTACGCGGAGCGGCGCGGCGGGCACGTGGTCTCGGCCACGATCGACCGGTACGCCTACGCGATCCTGGTCGGCCGTGCCGACATCGACGACTACGTGGTGTGCTGCGACCGCGTGCAGCGGGCCGGCAGCATCGATGGCATCGACCATCGCTATGTCCGCGAGGCCCTGCGTCACCTGCGCGTGCCCGGCGGCTTGGAGGTGCACTGCCTGGCCCAGGTGGAGGGGGGAAGCGGCCTCGGTGTCTCGAGCAGCATCATGGTCGCGCTGCTGTGCGCCTTGCACGCGCTCCGCCAGGAGCCGACCGATCCGGCGGCGCTCGCCCGCGAGGCGACCATGCTGGAGCGAGAGGTGCTCGACGAGGCCGGCGGCGTGCAGGACCAGTACATGGCCGCCTATGGCGGACTGCGCGAGATCCACAACACCACCAGGAGCGACGTGACCGCCACCTCGCTGGAGCTGGCGCCGGAGGTCTGCAAGACCCTCGAGGCCAACCTGCTGCTCTTCTCCACCGGTGTGTTACGGCGCTCCGACGAGATCGTGCGAAGCCAGCTCGAGCAGAACTCCGAGTCCGAGATCCTGGAGCACTACGACGAGATCAAGCAGGCGGGCCTGGCGGCGCGCGACGGCTTGCTCTGCGGCGACCTGCGTGCGTTCGCGCGGGCACTGCACCGGCACTGGACCGTGAAGCGTCAGGTCAGCGACCGGATGAGCTCCACGCTGCTCGACACCCTCTACGAGCGCGGCCTGGGGCACGGCGCCCTCGGCGGCAAGGTGGTCGGCGCGGGCGGCGGCGGCTGCCTGCTGTTCTATGTGGAGCAGGGGCACGACCGCTTTGTGGCGGCCATGGCGCGTCTGGGCCTGCGTCACCTCGAGTTCAGATTCGCCTGGAAGGGGGTGGAGCGCCTATGGAGCACCTTCGGTCCTCCCTGACCGAGGTCCAGGAGGTGTTGGCAACGCTCGAGCGGGAGCTGCACAACGTGGAGCGGGCGGCCCAGCTCATCGTCGCGGCTTTCAGTGCGGGCAACAAGCTGCTGGTCGCTGGCAACGGCGGCTCGGCCGCCGACGCCCATCACTTCGCGACCGAGTTCGAGGGGAAGTTCCGCCACGACCGGCGCGGCTTCCCCGCACTGTGCCTATGCGCCAACACCTCGTTCCTGACCGCCTGGAGCAACGACTACTCCTTCGACACCCTCTACCAGCGCCAGCTCGAGACCCATGGCCGCCCGGGTGACGTCTTCGTCGGCATCAGCACCAGTGGAGGCTCCATCACCGGCTATTCGCGCAACATCGCGATCGCCGCGGCGCGCGCAAAGACAATCGGGCTCAAGACGATCGGTCTGGCCGGCAAAGGTGGCGGCAGCCTGCTGAAGCTGGCGGACGTCTGCTTCGTGGTGGACAGCAACACCACCGCCCGCATCCAGGAGGCCCACGCTGTCCTGCTGCATCTCATCGTGGAGGCCTTCGAGGCGCTGGTCGAGGACGACGATGCAGACACACCGCGTTGACAGACGACCGCTCCCGTCCCACCCTTTGGCATATACGGATGGCCGGATATGACAGAGACACATAGCACAAGGGGAGTTCGCCGCCGCAGCGGGTGGATCGCGGGGCTGAACCATGGGGCGCATGATGCGTCCTGCGCGTTGCTGCACGACGGCGCGCTGGTGGTCGCCGTCGAGCAGGAGCGTTTGTCGCGCCGTAAGCGGGCGACCGGCGAGGCCCCTGTCGACGCGCTCAAGTCCTGCCTGGATTTCGCGGACCTGCGCCTGACGGACCTCGACGCGGTGGCGCTGGGCTCAGACCACGACGCCCTCGCCAAATGGCTGGGCCTGACTCCAGACCAGCGCCGCGCCGTCCTGCCGTTCGACGACCCCGACCGGCTCTTCCCCGCACACGTCTTCGGCAACGGCCCACGGCCGCCGCTCGTCGCGGTCATGCACCATCGCGCCCACGCAGCCAGCGCATTCTGGCCGAGCGGCTTCGACGCGGCCGCCATCCTGGTCATGGATGCCATGGGGGAGGACTCCGCCACCACACTGGCGTGGGGCAGTAGGGCCGGCATCAGGGACATCAAAGCGTACCCGGTCGACACATCGCTCGGCTTCTTCTACGAATCCGCGGCCGAGTACACCGGGCTGGACCGCAACGACGCCGGCAAGCTCATGGGGCTCGCCGCCTACGGCAACGCCGCCTACGACACCGGGCTCCGCCACGGCCCGAGCGGGATCGATTGGCCGATCCCCTCCACCAACGGTCACCGGGGGCGCAAGCTCGTCGACGAGCGTTGTGGCCGCCTCCTCGACCTCTTCGAGCAGCGCTGCTTCCCATACCTTCGGGGCCAGCGCGACGAGATCATGGCGTACGCCGACTTCGCTGCCTCGGTGCAACAGGACCTGGGGCAGGTGATCCTCGGGTTGGCGGGCGAGCTACGCGCCAGGACCGGCGCCAGAGATCTCGTCCTGGCGGGCGGAGTGGCGCTCAACTGCACCGCCAATGGACTGCTGGCGGCCTCTGGCATGTTCGAGCGGGTCTTCGTGCAACCGATGGCGCACGATGCTGGGGTGGCGCTCGGCGCGGCCCTGGAGATGAGTCGCGCGCTGCTGGGCGGGCGCTTCCAGCCAGGGGAGATGACCCATGCCCAGTGGGGTCCCGACACCCGGGACGAGCAGGTCGAGGCGGAGCTCCGCGCGCACGGCCTCGAATTCACCCGGCTCGACCAGGCCGACGTCGCACGCGAGGTCGCCCGGCTCTTGGCGGGTGGAGCCCTGGTCGCCTGGCATCAGGGTCGCGCAGAGGTCGGGCCCAGAGCTCTCGGCGCGCGCAGCCTGTTGGGCGATCCGCGCAGCCGGCGGACGCTGGTGCGGATGAACCGGGCCAAAGGCCGAGAGATGTGGCGTCCCCTGGCCCCCAGTGTGCTTGCTGGCCGGTTCCACGACTACTTCGTCGGAACCCCCAACCCGTTCATGATCATGGCCGCCCAGGTCCGGGCGGAGGCGCGTCGCCAGATCCCCGCTGTCGTGCACGTCGACGGCTCGGCCCGGCCGCAGGTGGTGGACCCGCTCTGCAGCCCACTGTATGCACGGCTGCTCCAGGAGTTCGACACGCAGGCGGGCGTCCCGGTGCTGGTCAACAGCTCGCTCAACCTGGCTGGCGAGCCCATCGTCAGTACGCCCGGCGACACCATAGAGTGCTTTCTGCGCAGCGACATCGATGCGCTGGCCATTGGACCCTGCCTGGTGGTGAAGGAATGCGTCACAGCTCTGCGGCAGCGGCCGGAGCGAGCCGTCGCCACCCTCGGCGGCACGAGCCCATGAGCGTCCTGCACCTGACCTCGGGAATGCCGTTCCCGCCCCACAGTGGCGGTCAGCTCCAGCAGTTCGAGGATCTCAGGCGCCTGTCCGCGAGCGTCGACGTCCACCTGCGCGTGGTGTCCACGTCATTCGAGGCGGACGCTGCCGGCTGCGCGGCGATGGAGCGCTGCTGCACGTCGGTCAAGCTGTTGGCGGCGACGCCCGATCCCCCGGCGAGGCTCTCCAAGCCCGTGCCGGAACGGGTCCGGCAGCACCAGTGCCCGCCGCTCCGCCGAGAGCTCGCCGATCTGCTCGCGGCCGAGCCGATCGACGTCATCCACGTCCAGGGCTATTACCTCATGCAGCACGTGCCGACCGGCAGCCGGGTCCCGCTGCTGTTGTTCGAGGAGAACATCGAGTACCTGCTGGACCGGCATCGACACCGTTTCGGCATGACCACCGCGACCGAGCCGTCCTGGACCGTGAGCCGAGAATTCGAGCACGCAGCCTGGCGCCGGGCCGCCATGTGCGGGGCGGTGTGCGAGGACGACATGCGGCAGATGCTGGCGGACGTGCCCGGCCTCCGCGTGCGCCTGCTGCCGAACGGCTGGGATCACCTCGGCGGGAACGGCCGCCAGCGCAAGGTCAACGGCGGCCAGCGTGTCGGCTTCCTCGGCAACTACGGCTGGCCTCCGAGCGAGGACGCCGCCGTCTTCCTGCTCGAGCGCCTGTGGCCGCGGATCAGGGACCGGGTCGGAGCGGCAGAGCTCGTCCTGGTCGGCACGGGCCCTACGCCCAGGATGCTGGAGCTGGCTCGGCGTGACGATCGTGTCATCGTCACCGGCACGGTCCCGTCGGTGGCTCCATTGCTGTCCACGACAGACGTGTTCCTGTGCCCGCTGCGGGTCGGCGGTGGCGTCAGGCTCAAGATGATCGAGGCGCTCTCCTCTGGCTGCGCGGTCGTGAGCACCTCGATCGGCGCGGAGGGTCTGCCGCCGCCGATGCGCGACGCCCTGGTCGTGGCGGACACACCGGAGGAGCTGGTGGAGGCGACGGTGGCGTTGCTGGGGAGCGCACAGACCCGGCAGGAGCTGGGCGTGCGTGCCGCGGCGCTCGCCAGGCACCTGCCATCGTGGGACGACGCCGCGGAGCTGGTACGGCTGTGCTGGTCCGATCTCGCCGGCGGTAAGGGGGAGCAGTGAAGGCCGTCTCGTCGTTCAACGAGTGGGACCCGCTGGAGGAGGTCATCGTCGGCACCGCCCGAAACGCGGTCAAGCCCGCCTTCGAGCCCGCGTTCGGGCCTTACTACGGTCCCGACAGCCCGGAGCGGGCGTTCCCGGGCGCGCCGTTCCCCGCCGAGGAGATCGACCGGGCCGAGCGCCAGCTCGACAGCTTCGCGGCCCTGCTGGAGCGCGAGGGGGTGACCGTGCGGCGGCCCGAGCCCATACGCCATGACGTGCCGTTTTCCACCCCCGAATTCGCGGTCCCCTTCGGCCACGCCAGCGCCTGCCCCAGGGACGTGCTGCTGGTGATCGGCGACGAGATCATCGAGGCGCCCATGGCGCAGCGGTGCCGCTATTTCGAGTACCGCGCGTACCGCCCGCTGCTCAAGGAGTACTTCCAGCGGGGCGCGCGCTGGACGACGGCCCCCAAGCCATCGATGAGCGATGACCTCTACGTCCGCGACTATGGCGGTGACATGGGGCTGCCCTTCGACCTCGACTCCCATCCGGCGCTCACCGAATTCGAGCCATGCTTCGATGCCGCGTGCTTCAGTCGCTTTGGGCGAGACATTTTCTGGCAGCCCGATCTGGTGAGCAACCGGTTCGGCATCGACTGGCTGCGGCGGCACCTCGGCCCGGAGTTCAGGATCCACAGGATCGACTTCCGCGAGCGGGTGCCCGAGCACATCGACACCACGCTGGTGCCGGTGCGGCCAGGCGTGGTGCTGGTGAACCCGGAGCGGCCCTGCGCGAACGAAATGCTCGGGCCGTTCCACGACAGCGACTGGCAGGTGCTTCCCGGTCCTCCCTCGGTCAGGACCGGCAAACCGTCGAGAAGGTCGGTGAGCAACTGGATCTCGCTGAACTTCCTCTCGCTGGACGAGCGCACAGTGGTCGTGGAGGCGGCGGAAGAGCCGCTGATGGAGCTGCTGCGGTCGATCGGCTGCGACGTGGTCCCATGCGAGTTCGACGCCGTGTTCGCCTTTGGCGGCAGCTTTCACTGCTGCACCGTGGACATCCGACGCAGCGGCCGCCTCGAATCCTACTTCCCCAGCCACGACTGGAAGGATGGGTCGCGATGACCATGACCGTTGGCGAGCTGCCCAAGGCGAGGAGCGACGTGGCCGCGGCCAGGGCCGACCTCGTCGACCACGGCTACTGCGTGCTCGATCGCGTCCTGAGCTCTGCTGAGGTGATCAAGCTGCGTGCCCGCATCGACGAGGTGGCGGTGCGCGAAGAGGCCGAGGGCAGTTCCTGGCACTCACACGGCAACCAGCGGATCTTCATGCTGCTGAACCGTGGCGAGGAGTTCGTCTCGCTGACCGAGGACCCGGTCGCGCTGGACCTGGCGGAGCAGGTGCTGGGCCCGGACCTGCTGCTGTCGAGCATCACCGCCAACATCACCCGCCCGGGCAACGAGCCGCAGCAGCTCCACACCGACCAGCAGTACGTGCAGGAACCCTGGCTGTACCCGCTCACCGTCCAGGTCGTCTGGATGCTGGACGACTTCACCGAGGAGAACGGCGCCACTCGGATCGTGCCGCGCAGCCACCTGTGGGGCCGCGCGCCGGCGGGCCCTGAGCCGGAGACCGTGCGCCTGCTCGGCGCGGCCGGCAGCGTGGGCTTTCTGGACGGCCGCGTCTGGCACGGCACCGGCGCCAACACCACCGCCAGCGAGCGGCGGCGCGGGATCTTCGCCTACTACTGCGCGCCCTACCTGCGGCAGCAGGAGAACGTCTTCCGATCGCTGGACCCAGACGTCCGCCGCAAGCTGAGCCCGAGGATGCGCAGACTGCTCGGCTACGACATCTGGTATGGCCTCGGCCTGGTCGACGGGCTGCCACGCCAGTGGCTGGGCACGAGCCAGCGAAGCGGCCCGACAAACTCTGACGGCGCCTTCCCCGACTGACTCTGGCATGACGAGCGGCGCCACGACCATGACCAGGCCAAAGGACGACACCATGGCACCATCCCCGGCTGACTATTCAGTCGCCTGCTCCGCCGAGCTGCTGGCACGCGCTCGTCGCGTCGACGCCAGTCTCCTGGCCAGGCCGGGAGTCCTCCAGATGGGGCCGGGGAACGACGACGGCGATCAGGTTCCGGTTTTCGCGGACCGGGCCAGGGGGCCGTACCTGTGGGACGTGGACGGCAACCGCTACGTCGACTTCGTGCTGGCGTTCGGCGCCGTCGTGCTCGGCCACGCCGATCCGGGGGTCACTGCCGCGGTCGAACGGGAACTGGGCCGCGGGGTGTCGCCGTCCCTGCACCGACCGGTGCAGGTCGAGCTGGCCGAGCTGCTGGTGTCGGTCATCCCGGGCGCGGAGATGGCGCTGCTGCTCAAGACGGGCTCGGATGCGACCGCCGCGGCTGTGCGGCTGGCCCGCGCCTACACGGGAAGGCCGCACGTGCTGCGGTGGGGGTACAACGGCTGGCACGAGTGGTGCGCTCCCCGGCCAGCCGGCCTCTCGCCAGGGATCCGCGACTACGTCGATCACATCGGCTACAACGACCTGCCCGCGCTCGAGCGGGCGCTGTCCCGGCATGACGGGGCCGTGGCCTGCGTCATCATGATGCCCTTCGAGGTGGAGCTGCCGAGGCCCGGGTTCCTGGAGGCGGCGCGCGGGCTCACGCACCACCACGGCGCCCTGTTCGCCTTCGACGAGGTGCGCTCCGGCTTCCGGCTGGCCCTCGGTGGCGCGCAGGAGCACTTCGGCGTCCGAGCCGACCTGGTGGCGCTCAGCAAGGCGATGGCCAACGGCCACCCGATCTCCGCGGTGGTGGGCCGAAGAGACGTGCTCGAGGCCGCGCGGCTCGTCTCGCTCTCCTCGCTCTATTTCCGCAGCGGTGACGGCATGGCCGCCGCGCTGGCCACGATCCGGGCGATCCGCGACGGCAACGTGATCGAGGTGCTGTGGGAGCGCGGGCGCCAGCTGATGGCAGGTCTGCGGCACGCGGCCGGGCGCCAGGGCGTCCCGGCCGAGCCCCTCGGGCTGCCGCCCATGCCCTTCCAGCGCTTCCGCTACGCCTCCACCCGGCAGCGTGAAGCGGCCCAACGGGTCTTCTACGCCGAGGCACGGGCTCGCGGGGCGCTGTTCCACCCGACCCACCACTGGTTCACCTGTGCCGCGATGTCCCGCGACGACGTTGCGCTGGCCGTCGACGCTGCCGAGGCCGCCTATGCCGCAGTGGCGCGGAGCGTCGGCACCGGCTGACAGAAGACAGGAGCGCGGACCATGCCGATCTTCCTGGACACCGCGAACCTCGACGAGGTCGCTCGTTTCGTGCGGTTGGGCATCGTGCGCGGCGTCACCACCAACCCTTCGATCCTGCTGCGTGAGGGCGTGCCGGGCAGCCTCGTGGCGCTGGAGGCCCGAGCACGCGAGCTCGCCAAGCTCGCCACCCCCTATCCGGTGGCGGTGGAGGTCCTGAGCAACGACCCCGAGCAGATCCCCCCACAGGCACGCCAGTTCGCCGAGTGGGCCGACAACGTCGTCGTCAAGATCCCCATCCACGGTCCCTGCGGGGAGCTGCACAACCTCGAGCTGGTCAACAGTCTGGAGACCCGCGACGGCATCGCGGTCAACGTCACCGCCGCCGCGAGCGCCCAGCAGTGCCTGCTGGCCGCGCTCGCCGGGGCGTCGTATGTCTCGCTGCTCGGCGGCCGCGTGAACGACATGGGGGGCGACGCGGCGGGTGAGATCGCCCGGCTGCGCCAGGTGCTCGACCGGCTGGGCCTGCCGACCAAGCTGGTCGTGGGGTCCTGCCGGGAGGTCTGCAACGTGATCGACTGGCTGCGCGCTGGCGCGGACGCGGTAACGGTGCCGCCGGCGCTGCTGGAGCGGATGATCGTCCACCAGGCCAGCAGCCAGATCGTCGCGACGTTCCTGCACGACGCCGCCGCATGGCTGGAGAGCGGCCAAGGTGCCGAGGAGAGAAGGAGGTAGTCACGGTCCAGGTCAGAGGCCTACCAGACACCTGGTCGCTGGGGGTGGCGAGCTTCGACGAGCCGCTGAAGTCCGGCCAGCTCACCACTCGGGGGTTCCTGGTCAAGGCAAGGGAGCTGGGCTTCCGGGCGGTCGAGCTGTGCGACCTGACCGTCGACCCCGCACGCCCGCAGCGCACTCGCGCGATGCTCGACGACCTGCGGCTGTCGTGCCCCAGCGTCGCCGTGCGCAACGACTTCACCACCCC
>Ga0137375_10012196_pt1 | contig 10181 bp, 7 predicted proteins | sample SagtaG_24_FD_104936 | JGI IMG/M metagenome (GOLD analysis project Ga0137375, IMG submission 104936) | Vadose zone soil microbial communities from Sagehorn Ranch, Mendocino, California, USA - Sage1_R_113_16 metaG | ecosystem: Environmental > Terrestrial > Soil > Vadose zone | place: USA...
CATACCCAGGAAGGCACGGTTATGGATATGGCTATAAAATGGCTGAGTAAGCAGTCAAAATGTAAAACAAGAAAGAGTACAAAATAGAGTGATGCCGTTCATGGTGATGCATTCCTAAAGGCCAGGCAGTGAGCAAGATGCCGTTCTGCTGGGAGCCAGTCAGGCTAAAGTGAAAGTAAATGCAAAAGCCGAGGACTGACGATGAAGACAAACTTCGGAGCCACAGCCGAGAATTACGCAAAGTTTCGCGGCGGATTTCTCGATTCGCTCTTTGACCGATTGGCGAAGTTCGGCATTGGCGCGGCGGATGAAACCGTCGTTCCAACCCAGCCCCACATCTCGCACGTGAATTTCTTGACCAACCCCACATTGCCGAATTCACGCAAGGCGTTGGCGCGCGCTTCGTCCGGCGCTTCGCCGCGCGCGATGCGGTCGCGGATGGTTTCGTCAAGATGGCTGCGGATTTCGGCGTCGAGTTCTTCTTCTCGTTGGCGGCGGCGGAACCGATTGAATTTCATGCGGCACGCTCCTGTTCTGTCAATGGTCCGTGGTTAGTTGTTCATCGAATGAAAATGGCGCTGCTACTCGGAGCGAAGCGCAATCAGTGGCTCTACCTTCGTCGCCCGCCGCGCCGGAATCCAGCAAGCCAGCAAAGCGACGAAAATCATCAGTCCTCCAACGACTGTAAACGTCAGCGGGTCTGTCGCCCCGACGCCGAAGAGCAATCCGGTGAGCAGCCGCGTCATTCCCAGCGCGGCGAACAGGCCCAGCGCAATGCCGCCCAGCGCCAGCGGCGCCCCCTGCCCGATGACCAGCCGCAACACATCACGTTTCTGCGCCCCCAACGCCATCCGAATTCCTATTTCCTGTGTGCGCTGCGCCACGGTGTTCGACACCACGCCGTAGATGCCGATGAGCGCCAGGAGCAACGCGAGCGAGGCAAACGTGCCCAGCAGCGCCGTCGTGAATGTGCGTTGCGCAAGAGAGGCCGCCACGACTTGCCGCATCGTCCGAATATTCGAGAGCGGTTGTTCGCGGTCTACTTCGCCGACTTGTTGTCGCACGCCTGCGATCAGCGGCTCGGGGGCGCTGGCTGAGCGCAACACCAGTGTCATCAAACGCAACAGCGATGTTTGCATTCGCTCCATCACTTGCGTGTGCGGCAGGTAAACGCGCGGGTCGGCTTCGCCCTCCAAGCCCTGATGCCGGACATCGGCGACGACGCCGACCACGAGGAAAGATAAAACATTCAGCGCGCGAATACGGCTGCCGATGGGATTGCGGCCCTGCCAATACCTGCGCGCCGCCGTTTCGTTGACGATGACCACGCGCTCCGACCGTTCATTATCGCGCTCATCGAAAAACCTGCCGCCTACGAGCGGAGTGCCGATCGCGCGAAAGTAATCCGGGCTGACGACGCCGATGCGGTTGACGTCCCAGGCGACCTCGGGCGTAGCAGGCAGCCCGTCTATCGTGAAAGCTGGGAAATCGTAATCTCTTCCGCCGAGCGGCAGAAAGTTGATCATTCCCGCCGCCTCGACGCAGGGCAGCGTAGCGACGCGCCGCAGCGCCTGTTCGTGAAAGTTTTCCATCTGTTTGCCGCTCGCGTATTTCGGCTGCGGCAACGACAGTTGCATCGTCAGCACATTGCGTGTGTCAAAGCCGGGATTGACGCGGTACAGCCGCAGGAAGCTGTTGAGCAGCAGCCCCGCGCCCAGCAACAACACCAGCGACAAGGCGATTTCCGCCATGACCAGCAGACTACTGAGGTTAAAGCGCGACAGGTTGAAAGCGATGCGCCGGCTGCCGGGCTTCATCGCTTCGTGGAGATTTGGATTCGAGAATCGCAGAGCAGGCGCGAGGCTGAACAGCAGGCCGGAAAGAAGGGATACCAGCATCGTGAAGCCGAGAACGGAACTGTCAATCGTGATCTCGCGGACGCGCGGCAAACCGTCAGGGCTGAAAGCCACGATCAAATGGCGGAACCAATACGCCAGCAGCATTCCGCTAATGCCCGCCAACAGCGACAGCAACAGTCCTTCGGTCAACACCTGACGCATCAATCGCCCGCGACTTGCCCCCAGAGCGCCGCGTACGGCGAATTCGCGTTGACGCGCGGCGGCCCGCGCCAAATTCAGATTGGCGACGTTTGCGCAGACAATCAACAATACCAACCCGACCGCCCCGAACAACAGGAGCAACGCCGGGCGGACTTTGCCGTTGAGTTGTTCGCTGAGCGCAATCAGCTTCACGCCTTCGGAGGATTCTGAAGGTGAATGATCGCTGTCGAGCGAGCGCGCCAGCGTCCCCATCGCACTCTGCGCCTGCGGCAACGTCATGTCGGCGCGCAATCGCCCAATGACGTGAAAGAAGCGCCGGATATTCGCCTGATCTTCCGGCTTGAACAGATAGGGGGCCCAGAAATCCGTGCGCGGGTTGAATTCCAGACCCTGCCGCATTCCGCCTCCGCGCACGATCTCGAAGCCCGCGGGCATGACGCCGATCACTTCATACGGCTCGCCATTGAGCGAAACCAATTTCCCTAGCGGGTTCGCTCCCGCACCAAAATGTCGTCGCCGAAAATCCTGGCTGATGATGACCACGCGATGCCGGCCGAAACGTTCCTCGGTTGGTGAAAAGTTGCGCCCCAGCGCAGGTTGTACGCCAAGCAGCGGAAACATATTGGCAGTCACGTAGACAGCCTGCACCCGCTCCGGCTGGTCGCCGCCGGTGAGGTTGAAATCCTGATATTGAAACGCCGCTATTTGATCGAATACTTGTTGCTGTTGCCGCCAGGAGAGAAAGTTCTGCACCCGCACCGCGTATTCGCCGCCGGTCTTGGCGACGCTTTCCCAAACCAATGCCAGTCGCTCCGGGTCGGCGTACGGAAGCGGACTGAGCAACACTCCATTGATTACGCTGAAAATCGCCGTGTTCGCGCCGATGCCCAGCGCCAGCGTGAGAACCGCAATTAGCGAAAAGTCCGGTTGCTTGCGCAGCATCAGCAACCCAAACCGCAAATCTTGCAGCAAACGTTCGAGCGAAGCCCAGCCCCACATCTCGCGCGTGACTTCCTTGACCAAGCCCACATTGCCAAATTCGCGCAAGGCGTTGGTGCGCGCTTCGTCGGGCGACTCGCCGCGTGCGATGCGGTCGCGGATGGCTTCCTCCAGATGGCTGCGGATTTCCGTGTCGAATTCTTCTTCGCGTTGCTGGCGGCGGAACCAGTGAAATTTCATGCGTCACGCTCCTGTTCAGTTGAGATCAGTGGTTGATGGTCAATGTCGTTGCTATTCGTGGCGGAGAGCAATCATCGGATCAACCTTCGTTGCCCGCCGCGCCGGAACCCAACAAGCCAATAACGCCACACTCGCTAGAAACAACGAGACGCCGATGAAGGCCAGCGGATCCAGTGCGCTGACACCAAACAACAGGCTGGCGATGATCTGCGAGACTGCTGCCGCACCCGCTAGTCCCAGCGCGATGCCGATGCCGACTAACCGCATGCCCTGGCGCATCATCAAACCGAGGACATCGCTTTTCTGCGCACCGAGCGCCATCCGAATCCCGATCTCGTGCGTCCGCTGGTTCACGGCATACGACATTACGCCGTACAATCCGACCGAAGCCAGCAACAGGGCCAACAATCCCACCGTTCCAGCAAACAAAGCGCCCGCGCGTGGCTCGGCCATTTGCGCGGCTAATACTTCGGCCAACGGCGTGATCGTAACCAGAACCTGCGGATCAAGTTCTCGCACCACTTCACGAAGCGGATTGATTAGTGCGCCAGGGTTGCTTTCGACGCCCACGAGGAGGTTCAGCCCAAGTTGATGGGCGGGCTTGATCGGCTCATAGAAAGTGGGGCCATCCAACTGTGATAAGCGGAAGCTGCGCACATTTTTGACCACACCGATGATTTGATAGTAAACGTCTGAACCGCTCTTGAAGCGCTTCCCGATAGGTGGCTCGCCAGGCCAGCACCGTTCTGCCATCGCTTCGTTGATGAGCGCGACAGGCAGTTGATCTTTCATCTCCTGTTCGCTGAACGCACGGCCTTGCAGGAGCGGAATCCCCAGCGTCTCGAAATACTGTGGCGAAACGGCATTGAAATGACCGCTTACTTCTTGTGCGCTACCTTCAGGAATGATCTGCCCGTGAGTGGTGGCGGAAAGCGGTGTAATCGTAGCCAAACTCAGGGATCTCACGGCTGGCATCGCTGCCAACCGCTCGCGGAATTGCTGCTGAAAAACGGCGGCCCTGGATTGATCATAGCCTTGCCGCTGCAAATCCAGTGAAGTCACAAGCGCCCTCTCTGGCCTGAAGCCTGGGTCGAGCGTCTGTGCGCGTTGAAATCCTCTGACCAGCAATCCGGCGGTGATCAGCAGCGTTAAACAGACAGTCACTTGCGCGACAATCAACACATCGCGCAACCGCGCACGCGAAGCGATCCGCTGACCAAAAGCTACACCTTCATCTTTGAGTGCGGAGGTGAGATTGGGTTTCGTCGCCTGCAATGCGGGCGCGAGGCCGAATGTCATGCCTGTCAGGATAGAAACAAACAACGTATAACCAAACACGCGAAAATCAGGGCTGAAGTTGAGGGCAAACAGTCTTTGATTGAGTTCAGTCGCCGCAAGCAGTGCGCTGACTGTCCAATAAGCCATCAGCAATCCGACCACGCCGCCTAGCACAGCAATCATCACGCTTTCAGTCAGCAATTGACGCACGAGGCGCAGACGGCTTGCTCCCAGCGCCAGACGGACAGCGATCTCTTTTTGTCGCGTAGCAGTGCGGGCCAACGACAGATTCGCAACATTGGCACAGGCAATCAGCAACACCAGTCCGACGGCGACCATGATCAGCACTACCGGAACCATCACCTCATCTCGCTGCTGTGGGTCGCTCAGGAAACTTCCTCGGGTCACGATGATCTGCGTTCTCCGACCTGGATAAACAACGTCGAGTTGACTTGCGACCAGCATCATCTCTGCTTGCACTCGCGCTTGCGAAACGCCCGGCTTCAACCGCCCGACTACCTCCAGCCAACTCAAATTTGGTTTGGAAAGAAAATCGCGCCCCGGCATCACTTGCGCCTGCATCGTAAGCGGCACCCACAAATCAGGGGCAAAAGCTTCAGTGCCATTGAAATCGCGGGCAGTAACGCCAATCACAGTGAAGGGCTGACGATTCAGAGTAATGGTTTTCCCGATCAAACTGGTATCTGCGCCAAATCGCCGTTGCCAGAAACGGTGGCTCAACACAGACACGGGCGCTGATCCCAGCGTCAAGCCTTCTTCCCGCGCAAAAGGGCGGCCTTGCGCCATCTCTGTTCCAAGCACCGAAAAATAGTTCTCCGCAACAAGCAACCCCTTAACCGGTTCAGCTTCCGCACCGCCCAATGTCAACGACACATCGGCATAAGCGGTCAGCCCAGAGAAGCTTTGCGTGCTCTCTCGATAAGCCGTAAATTCCGGGTACGAGAGCATACTGATTGACCCACTCACCTGACGGTCGGACTTCCCCAAATCTTTCCGATATACCTTCACGATGCGATCCGGTTCTTTGAGCGGCAGCGGGCGCAAGGCAACGGCATTGAAAACTGTGAACAGCGCTGTATTCACGCCTATCCCCAACGCAAGAGTGAGTAACGTGACAAAAGTAAAACCTTTGTGTTTGAGCAGCATCCGACCGCCAAAGCGCAAGTCCTGCCCCAGGCGTTCAAGCGTTGTCCAGCCCCACATCGCGCGCGTGACTTCCTTGACCAAACCCACATTGCCGAATTCGCGCAAGGCATTGGCACGCGCTTCGTCGGGCATCTCGCCGCGCTCGATGCGGTCGCGGATGGCTTCGTCCAGATGGTTGCGGATTTCTGCGTCGAGTTCTTCGTCTTTGCGTCGTCGCCAGAATTTCATACTTCACGCTCCTTCTGGCGGGTTCAAGATGCCTGCCATCGCCGCGGTCAGCCGCTCCCAGTTCGAGCGTTCCGCCGCGAGTTGTTTTTTGCCCTTCGCCGTCAATTGATAGGTTTTGACCTTCTGGTTGTTCTCCGACATCGTCCAGTCGGCCTTGATCCATTTCTTGCGCTCCAGCCGGTGCAGCGCCGGGTAGAGCGAGCCGGCGTCCACTTGCAGCACTTCGCCGGAGTTGGCTCGGATGGCCTGGCTGATGCCGTAGCCGTGGCGCGGCCCCCATTGCAGTGTTTGCAGAATCAGCAGATCGAGCGTCCCCTGCAGTAATTCGATGCGGTTTTCATATCTTCGTTTCATTGTGGAGTCCCTTCCCTGAAAATGTTTAGGCTATAGATATTCTATAGCCTGGCCTGTAGACTGTCTATAGCCAAAGAGAAAACCACTATCCGCGCGCGTCAGAACAGGATTAAGGCTGCTTCCGAATGAGTTGGCGGGCAAGGCGAGGGGAAGGAAGGCGAGAGGGGGAGCTTGCGGCCGGGGTGATTCCCGCGCTTACTTGCGAGTCGAAAACCGGGCGGACGACGGTCTCGCGCGCAGTTGGTAATTGGTAATCGGGCGACGGAGGTGAGATTCCGGCTCGAATGAAGTTCGACGTTGGCCCGTTCGCCTCAATTGCCGGATGAGCCTCAGCAGCCTCACAAACCCCAGGATGCCGCCCAAGAGCGCAATCGGTAACACGATGATGAATTCCATTGGACCCAATGCCATACTTAGACTCCATTTGTCTGATAGCGAGCGGCGCTTCCGATTACATTCGCCGCTGTAAGTTCTTTCCGCGTTGTTATTCGTGGCGCAACGCGATGAGCGGATCCACCTTCGTTGCACGCCGCGCCGGTATCCAACACGCCAGCAGGGCGACGCCCAGCAGTAACAAAGCGATCAGCCCGAAGGTCGCCGGATCGGTCGCGCTCACATTGAACAGCAGCGTTTTCATGACGCGCGTCAACGCCAGCGCCGCCGCCAAGCCCAGCGCCACACCGCACAGCGCCAACCGCATTCCGCGCCAGAGCACCATCCGCAATACATCGCTCGTCTGTGCGCCCAGGGCCATGCGTATGCCAATCTCCGGCGTGCGTTGGCTGACGGCGTACGAAATCAAACCGTAAATTCCGATCGTTGCAATGATGAGCGCCACGGCTGCGAACACGCCGAACAAAAGCATTTGGAAGCGTCGTCCGGTGATCGCGCGCGAATTCGCCAGGCGTTCTTCCAGCGTCATGATCTGACTGACTGGCTCGTTGGGTTCAATGGCGAGCACTTGATTGCGAATGGCGGTGACTAAGCTGGACGGATTGTTCTGAGCGGAATCGGCACGGACAGCCAAATTCATACTTCTGCCCCACTCCGGGAATTGCAGATACGGCAAGTAAACGTCGAGCCGAGCCTCTTGATCCAAACCGTAATGACGCGAATCGCCGACGACGCCTACGATGGTTTTAGAGTCCGCGCCCAACATCAATCGCTGGCCTCTAGGGTCTTCATTGGGAAAGAACCTGCGGGCGATGGTTTCGTTGATGATGACGACCGGCGGCGCTCCTGCTCCATCTTGCGCGGTGAAGGCTCGCCCGCTGCGCATTGGCATACTCATCGCTGCAAAGTATTCCGGGCTGATGAGATTAGCGTCAGCCATCGGCTCTTGCCCCTTTGCAAACGGCGGACGGCCTTCGAGCTCAAGCGTAGAGCGAGTCGTCCCGCCCTCCAATGGCGTCAAGCTGGCAAGACCGGCAGTCTGGATGCCGGGCAACGCCTGTACTCGCTCCAGCACGGACTGAAAGTAAGCATGGCGTTGTGGCGATCCCATCGGGTATTTCGCCCCACTGGGATTCAGTCCGAGCATCAATACGCCGGCGGGATCGAACCCTTTGGGAACCGCCAGCAAGCGCGCGAAGCTTTTCATCATCAGCCCCGCGCCCACCAGCAACACCAGCGAGAGCGCCAGTTCGGCAATCATCAACGCCGGCAAGGCTCGCTGTGCGCCGCCCTGAACTGACCGCGAAGACTGAGCCTTGAGCGTTTCGTTGACATCGGTTTTTGACGCTTGCCAGGCAGGCAAGATGCCGGCCAGCAATCCGGTCAAGACGGCGGCGCCGCAAGTGAAACCGAGCACGCGGCCATCCACGCGGCTCTCTTCGATGCGCGCAATCCAGTTGGGACTGAACGCCACAAACAGTTTGACGCCCCACTTCGCCAACAATAGCCCGACAATGCCTCCGGCCAGTGAAAGCAACAGGCTTTCGGTGAGCAATTGACGCATCAGCCGCCAGCGCCCCGCGCCCACCGCCGCGCGGATCGCCAATTCTCTTTGCCGCGACGCAGACCGCGCCAGCAGCAGGTTGGCGACGTTAGCGCACGCAATAAGTAGTACGAATAGCACCGCTCCAAAGAGCACCCACAAGGCTTGTCGTACATTGCCGACGAGATGTTCGCGCAACTCGATCACCCTGACCTGAACATTCCCGAATCTGCTGTAGACCTGCGGAAAGGCTTGTCGTTGTTGGTCAAGGATGACCGACAAATCCGCTTTGGCAGATTCCAGCGTCGCGCCGGGCTTGAGACGCGCGAGGACATTCACCCTGACGGCGCTGCCCTGGCGGTTCAATTGCTGGTTGACATTCAGAGCCAGCGGCAGCCATACGTCAGCATCGTCCATCAACCGAAATCTGGGCGGCAGAACGCCGATAATCGTGCGGCTTTGTTCTCCCAGCCTGAGTGTCTGGCCCAGTACTTGCCGGTTGCCGCCAAAACGCCGTTGCCAATAACCGTCGCTCAAGATCACTGCTGAGGCGTCACTCAGTGTGTCTTCCGCAGGCATGAAGGCTCGACCCAGCAACGGCGCGACGCCCAAAGTCGAAAACAGATCAGCCGAGGCAAAGCCTGCGCTCAGCCGCTCTGGTTCGCCGTGACCAGTTAAGTCGGCAGTGTCAAATCGGAAAGCGGCGATCTGAGCGAACGATTTCGCCCTTTCGCGCCACTCCAAAAATTCCGCGCCCAAGGCGTAATCATTCGCCAGCCGCGACCGGTAGTAGCGAACCATCACTAAACTGTCAGGCTCGTGATATGGCAGCGAACGCAACAGCACAGCATTCACCACACTGAAAATTGCGGTGTTCGCGCCGATGCCGAGCGCCAGCGTGAGAATCGCAATCAACGAAAAGCTTGGATGCTTCTGCAGCATCCGTAACCCGAAACGCAGGTCCTGCCAGAGAGTTTCCAGCATCGGTAATCCTCCTTGTTCGCGGTAACGTTCTTTCGTCAACGTCACGCCACCCAGTTTGACGAGCGCCCGGCGGCGCGCTTCTTCCGGCGACATTCCGGCGCGCAAATTGTCTTCGATGTGCAGCGCCAGATGGCTTTCCAACTCCTCGGCGAATTCGCGCTCGCGCCGCGCGCGATGGAACAAACCGAAGAGCTGCACCAGCCAGCCGCGTAGTTGTCGAAGGTGCATCAAGTCTCCTGTCGTTGCTATTCGTGGCGGAGCGCCATCATCGGATCAACTTTCGTCGCGCGGCGGGCTGGAATGTAACAGGCGCCCAGCGCAATGAGCGTTAGAAACGCCGCGACAATGCCAAACGCCAGCGGATCGAATTGGCTGACGTCTACGAGCACGACAGCCAGCAACGTGGAAATCGCCGCGCCGCCTGCCAATCCAATTGCAACGCCAATCGCAATCAGCTTGCCGCCTTGCCGTAAGAAAAGCCGGATGACATCGCGCGCGTCTGCGCCCAACGCCATGCGAATGCCGATCTCGCGCGTACGCCGGCTGACGACGAACGACATCACACCGTACAACCCAATGCTCGCAAGCAGCGACGCCAGCGCACCCAGCACACCTGCCAAGAGCGCGACGGATTGGAACGGAATCATTTGCCCGGCGAGCGAATCATCTACGAGACGCAGCAAGACGGTCAGCTTGGGATCGAGCGCGGCGGCTTCGTTGTGCGCGGCTGTCATTACGGCGCGGGCGTCGCCTTCGGTACTGATGATCAGATATTCGCCCACGCCTCGTGAATTCGCCTGTGCGGGCGGGAGTGGGAGATACAGGAATGTTTCATCGCGCTGCCAAATCACACCTTGTCGCGTGTCGTTCGTTAGTCCGATGATTTCGTGCGCCACGAGGCGCGAACTGAACACGATGCGAGAGCATCTGCTGCCTGTCGTAGGGCAGCAAGTCTATCCCCCTAATCTATGAGCGGAGCGGCTTATAGATGAGGG
>Ga0137375_10012197_pt1 | contig 10181 bp, 12 predicted proteins | sample SagtaG_24_FD_104936 | JGI IMG/M metagenome (GOLD analysis project Ga0137375, IMG submission 104936) | Vadose zone soil microbial communities from Sagehorn Ranch, Mendocino, California, USA - Sage1_R_113_16 metaG | ecosystem: Environmental > Terrestrial > Soil > Vadose zone | place: USA...
CGCCGCGTCACGGCCCTTGCCACGCGCGCGAAAAGGTGAGCGATCGTGCGCGCGGGCAACGTCCGCGCCGCGGCTCCCGCCCGCGCAGCTGCACGTGCATGGTGTCCGGCACGTGATGCGCGAGTGCACGTTCTCCACCTCCCTCTCCTCATTCGCCGCGAGCATCGCCTGTGGCCGAGCCTAATCTTCCGTTGTAGCCGACACGGACCTGCGCGCTGCAGCGCTCGCGAGCGCCGCGTTTCTCGCGTGCAGGTCCGTGCGGCTGAACGGGAGATTAGGCTCGTTCCTCGTGACCTCACGGTCCGCCGCCCTGTCCCGCCGGAAACTTCGATCCTCGCGCGCGCCCGCGGGCTGGCGCCGTCTGCGCGCGCGCCGCTCCGCGCGGCGAGCGTTCGCTTGCCGCCTCCCGCGCCCACTCGCTCTCTTCTCGCCGCGCTCCGCTCTTGGGCCGGCGCTTCCACGCCCGCACCCCGGCGCCGGCCGGCCTGCTGCTGCATCGCGTCCCCGCCCTTGCCGCGGTTGCTCGTGTTAGGCGACAACACCGCACGTCACTCCGCCGGCGTCGCACGGCGGCGCATCGCGCGGAACGCCGACGGCGTCAAGGCCTCGACCACCCAGAGCCGTCTTGATCCCGTCGCCGATCGGCGCGTGTGATGTCGAACCACGACTGCGTGGTGACTTCCGTGGTGACCATCGTGCACCTCCGTCTGCTGCGTTGAATTGGGCGAGAGGGGGGATTCTATTGCTAAATGACGCCGAGGTCGATGGCTTTGAGGACGGCGCGGGTCCGATCGCGCACACCGAGCTTCGACAGCAGATTCGAGATGTGATTCTTGACCGTGCCGTCGCTGATCGCCAACAGATCCGAAATTTCCTTGTTCGAGTAGCCGCCGGCGAGAAGGCGCAGGATCGTTTTCTCTCGATCGGTGAGCGGTTCCGGCAGCTCGGCCGATTCAAAGGCCACATCACTGCGTTCGAGCGCGCGCATGATGCGCTCGGTGATCACCGGCTCGATGCACGTTCCACCCTCCGCGAGAGTTCGGATCGCGGAGGTCAGCCGCTCGAGCGATACGTCTTTCAGCATCCAGCCTTTCGCGCCGGCACGGACAGCCTCGAAGAGCATCGCGTCATCATCGAAGGTCGTGAGGACGAGGGTGGGCGGAAGTGAACCGCGCTCGCGCAACTGGCGCAACACGCCGACTCCGTCGAGTTTCGGCATGCGCAGATCGAGCAACACCACATCCGGCTTTTCGCGTTCGATCACTTCGATCGCTTCCACCCCGTCGCTCGCCTCCGCGGCGACGGTGATGTCGTTCTGCAATGCCAGCAGTGACCGGAGGCCTTGCCGCACGATCGTTTGATCTTCGACCAGGCAGACGCGGATCAAACCGCAGGTCCTTCGAGGGGAATGCGCACGTTCACTTCGAATCCGCGGCCGCGCATGGACGCAACATTCATCGATCCCTGCAACTGCTCGATTCGCTCGCGCATGCCGCGCAGGCCGTTCCCGAAGATCACCTGACCGGCTCCGGCGCCGTCATCTCTCGCCGCAATGGTCAGCGCATGATCCTCGGTGGCGAGCTTCAGCCACAGATTCCGCGCTCCGGAATGGCGTACCGCGTTCGTGACGATCTCCTGAATCGCGCGCAATGCCACTTGAGCGACGGCAGGATTGGTGACCGCAACGTCGCTTCCGATGTCGACGGTGAGCGCCGGTCGCTCGATGACGCTCTGCAGCGCGTGAAGCGCCGCTGCGAGGTCTACCGGCTCGTTGTCGCGAAGGCGGCTGACGACATCGCGCACGTCGCGAAGGAGAGTCTTGGTCAACGTTTTCGCGGTCTCAATCTGTTCGCGCGCAGGACCTTGCGTGAGATGGCTCGCCGTTTCGAGGTTGAGGCTCAGCGCAGTGAGGTGGTGGCCGATGACATCATGCAGATCCCTGGCGATCCTCAAACGCTCCTCGGTCCTGCTGCTGATGTCGAGCAGTCCCGTCGCCACCTGCAGCTCTGCGTTTGCCTCCGCGAGCGCCAGCCGTGCGTCCGCTTCGTTGTGCGCGATCCGCAAGCTGAAGAAGGCGAACAGCTCGAATGCGAAATAGGCAAGCACGATCCATCCGGCTTCAATACTCGCGGTGAGAAGCCAGAAAACGAGCGTCTGCGCAAAAATCCACGGCAGCGCGACACGCAGCGAGAACGCGCCGAGCTGTCCGGCGATGACCACGAGCAGCACGGCTGGAAGGCCGCTCGGCTGCAGCGCAATGGAGATGACAGCAACGACCGATTCGGCGGCGAGAAAAACCATTTTCTGCCACGCCGTGCAGACATCACGCGTAGCCAGCAGGAAGAAAACGACAAAAGCGCAATAGCAGAGCAGCCAACCGATGCCCTTCGGCGTTGTCAGCGCGTGGTGATTGATCTCCCACACAACACTCGGCAGGCCGATCAGGAACCATGTGAGGACCCCAACAAGGGTGAGATTGCGACCGTTCATGTGACCCGTGTCATCCTGACCCTGAGCGCAGCGAAGGGGAAGGATCTCAAGATGCGAACGCTGTCGCAACTTGAGATGCTTCGCCGTCTGCGCGGCTCAGCATGACACGGCGCCTGCTAGAAGTAATAGCGTACTCCGAACGTCGTCGCGCGCTTCACCTGGATGTAGGCGAACTCGCTGTCATCGCCGCCGATGAACTCGGTCTCAATGATGTAGGCATTGAGGCTCGGCCGCAGCTTCCGAGTCATGGTTAGGCGAACGATGGACGAGCGGTCGCGCAGATTGGCGATGGCGATCAGCTCGACATCGTTCTTCTGCGACTGCGAAGGCCAGTCGATCCGGGTGAACGAGTAGTTGCGGCCCATTTTCAGCGGCGCGTATTGCCGATTCGCCAGGAGCAGATTTCGATCGACCGTGTCGCAGAACGCGCGCCACTGAGTCGTCGATAAGCCATCGCCGCCGTGATACAGCTCGAAAACGAGATTGACATTGTTCTGAAAGGTGTATTGGCCGCCGGCGACCGCCTGGATGAAGTGTAGGACAGCCGCCCCCGGCTGTCTGACGTATGCGACCTCGCCGTGAAGCTCGAGCGCGTCGCCGAACACACGCGCGACGCTCAGGCCTTCGCGCGTTGCGTCGCGATCGCGGCGGAAGAGCAGCGAAACGTCGGTGTTTGCGATGAGACGGTAGGCGCGGCCGGCAAACGCGCCATGTTCCATCGCGTAGAGTGAGACATTTGTGCCGCGCATGAAGAGATCAGCCTTGAGCATATCGATACCGCGATAAGACGAGCGGCGGTCGTTCGGGTCGGTCGGATTCTTGAGCGGACTGACGAACGCCGTTGGATTCCACGCGTACGCGGTCCCCCATTTTTCGATCACCCGGCCAGTGGTGACATCGAGCCACGGCCGCGGATTGAGTTGGATGAATCCCTCGCCGACGCGCACCTGATCGCTGCTCCGATCCGAAGCGTCTCCGCGTACTTTCAGACGCATTTTCCATGCGCGGCTGTCCGCCACGGCTTCGGCGAATGCCGTGATGTCGGCGACGTTCGTCTGATATGGCACGCCGGCGATGTTGCCGGGATTCAATGGAGACTGGCCATTGGCAGGCGTGAGCTGCGACTCCGCGCCCGCGGAACCGAAGAAGCGGAAGGTCTCCGCGCTCGCGGCAGTCGCGAGCAACAACGGCATTGCAAGCGCGAGGAGCCCCTCACCCGGCGCTGCGCGCCACCCTCTCCCCGCTTCGCGGGGCGAGGGACGTCGCGACGCCCTTCTCCCCGCTCGCGGGGAGAAGGTGGCCGGAGGCCGGATGAGGGGCGTGATCACCATTTCCCCAACGAGTCCTTCGTGAACATCTTCTCGGGATTGTCGCGCGCGGTCAGATTGGCGTAACGCATCACCGTCCGATTGCCGGTGCGCAGCAGATCTTCGATCTCGATCGCTGTGATCACGCGGCGACCGCTCATGTTGCCGAATTCGCGGAAATACGCGCGCTTGATCAGTTTTCCGGAGACGACGTAAAAATCAGCGCGAAGCGGCTGGCTCGTGGAGGCGTCGACCCACAGCCGCACGCGGTTGTATGCGACAGTCGGATCCTTTGCCACCAGATCGAGCACCCACGTTCGTTTGCCGTCGAGCGGTTCTTCGGTCAAGGCCGTCGCGTTGTAGTCGACGGTGAATGCCGTTCGCGCGACGTCGCCGTTCGATGCCTGCCCCATGAGACGCTGCAGCGGCGAAATGCGAATCGGGCGACTCGCAGAAGGCATATAGATCCACATCGCGTCGCGCATCATCAGGAGAAACTTTCCTTTGTCGGCCGCCGGCGCGACGAACTCCACCACGCTGCGGTCGCTTCCTTTGCCGTAGACGCGAAACTTCGACGATTCCGATTTGCCGTCGCGGGTGTAGCTCGTCAAATCGACGTCGATGGCGAAACTCTGCAGCGGATTCCGAAAGGCATCGACGCGTGCCAGGATCGCCGCGGCATCTTCGGCGTGCACCGGAATGGCGATGAAGAGCACAAGAACAAGAAGTCGTCGTTTCATGGTCGTCCTCAGATGTGACCGAGCGCGTCGACGATCTTCAGCCGCGAGGCTTTCAGCGCCGGCAAAATCGACGACAGAGTCGCCGTGAAGATGGAGATGGTGAACGCGGTGATGAGCGTGCCGCTCTGCATCAGGATCTCCAGCCGGTAACCGACGGTGTAGCCGGGCGGCGGCGGGAGCATGACGTTTCCGTGATTGATGATCCAGGCGAGGATGGCGCCCCCGCCGAGCCCGAAAATGCCGCCCAGCAGGCCGATGAAAAAGCCTTCGATGAGGAACATCCGCCAGATGCGGCCGCGCGTCGTGCCGATGGCCATGAGCGTTCCGATCTCGCGCGTGCGCTCGAAGATCGACATGATGATCGTGTTTGCGACGCTGAACACGACGATCGCGAAGACGATCAAGCCAAGGAAGCCGAAGATTCCGTTGTAGAGCAGGACGACCTGCTTGTAGAAGCTGGCCAGTTGCGACCACTCCTTCATCTCCAGCTTCCATCCGCGGTCCGTGAACATCTTCTGCAGCGCACTGTGAACCGTGGCCGTGTCGTCGGTGTTCTTCAGGAACACGAGAAGCTTCTCGACTTTGTTGGTTTGCAACAGTTGTTGCGCGCCGCGGATGGGCATCTTGATCGCGCGGTCATCGAACTCCTTCACGCCAATCGTGAAGATGCCGGTGACGCGCACGTCGGCGGCATTCAGTGAGCCGGATGCGGTCGTGGTCATCAGCGTCAGATAATCACCAGGTTTCGCATGCATTGCGGTGGCGAGACCGCGGCCGACGATGATGGTGTCCGGGTCGTCGTTCGGCAGGTCGGTACCGGCGACCATCCGCTGCGATCCCATTTGGCGATCCTTCTCCGGTTCGACGGCGGTGGCCATGAAGGTTTCCGACTTCTCGCCGTTGCTCACGAGACCCATCACCGTGATCTGCTGCGCGGTCATGCGCACGCGCGGATCGCGTTCGATCTCCCGCCGGATTTCGCTCGGATTGTCGAGCGCGTACTCCAGCGGTTTCTGCGATTGCGCGTTGGAGTACCCGAGCTTGTAGACCTGGAGGTGACCCAGGCGGGTGCGGATCGTGCTTTCGCGAAGGCCCCAGAATGTGCGCGCTTTGTAGCCGCCAAAGAGGATCAGACCGATCGCGCCCATCACGATGACCAGAAGGGTGATCGCCGACCGACGGCGATTGCGGAAGATGTTGCGAAGTGCGATTTTCATCAGCATGTCGTGCTCCTATCCCCTCACTCCGGCCCTCTCCCGGTGGGAGAGGGTGGTGCGCAGCGCCGGGTGAGGGTTTTCGATTGCGTTGATCCGGCCGTCGCGGATGCGCACCACGCGTTCCGCGCGCGCGATCAGCGACGCATCGTGCGTCGAAAAAACGAACGTGCAGCCGGTGTTCGCATTGATGTCGGCGAGAAGGTCCAGGATGCGTGAGCCCGTCTCGGAATCGAGATTCGCGGTCGGCTCATCGGCCACCACCAGCTTCGGCTCGGTCACCATCGCGCGCGCAATCGCGACGCGCTGGCGCTGTCCGCCGGAGAGTTGATCCGGCCGCTGTTTCCACTGCGACTGGAGTCCGACCTGCGCGAGCCAGTGACGCACGCGTTCTTCGCGCTCACGTCGTCCCAATCCCTTCAGAAGGAGCGGGTACTCGACGTTTTCGAATGCGGTGAGCACCGGAATCAGATTGAATGTCTGAAAAATGAAGCCGATCGCGTCGCGCCGCATGGCGGTGAGGCGGTGCAGCGGGACGCGCGTGACGTCGACATCGTCGATCACGATCCGTCCTTGGTCCGGCTTATCGATGCAGCCGATGATGTTCAGCAGCGTCGTCTTGCCGCTGCCCGACGGCCCGGCGACGGCAACGAAGTCGCCGCGCGCGATGTCGAACGAGACACCGGCGAGCGCCTCGACCCTGACGGCTCCCAGGCGGTAGCTCTTGCTGATCTCCGTCAGTCCGACGATGGTCTCTCGTGCCATATGCATCTCCTCCGATACGCAATGTAGTCGTGCGAGCGAAGAGGCACATGTGCAGAAGGTGCGGAGGAGTGACCGTGACTTTTGGCACGGGTGGCATGGTGTCATCCTGACGCGGAGCGGAGCGAAGCGGAAGGATCTCAAGATACGAACAGCATCGTATTTAGAGATTCTTCGCCGTCTTCGCGGCTCAGAATGACACGGTTATTCCTTCCCTGCGCACGGCCGCGAAGAGCTCCTCGGCATCAACATGATGGGTCGGCGGCACCAAGCCACGATGCGCGAAACTTCCGGACGCGATCGCCGTCGCCGCCTGAATCGCAGGGAGCACCGCCAGCATGTAACTCTTTTTCCCGGAGAAGGTCTGCTCACGATGCCGCAGCGCCGATGAGATCTCGTAGCGGACGATCCCCTCGGTCATGCCGATGCGGCGCGCGAGTTTCACCGCAGTCATTTGATGGCCCGCGATCAAGCGACGGAACCAATCGAATTGCAGAAGGAAGTTGCCGCTGGTGTGGCCCGTGTCGACGATGAATTCGATTCGCGTCAGCGACGGAAAAAACCTCGGAAGGGTCACCGTGTCGACGCTCTTCACCTTCAGACCTCGTCGATCCGCTCCTTCGATCGAACGCAAGAACGATTCGACCGCGGCCGCGTTTGCGGTGTAGCGGCTCTCCGGGCGGAGGTAGACCGTAAGCCGTCGAGGCTCCTCGACCGTGGATGAATTCAGCATCGCGGCGCTGACCGCGGAGAGCGTGCTGCACGCGGTGAGCACGCGGATTCCCGCCGCGCCGATCGGCGCCTCGCGTTCGTACATCATCGCGGTGTACTCGGCGCTGTCGGACAGATCGATGATGTCGAATCCGATCCGCATCGCGGCGTCGATCAGCGCCGGCGTTCGCGTTTGAAATGGGCCGGCGGCGTCGATCACCAGATCGCGCTGCTTCACACTGCCCCGAATCTCCTCGGCATTGTTCGCATCGATGCGAAGATCTCCGCGAGACCGCGAGGCGACGAGCGGTTGCAGGCCGGCAGCGCGAAGCCGCTCGACGATCAATCCGCCGAAGAAACCGGAGCCGCCGAGGACGATGACGCGCTTCATTGCCGGCTCATGAGAAATACCCAGGGTATGAAAGTCACCATCAGCGCTGCGCTTGCGATGATGACACCGATACGGAAATCAAAAATAGTAACGATAATGAGTGCTATTCCAACGCTCCACGCCAGCCAGGCCAGCCAGCGCGCGGGCAGCGCAGGTGTAGCGAGCGTCAGCAGAATCCCCGCGACTGTGTACAGACCATTCGCCGCTCCGCCGGTGAGCAACGAAGCGGTGCGATCGTTCGGCAAGGTCATGAACATCGACTCTCCCGTAAAGTCACACACAAGACCGGCTGCGGCGATGGCGACGGGAGCGATTCTTCCGATCCGCGCTCCCCACCAGGCATAGAAGGCCAGCAGCGATACCGCGGCGATCATCCACGACAACCACATCGCTCGCGGATGCGTTTTCAGCAGCAGCAATGTGGCGGCGGAAGCAACCAGGTGCGCCGCGATACACCACTGCGGCGCGGTTCGCCTGAAGAATTGCGCGACCGAAGTTCCTTCAAGCAGGAAAAACGCGAATGGAAGCCACCACAGCAGATCGTCGAACACGATCAAGGGAATCGTGCGAAATGGCAGCTCGCGCGAGTGCACCGCGATCATCCATCCGATGGGCCCGAGGATTTTTCCGGCGAGACCGATGGCGACGAACGGAAATGCACGGTCGAGTCGCCACGCTGCGTACGCGTAGCCGGCGCCGTAGAGTCCGACCACCATGCCGAGACACGCCCAAATCGCCGGGTAGCGCGGAGGAGCGAGCGCGAAGATGTCGAAGAATGCTCGCGGGAAAAGCGAGGCCCACAAACCGAAAGCGATGTTGTATGCCGCGGCCGCGGCAAAGGCCATCCGGTACACCCGTGCGCTGAATGCACTCACCGTCGGAAGGTGAACACCGCGCTGGCGATCACCAGCAGCGGAAGGGCGATTGCGATCGCCAGGTTGACAAAGCCTTTCTCCGCCGAGAATCGGTGCGCTTCGGCGAGAGTGAAACATCCCACAACGAAGCTCCAGATCGCGAAAAGGAGCTGGAAACCCAAATAAAGAATGATGATCGAACAGCCTCCATGCGCGACGAAGTCGAGAAAAACCTGTCGCGTATTCGTTTGGGAGCCGATGTGGAATTCGCTCATCAGAATCGCGAGCGGAACGCGATAGATCGCCGACCAAACGATCGGAGCCATTCCCCAACCGAGGGCTGCCCGAACATCGGCGACGGTGCCGGTGCCGCCGAGGATCCGGCCAATCGGTGTGGCAATCCACGACATGATGAAAAGCGTGACGACCCAGGCTGCCGCGCCGACAACGATGCTGAGCGCCACGATCGCCAAAGTGGGAAGAAGCTTCAGACCCGGCAGCGCCTCGTCGAGACGATACGCGTCGTTGACGGATGCGCAGGCGAACGCCAGCACGACCACTTCGACGCTCCATCGATGCTCGCCGCTGTCGAGGATGCGCCGCATCGTCTCGCCCGGCCGATAGAGAATCGTCAACAAATCTCTCAACGATGGCGAACGCGTCATTTCAGGCGATGATACGGCCATGAACGAGCTGGATGCGATCATCGCTGCCATGTACCAGAGCGTTTGCTACGAGGCGGGAGATCTGCCGTCCTACCGCGATCATTTCGAGCAGATGATTGCCTCCGGAGAGCTGCCCAGCTTCTGGGAAGGGGAACTGTGGCGCGAGACGCGCCTGTTCGGCGATATGGCCCACGTGCTCAGCGCCTACGAGACTCGCCGCACGCGCGAGGGCGCATTGCTCAATCGCGGAGTCAACAGTATTCAATTGTTCCAACGCGACGGACGGTGGTGGATCAGCGCGATGATCTGGCGCCGCGAAGGACGCGACGTGCGGATTCCGCTCGAGCCGAATCGTTGATGGCGATCACCACGCGCTGCACGGACGTCGACGCCGACCGCAGCGCTTCGTCGATCGTCTGCAGGGCGCGCTCGAAGGGGAATCGCCCGTGACCCGTCCCGAACACCGGCATGGCGACCGTCGCATATCCTGCGGCATCCGCACGCGCGAGCGCGTTGCGCACGCAGGCTTGGATGATCGCCGCCGAGGTGAGGTGGGTCTCGGTGCCGGCAACGCAGTGAATGACCGCCTTGAACGGCAGAGCGCCCGCGGTCGTTACGTGCGCGGAGCCGGGCGGCAGGAGTTTGCCGCCTGTGATCTGCTCGCAGGCGCGCAAGACCTCGAATCCGCCGCGCTCGCGTACCGCGCCGCCGCTGCCCATCATCAGCGACAGCCGCGGATTGGTCGAGGTGCAAATGGCCTCCGCCGGCGCATCGGTCAAGTCTCCTTCGAAAACCGAGATCTCCATCGTTGTGGGGCCGGCGCCCTCGCCGACCACCGCCGCCGAGGGCGGCGGCCACGCCGCCGAGGGCGGCGGCGCTACATCCGGCACATTACACCACGACGACGGTCACCGATCGAGGTGATGGTGTACGCGCTCGGCTTCTGCAGTCGTCGAAATGCATGAAAGGAACAATCATGAAAATCCGCATCTCACTTGCAGTCCTGCTGTTGCTCACCGCCGCCGCCGCATTCGCGCAACCCGCTCC
>Ga0137375_10012198_pt1 | contig 10180 bp, 9 predicted proteins | sample SagtaG_24_FD_104936 | JGI IMG/M metagenome (GOLD analysis project Ga0137375, IMG submission 104936) | Vadose zone soil microbial communities from Sagehorn Ranch, Mendocino, California, USA - Sage1_R_113_16 metaG | ecosystem: Environmental > Terrestrial > Soil > Vadose zone | place: USA...
CTAACAGCTGCGCCCCGTGGACCGGGCGCGTCAGGTGGCGCAGCCGTTCGGGATAATGGCCGGTGGCCACCCGCTCCTGGCGAACCTTCCACCGCAGCCGGGCTAGCCGATGCGGCGGTATCGGCGTACCGCCAGCGGCGCGAAGACGACGGTGATCGCGATACTCCAGGCGATGGAGTGCCAGGCCGGGGCCGTGACCGGCCCGCCCAGCGCGAGGCCGCGGCTGGCGTTGGCCAGCGCGGTCACCGGGTTGATCTTGACCCAGGCTTGCAGCCAGCCGGGCAGGGTGCTGGTCTGGATGAACACGTTGCTCCCGAACGCGAGCGGGAACATGACGATGAACCCGAATCCCTGCAGGCTCTGCGGGGACTTCACGTACAGGCCAAGGAGCACCCAGATCCAGCCGACGGCAAAGCCGAAGACGAACATCAGTCCCACCGCCCCGAGTGCGGACAGCGGATTAGTTGCGATCCGGAATCCCAGCAGCGACCCGTACGCGAAGACCATCGCGATCGATACGAGGTAGCGGAAGAAATCCCCCATGATTGTCCCGGTCAGCGGGGCCGACCGGGAGATCGGCAGGCTCCGGAACCGGTCGAAGATGCCCTTGGTGACGTCGGTGTTCAGCCCGATGCCGGTGCCCATGCTCGCGAACACCACCGTCATCACCATGATGCCGGGCAGCACGTACTGCAGGTAGGTGTGCCTGCTCTCACCCTTGATCGCGCCACCGAACAAAAACACGAACAGCGTCACGAAGACGATCGGCTGCAGCGTGACGTCGAGCAGTTGCTCCGGGTTGCGCCTGATCCGCACCAGTGACCGCCACGCCAGCGTCAGCGCGTGCCGCAGCGCGCGCGCCGGCGTCATGGTCCGTGCCCGGCCCGGCCCGGTCGCGGTGATGGCCGTCATCGGCTGCCTTCCTCAGCGGCGTGCCCGGTGAGCGCCATGAAGACCTCATCCAGGCTGGCCAGCCGCAGCGCGAGCTCAGTGATTTCGATCCGCGCGGCCTGCAGCCGGCTGACGACTGCCGACAGGACCTGGGCGTCATCGACGGGGACGGACAGCAGACCCGGATCCTCCTCCGCCCTGGTTGGGGCGAGGCCAACGACGGCCGTGACGATCCCGGCGGCCGGCGTCAGGTCCGCCGGATCGGCCGGACGCACATCGAGGGTCTGCCGGCCGACCTTAGCCTTAAGCTCGGCGGCGGTGCCGGTCGCGATCACCTGACCACGGTCGATGACCGCGATCTCGCTGGCCAGCCGGTCGGCCTCATCCAGGTACTGCGTGGTCAGCAGCACGGTCGTACCCTCGGCCACCAGCTCCCTGATCATCGCCCACACCTCCCCACGGCTGCGCGGGTCCAGGCCGGTGGTCGGCTCGTCCAAGAACAGCACCTCAGGCCGCTGGACCAGGCTCGCGGCCAGGTCGAGCCGACGCCGCATGCCAGCGGAGTAGGTCTTGACCGAACGTCCGGCGGCGTCGGCCAGGCCGAATCGCTCCAGCAACTCGCCCGACCGCCGCTTCGCCTCCGCCCTCGGAACCTCCAGCAACCGCCCGATAAGCAGCAGGTTCTCAAAGCCAGTCAGATCCTCATCGACCGCCGCGTACTGCCCGGTCAGGCCGATCAGCTCACGAACCCGGTCGGCCTGGCGGACGATGTCCGCGCCGCACACCCGGGCGTATCCGGCATCGGGCCGCAGCAACGTGGCCAGCATCCGGACCACGGTCGTCTTCCCCGCGCCGTTCGGCCCTAGCAGGCCCAGCACCATGCCCGGGCGGACAGCCAGATCGACGCCGTCCACCGCCAGCGTCTTCCCGAACCGCTTGACCAGGCCCTCCGCCTCAATCGCGAACGTCATGGCGTGCATTCCTCGGTGCTGGGGGTCACATTCATTGCTGAACCTACTTGCTTGTCATAAACCTTCCGGCGGCGCCCGCCATTGTCACTCAACGTAAATCGCCATTGGAACGGTGGATTGCCGTCGCTGCGTAGTCTCCAGCCGCCCTGCGATCGGGCGCAGTGCGTCGAAAGGGCTACGAGTCCGGCACCCACGCAGGCGTGGGCTTTCGTGCCCGGCCAGGGCAAGCAGGCGCTGGACCACCGCCCCCGGGGCCACGGACACGGGAGCGATACCCCCGCCTGAACAAAGATCAGTTGGCGGAGCTGCCGGCTGCGTCGTCCTCGTCGACCACGTGGACCGCTGCCTCCTCCGCGGAGGCCGCGCCGGCGTCGATTCCGACATCGCGTGCCACGAGGTCGGGTTCCTCGTCCGGATGTGCTCCCTCGTCCTCAGCAACCAGCCGACCGGCACGAGGATCGGCAGTGTCGCCAGGAAGCGGCCGGCCGGAGTCATTGCCCGCCCGTTCCACATCGGCGGCGCGATCAGCCTGCCGATCATCCTCGGCAAACGGGTCCGCGTCCGGCTCCTCCTCAGCGAGAAGCTGGTCGAGCGACTCACCCGCTCGCTCTTCGGCCAGCGTCGTGCCGTATCTCTCGCCAGCAGACCAGCGATCCGGGGGCACGATTCCCCGGTCGAGAGGGTCGTCTCCGGGGTCTCCCTCGAGTGTGTCGGCTGCGTCCAGCGTCCCGTCGTCCTCCGGTTCGGGGTCTTCTAGCTCGGCATACTCAAGCTCGGAGTCATCTCGGCCGGAGACTTCTCCGCCGGAGGACGGGTTCTGGATCTCGTCGTCAGGCATGTCTCATCCTCTCCCCCGGCCTGCGCCGTATCGAACACCGGGCCTCCGGAATTGGCTGATGATGACCGCGACGAGCACACCGTGCGGCCTGGCCGCGGGGCGCCGTGCCGTTAAGCGCTCCCCACAGGCACGGCCTGCGCCATGGTCTGGCTCGCGCGATATTCGTGCCCCAGCTCGCGCGGAAGTGCGAAGCTGACGCTCTCCCGGGTGGCCCAGATCTGCTCAACCCGGTCGAAGCCACGTTCGCGGAGCCAGGCGAGGACACCTTGCACGAGGATCTCGGGCGCCGAGGCGCCACCGGTGACGCCAACTGTCTCAACGCAGTCTAGCCAGCTTTCGTCAATCTCCCCGGCATGGTCGACCAGGTGGGCAGGGGCGCCGGCCTCACGTGCGACCTCGACCAGCCGCGCGGAGTTGTGTGAGTTCATAGAGCCGACGACCACCACCAGATCGGACTCGGCCGCGATCCGCTTGACCGCCGCCTGCCGGTTCTGCGCGGCAAAGCAGATGTCGTCGCTGGGCGGGTCGAGCAGTTGCGGGAATCTCTCACGCAAAGCGCTGGCCGTCGTCAGCGCCTCATCCACTGACAGCGTGGTTTGCGACAGCCATGCCACCTTGGCCGGATCGCGAACCTTTACGGCGGCAACGTCGCCGGGTCCGGTCACGAGGTGGATCCGGCCCGGCGCCTGACCGAGCGTGCCGGCAACTTCGTCATGGCCCGGCTGGCCGATGAGCAGGATGTCGTAACCGGCGTCAGCGAACTGGGCGGCCTCCCGGTGAACCTTCGTGACCAGCGGGCAGGTGGCGTCGATGGCACGCAGTCCACGCTGCCTGGCGTGGGCCCGCACGGCCGGCGCCACGCCGTGAGCAGAGAACACCACGACTCCGCCGTCGGGTACCTCATCGGTCTCCTCCACGAAGACAGCTCCGCGCTTTTGGAGTGCGGCGACGACATAGGAGTTGTGAACGATCTGCTTGCGCACGTAGACGGGGGGGCCGTGCAGCTCAAGCGCCCTTTCCACGGCACTCACCGCGCGGTCGACCCCGGCGCAGCAGCCACGGGGGGCGGCCAGCAGCACCCGGCCTTTCTTCATCATTGCCTCCATATCGGGCCCGGTCTTTCGAGCGCGAAGACCGCGTAGCCGCGCGGGCTGTACGTCGCCACAGCTGCGAAAGGGCAAGAGCGGCCCCGTATCCGGGCCGACCACTTCGGCCAGCAAGCCGTTCCCGACCGGGTACCTGTCGGCCAGTTGGGCGCCCGTCTCATTGGCGTCGCCCTGGCGCGCCCTTCAGAACACGACACGCGATCGGCTATTCAGCCGCGCCGCTCGGGAACGGCGCAGGTCCCTCGTCACGTTGCAGCGCTTGAGCCATCGGTCGCGCCCGTCGTAGCGAGCGCGGAAGGGTCGGCGACCGTGCACTGCGCGAGCGTTGTCGATGATGGCGAGGTCGCCCGGCTCGAGCACCACCGGTTGAAGGTTGCGCTCGATCGCCGCGGCCAGCGCCGCGAACGCCGCCGTCGCCAGCTGGTCGCCCGGCACGGGCAGCCGCATATACGCCGGATCGACGCGCAGGTAGGGCGTCTGCGGATCGCCGTACAGGAGTGCGACCGGCTCCGGTGCCCGGGACTGTTGATCTAGCTGTCGCCGGGCGTTCTCGTACGGTCGTGTCTCGCGACCGGACATGGCCGAACCGGCTTCTTCGGCCTCGTGGGCGCTCTCCGGCAGGATCGTGAAGCGCGGCTGGCGCAGCGCCTGTAGGTGGTCAGGAGAGAGGTCGTCGCCATTCACCGTCGCCACGGTGGTCGGGGTGCGGTCCGGGTTGCGGAGACACAGCAGAGTGACATAGTCGCCGCGCATCGGGTGAAAGGCCTCTTCCGTATGCCACAGCAGGTCGACGTCGCTCGAGCCACCCGACTGCTCACGCTCGTGGCCGGCGACAGGTACCACGTCGTGCACCAGCTGGCCCGCACGGTCCAAGCGCCAGCCGAAAACCTCTCCCAGGAGCGAGGAACAGAGAACGAGATAGGTCTCGTGGGCACGTGTGGCTCCGGACCGCGAACCCGTCTCCCAACTGCCAGGGGTCGCGCCCAATGCCTCGTCGTCCACCGGCAAACCTGAGACGACGAGCGCGCCCGTGGGCTCCTCGAGCCGGAATCGGCACAGCTCGGCGCGCAGGCGCTCGGGCAGGCTGTGCGCGAGCACGGCACAGTCGAGCAGGAAACGCTCGTCGTCTACGCTGTCATAGCGGTCGGCTACCGCGCAGCAGGACTCGAACGCCGCCTGCGCCTCGTTGGGCGACAGGACGAAGCGCTGCACAGTGGTCCTAGCGGACGTCACCGGTGCTGTCACGCCGCACCGGCCGGGGCTTTACGGACGATCGGCGCGACAATGGTCGACGCCTGCCAGTACTCGCAGTCGGCGGGCGGTTGCACCCCGCAGATGACGGCGTCCACGTCGCTAAAGCCTGCTGCCCGCAGCTGGCTCAGATGGAAAGGTGAGAGACCGGTCGGCTCGTCGGAGTAGTACGTGAACACCCCGCCGGGGCTGAGCAGACGATGTGCTTCGGCCAGGAAGGCGAAGTGATTTCCGTGAATCTCATCAAATGGCGCGCCGGCGAGGGCCTTAGGCGACGACTCGTATGCGCTCATGATTCGCTCCGTTGCGACCGGACGACGTCAAGTCATCCGGCGACAACAGCTGGCCGGAGACGAAGAGAACGCCCCCAGTTCCGACTCCAGCAACTCAGCCGAGATGGTCCCCGACACGCCCGCCGAGTGCAGCTTGGCCGGTGTTTGCTGGTGGGAGTGCACATGATCAGCTAGTCGTGATAACCCGCCCGTAACTGTATGCACTGCGCGAGTGTATGCACTTTTGTGAGTCGCGTCAAGCGCAACTCCCCGGTCGGCTGATCACCATCGCCGGGCATGGCAGGTCCGCCCTTCTGCGCGTTTGGCTGCGGTCCAGCGACGGCTGGCTCTACCACGCCAAATACATGAACAGCGGCCACCCGCCAGCAACGACACACCTGAGCCCCCGCGCGATCCCTCGCGCGAAGAAACGCGATCAGACCCGCCATCACCTGATCACCAGCAAGCGTCGCGGACTGAGGACCTGATCATCTGTCCGGCGAAGCCGTGGCCGCGGCGGCCGTGTCCGGGTCCAGCGCGCGGTCGGTGGCCACGAGTGTCGTGGTGATCCGCCCGAGCAGCTGACACAGCTCCGGGTTCCTCTCAGGTGCCCACCCTGTCATCAAGCGGTCGATCCCTGCATCCCGCGCGGCATCCAGGCGGTCGGCGGCCTGTCTGCCGACAGGGGTGAGCGCCACGACGGCGCGGTTCGCATCGGCGTGGCCGTCCCCGCCGGGGCTGGCGGCGCCGGCGGCGGTGACGTAGCCGACCGTCAGGAGTTCGGCCAAGCGGTCGCGGAGATCGGCGCCGGTGATGCCGAGCAGGCGCGCCAGCGCCGCCTCCGTGATCGGGCCGTTGTCCGCGACGCGATAAAGCAGCCAGCAGTCGCGCGGGCTCACCTGCACGCCGGCCACCGCGGCGAGGCCTCGGTATATCTCCGACCTGTGCTCGCGGCCGAAGAGCGTGAGCAGCGCGCGCTCCATCTCCTGTGCGGAGTCACGCGCGGCCGGCATGGCGGTGGGTGCGGTGCTGTCCGCCCGGTCCACCGCCCGCGCGGTATCCCGCAGTGGCAGTTCCTTCAACAGGAAGGTCAGGCAGAAGGCCACCGCACCGACCGGCGCAGCGAACAGGAACACCGAGTGCAGCGCCTCGGCGTACCCGTTGATGTAGCCGGACCGGATCACCCCGGGCAGGTGGTCGAGCACGGCCGGGCTGGCACCGGTGGATGCGCTGATCCCGTGGGGCAGCGCCGCCCCGTGCAGGGCGCGGGTGAGGTCACGGACGAGCACGTTGGAGAAGATGGCGCCGAAGACCGCGGTGCCGAAAGAGCCGCCGATGGACCGGAAGAACGTGGCACCCGACGTGCCGGCGCCCAGATCCTTATAGTCGATCGCGTTCTGCACCGCGATGACCAGCACCTGCATCGACGCGCCGATGCCGACGCCGAGAACGAACAGGTACAGCGACACGAGCCAGAAGCTCGTGCCGGGGCCCATCCGCGACAGCAGGAACAGCCCGACGGTCATCAGCGCCGTGCCCACGATCGGGAAGATCTTGTACCGGCCCCATCTGCTGACAAGCTGGCCGGTGCCGATGGAGGTGAGCAATAGCCCAGCCATCATCGGCAGCAGCCGCAGTCCGGACAGGGTCGGCGAAGTCCCCCTGACGATCTGCATGTACTGCGGCAGGTAGGCGAGCGCGCCGAACATGGCGAAACCGACGGCGAAGCCGATCACGCTGGTGGAGCTGAAGACCCGGTTGGCGAACAGGTGCAGCGGCAGGACGGGCTCGGCCGCCCGGCGTTCTGCGACGACAAAACCGGCCAGGCAGACGACGGCGAGCACGCCCATCAAGATGACCGGGAACGACCCCCAGGCGTAGGTGTTGCCACCCAGCGAGGTGAGCAGCACCAGGCAGGTCGCTGCCGCGCCGATAAGCGCGGTGCCCGCGTAGTCGATGACGTGGCGGGCCGTGCTCAGCCGGCTGGGCAGCACCGCGGCGGTCACCACCAGAGCGACCACGCCGATCGGGAGGTTGACGTAAAAGACCCACCGCCAGGACAGGTTGTCCACAGAGAAACCGCCAATCAGCGGCCCGAGCACGCTGGCGACCCCGAACGTGGCACCGAAGATCCCCTGGTAGCGACCGCGGTCCCGGGGCGAGACGACGTCCCCGACAATGGTCTGCGCGCCGACCATCAGGCCGCCGCCGCCCAGCCCCTGGACGGCGCGGAACGCGATCAACTCAATCATCGACTGCGCGAAGCCGGACAGCGCTGAGCCGATCAGGAAGATGACGATCGCAGCCTGGAAGAACCTCTTCCGGCCGTACATGTCGCCGAGCTTCCCCCACAGCGGCGTGGAGACCGTGGAGGCGAGCAGGTAGGCCGTAACGACCCAGGACAGATGCGACAGCCCGTGCAGGTCGCCGGCGATTGTCGGCAACGCGGTCGCGACGATCGTCTGGTCGAGCGCGGCAAGCAGCATCCCCAGCAGCAGGGCGCCTAGGATCAGCAGCACCCGCCGCTGGTCGATGACTTGCAGTCGGCCGATGGCCTGCGGTGGCTCGCCCGGCGCTGGCCCGGCATCCGCACCAGCAGTCATGCCACGCTCACCCCGCCTCCACCGCTCCCATCACCCTCATGCTGCCGCACGCAGGTGCTCTCCTTTGGGCAGGGCCGGCGGGTCGCTGAGGGCCCGGCCCTCGGGCCCGCGCGGATCGCGCCGCCTCGCACGCCCTTGGCCGCTGCCCAGCGGGAGTCGCCTTGCGCCGGTACCTGTGCGACGGGCAGGCCGGGCCGGCCAGATCCGAGAGCAACCAGCTAGCGCCATGAGAGGGTCCGCAGAGGTTCGGCACCGACGCTCGTCTCGTCGGCCGCCACCGAGGCGGCCACGGATTCAGGAGGCACGGATGAGCGACGAGAAAAGGAGCGCGCTCGGTCCCCGCGCCAAGCGGTTTGCGGGTGCGGCGGGGCTGCTCGCGACGGGTGCGATCGTGGGGGGCGTGGTCGCTGCCACGCTGCCCGCCTCCGCAGACAACACCACGAGCACGGCCAACTCGACCACGGCGGCCACCCCGGCAACGGCGCCCGACGGTCCGTCACGCGGGCCGGTCGGCGGCGCCACGCCGGTCCGGTCGGACGAGAAGGCGCTGGGCGTCAGCGACGCCGGCCAGGTGCGTGCCGCTGCGCTCAAGGCCGTGCCTGGAGGCACCGTGTACCGGGTCGAGACCGACGCCGACGGCGCGGTCTATGAGGCACACATGACGAAGTCCGACGGGACCGCCGTCACCGTCAAACTCGACAAGGACTTCAACGTCACCGCCGTCCAGGACGGCATGGGCAGCGGCGGCCCCGGCGGTCACAGCGCCACGGGCAGCTCAGCCTGACCGGCTTCCAACGGTCCTACCATGCGGGCGCCCCCGTTGTCCTGTGGACGCGGGCACCGTCGATCTCGACGGTTGTCTCGTCCAGGAGACGTTCTCCGTCGAAGATGCGGACGTTCTCGACGATCGTGGTCAGGGCTGACTCCTCGTCTGTGCTGGGTCAGTGCTGGTTGGTGATGGGCGGGGCGTGAACGGCCGTCAGCTGTCCGGCGGGGTGACCGGCGCGGGGCGGGGGGTGGCGAGGAAGGCGTTGATCAGCATGTACAGGCCCCACGTCAACCGGTTCGGACCGCCGGTCATGAGTTGCTCACCGAGAGCGGCTAAGTACGGATGGACATCGGGTCGGGCGTCGACGATCACAAAGGCAGCGGCGGCCCCTGAGCAAACAGTCCAGCGACTTCAGCACTGACCCCGGCGCTACACACTCATCTGACCCTATGAGATACGCCTGCACCGCCGAGAATCTGCTGCCGGAGTGTCCGCGGCAAGCGCACGGCGCCGCGGATCCTGGCTCGGCGCCGCGAGTGCGTCAGCGGTAGAGGCGATAAGCAGCGGGGCGCGTGGCCTGGCCTCCACTGCTGCGGGACTTGACCCGGCATAAATAGCGATGCGCTCATGCCGCGACTAGATACGCGTCTGCACGAGAGCATCAACGTGGCCCCCGCATGGTTCAGCATGTGCATTCCGGCAGCGCCTCACGCTCAGTGACGAATACCGGTCCGACTGGCACCCGGACCCGCCGATCTGCGCGGCTTTCGGGAAGGTACGTTTGGCGTCGCCATCGACTCGTAACGGATCGCGGCACCGATGAGTTCGGTCGATTCCCATGGTCTATCTGTTCGGAGTCGACCCGGACCGGACCCTGGAGGAGCATCAGATGGACCTTCCGCCCGTGGTGTCGTGTCTTTCACACCTACTCGTCATTCGCGAGAGGTGGCGATCTGCTCCTCGGCACGTTCAACTACCTCGACCTGACCCACTCGGGGCGTCAGTTTCACGTTGGGCAGGTCGCCTACCACGACCGCTACGACGTCCCACCCACCGTGGGGGCGTGACGAAACCTCGCGCTCGGCGGAAGACCCGCCACGGAACTGGCATATCGGTCAGCAGTATGGCTAAGGAGCTCGCTGTGAACGTAGTGAAGTCGGACGACGGCACCAAAATCGCATACGACAAGCAGGGGCGCGGGCCCGCGCTGGTGTTGGTCGACGGGGCGATGTGCACCCGCTCCACCGGTTCGAAGCCGGAACTCGTGAACCTGCTCGCGGCGCATTTCACGGTGTACAGCTATGATCGCCGGGGCCGGGGTGACAGCGGGGACACTCAGCCGTATGCGGTCAAGGGTGAGGTCGAGGATATTGCAGCTCTCGTGGACGACGCGGGCGGGACAGCCTACCTCTACGGTCACTCCTCCGGTGCGTGCCTCGCCCTCGAAGCAGCTGTCCAGCTGGGCGGCCGAGTCACAAG
>Ga0137375_10012200_pt1 | contig 10179 bp, 8 predicted proteins | sample SagtaG_24_FD_104936 | JGI IMG/M metagenome (GOLD analysis project Ga0137375, IMG submission 104936) | Vadose zone soil microbial communities from Sagehorn Ranch, Mendocino, California, USA - Sage1_R_113_16 metaG | ecosystem: Environmental > Terrestrial > Soil > Vadose zone | place: USA...
CGGACGGTCCATGACGACCTCGCCGCAGCGGCCGAGCGGGTCGGCTCTGACCGGCTCGCCGCGGTCTGGACCGACGCCCGGCTGCAGTCCGCGGTCCGCAGGCTGCTGCCCTGACCGGCCTGCTGTTGCTCACGCCGCCGCGGGGTTCGGCCCGCCGCCCGTTCCGTCGTGTTGCTTCCCGCGCTCCGTGCGGGTTGTACATGGCCAGGTCCGCGCTGAGCGGCAGAGCCGAACACGGCCGATGCGCGGCATGACGGCGCATCGGTGCGCCGCCACGCCGGTCCGCGGCGTGGGGGGATGCCGGCAGCGCGTTCGCATGCTCATGATTGCCGGGGGCCGCCGGCCTTGTTCCGGTGGATCTTGCTGGTCGCTGGCATCGCGGACGTTGACAAGGGTTTCGCGGTGGAGCGGCCGATGGATCAGGCCGCTGGTGGTTGAGCCGGCCGGCGATGTCGAGGACGTTCCGTCGGCTCCGATTGTGTGGTGAGACCTGCGATGCCCAACGGTGGGAAGGACACAGCATGAGCAGGGTGACGTGTGACATGGCGATGTCGGTTGACGGGTTCGTCGCGGGCACCAACCAGCGTTTGGAGGAGCCCTTCGGTGACGGCCCGCGGGGACGGCTGCACCGGTGGATGTTCGAGCAGCCGGAGGTGAACGCGGCGGTCATCGAGGCGATGAACGCCGCCGGCGCCTACATCATGGGCCGCAACATGTTCGGTCCGGGCCGCGGCGCCTGGGACCAGGCGTGGCGGGGCTGGTGGGGCGAGGACCCGCCGTACCACGCGCCGGTCTTCGTGCTCACCCACCATCCGCGTGAGCCGCTGCCGATGCGGGGCGGGACGAGTTTCACCTTTGTCACCGACGGGATCGAGTCGGCGCTGGCGCGGGCGCGCGCCGCGGCCGGTCAGGCGGATGTCGCGATCGCCGGTGGGGCCGCGACGGTGAACCAGTACCTGGCCGCGGGGCTCATCGACGAGCTACGGCTGCACCTCGCGCCGGTGGTCCTCGGCGCGGGCGAGCGGCTGTTCGACGGCGTCGCCGACCTCACCCTGGAGCCGATCGGGGCCGTCGGCAACGACCTCGTCACGCACCTGAGTTACCGCGTGATTCGCTAGCCACAAGCCCGCTCCTCGACGCCTGTGCGGTCCTGGCGGTGATCGCCGCCGCGCGGTCCCGCTGGCCCTGGCGGCCTGTGGTTCGGGCTCCTGCAAGCGGCTAGAGGGCTGATATGGGCTAGATCTCCTGCTGTTCTCCGTCTCGCTGGTGGCGCCCGCCCTCCGGCTGTCGGTACCAGATCCCCGCTAGCTCCTCAGGTAGCAGGTCCATCAGCAGGCCGTCGTGGAAGGTGCCGTCCGGGCCGCGTTCGTACCGGCGCATGATCCCGACCGGCCGGAAGCCGACCTTCTCATAGCAGCGGATCGCGGCGGTGTTGGCGGCCGCCGGGTCGATGGTCAGCCGGTGGTGGCCGCGGCGCTGGATGAGGAATCGCGCCAGCATGCCGACCGCCTCGGTACCGACGCCGCGGCCCTGGTACCGCTGGCCGAGGTAGATGTCGATGCCCGCGTGCCGGTACATCGGCTCGCTCTCCTCGTGGTACTCGATGCCGCCGGCCACCGCCCCGCCGACCTCGATCACCAGCAGCACCGCCTCGGCGGCCTCGCCGGCACCGAGCAGCTTCGCGCCCGTGTCCTCGGCCGGCTCCGGCTCGCCCCACCAGCGCCGCACCGACGGCTCAGCGAGAACCTCCCGCAACGCCGGAACATCCTCGGCCCGACCCGGACGGACCGTCGCGAGCCCGCCGACAAGCCGGGGCCGGACCATCTCAGACGTCCTCACGCGACCAGTGTCCAACGACCAGCCCCGTCACACCCACCGACCACGTCAGGCACGGGCCGGCACCACCAACGCAGCCGCAGCCGCGAACCCGTGAATCCTCGCCCGCGGTTGCGGCCGTGTGCAGCGGCGCCGGCCGAGCCCGGGCCTACCGCTCTGCCGGTTTGTCCACCGGCGGGCGTGGGCGCGGCCACCGGAGTCGACGAGGCTGACGTCGCCCCGGTCGGGTGCAGGGCGCTCATCCAGCGGTGTAGTGCCCGGCGAACTTGTCCCGCACGGCATTCTTCTGGATCTTCCCGGTCGAGGTCTTCGGCAGGTCGTCGACCACCAGGACGGCCTTGGGCGCCCTATACGGGTCGATGACGCCCTTGACCGAGTCGATCAGCTCCCGCTCGTCGATCCGCGCGCCGGGCCTGGGCACGACGACCGCGGTGATCGCGACGTTGGCGACCGGGGTGCCGACCGCGCCCGCGTGCGAGAGCTGGTGCTCGGGGCGGAACAGGGTCGCGGTCGGGCTCATCTCCGTCTGGCCGAACAGCAGGTAGAACTCGCAGCCGAACACCTCGAGGCAGCGCCGCAGCTGCGCCTCGGGCATCGGCGCCATCGCGTACAGCGCACGGCGCAGGCTGGACAGGTCCCGGCCGGCGACGTCCGGGTGGTCCAGCATCTGCCGGTACATCATCGGCAGGCCGAAGATCTGCGTGATCCGCTCGGTCTCGATCAGCTCGAGCAGCCGGCCGGCGTCGAAGCCCTCGGTCAGCTGGGCGAACGTGGTCCCGCGCTCGCCGGCTGCGGCGAGCTCATAGGAGATGACGATCACGTCCGCGACCGCGGGCACCTCGACCAGCGCGCTGTCCAGGACCGGAAGCAGCTGGCTTTCGATGACGATACCGCGGGCGCAGGAGTGGCCGAGCACGTAGGCGACCTCATTCGTCCGCCAGCCGAGGTTGATCGGCACGCAGATCACGCCGAGCTTCGCGCAGGCGTAGTAGGTGACGAGGAATTCCGCGCTGTTCCCGGACGCGAGCGCGGAGCGAGTCGCCGCGCCCGGCGTACCCGCGGCCGGCGATCGTGCGCCCACGGTGGTAGGCCCACAGCCGCCCGCCAGACGACGACCCGGCGCCGATCGGGGCTGCAGTATCAACTAGTTCCACCGATGAGTTCGCGTCCCCCACCAGGTCAGTACAGGTGAGGCAAAGCTCGCGGACAAACGCCGTAAAGCGGGAGTCCGCACCGGTCCACTTCCGAACCAGAGGTGCGCAATGTGTCCACACCGGCCCCCATGCCCGCCGGCGGACCGCGCTGACCGCGCCGCCGCCCACATCGTCGCCGGCCACCCCGAACAGGGCTGGAGCCTGCTGTGCAACGGCGTGATCCTCTTCGACGACGACGGCCAGCTGCTGCCCGAAGGCCGTCCAGTCCCGCCGCGCCGTCCGACCCACCACCGACCGCTCGTCGCGGCCTGAGGACCCGAAGGAGTCCCGAGATGCGCCAGATCCAGCTCCGCAAGCCCGCCAGGAAGACGGCCCCGGGTGAGCTGGACCTGCGCACCCCGTCCGGCCGCGTCCTGCCGTTCTGAACCCCGATCAGAGCGCCGGTGTTGCCATCGCCTGTCACGCAGCGGAGGCGACACTGCGTCATACCTGACGTAGGGGTCGTGACGGTCGGGTGGAGGTGGTCGGATGGCGCGGGATGTGGGTGCCTTCACCGGGTTCGCTGCCGCGCAGGCGCGACCATTGCTCAGGACCGCATGGCTGATGACCGGCGACTGGCACCTCGCGCAGGATCTCGTCCAGGACACCCTCGCCCGGATGTTCGAGACGTGGGATGGCCCGTCCGGGTTGGACAGTCCTGAGGCGTACGCGCATGTCGTGCTCGTGCGTACCTACATCTCCAAGCGGCGCAGGCGCTCGTTCTTCGAACAGCCGACCGGGATCGTCCAGGAGCGCGCGGCGGTCGGCGATCAGGTGGAGGTCCGGGTGGTGCTCCGCCAAGCGCTGGCAGGGCTGCGGCCCGGTGACCGCGCCGTGCTCGTCCTGCGTTACCTGCTGGACCGCAGCGTGGAGCAGGTGGCCTACGACATCGACATCTCGCCGGCGGCAGTCCGCACACGGTCCAAGCGCGCGCTCGACCGGTTACGGCTGGCGCTGGGCGATCGACAACTTCTCGACCTCGCGGCCGATTGACGAAAGGAGAACGCGATGAACCTGCACGAGACTCTGCCTGCGCTGCTACGCGACGCGGTGCCCGACACCGGTCACGATGTCGACGTCGCCGACATTGTGACCGGCGCGGTCGACCGGGGTTTGCGGTTGCGCCGCAGGCGGCGCCTGGCAACCGTGGGCCTGGCCGCGCTCGTTCTTGTCGCAGTCGGTGTCCCGGCGAAGATCGCGATCTCGACGCTCACGCCCCGATCCGCAGACCACGCCATCACGCCGGCGCTGCAGTCAACGGCCTCGAGCGCACTGGATCAATTCCCGCCCACGCCGCAACAGGCGGCCGCGACGCTCGAGTCGCTCCTGCCCCCGGGCTCCACCGTCTCCAACGTGCGGTCGAACCCGGACAAGGCCGGCGGAGCGGCGGTCGACCTCGACGTCGATACCGGCGCGGGTACGCACGCGGTTATGGCCGGCGTCTACTCGGCCGGCCCGAACGATGGGCTGGAGTGCGATCTCGGCACTCCGGTGGATCCGGCGCAGACGTGCACGCTGACGATGCGTACCGACGGCTCGAAGCTGCGCGTCTGGACCGAGAGCGTCCACGGCTGGATCGCGCGTAGCGCCGAGCTGTGGCGCACGGACGGCGCAGTGATCACCGTCGAGGCGACGAACCAGGTCGGTGTCGGTCCAGCCCCCTCCTACGACGCGCAGGTCAGTGGCCAGCCGTCCCTGACGACGGCGCAGCTCGTCGACATAGTCACCAGCCCGAGCTGGTAACGGCGGCCATCACGATTCTGCTGGAACGCTTCGGTGTCGAAGATCCTCCGTGTCGGACGCTGAGACCGTGACCCGCGATTCCACCGGAAGGAAGTGCGACGCGCCCCAGATGAGGAACAGTGCGAATACGATGGCCGCACGAAGGCGCCGGACATCCGCTACTCGGCGATGGCGCACCCTCCGCGTCTACTCTGCCTGGGTAGCCGAATCCGACCAACGCGCCCCCACAACCCATCCCATACCATCCCCCTGGCGGAACGGGCGCCGGCGGCGCGAGCGCCCGCAATGGGCGGCCAGAGCCAGGTGGGCCACGCAACGGCATCCAGCGCCGCAATGCGCCCAGCCCTCCCCCAGCCGGAGGCGGTGCGCCGACCGTAGGTCCAGGCGCCTATTAAGGCCAGGCTACGGCGCGGGTGAGCGAGACCGCGGCCTCCCGGGGGATGCCGAACCCTCGCAGCACGGCGACCAGCGCGGCGGGCAGCGTGTCGGCCGGCGAGCGGTCGCGCAGCGTGCCGGCGACCTCCAGCAGGGATACCGTCCGCCCGGGCGAGACGTCGATCGCGCCGCCGCGGACCGAGGTGGCGGCCCGGCCGGTGAACCAGTGCCGTTCCGTCATGAACGTCAGGAACAGCAGCAGGTGGAAGCCGTCGTCCAGGGTGGCCACGGCCGGCGCCTGGGCGACCAGCGCGTCCCGCTCGCCGACCGCCACCGCCCGGGCCACCGCGCGGCGCATCGCCCCGACGAAGTGCTCCGGGGTGTTGATCGCCATGTCGATCACCGCGGCCATCAGCGCCTCGGTGCCGAACAGCTCCTGCACGGTCGGCGCCCGCGGGGCTCCCGCCGGCGGGGGGACGACCTTCGGCAGCCCGGCCAGCGCCAGCACCGGCGCCCAGCGCGCCACCTCGGCCGGCCTGGCCAGCCGTGCGGCCGCGCGCTTGATGCGGTTCACCGCCAGCTCGGCCTCGGCCTGCCACATCTCCACCGCGTACCGGGCCACCACCGACCAGCGGGCGGCCAGCAGCATGGCGCGCCGGCCGGCGGTCCACTTGTCGCCGGCCTTCGTCCAGTCGAAGACCTGGCGGCGCACGTCGTCGGCGCGGGACACCTTCTGCGCGGGGGTGTCCGAGTCGGCCGGCACCAGGTGCTGCACCGGCGCCGCGGCGGCCGACAGCGTGTAGAAGCAGGCATCGGCGTCCAGGTCGGCGAGATCGGCGCCGTCGCTCGGGCCGGTCACCGACCGGCGGCCGGTCTCGATGCCGAGCGTGCGCACCACCAGGTCGAAGTACGGCGGGGACAGCCACTTCAGCCGTTCGAGCAGCCCGGCGCCCTCGGTCGCGATGTGCATCGACCACTGCTGGAAGCCCAGCGAGCACATGGCGCTGTCCCACGCCGAGGCGCCGTCCAGGGCGCCCTCGACGCGGCTGATCGCGGACAGGATGCGGAACCACTGGTCCTTGACCACGGCCCGCTGCGCCGCGGTGCCGGGCGGCAGCAACCCTTCGGAGAACGGCCGGACCAGGGTGTCGCCGGCCGCCGGGGTCAGGTACTGGGTGGTCAGCACCTCGCCGGCATACCCGATGCCGAAGAAGTGCGGCTTGTCCAGCGGGTAGTGCTGCCCGGTGAACGGCACCTGCCGGCCGTACGCGATGATCGGCAGGTCCTTCCTGTTGGTGGCCGCCGTGGGCGTCGGCAGCGCCGGGCGGCCGAGCATCGGCGGTTCCAGCGTGCCCTCGACGGCCGGCTGCCGCTTGGCCAGGTCGTCGTCCGCCAGGCCCAGCGCCGCCTTCAGCGTGGCGTCGGGCGCGCCGGCGGCGAACCACCACATCCAGATCTGCCGGGCGATCGCGTAGCCGGCGCTGGTGGTCAGGTGCATGACCCGCTCCGGCCCGGTCATCCCGGTCCAGTACGCGCTCGCGAACGCCCGGATCAAGCCCTTCTCGACGGTGTCGTCGGTGATCTCGTTGAACGTCAGCAGCGTCTCGACCAGCCGGAACAGCACCGCGTACGGGTTCCACCTGGCCTCGCCGGCCAGCCGCAGGCCCTCGGTGGCGGCGTTGAAGCCAGGGGCCACCGTGGTGCCGGTGGCCGAGCCGGTGACCAGGGTGCGCAGCGCGTCCCGGGCCGCCATCGCGGTGGCGAACCGCTGCCGGCCGGGCACCGGGGCCGGGTCGCCGGCCGGGTCGTACCCGTGCAGCGGCCGGGCGGCCACCCCCGCGAAGTTCCGCTCGGCGCCGATCAGGCCGGGCGGCACCGCGGCCAGCGCGGTGGTCAGCCTGGCCACGTCCACCCGCCAGGTCGGGACGTTGGCCGCGTCCACCGTCCTCCACACCGGCAGCGGGAACAGCGTGCCGACCGTCCAGTGCCGCTGCACCTCGGCCTCCGACAGCACGGCGGCGGTGCCGAAGTTCATCTCGGTGGCCACCCGGTACAGCGCGGCGCCCAGCCGGTCGGTGTCGGCCGGCGGCACCACGGCCCACGGGGTGCCGGTCACCTTGCCCAGGATGTCGTCCTGCACCTGCCGCGCAACGCCGCGCAGGGTCGCGCCGTCGCCGACCAGCAGGTACAGCCGGGTCAGCGCGCGCAGGGCGGCGGGCGCCGGTGAGACGGTCGCGGTGAACGTGGTCGGCTGCAACGGCAGCGGCACCCCCCACTGCCACGCCACGTTGGTCTCGGCCGGGCCGAGGATCAGCAGCCCGGTGCCCGTCGCCAGGCCGGTCAGTACGCTGGCAGAGGTGGCCATCGCGTCCCCATCGCGGTCGTCACGGACACGGTGGCAGGGTGTCCAGGTTGTTGATCGTGGTCTCGTCCGGGTCGGTGTGCAGGTACTTGCGGCCGGACGCCGCGACGCCCACCACCAGGCTCACGTCCCGCTCGGCGCCGCCGACCACGGCCCGGACGAACAGCCAGAACCGGCCGGACTCGACCATCTCCACGGCCGTGTCGATCGGCACCCGCCAGGCGGAGCCGTCCGGGTTGGTGCCGCACAGCGCCTGGATGGTGTTCAGGTGGCCCCACCGGCGGGTGCCGGTCACGCGTACCGGCACGCCGCGGTACGGCGGCTCGTCGATCAGCGTCACCCGCAGGTACCCGTCCTGCACCGCCACCGGCTGGCCGGGCTGCGCGGACGGCGGGTCGGCGGAGACGTCCTCCGCGGTCCACGGCTGCCCCGGCTGCCGCCGGGTGAACCAGGACCACACGCCGTGGATGCCGCCGGGCACCGGCACCGCCAGCGCCGCCGGGTCGCGCAGCACCGCGTCGAAGCCGAGCGTCGGGGTGAGCTTGCGCAGCGGGCGCTCGGTCCATTCCCGCGGCATCTCCAGGCGCTTCTGCGGCAGCAGCCCGCTGACCACGGTGATGTCCGCGCCGGGGGCCACCAGCAGGACCAGCCGGCGGGTCTCGCCCGGCCGCAGCCAGATCACCGGCTCGCCCACGAACGGCCCGGTCAGCGGGGCGCTGCCGTCCGGGTCGGCGGCCAGCGGCACGGCCAGTTCCGGTACGGCGGCGTGCACCGGGTGCACCTGCTCGGGCCGGTCCTCCACGAGCCACGCCAGCACGCCGTCCTGCAGGTGGCCGATCGAGCCGACCCGGCACGGCGTGGCGCTGGCCTGCGTGTCCGCCTGCGCGTCGTCCACGGTCAGCGTGAGCCCGAGCCGGAGCACCGCGACCGGGTGGCCGAGCAGCAGCGCCAGCTGCCCGTCGCCGGCCCGGCCGGTCACGTCCACCGCGGACCGGGTGGTGTCGACGAGCCGCAGCAGGATGCCGAGCGCGGAGTCGGCCGGGCCGGTCGGGGCGCGCAGCCGGTCGGCCCCGATGAGGCTGCCGGCGACGGTGGCCAGCGCGCCGGTCAGCGGGCCGCCGGGCGTGCCCGGGGTGTCCTCGAGGACGGTGCGGTGGCTGCCCGGGTCGGTGCGCAGCCGGGCCAGGCTGGTGCCCTCGGCGTCGCACACCTCCATCGTCGCGTCGAACGGGCTGGGCAGGACGAAGCCGCAGACCGGGTTCTGCCCGGGGCCGATCTCGGCGTTGGTGCGCGGGTCGAGGTAGCGCGCCTCCAGCGTGGCCGGCGCGGTGAACCGCGGCCGCATCGCGAGGCCGGTCACGCCGGTGACCTGCAGCTCCGCGGGGGTGGACGGCGCCGCCGCCACCGGGCCGGTGCCGGCCGGGTCGTACACGGCGAGCACCTGGCCGAAGGTGTCCACCGCGCGGGCCCTGGTCAGCCGCCACACGCCGGCGGCCAGGCCGGTCGCGGCGTACTGCTCCTTGCTGATGGAGTCGGCGGACGGGGTGTCGTCGACGCCGCGGGTGCTCACCCACACCCCCGGCGGGGTGCCGCGGACCCGGTCCACGAAGCCCTCCAGGGCGGCCGCCGTCACGTCCAGGTCGGCCAGGTCCGAGCCGCTGCCCGGGGTGCCGGGGGCGCGCGGCGTGGTCGGCGTGCCCGGGGTGCCGGGGGTGCCCGGCGTGGTCGGCGTGCCCGGGGTGGTCGGCGTGGTCGGCGTGCCGGGCGCCGGCGGTCCCGGGATGGTCGGCGTGCCGGGGGTGGCTGGGCGCTCGGCGGCGTTCCGCAGCATGTCGGCCGGCGCGGCGTTCAGCCAGCCGATGCCGTGCAGCGTCCCGCCGCCGGGTGGCAGGGTGAACGGGTCGGCCGGGCCGAAGTCCAGCTCGCCCAGCGGCCAGTGGCTCGGGCCGGTCGGGGTCGGGGTGTGGGCGACCTCCCAGTCCAGCCGCAGCGCGTTCCACGGGTGGGTCGGGCGGGTCACGGCGACCGGCGAGGGCAGCACCCCCTGCCAGCCGGTGCCGGCCGGCGCGGTGTGCCAGTCGGCGGCCCAGGTGTCCCACCAGGCGGCGCGGGCGGCCGCGTCGGCGGAGACCGTCCCGGCGGCGGCCAGCCCGGCGACGCTACCCGGGTCGAGCGCGGCAAGCTCGGTGACCAGGGCGCCGACCTCGGCGGGTACGTCGGAGGCGGCGGTCCAGGCCGGCAGCACCGCCGCGCCCGGGGCGGTCACGGTCTGCCCGGTCACCCGGCAGTCCAGCAGCCCCAGGGCGTTGAACCGGCCGTCGCCGCCGTGCCGGAACGTCCGCCCGAGGCCGGCCAGCACCGCGACCGGGTCGGCCGGCTGCCAGCGCCTGGGCAGCGGGTACGCCACATCGGTGATCGAGCCCGCCGGCTGCCCGGGCGTACCGCCCGCGCCGGCCGTCCCGGCACCCCCCGCACCCGGCGTGCCGCCCGCACCGCCCGCCGCGGTGGTGCCCGCGCCCGCGGCGCCCGCCAGCGCGACGGCCGTTCCGGCCGCCGTTCCCGTTCCGGCCGCCGTTCCCGTCCCGGCCGCCGTTCCCGAACCGGGCGCCGTTCCCGAACCGGGCGCCGTTCCCGAACCGGGCGCCGTTCCCGAACCGGGCGCCGTTCCCG
>Ga0137375_10012202_pt1 | contig 10179 bp, 4 predicted proteins | sample SagtaG_24_FD_104936 | JGI IMG/M metagenome (GOLD analysis project Ga0137375, IMG submission 104936) | Vadose zone soil microbial communities from Sagehorn Ranch, Mendocino, California, USA - Sage1_R_113_16 metaG | ecosystem: Environmental > Terrestrial > Soil > Vadose zone | place: USA...
CGCCGGAGTCAAGGTGCAGAGCCGCGCGGGATACTTCGCCCTGCCCCCCAGCGTGGGCGGCCAGACCGTGCTCGCCTACGAGATCCCCATGCTCACCGCCCTCGCGGGCGCGGCGCCGCCGAAGGACGTGGAGGTGCACGGAAGGATCTTCTGCTTCGGCGAGGGCCAGCAAGGCCGCGAATGCGTGATGCTGCTCGACGTCCCCATGAGCGGGCTCTCCTTCGCGATCGACGAGAAGGCCAGGACCTACCGCCTCCGGTTCGGGCTCATGGCCGTGGTCAAGAACGAGAAAGGAGAGGTGGCCCAGAGGATCAGCCAGATCTACCCGTTCGAGGGCCCGGCGGACAAGGTCGAGGCCATGAAGCGGGGCAAGGTGGGATTCAACCGGACGGTCCAGCTCGCGCCCGGGAAGTACACCTTCGAAGCGGCCGTCCAGGACCGCGGAACGCAGAAGATCGGGACGCTGAGGGCTCCGTTCGAGGTTCCGGCCGCGAGTGGTGTGCGACTGTCCACGGTGGCGGTGGTGCGGGGCGTCGAGCCGGTGCCCCCGAACCGGCTCGCCGTCCCCGACCCCTTCCGCATCCAGACCGCGCGCGTGACGCCGAACATCGACACCCCGATCGCGAAAGGGACCAATCCGAACTTCTACCTGTTCGCGGCCGTCTGGCCGAGCGCGGACGGCGCGCCTCCCGCGATCTCGGTCGAGTTCTTCAAGGACGGCAAGAAGACGGGCGAAGGCAAGGCCGATCTTCTTCCTGCGGACGAGAAGGGGCGGATGGTATTCCTCGGCGAGTACCCGACCGCCGGCTTTTCGCCCGGGGTCTATGAAGCCGTGGTCCGCGTGAAGCAGGGCAGCTCCACGGCCGAGGACAAGGCCCTCTTCACCATCGTCCCTTGAGCCCCTTGGAGACATCCGTCGCTCTGTCCGCGGACCAGGTGCACTTCTTCGAAGCGAACGGGTGACTTCTTCCCGCTCGTGCGCTTAGGTCCCATCGCCGCGCGCCAGGACGAACGGCTCTCGAGCCTCGATCGCTGGTCCGCCGGGGCCACTCTCCACGCGGATCTGCAGTTCGTAGGAGCCTTCGGGTAGGCCGTCGAGGGAGAGGCCCACCATCCGGACCAGGCGCCCGTTGGCTCCCGGGACGATCGGCGTGGGCGGCCCCTCGCGGACGAGAGACCCGTCCGCCCGGCGCAAGGAGTAGCTCGCGACCACGGCAGTCCCCTGACCCCGCGGCGGCCCCGCTGCGAACACTTCGTATTGGCAGTAGAGGCGCTCCTCCGGCCGGAATTCGCGATGCGCCACCAGGACCGGCGTTTGTCGCCCGCCGGCGGCGGCCGGAGCCTCAACCCGATCGCTGAGGATGGCGTGGACAGGCGGAAGCTGTCCATTGGTGGCACCTCGAACCGCTGCGCCACCATCCCCGTCTGGCCCGTGGCCACGTCCCGCACGAGGGCCCTCAGTTGCGACACGCCAGCGGGCAGCCGCATCTCGCGGGTGAAGGTCCACCACTGGCTGCGGGACTCCCTGGCGCGCAGAGTCGCTTCGATCCGCTCGCGGATGGGAAAGACGTCGCCGCGGTCACGACTCGCGCCCAGGAGCATCAGGTCCAGAGTCACCTTGCTTCCGGCCTCGGCACGAGCGAACGCGAAAGGCGCCGTGCCGACTTCGAGGGCCACCATGACTCGGGCGAGGGCCGGCGCGCTCGAGTCGAAGACATAGGTGGCGAGGCGAAGCGGAATTCCGCCCACCTCACCGCCGGCCAGGAGCGCAGGATCGATCTGGGTCCCCGGTGCCGGCGCCTCTTGCTCGCGCTTGTCGGTCTTCTTGCCCTTGGCGGGACGCGGAGAGGAGGGCAGCGCCGGGAAGTAACCCTGTCGAGCCCTCACCTTCACGCCGGGCCGATCGACCCGCACCTGGAGCTTGCGCCACTTCTCACTGCCCGGCCGCGAGAGCTGGTACCCGAGGAGGTAGTACGCCGCGGACTCGTTCGCCACGCGCGCAAGACCGGCGCCAAGGTCATTGCTGTTCGTGATGGCGAAGCCGCCTGTCTCCTCGGCCAGATTCTCGGTGCCTCCGGTCTCCAGTACCGTCTCCTCGAAGATCCTGGCTCCTACGTCCTTGGCTTCCGGCGGTGGCCCGCTTGCCGCGGCCTGGAACGCGCTGGTGAGGCCGATGAGCCCGCGCGAGTCCACGAAGTAGACGGCCACGTTGGCGCGCCGAGACGCGTCGATCGCGGCCGTCTCTCTTCGGTCTTCCGGGTCGCGCAGGAAACCCTCGGAGAAGAGGACGATCGATTTCCGTCCGCGCCCCCCCGCGAGGCCCGTCGAGACGCGCTCGATGGTGTCGAACACGGCGCGCGTGTGGATCGCGATCGAGCTTTGCATCTGCCGCGCCAGGCTTCCGACTCTCTGCATGCACAAACGGCGAGAGGTCTCCTCACCGAAGGTCTTGAGGCATGCGCCCGAGGCCAACCAACGATTGACGACCCGGTTCGACACCTCGCCGTCCCACTCCAGAGCGATCTGGTGGGCCTCCCATTCGGACATCAGTTCGGACATCGAGCCCGCCTGCTTCCTGCCCTTGACGCGCTCCAGGACGGCCAGCAGGTCCCCACGGCCGCGGTCCATCCGGTCGTTCCACCACGCGTCGCCGCTTGTCGTGATCAGCGTGACCTCGTCGTGAGGGTCGGCCTGGCTGGAGAGCCATTGCGCTACCGCCTTCTTCACGCCGGTCATCCCCAGCGGAGCGGTGCCCAGGTCGTCCAGCACGAGAGACAGGACCCGCCCGGTCCTGGTCCTCACGTTGGAGGCGACGTGTTCGGCCACGAGGTCCCTCGGCTGGGCTGGACCGGCTTGGACCTCTCGCGCCTCGAAGCTCACGATCTCCTGGGGCTGGCCATCTTCCAGGACGGTGAAGTCGGACTTCGTGAGCCCGCGAACCGGCCGCCCATCGCCGTCCAGCACCACCACGTCCACGGTGATCGCGTCGGCCCGGGTGGGGAACGTGGCCACGGGTGGGATTTCCTGGTCTTCCGCCCACAGTGGAAGGCATGCCGCGAGAGCCGCGAGCGGAAGCGTCCACCTCGCCCTGGTTGGCATGGCGATCAAGGCGTGCGACGGGCGAAGCTGAAGCGGGGCACCTTGCGCTCGCGCCAGGAATCCTCCGTCTCGCGAATCTCGAGGAACCGGTTGACGGGCACGTCGTGGAAGGTCTGGGTCGTGCGGCTGACCGGCCAGTAGATCTCGAGGGCGGCGATCTTCGAGGCCTTGCCGAGCCCGATGTGCTGCGCGAGCGACGAAGCGCCGAACGAGCCCCCGCTCGTCACCTCGCGGTATCGGAGGCTCGAGCCCTCACCGGCGCTGGCCAGAGTGAGACGGATCCGGGCGCCGATGGCCGCACGGTTCGTCTTCACCCCGACGAGCTTCAGCGAGATCCAGTTGTTGGCGAAGCCGCCCGGGTTCAGGAAGACGGCGTCGTCGTAGCGATCGCCCGGAACCGCGCCCCCGACGTTCAGGATGACCTCTTCGTCGCCGTCGTTGTCGAGGTCGGTGAAGGCGATGGCATGGCCCTTCTGCAGATGCCCGGTGCCGGTCGTCTCGGTGACGTCGAGGAACCGCCGCCCGCCGTCGTTCTTCAGCATGATGTTCGGCATGAGCGCGGCCAGTGAGGGGGTGCCCGTACCCAGGTACATGTCGAGATAGCCGTCGTTGTCGAGGTCGCCGAAGTTCGCGCCCATGGCGGGCACCACGCGGTCGAGCCCGACCTTCGCGGAGACGTCGGTGAAGGTCCCGTCGTGGTTGTTGCGGTAGAGGGTCAGCGTCTCCGCGAGGGGAGGCACCTTCAAGTAGTGCTTGACGAACTCCGCCACCGACGGCGGGAACGAGACCACGAACAGGTCGAGCCATCCGTCGTTGTCGTAGTCGAAGAACCAGGTCGTGAAGCTCGTGAGGGGCCGGAGCACTCCGAGCTTCGCCGCCACGTCCGTGAACGTCCCGTCTCCGTTGTTGTGGTAGAGGAAGTTCTCGCCGAACATGTTCGACACGTAGAGGTCGGGCCAGCCGTCGTTGTCGTAGTCGCCCCAGGTCGCGCCCTTGGTGAAGGCGGTCTTTCCCACCCCCGCCCGCGCGGTGACGTCCGCGAACGTCCCGTCGCCCCGGTTGCGGAAGAGCTGGCTGGGCGTGAGCTCGTGGCCCACGAAGAGGTCGAGCCATCCGTCGTTGTCGAAATCGGCCCAGGCCGCGCTGTGGGTGGCATGGCCCCCGCTCAGGAGGCCTGCTTCCCGCGTCACGTCGGTGAAGGTCCCATTGCCGTCGTTGCGGAGGAGAGAGTTGCGCATCGGCACTTCCCAGCCCCCGCGCATGACGTAGATGTCGAGCCCGCCGTCGTTGTTGTAGTCGGTCTGGACGATGTTCAGCCCTCCGAGCTGTCCCAGGATCCCCGCCGCTTCCGACACGTCCTGGAAGGTGCCGTCGCCCCGGCTACGGTAGAGCCGTAGCGGGGAGCAGCGATCCACGCTCGAGAAGACGACGTCGGGGAGACCGTCGCCGTCGAAGTCGTCCGCGATCGTGCCGCCCGCGACGTCCATCCGGCCGATTCCCGCCCGCGCCGAGACGTCGAGGAAACGCGGCATTTCGATCTCCGACTTGAAGAGGTCGGGCGAGAGGAGCTGCGCCCCGGGAACGTCCTGGGGATAGCGGCCGAGGACCATGTAGGCGAGATTCAGGAGCCAACGCACCTCGAGGTCCGTGGGGTCCCGGGCCAGGTAGGCTTCGAAGCTCTTGCGCGCGTCTTCGGCGCCCTGCGGCCGACGGTGGTGGCCACCCGGGCGTAGCGGGAACACGCACCGGTCGCTGCTCGGGTTCGTGAGGCAGTTGTCGATCTCGCCCCGCCGCATGTGGGCCACGCCGAGCGTTTCCTCGAGGGCGAGCAGCCGCGGGCGCACGTCGGGATACTCCTCGACCTGGGCGGCCAGGAGGTCGCGGGCGGCCGCGAACTGGCGGGCCGCCGTATCCATGTCGCCATCGAACGAGGCGGCGACGCCGAGGAGACGGAGGAGGGCCGATCGCTTCTCGTCGCTGATCGGATCGCGCCACTCGCCGAGCTCGCGGAGCTCGATCTCCGTCTTGCCGCGGGCCAGGGCGACGACCTCTTGCCGTGCCGTGCACAGGCCGGCCAGGTCGGTGGGATCCACGAGACGCGAGGCCCCGGCGATCTCGACAAGGCCGGAGGTGTCGACGACGGTCCGGTAGCGGGCGTTGATGTCGCGCGCGCGCGCCCAGTTGATGGCCTGGGCGCTCTCCGTCGGCGACGGCGGGGCCGCCCACGCGGCGAAGGCGGTGAGCGCGGCCGCGGCCACGAGGGCGGCGGGCAAAGCCGCCACCCGCCGGCATCTCGACCGCATGGGACGAGGCTAGCACGCCTGCACGCACTCGCCCGGATGCGGCGCGGCCGGGGGGTGCGCGATTTGCCGGGCGGCTGGCGCTATCATTCCGGCGCCGGCGCCTGGCCGCGCCGCCGCGGGGTGGAACGATGGCGAACTCGTCGCGGTACCCGCACGACGGTGGTAACGTCACCATCCAGGACATCGCACGCGAGGCCGGCGTCTCGGTGAGCACGGTCTCGCGCGTCCTCAACAAGACGGTGCCGGTGGCCCGGGCCAAGCGGGCGGCCGTCCTGAGCGCAGTGGAGACGCTCGCCTATCACCCGAACGTCGTGGCCCAGGAGCTCGCGCGCGGGCACACCCTGGCCGTCGGCGTCCTTCCCCAGCGCATCTCGAACCCGTTCTACAGCCGGCTGCTGAAGGGCGTGGAGCAGGGGCTGCGGGGCACGCCGTATTACCCGCTCTTCGCCAGCGGCGAGCAGCCCGACGAGGAGGCGCAGGCCCTCGACATGCTGCTCCGGCACCGCGTGGAGGCGCTCATCCTCATCGGAGGGAACATCCCCGACGACAAGCTGATGGAGCTGTCGAAGCGCATGTCAATCGTGGCCATCGCCCGCCACGTCCGGGGGCTCGAGCCGCGGTGCGTGCGCGTGGGCAACGAGGAGGGCGCCTACAAGGCCACCCGCCACCTCCTGGACATGGGCCACCGCCGCATCGCGCACATCACCGGGCTGCGCACGCACTCGGACGCGATCGCGCGGCGCGCCGGCTACGAGCGCGCGCTGGCGGAGGAGGGAATCGCGCGCGACCCCCACCTCATCCTGGAGGGCGACTTCGAGGAGCAGTCGGGCCTGGCCGCGGCGGAGTCGCTGGTCAAGGCGGGGACGCGGTTCACCGCCATCTTCGCCGCCAACGACCAGATGGCGGTCGGCGCCATGCTGGCCCTGTTCCGCCACGGCGTGGCGATCCCGCAGGCCGTATCGCTGGTCGGCTTCGACGACCAGCCCAGCGCCGCCTACACGTGCCCGCCGCTCACGAGCATCCGCCAGCCCGCGGTCGAGATGGGACGCGCGGCCGCCCTGGCCCTGGTGGAGGAGCTCCGCGGCAACCGTTTCGTGCAGCCGATCTTCGACACCGACCTCGTCGTGCGGGCGACGACGGCGCCGCCCGCCGCGGAGGGCGCGCGCCGCACGGTGCGCTCGGCCGCTCGTCGGGCGCGGGGGGGGCAGGGCAGGCTCCGCTGACGATCGTGCCTGCGCAAGGCTGAGACAGTGCGGCAAGGCCTCTGGGCGACGCTTGCGCTCGCCGCACTCGCGGCGACGGCGTCGCACGCGCAGGAACCCCGAACGGTCCCCGCGTTCCCCGCCCGTGCCGACGCCATCACCGCGGACGTCGTGGTCCTCGACAAGGACGGTCGACCCGTGCGGGGACTGATCCGAGAGGACTTCACGCTCCTCGAGGATGGCAACCCCCAGGCGATCGTCGCTTTCGAGGCGCGGGAGCTGGCGTCGCCGGGCCCGGAGTCGCTCCGGGTCGTCGGCGCGAACGACGAGCGCGTGGCGGAGAACAAGGGAAGCTCGCAGCGCCGCGGACGAACCTTTGCGTTTCTCATCGACGACCTGGGAACCCAGTTGCTCCCGATGGAGGACGTGAAGAAGGCCATCGCGGGCTGGTTGAACGACAAGACGGATCCACGCGACGAGGTCACCCTGGCCACCACGAGCGGAGACGCGTGGTGGAGCGAAAGTCTAGGCCGAGGGCGCTCGGATCTTTTGGCCGTCTTGGCCCGTGTCCGGGGCAAGAAGCCTCGACAGCCGCCGTCCGAATGGATGAGCGACTGGGAGGCCGATCGCATCGCCGTCTACGAGGACGCGACCGGTGCCGCTTCTGCCTCGGAAACGTCCGGGTCGGCCAATTCCGTGGCCCCCGCATCCCCTGGGTCCAGTTCGGGGGTCACCGGTAACCCGATCCTCCTGGGCCGTACCCGCGATCGCGTAACGGACCGCTGGCGAAGGGCGAAGATTGATCCGTCCTCCGCCCCCATCGGGAACGTGGGAATGCGGGCGAATGAGTTGTACAACGCGATGAGCCGCCGCATCCAGTCCGTCCTGGGCGCGGTGGAGCGGCTGTCGCGAGGTCTCGCCGGCACCCGCGGGCGCAAGTCGATTTTCATCTTCTCGGAAGGGTTCCTGAACGATACGAACCAGAGCGGCTTCGACCGCGCCATCGACGCGTCGCAGCGCGGGAACACGGCCATCTACTTCATCGAGGCCAAGGGGCTCGAGGGGAGCTACTTCTACGGTGCCGACCAGGCCGTAGCCCCCTCGCCCGCAGACATCGGGGTGATCAGCATCGAAGAAGCGTTCCTAGAGACCGCCGGAACGGAGTCCCTGGCCGAGAACACGGGCGGAGCCTCGATCCGGAACACCAACGACCTCCTGGGTGGCCTGCAGCGTGTGGCCGACGAATCCTCGGTCTACTACCTGCTTGGTTATCAGCCGGAGAAGTCGCCCGACAGCAAGTGGCACAAGCTCGCGGTCAAGGTTGATCGGCCCGGGGTGACGGTGCGGGCGCGGCGTGGCTACCAGGCAACGCCTCCCAGCGCGCCTTCGCCACCCGGGCCGGCCAGCAAAAGCAGCCCGACCGACAAGAAGGGTCGGTCGAAGGAACCGAAGCGGCCCCTCGATCCCGCGGTGATGGCGAGCGGAGCCGACGACACCATCGCGCTGCGCGTGGCGCCCTACGTGCTCGAGGCGGACAAGACGGGCCTTGCCCGCGTTCTGGTCGCGCTCGAAGTGGGCACGTCCACGATTCCCGCCGACGCCGGAGAGCGGCATCAGGCGACTCTCGATCTCACGATCGTAGGCCTGAGCCGTGATCAACCCAGGCTGTTCCCGGTTAGCGAGCGCATGAAGCTCGACCTGGAGGGAACGACCGTGGGCGGATGGCTCACCCTCTCGAGGGAGATCCGGCTGCCGGCGGGAGTCGCGCAAGTGAGGGTCGTGGTGCGCGACGTGGCGACGGGTCGGGCCGGGACGGTGACGCAGCGGCTCGTCGTACCCGCCCTCGACCAGCCCTATCTGGCCACACCGATCTTGACCGACCGGATCGAGACGCCTCGCGGCGGTTCACCGAGGCTCGTCCCCCTGGGCCATCGAAGGTTCCGTCCCGCCGGCCGCCTCTACTGCGTGTACGAGGTCTTCGGGATGACGGATCGCGAGGGGCGCGCGACGACCCAGGTCGCGGGCGGTTACACCTTGCAGGCGGAGGGAGGCCGGGTGGTGAGCGCGGCGCCGCCGACGCCGATCGCCGTGGACCTCGGGGGCCGCGTCGTCAGGCTACTCGCCCTGCCCCTCGCCGGCCTCGAGACGGGCAATTACGAGCTGACCCTTGAGGTCGTGGACAAGGCCACCGGGCGGACACTCGTGACGCATGAGGCGTTCGCCCTGGACGGAGCGCCGTCCTAAGTCCCCTCAAGGCGCTATCGGCACCGGGGCGGTGCGGATCTCCTCATCCTTGCCGTCGGTGAGCGTGAGACGCAGCTCGTAGGTACCCGGGGCGAAGCGTTCCAGGGGCAGGCTGCTCGCGAGCTGTATGCGCCCTTCTGCGTCCGGCCGCAGGCTCGTCGAGCGTGTGGAGGAGACCGTGCGCCCGTCGTGCACGACCTCCAGCCGGGCGTCGATCGCCGGTCGCTGCGACGCCGGCCAGGCGGTCACGAAGAACGCGAGCGACCGGTCCGCCTCCCGCCGAAGGGCCTGGCCCAGGTTGGGGTAGAGCAGGACGTCGCCGTACCTCAGCGGCTTCGGCGCCGCACTCGCGTCCGGGCGCAGCATTTCCGCTCGTCCCACGACCATGAGGCTGCTCGCGCGCAGGTGGTCCGAGGCGGAGGGAGGGACCTCGAGGGCCGACGTGGTGGCGCCCGCGGCGCCGGACCGTGCGTCGTACGCGATCGCTTCGACCTCGTACGAGCCGGGCGAGAGGTGCGCCTCGCGGTAGAACAGGACCAGGCGCCCCGCGTCCGGAGGCGCGGCCGGTCCCGAGAGCGCGTACCGCTGGCTCATCTTCGCCACGACGCGGCGCGAGGCGTCGCGGACGAGGACGACGACCGTCGGGTCGTGGAGTCCCTTGGCCGGCACCTCGACCAGGATCGGCACGACCGAGAGCGGCGGCTCCTCGGGGAACTGCAGGGCGCGGAGGCGAAGGGACACGGCGGTGGGGCGTGGTCCGGACTCGAGACGGGCCAGGGCGGGCGCCTCGTAGTCGAGGGCGGGCACGGGCAAGGCGGTCCGGACCGCCAGGTAACCCTTCCGCGCCTGGAGCCGGCGGTGGGGACGCTTGAGCCTCACCGTGATCGTGCGGAACCGGCCGTCGTAGTGCGCGTTCCGGGGCATGTAGGACAGCAGGTAGTACGCGCTCAGGTCCTCGCTCATCTCCGCCAGGCCGTAGGACAGGTCGTTGGTGTCCCGGATCAGGAAGCCGCCCGTCTGGTCCGCCATCCGGCCGAGCCCACTGCCGGGATCGAAGCGCAGCGTGTCCTCGTTGCGCTCGAGCAGGACCAGGCCCGTGGTCGGATCGCGGGCCGATTCCCCGCGGCTGAGCGGGTTCCCCGCGCCGTCGTCCTGCAATCGAAGCCGCGTCTGGATGGAGTCAATCGTGCGCCGCGTCTCGTCCCCGGCGCTGGCCGCACGCAAGCCCCCTGCGTCCGCGCCGTAGATGCTGACGTTCGCGCGGTTGGCTGCGGCCACCACGCTCAGGAAGGATGCTTCGACGTCGGCGGGGATCACGAGGCCCTCGGAGA
>Ga0137375_10012203_pt1 | contig 10179 bp, 8 predicted proteins | sample SagtaG_24_FD_104936 | JGI IMG/M metagenome (GOLD analysis project Ga0137375, IMG submission 104936) | Vadose zone soil microbial communities from Sagehorn Ranch, Mendocino, California, USA - Sage1_R_113_16 metaG | ecosystem: Environmental > Terrestrial > Soil > Vadose zone | place: USA...
ATGGCGGGACGCGGTGGCGGCGCGCCGGTTCTTCGAGCGGGCCATCGGCACGACGAGGGTCACGCCGATAGAGGTCACAACCGACCGGGCAGCGGCGTATCCGGCGGTGCTCGATGACCTGCTGCCGGCGAGGTGGCATCGGACCGACCAGTACGCCAACAACCGCATCGAATGCGACCACGGCCGGCTGAAGGCGCGGCTCCGGCCGATGCACGGGCTCAAACAGGACCGCAGTGCCACCGTCGTGCTGGCCGGGCATGCCTGGTGCAGAACCTTCGGCGCGGCCACTACGAGCTCGCGGTCAAGGAGCCAGCGGGCCTTCGAGTTGCCGCCGCGTTCGACGAGCTGGCCTTGACTGCCTGGGGGTGACCCGGGTCATGCTGCGGGCAAGCTTCGTGCCGCCGCCGTGGCAGCGCGAGCTGCGGGACCCCCGCCCGCTACCGGCGCGCCCTCAATCACGAGCGGACCCGGGAGAAGCAGCGTGTGGAGAAGCTGCTGGAGGACGCTCAGATCAAGCTGTCGGTGGTGGCAAGCGACCGGTTCGGGGTGTCGGGTCGGCAGCTGCTGGAGGCGCTGATCGCCGGGCTGCGCGACCCGAAGGTCCTCGCGCAGCTGGCGCAGGGCCGGATGCGCTCCAAGCTGGGCGCCTTGGAGGAGGCGCTCACCGGGCACTTCCGCGCCCACCACGGCTACCTGCTGCGGATGATGCTGGACCGCATCGACGCGCTCGGCGCCCAGATCGATCAGCTGACCGGCCGGATCGAGGAGTTGCTCGCCCCGTTTGCCCACCAGGTGGAGCAGCTGGATGAGATTCCCGGCGTGGGCAGGATCGGCGCACAAGAGCTCATCGCCGAGATCGGCATAGAGATGGGCCGTTATCCCAGCGCCGCACACCTGGTGTCGTGGGCCAACCTCGCGCCCACGACCAACGCCTCGGCCGGCAAGACCAAGTCCAGCTCCACCGGCAACGGCAACCCCTGGATCGGCGCCACCATCGGGGAGGCAGCGATGGGAGCCTCCAAGACCACGACCTTCCCCTGGGCTCCCGCTACCGGCGGATCGTGAAACGACGCGGCAAGCAACGCGCCCTGGTCGCCGTCGGCGACCAGGTCCTCACCGTCGCCTACCACTTGCTCTCCGACCCCCATGCCCGCTACACCGACCTCGGCGTCGACTTCCACGACCGCCTGCACCCCCAACGCCGAACCCGTCAACTGATCCGAGAACTCGAACACCTCTCCGGTAAGAAGGTGACCCTCCACACGGCCGCCTGACCACGCAGACAGGCGCCGTCACAGCCGCATCCAGCCGACACCAGCCCGGCTCCGCCGGGCGCTGCCGTCTGCCACTCACCGAGCGATTTTCGATTCAGTCGCCCTGGGATCGAGCCTGGGGCGTCACAACCTTGACAACTACCTGACAACGTCGCGACAGCGCGCGGCACCGGGTCGCGGTGCCGATGCAGCGTATTGGGCGTGGCCAACCGGACCTGGCCAGCACGCGCGCCCCGCGCGGCCGGTCGTCGGCGTCGGCACTCTCTGCCCGTGCAAGTGCAGGTGGCGGCTGGCCCAGCCTGCCTGGATGTCGTGCGATCGGCTGCCCTGCACGCTGCCGATCGCATCCCCCTACGACCACAGGCGACATCGTCACGGCCGCGCCTACACCGCCCGGCGCAGCCGCGAAGCCTCCCGCCATACGACGACGCGAGGCGGCCCGCCGGGGAGCATGAGGTCCCAGGGGAGCTCGTCAGCACAGCGAGAGGACGATGGCGATGCGCAACGTGACGAACTGTTCGTATCGAAGCGAACGATCACCGCATCCGTGCGGTGCGCCTTTCGGGAGTGCCGGTCACCCTGTCCGGGCCGCACGTCCGCGACGAGGGTCGGCGCGTGAGGGCCCAGGAGGATGATCATGAACCAGCCCGCGATGTCCCCACGTCGCCGCCGCCGGCAGGCGCGCCTCATGCGCGTGGTCAACGTGCCGATGCGGCGCCTCCTGCGGCTCCCGTTCCAGACACCGCTCAGCCGCCGGCTGATGCTGCTTACGTTCACCGGCCGCAAGACCGGCCGCGTGTACCGGCAGCCGGTGAGCTACGCGCTGGACGGCGACACCCTGCTCACCCCGGCGGGCGGGAGGTGGAAGTTGAACCTGCGTGAGGGGGAGGCCATCCGGGTGCGGCTTCGGGGTCGCGGTGTGCTCGCGCGACCTGAATTCATCCGCGACGTCGACGAGGTAGAGCGGCTGCTCCGCAGGATGACAGCCAGCAACCCGCGCGCCGCCTCGTTCATCCCCGTCATCGGACCGGATGGCCAGATCGACCGCGGCAAGTTGCAGGCGGCGGTCGACTACGGATTCAGCGTTATCCGGTGGCACGTCGACGAGGCGCCGTCCAGAGGCCGTTCATGAATCAGGTCGTGGAGGGAGAAGGATTAGCGCCGATTCTCGCGTCAGGTGGGGCAACCCCTTGTATGGTCTGGTGAGGTTGGCGGGTGCATTCCGCGAGATCCTTGCGGTGCAACAGCGTCAGGAGATCGGCTCGACTGCTGGCAGGGGTGGATCTCGCTGTGCAATGCCGGATATCAGCGTGATGAAGCAGCAGTGGGTCGAGGCGCCCGGCCGATGTCGGCACTGAATCGACAGGCGGTTGAGATGTGCCGGTCTGCGGTTCTTGCGGTGTGGCGAGGCAGTTGGTGAACTATGCGCCATGGCACGCACAGCGAAACCGACCCTCAAACGGGCGACCGCCGCCCGAGCTGGTGGGGAGTTCTTCGCCAGGCCCACCGGGCCGAACCACCGCCGCTACGAGGCGCTGCGCGGCTACCTGTACGAGGGACTGTCAGCCACCCAGGCGGCCGAGCGTGCCGGCTGGTCACCAGCCACGCTGCGGTCGGCGGTGCGTGACTTCCGGGCCGGCAAGACCGGATTCTTCGCCAACCCGCGCCCGGGCCCCACCCGCGCACCGGCCAAGCACGCCGCCCGTGCCCGCATCATCGAACTGCGCCGGGCCGGGCACTCCGCCACCGAGATCTCCGAAGCCCTGGCCGAGGGCCCCACGCCGCTCAACCGCACCGGTGTCGCCGAGGTCCTCACCGAAGCAGGCTTCCCTCGGCTGCCGGTCCGCCCACCTGCTGAGCGCGGCGCCCCCGACCGCGACCACCCCCGCCGTGCAGGCGTCATCGACTTCGCCGAGCTGCCCCAGCGGGCCGAGACGAAGGTGGCCGGGCTGCTGCTGGCCGTCCCCGAACTGGTCGCCTTGGACCTGCCCGCCCTGGCCAAGCGGGCCGGCTACCCCGCCACCACGGTCATCCCGGCGGTCAGCTACCTGCTGTCGCTGCTGGCGCTCAAGCTGGTCGGCATCCGCCGCGTGTCCCACGTCGACGACCTCGCCGCCGACCCCGGCGCTGGCCTGTTCGCCGGCCTGGCCGCCCTGCCCAAGGCGACCACGCTGACCACCTACTCCTACCGGCTGGCGCACGCCCAGCAGGCGGCGCTGCTCAGCACGCTCGGCAGGGCGATGCTCGCCAACCACCTCATCGCCGACGCCGGCGGCGACCTCGACCTGGACTTCCACGCCATCATGCACTGGGGCGAGGACGTCGGCTTGGACAAGCACTACGTCCCCACCCGCTCGCAGCGCACCCGATCGGTGCGCACCTTCTTCGCCCAGGACGCAAGCACCGACACCCTGGTCTATGCCAACGCGGACCTGACCAAGTCCACCCAGGCGGGCGAGGTGCTCGTCTTCGCTGAGCACTGGCGCTCACTCACCGGCCGCTGGCCCAGCCTGCTCGTCATGGACCAGAAGGTCACCACCCAGCCGATGCTGGCCGAGCTGGACGCCCGGCACATCGACTTCCTCACCCTGCGGATGCGCTCACCCGCACTTGGCCGCCACATCGATGCCTTGCCCGCCTCGGCCTGGCGCAACGTCCGACTGGACCGCGATGGCGCCTACCGACGCCCCAAGGTCGTCGACGAGGAAACCACGCTGTCGGCCTACCCGGCGACCGTCCGCCAGCTCATCGTGCGCGGCCTGGGCCATGACACCCCCACGGTCATCATCACCAACAACCGGGTGCGCAGCGCCAAGCAGCTCATCGAACGCTACGCCCGGCCGATGACGATCGAACAACGCCTGGCGGAGTCCATCCGCTCCTTCCACGTCGACGCGCTCACCGGCGCCGTGCCGCTCAACATCGACCTCGACGTCGCGCTGACCGTGCTCGCCAGTGCCGTGTGCGCCTCGCTGCGCCGCCGACTCACCGGCTACCACCACGCCACCCCCGACACCCTGCAACGACGGTTCCTGTCCACCACCGGCGTCATCCTCAACCACCAGCACGCCATCGTCGTGCGGCTCAACCGGCGCACCTACTCCCCGGTGCTCCGCCAAGCCGACATCCCCCAGGTCACGGTCCCCTGGTGGGGTGGTCGCGCACTCCGCTTCGAGTTCGACTGACGCTGAGCTGAGCAACCAAACGACAGTGCCGCAACCGGGGTCGAATCCGCTGCGCGAGAATCGGCGTTAGGGCTTTCCAGCGGTCGCCATTGCACGATGACACCCGCTGTCGCCGCTGCTCACAGCGCCAGGGTAGCGGTGAAGCGCGGGTATCCGAATGGTTCGTGTCGGAGGGGCGATACCCCCATACCGTGATTGGCGCTGACCGTTGTCTCTTTCCGAAGACTCTCCGACAGAATCCGGAAAACGTTGTGACAGCGCGCGGCACTAGGTCGCGGTGTCGCATGTGCCTGCGTTCGGTCCGCTTCCCGTCTTGGCCGATCAGGCCCTGCCGGGCGAGGGACTGTGCGACCGGGGATGGAATCGCGGCGCCTGCGCTGCCATGATGGGGCTGCCGCGGAGGTCGGGACGTGATGATTGTCGGGCGCGACGGGGAGCTCGCATCGGTCGACCGGTTCCTGGACGCGGTCTCCAAGGGCCCAGCCGGGTTGCTGATCGTGGGGGAGGCGGGCGTCGGCAAGACGACCCTGTGGCGGGAGACGCTGGATCGCGGCGCTGGCCGTGGCCATCGGGTGCTGTCCTGCCGGCCGGTCGAGCCGGAGACGCAGCTGTCCTACGCCGCCCTTGACGACCTGCTTTGCCCGGTGGTGGACGAGGTTCTCGAAGACCTCCCCGGTCCGCAGCGCCAGGCGGTCGAGGCCGTTTTGCTGCGGACCGGCCCCGCGGCGGTGGCGGCCGATCCTCGAGCGCTGTCGGCGGGGGTGGTGGGGGTGCTTCGGCGGGCCGCCGCGGCCGGCCCGTTGCTGGTGGGGGTCGACGACATCCAGTGGATCGACCGGCCCTCCCGGCGGGTCCTGGAGTTCGCCGTGCGAAGGGTGCAGGGCGAGTCCCTGGGTATGGTGGTGGCCCTGCGGACGCCCGACCCGCAGGGCGCTGCGGTGCCCCTGGGCCTTGACCGGGCGCTTGGGACCGAGCGGGTGGCCCGGCTGATCGTGGGTGGCGTGGCGGTCGGGGCGCTGCACCGGATCGTTGGCGAGCGGTTCGGCCAGTGGCTGCCCCGACCGGTGGTGGGCCGGCTCCATGAGGCCGCGGGCGGCAATCCCTTCTTCGCGCTGGAGATGGCCGGGGCGTGGCTGCGCCGGGGGCAGCCGACCCGGCCCGGGCTCGACCTGCCGTTGCCCGATACCCTGCGGGATCTGGTCCGCGACCGTCTGGCTCCGCTGTCCCGGGACGCGCGGGAGGCGCTGCTGGTGGCGGCCGCCGCTGCCCCGGCGACCGTCGAGGTCGTGGCGGGGGCCTCGGACCGGCCCGCGACGACGCTGCGGGGTCTTGGCGAGGCCGAGGATGCCGGGGTGCTCGTCCGGGAGGGCGAGACGCTGCGGTTCACCCACCCCCTGCTGGCCTCGGTGGTGTACGCGGAGGCGCCGCCGTCCAGGCGTCGCCGGCTGCACCGCTCGATCGGTGCCGTGGTCGGCGAGCCGGAGCCTCGGGCCCGCCATCTGGCCCTGGGGGCCGAGGGGCCCGACGCCGAGGTCGCCGCCGCCCTCGACCGGGCTGCCTGGTCGGCGCGGGCTCGGGGCGCCCCGGATGCGGCGGCGGAGCTGGCCGAGCTCGCCCGGCGGCTCACCCCCCGGGGGGATCGGGACGGGCGCGTCCGGCGGGCCACCGACCTGGGCCGGCTGCTGTTCCAGGCCGGCGAGACGTCCCGGGCCAGGCGGGAGCTGGAGGCGCTGGTCGCCGCGTCGTCGCCAGGGTGGGCCCGCGCCCGGGCCTTGCTGGTCCTGGCGCCGATCCTGTACGAGGAGGACAGCGCCGCTGCCGCCGCTGCCGCGTGCCGGCAGGCGCTGGCCGAGGCCGGCGACCACCACCCGACGCTGGCCGAGGCGCACGCCACGCTCGCCCAGGTGCTGGACCTGGACAACGCCCAGCGGGAGGCCCACGCGCGCGCGGCGCTGAGCCTGCTGGACCAGGAGCCGTCCCCCGATCCGCGGCTGCTGGCCGCCGCGTTGCTGGCCCTGACGATGGCCTGGTACTACACGGGCCGAGGGGTGCCCATGGAGGTGGTGGGCCGATGTATCGCCTTGGAGGAGCGGCTGCCGGAGCGCCCGCGGGTGGCCTGGCGGGCCAGGACCATCCTGGGCCAGTACCGCAAGTACCACGACGACTTCCAGGAGGCCAGGCGGGTTCTGGAGGCGGCGTATCGCCAGGCTCTGGAGGAGGGGGACGAGAGCTCGCTTGCGGATCTGCTGGCCCACCTGGCCGAGCTGGAGCTGTGGGAGGGGAACTGGCCGGCGGCGGCTGGGCTCGCCGAGCGGTGCATGCAGGCCGCCGAGCAGACCGCGCAGCACAGCCAGCTGGCTGTCGCCTGCTACGCCCGGGGCCTGGTGGCGGCCCACCTGGGGGCGGTCGGGGCCGCCCGCGCCGACGCCGAGGCGGGCCTGGCCTTGGGTGAGCGGCGCGGGGACCTGTGGGCGGTGGGGGTCAACCTGTGGGTGCTCGGCTTCCTGGACCTGTCGGTGGGCGACCTGGCCGCGGTCGACCGGGGCCTGTCCCGCGCCGACCAGATCGGCAAGGCGATCGGGCTCCGCGAGCCTGGGCAGTGGCGCTTCCACGCCGACCACATCGAGGCGCTGGTCGGCCTGGGACAGCTGGACCGGGCCGAAGCGCTGCTGGTCCGGCTGGAGGGCCGGGGCCGGGCGGCCGGGCGGGCGTGGGCGCTGGCCACGGCCGGCCGCTGCCGCGGCATCCTGGCGGGGGCCCGGGGCGAGCTTGAGGGGGCGCTGGCAGCGCTGGATCAGGCCCTGGCGGATCATGACCGGCTTGCCATGCCCTTCGAGCTCGGCCGGACGCTGCTCGTTCAGGGCCAGGTGCGCCGCCGGCTCAAGCACAAGCGCGCGGCGAAGGAGTCCCTGGATCGGGCGCGACGGATCTTCGAGGAGCTCGGCGCGCCCCTGTGGGCCGACCGGGCGCGCAGCGAGGTTCAGCGGCTGGGCCTGCGGCCGCCGGCTCCCCGTGACCTCACCCCCACCGAGCGTCGGGTGGCCGAGCTGGTGGCGGCCGGGTGCACCAACCGGGAGGTCGCCAAGGCCCTGTTCGTGTCGGTGCACACTGTGGAGGACAACCTCAAGCGGATCTACCGCAAGCTGGGGGTCCGCTCCCGGACCGAACTGTCCCTGCGGCTGGCGGATGGGCCCGCGGTCCTTCCCTGAACAGCCCAGCCGCGGCACAAATCCACGGATTCCGGGGATTCCTCGCGCCCGTAGCTCCCCCTACGCTCGGGTCCAGCAAGCGCCCCACCAATACCACAAGGAGCCGAGCATGCCCACCTACGTCGCGGAGCGCTACCTGCCCGGCGTCACCTGGGAGCAGGTGCTGGACGCGGCCCGTCGGGCCAAGCGCAGCGCCGCCCAGATGGCGGCCGCGGGGACGCCCGTGCGGTACCTGCGCTCCACGTTCCTGCCCAGCGACGAGACCTGCTACTGCCTGTTCCAGGCCCCGTCCGAGGACGCCGTCAAACAGGCGAACGACCGGGCACAGATGCCCTTCGACCGCATCGTCGAGGTCGTGCACGTCGCAGCGGAGGACCTCCCTGACGGGTCCGAGGTCAGACCCCGCACCAACGCCAACAAGGAGCAGCCATGAACGCTCGCACAGCCATCCGCTCGGCAACGGTCACCCTGCTGGTCTGGGTCCTGCTGGCGGTCCCCACCGCAACGGCCCTGGCGCTGGAGCACCCGCCCGCCGGCACCCCGCCCAGCGGCTTCGCCACCCAGGACACGGGTTGCCTCGGGCCGCTGCGGAGCCTGATCGCCAGCGGCGCGCTCGCCAGGGTGCAACTCCCGGACGGGTTGGTGATCCCTGACGGGTTCAGCGGCGCGTTCAACCCCGGCGACCACTTCGGCACGGTGCAGGAAGCCCAGTTCCTGGCATCCCACGGCGTCACCGACCTGGACGCCTTCTGCCGCCAGTTCGCTCCGTAGCAGGTGCCCTCGACCCAAGAAAGGCAGCGTGATGGGACATCCCAAAGAGGAACTGGTCCGCAGCGGCTACGCCGCCTTCGCCAAGGGCGACGTGGACGCACTCCGTGCGCTGTTGGACCCCGACGTGGTCTGGCACCAGCCAGGCCGGAGCCTGCTGGCCGGCGACCACCGCGGCGCCGACGCGGTCCTCGGCTTCTTCGCCAAGACCATGGAACTGACGGCCGGGAGCTTCCGGGCCGAGCCTCACGACGTCATCGCCGACGACCAGCACGTGGTCGGCCTGCACCTCGCCCGGGCCCAGCGGCAGGGCCGCACGTTGGCGGATCGTCAGGTGCTGGTGGTCCACGTCCGCGACGACAAGATCGCCGAGGTGTGGGAGCACGTCGGGGACCAGTACGCCTTCGACGAGTTCTTCTCCTAGCAAGGCAGTAAGGCCAGCCTCGAGCCGCCGAGCACGACCCGCCGCCCACGTGGCCGCCCGTCGCACCCACGATCCGCAGAAGGTCCGCACCGGCATGACGAAGGAGCACCAATGCGCAAGGTCGTCTTGATCGCCGCCGCCGCGCTCATGCTGGCCGCCCCGGCGGCTGCCGCACCCGCGAGCCTTGCTCGCACGAGCCTGGATGCGCAGGCTGCTGGGACGTGCGGTCCCGCGGGCCCGCCGTGCTTTCGGCTGGCGTCGACGATCGCGTTCACCAGCACGCGCGACAACCCAACCGTCAACCCGGCCTTCTCCTTCGAGATCTACCTGATAAACCCTGACGGCACGAACGCGCGGCGCCTGACAGATAACAATTACGGTGACGGCTTCCCGGTCTTGTCGCGCGACGGGAAGAAGATCGTCTTCGACAGCAACCGGCTCACCGCTGCCACTGGCACCCTCAACGTCTCCGACCTGTTTGTGATGAACACCGATGGCACCGACCAGACACTGCTGACCCGCGGCACGCAGATCCTGTTCAGCTGCAGGATCGGCGGCGGTACGACCACCTTCGAGATCTGCGTGATGAACGCCGACGGCACCGGCCTAGTACGGCTCACCGACAATGCCGTGCCCGACTTGACGGCGACCTGGTCACCCGACGGCCAGCAGATCGTGTTCCACCGGCCGCCGGTGGTCGGCCAGCCAGCCCAGCTGTTCACGATGAAGCCAGTGTTGAACCCGGACGGCACGCTCCCGACGGCGACGCAGCTGACCTTCCCTCCGGGCCTCAACGTGCTGGCGAACTGGGGCGAGCTCAGGGTCCACGACCCCGGCCCAGCGCAGTAGCTGCGTCTGCGGCGGGACCGGCTCCTCGTCCCAAGCGCGTGGGCAGCAAAGGAGCCGCCCCGCTCGCTGTCAACCCGTTGCCGCGATCCGCCGTGAATGAGGATAACGGCCACCAGACTCGCGGCAACGCGCTCCAGCAACCGCCACCACCGCAAGAAACCTTCGCTGTCGCCGCTGCGCATAACGCCAGGGTCGTGGTGAGACGCTAGGCCGATAGCGCATCTGCACAGGCCCGCACCGAGGCCCTCAGCGCGGCGTCACCTTTTGCGGGCGGCCGGTCGGCGCATGGTGAAGCTGCGACGCTACGCTGAACTCATTTCGCCGAGGCGGGCTCCTCGAACGCGACTGCAAGCCGCCGGATCACCGGCTCCTCAACGGCCAGCTCGTGGTGGCCCCTGCGAACGTTCTGGACGAAGGCATGCCCGCGATGATTGCCCTTGTGCTGCGGTCCTGCTTGGGCTCACCCATCG
>Ga0137375_10012204_pt1 | contig 10178 bp, 9 predicted proteins | sample SagtaG_24_FD_104936 | JGI IMG/M metagenome (GOLD analysis project Ga0137375, IMG submission 104936) | Vadose zone soil microbial communities from Sagehorn Ranch, Mendocino, California, USA - Sage1_R_113_16 metaG | ecosystem: Environmental > Terrestrial > Soil > Vadose zone | place: USA...
GCTCGCGCTCATCGCCGCGGGCAGCACGCTGACGCTCGACATTTCATTCGCCCAGGACGACGACACAATTACTCTACCCAACGTCACCGTGACCGGCACCCGGCTGGTGCCGGGACCGGGTCGCGGAGCTGCGCGCAGCGGCAGGCCGTCGGGTACACCCAGCACGCAGGCTGAGCCCCCGCCGCCCGCCAGCGAGGAGAATACATCCTCAGGTGCGGTTGCCGGCACCATCGTCACTGGCGCCTCGACCACGGTCATCACCCGCACTGATCTCCAGCGCTCGCCCGGCCAGACCGTGCAGGATGTGCTCGCGCGCGAGCCCGGCATCCAGGTCAACAGTCTCTTCGGCGGCGTAAACGGGGCTCAGACCACGGTCGACATGCGCGGCTTCGGCGCCACTGGTGCCTTGAATACGCTGGTGCTGATCAACGGCCGCAGGCTCAATGATTTTGACCTGCAGAGCATTGATCTCAGCGTCCTCCCGGTTGACAGCATCGAGCGCATCGAGATCACCCGCGGCAACAGCGGTGCTGTGCTCTATGGCGACGGCGCGGTCGGTGGCGTCATCAATATCGTCACCAGGAGTGGCGTCAATCAGCCGTTCTCGGGCCGCGTTCAGGGCCAAGTCGGCTCCTATCGCTATGGTGAGGCCGACGCCTCGTTCAGTGGCTCGAACGGCCCCTTCGCGGCCTCAGTCGCAGCCAACGCGATCAGCTCCGGCGGCTATCGCTTCAACAACAAGCTGCATCAGCAGAACGCGGTCGGCGATTTTCGCTGGAGCGATGGGCAGGGGACCGGCGCCTATCTCAATCTGTCGGGCGACGATCAGCATCTGGGTCTGCCGGGCGGCCGGCGCGTCTCGGCGAAAGAGAATATCAATCAGGTTGTCACCGATCCGCGGGGAGCCGCGACGCCGTTCGACTACGCCAACAAGCAGGGTATCAATGCGACGCTCGGCGTCACGCGTGTCATCGTCCCAGGCACCGAGCTGATCATCGACGGCGGCGTGCGGCAGAAGGACCAGCAGGCCGCTTTCTTTGACCCGTTCGGGGACCGCGGCGTCAAGGCGACACTGACGACCTTCTCGCTGACGCCAAGGCTGACCAGCCAGCACGACCTTGGCGGGATGCCGGGTAAGCTGATCACCGGCATCGATTTCTATGACAACACCTATGGCTCGGATCGGAGCGTCCACCTCAGCGATCCGCCAAACCATCGCTATGACCTGACGCAGCGCACGTTCGCCGGCTACATCCAGGAGACGATCGCACTGTTGCCGACGACCGATATCGCGGTCGGGGCGCGCCTGCAGGAGAACAACACGACGGCGCGTGATCGATTTGATCCGACCGCGCCCGCCAATTTTCCACCTCCCCAGGGTCTTCCACTCGACAAGCGAGAAACCCAACACGCCTTGCATGCCGGTCTTGAGCATCGTTTCAACGAGGTGTTTTCCGTATTCGGGCGAGCGGCGCGCAGCTTTCGGCTCCCGACGGTGGACGAGCGCGTCGGCATGGCGTTTAAAACCAATTTCGATCTCAAGACGCAGACCTCGCATGATATTGAAGGTGGTGTGCGTGCGCGCTACGGCGCCTTCAGTCTGCAGACCAGCGTCTACGACATGCGGCTCAGGAACGAGCTGTTCTTCAGCCCGGCAACCTTCACCAATCTCAATCTTGATCCCACCCGGCGCTACGGGACCGAGACCATCGTGACCTGGCGGCTGAGCGAGTCGGTTCGGCTTAAGGGCGGGTTCGCCCATACGCGCTCGGTGTTCCGCGAGGGACCGTTTGCGGGCAAGGACGTGCCGCTGGTCTCGCGCTGGACTGGCGGCGCCGGCGTGTCCTGGGACATCTACAAGAAGTATCTCGTGTTCGATGGCGTCGCCCGCATGTTTAGCTCCCGTCGCATGGACAACGACTCCCTCAACGTACAGCCGCTCATTCCGGGCAAGACCCTCGTGGATGCGCGCATCGGCGGCGAATATGAGAAGTTCTTCTGGTCGCTTTCGGTGCAGAATGTGTTCAATTCGCATTATTTCGACTATGCGGTGGCGAGCACGTTCGATCTCGGCACCTACAACGCCTATCCGCTGCCCGGACGCACCGTCCTGGCCAAGGCGGGCGTGACCTGGTGAGCGGGGCGGCGCACTAGGGTAGGGTGATCCCGGCTCGCTTCCAGGAGGCCGGCGCAGTAGCATCCTTGGGAGACGAAGTCTCCCAAGGAGTGCCGGCGATGCGAGCGATCATTTTGGCGGTGGCATTCTCAGGCTTGCTGGCTGGCGCGGTGCTTGCGGACGACGTGGCCGACGCGATCGAGGCTGGACGCAAGGCCTATGCGGATGGCGAGCTTGCGAAGGCCAAGGAGGCGCTCGGGCTCGCCTCTCAGCTCATCGGGCAGAAGCACGCCGAAGCCTACGGCAAGCTGCTTCCGGCGCCACTCACCGGCTGGACCGCGGACGAGATCGAGATCACGGGCGTCGGCAGTGCAGCCTATGGCGCCTCGAGTGCGCTCCGCCGCTATGAGAACAAGGCCGGCGACCAGATCGAGGTGCAGATCTCGAGCGACTCGGCGGTGATCGCGCAGTTCGCCACCATGATGGCCACGCGCGAGGTTGCGGGCGCGATGGGCAAGATCGTGACGATCGGCAGCGAGCGCGCGCTGCAGAGCGTGGATGGCGACCTCCACATGGCGGTAGGCAGCAAGTTCATCATCGCGGTGCAAGGCAGCGCATCGGTCGTCGACAAGCTCGCCTATGCGCGCGCAATTGACGTCGCGGCGCTCTCCAAGCTTTAGAGCAGTGCTACTCGCCTTTGATGTCGAATTCGCGCGCGACCGCGCCCCAGGTCTTCATCTGGCCGGCCAGGAAGGAGCGCAGCTCCTGTGAGCCGCTGAGCGCCATCGTGACCTGCTGGCCCTCGGTGAGCTGCGTGGCAATGCGCGGCTCGCGCAAGGAGGCCGCCAGCTCGGCAGCAAAGCGGACGATCATCTCGCCCGGTGTGCCGGCGGGCGCGAACACGCCCCACCATGCGTAGGCCTCGAAGTCAGGAAAACCGCTTTCGCTGACGGTCGGGATTGTGCCAAGCGCCGGCGTGCGCGCCTTGCCGGTCTGCACCACCCCTCTGATGGTGCCGGCCTGGATCTGCGGGATCGCCAGCGCCGTGCTGCCGACGAGCAGATCGACATGGCCGGCGATCGCATCGTTCATCGCAGGTCCGCCGCCGCGATAGGGAACGTGGACAAGCCGCACGCCGGCCTGCTTCGACAACAGCGCCATCGCGAGATGGCCAACGCTGCCGCTGCCGACCGAGCCATAGCTCACCGTATCGGGCTTCGCCCGCGCGGCCGCGATGACATCCGCGAGCGTCTTGAACGGCTTCGACGGATTGGTGGCGAGCACATAGGGCGCGGTGCCGATGAACAGCACCGGGTCGAGATCCTTCTCGGTGTCGAACGGCAGGTTGTTCAGAACGAACGGATTGGCCGCATGATTGTCGAATACGAACAGCCAGCTGCTGCCGTCGGGCGGGGATTTGGCGACGCTTGCGGTGCCGATGCTGCCCGACGCGCCGGGCCGGTTCTCCACGATGACGGTCGTGCCCAGCCGCCGCTGCAGCTCAGGCTGCACCAGGCGGGCCATGACATCGGTCGATCCGGCGGGCGGGTAGGGCACGACCAGTCTGATAGTGGGCCATGCTTGCGCATAGGCCGAAACCGGCGCCGCCATCGCGCCCAGCACCACGGACCGCCTTGTGAATGCCTGCACGGTTGTCCTCCCTCTGAGGTCGGTGTCATGCGGCTCTTGTCTCAGCTCTTGTGCCAGCTGTTGGCGACCGAACTGATCTCTCAAGACAACCGACGTTAAGGCTATATGTCGCGGGCCAACAAAGCCATATGGCATTCGCGGTCACGGCCCGTTAGGCTTCATCGGCGAGTAAAGCGCGCAAGGAGAATGAACATGACACTGCTCACGCGCAGGCAGCTCTCGGGTGGCTTGGCGGCCGCAGCCGTCGCGATGCCGAGCATCGCCCGCGCTCAGACCTATCCAAGCCGGCCGGTCCGCTTCGTGCTGCCGTTTGCCGCCGGCGGCGTTGCCGACATCACCTCGCGCCTCGCCGCCGACAAGCTTGGCGAGAAGCTCGGACAGCGGCTCGTGGTCGAGAACCAGCCGGGACCCGGCGGCATCTCAGCGGGGAGGTCTGTCACCACGGCGACGCCTGACGGGCACACGCTCGCTCTCCTCACCAACGGCACCGCGATCAGCGTCGCCTTGTACAAGGCGTTGCCGTTCGACCCGGTCAAAGATTTTGCGATGATCTCGGCGCTTGGCACCTTCGATCTGGTGTTCGCCACCAACGCCGACTCCTCGTTCAAGACGCTTGGCGATTTCATCAAGGCGGCGCGCGAGAAGCCGGGCACGCTCAATGTCGGCACCATCAATGTCGGTGGTACGCAGAATCTCGGGGCGGAGCTGTTCAAGTCCACCGCCAATCTGAATTTCCAGATCGTGCCTTACCGTGGAACGCCGGAGGTCATCGTCGCGCTATTGCGCAACGACATCCAGCTCATGGTCGATTTCTACGCTGCCATGAAAGGGGGGCTGACCGACGGCAAGCTGCGTCCGGTCGGAACCTCCGGATTGGCGCGGGCAAGCTATCTGCCGGCGGTGCCGACGGTCGCCGAAGCCGTGCCGGGCTATGAGGTGACATCGTGGAACGGCATCGCGGCGCCGAACGGCACGCCGGCTCCGATCATCGATCGCATCAACGCATTGATGCGCGAGATTCTCGTGATCCCGGAAGTGAAGACGAGGTACGCCGAGTTCGGGGTCGAGGCGAAGGCGAGCTCGCCAGCCGAGCTCAAGGCGCGGCTCGAGGCCGACGTCAAAAAGTGGTCGGCGGTGATCGAGAAAGCCGGCATTCCGAAGCAATAGTGCCAAAGCAGTCGAGCAATGCCTGCGATCCTTCGCCTCTATGAAGACGTGCTTTCAAACGATTCGCCCGAAGTGGGACTGCCGCCGGCGCCGCGCATGATCTTTGTCGTGCACGGCTCGGCCACGTTCGAGGGCCGCGCTGTGGGCAAGGGCGAAGCCTGGCACGGGGAGGGCGAGCTGATGATCGAGCCCGGCCCCGAGGGCGTCACCTGGTGGCGGTTCGAGCTGGTGCCGGGCGACGCGAGCGAGTGGGCGCTGGGTGGCAATGCGACGCGCAGGAAGCTTTCAGCCGCGCTTGCGACCTTGCCAAAGGGCGAGCTGCTGCTACGCGGCGACAGTGTGGCGTTTCCGCCCGGCGGCTGCGCCTATCTGCATCGGCACCAGGGCCCGGGCATCCGTTGTCTGATCGAAGGCGGCATCCGCATCGACACGCAGGGCCATTCGACGAGCTACGGCCCAGGCTCCGCCTGGTATGAGAGCGGACCCGATCCGGTGTTTGCGCAGGCTGCTGCCGACCGGCCAAGCCGGTTCGTTCGAGCGATGATTCTGCCGCGTGCGCTCTTGGGCAAAAGCTCGCTTCAGCTCGTCAACGACGAGGACAAGAGCAAGCCGCGCGCGCAGCAATACAAGATCTTCGTCGATACGCCGATCGGATTTCAAGCAACTGAGGACTGATTGCGGTCTCGATCGAGCCGCGATCAGCCTCTATTCCATGCGCCAGGACGCCGGGTTCGCGGAGTCCCTTATTTTCCCATGATCGTCGCGATGATCTCGGTGCGGCGTTTGTCGTCGCCGCCGGCAAGCTCATCGGCAATCTCGAAAACGGCTTCCGACAGAATAGCCTTCCAGGCTTCCGCCTTGAGATCCGACGCAAAAGTCAATCCGACGCTTCCATCGTCGTCCTGCCACAGGCCCAGGATGTCGCCCGCTTCTCCCAGTGGCTTCTTGACGGATTCCAGCTCGACGCCCTCGTCTAACGCCATCGCACGTCTCCCTGCTTGGTCGCCCCGTGGATGCATGCTTCCGCCTTCTGGCGCAAGAGGCACCCGCATGCGGCAGTGCGGGAAGTGGAAAACTCCAGCTCGCAAGGTCCGCTAAATTGATGGTTCGTTGTTACCCCGAAGTTTTGTGCCCAGCTTTTCAATACGTTATTGGATGGTGATGCAGGCTGGACAGCTCGCGAGCCAAGTGGGGAGCCAAGTGCGGCCGGTGGACGCTGTTTCAGCCCGCGCCGCGTAGCACAGCATGAGGCGCTGCGGGTCACTGCAGCGCCCCTGGCGCCATGATCACGGCTGTTCCGGAGTCCCACAACCAGCAGTGACATCGGCAGTCCGAGCCGCCAGTAGATCGCCTGCGATCTTCGTCAGATCAGCTTGGCATCCAGGGTGATCTCGGCATTGAGGACCTTGGAGACCGGGCAGTTCTTCTCTGCATCGCTGGCCATTCGAGCAAAGGCGGCTTCGTCCAGGTTTGGCACCTGGGCGCGCAGCGTCAGCGCCGACCGACTGATGCGGAAGCCCTGTCCCTCTTGCTCAAGAGTAACCGCCGCCTCGGTAGTGAGCTCCGTCGGCGTAAAGCCTGCGCCCTGCAGCCCAAACGCCAGTGCCATGGTGAAGCATCCGGCATGGGCGGCTGCAATCAGCTCTTCCGGATTGGTGCCCTTTTCATTCTCGAAACGGGTTTTGAAAGAATAGGGGGTCTCGGCGAGCACGCCGGAGTCGGTAGTTAGATGACCGTTGCCCGCGCGCCCGGTGCCGCGCCAAACCGCCTTCGCCTTGCGGATCATGTAACGTCTCCCTTGCTGATGACAACGGTGCCGGGTGAGAGATTTGAACTCCCGACCAACGGTTTACAAAACCGCTGCTCTACCACTGAGCTAACCCGGCACGTGGCGCGTATTTAGGAGCTTTTTTTGTCTCTGCCAATGCGAGAATTGGCCGTCCGCCCGGCTCCTCAGCTGAAATGGCACAGGGAATTGGTGTGTTCAGGCGCCTGCTTAGTGACGTGAAGGCAGGCTTACGCTGGCCGATGTTGGTCATCGGATTGATCAGAACGCCGATCCGCGCCATGCTGAGCCTCGGTTGCGCTGCGAAGGCATGCGCCATCCGATCCTGAGACAGTTCTTGCCCAATATGACGCTCATGGTCCGCTGCCTTGCTCTTGCTGCGCCGCTGATCGCGGCATTCGTCGCGCTTCCCGCCTGGGCCGACCCAGTCGAGGATTTCTACCGGGGCAAGCAGATCAGGATCGTCATCCGGGCGGCGCCGGGCGGCAACTATGATCTCTATTCGCGGTTGCTGGCGCGCCACATCGTGCGTTTCATTCCTGGCCACCCGACCGCGATCCCGGTCAACATGCCGGGCGGCAGCGGGCTTACCGCGCTCAATTACGTCGCCGACGTGCACCCGCGCGACGGCACTGTGCTCGCCATGGTGACGCAGACCTTTCCGCTCGAGCAGGCGCTCGCGCTCAACGACAAGCTCAAGATCGACATACGGGCGCTCAACTGGATCGGCAACATGAGCGACGCGACGAGCGTCCTGCTCACCTCGCGCGCTTCCGCGACAAGAACGATCGAGGACGCCAAGCGGCGCGAGACCATCATCGGCGTGCCCTCGCTCGCCGACGCCTCGGCCTGGCTCACACTGATCACCAACGGCACGCTCGGCACAAGGTTCAAGCTTGTGCCCGGCTACACCAGTGGTCCCAATATGAACCTCGCCATGGAGCGCGGCGAGATCGACGGCCGCGGCACCAGCAATCCCAAGGCGATGTTCGCGGGCGGGAGCGAGCGCGGCGCCGACGGACGGCCGCTGTTCAACCTCATTGTGCAATGGGGCCTCAAGCCGAACACGGACTATCCGGAGGCGCCGCTTCTGAGCGACCTTGCCACCAGCCCCGAGCAGAAAGTCGTATTCGACTTCGTCGGCCGGGTGGCATCGCTCGCGCGCCCGATCGCAACCAACGCGGCCGTGCCGCCCGAGCGCGTCGCGGCGCTGCGCCGCGCCTTCGATGCCACCATGAAGGATCCGGAGTTTCGTGCCGAGGCCGAGCGCCAGCTGATGGAGATCACGCCGATGGCAGGGGAGGGGCTGGCGCAGCTTGTGACTGATATCGTCAATGCGCCGGCCTCCGTCATCGAGCAAGTGCGGCGGGCGGTCCGGTAGAGCGCTTTCGGCGCTTGCAGTGACTTGTCGGAACAATCATGAGGACCGTAAGAGCCGCAGCACGAGGGCGATGTAGGCGCGTTTCCACCAGGCAGGCTTAGTGCCGGTGAGCCCGGCTTTGAACAACCAGGACCGTGCGAGCGTGTTGGAGGGCATGGGTGTCGCTCCCGTATGTGCCCGATAACGTTCCACGCCTCGCTCTTGTTCCTTGTAGATCATCCGCGATCGCCGAATTTGGATAGCCGTGGGCGCCAGGCAGGTCGGGCCTCCTTATCAGCGCCTATTTCGATCCTAGAATTTCCTTATATCGCGCCACCAGGGCCGGCGGTGTCTGCGCGATGCGCTTGATCACGCCCGCGATCTCGTCGCCCGAGCGCGGGCTGATGTCGAGCTGCATCTGTGTGGCCTCGCGCAGATAATCAGCGTCCTTCTGGGTCTCCATGAACGCTTTCTTGAGAATGGCCGCCTGCGCGGCGGGCACTTCGGGCGGGCCGAAGAACGGGCGCGCCATCAGGAACGGCAGCTCCGCCAGCTCGAGCAGCGCCTTGTCGTCGGGCGTGGTGGCAAGCTCGCGCGCGGTCGGCACGTCGGGCAGCCCCTTCCAGCGTGTCTCGTGTCCGAACTGCAGCAGGAAGCGCAGCTTGCCGTCGCGATGCCAGTCGGCGAACGTGTTCGCAACCGATGTCACGCCGATCCCGCGGCCTTCGACCTCGCCGCGCTGGATCGCAAGATTGAGCTCCTGCGTGCCGCGATAGCCGCGGATGAGCTGGATGTTGAGCTTGAACACGTCGCGCGAAATGAGAACGAGGTCGGTATCGCTGCCGCCGGCCGCAAGCCCGCCGAGCCGAAGGGTCTGGCCGCCTGGCTTGAGATCGGCGATCGATTTGACGGGTGAGTCCGCGCGGATCACGATGCAATAGGCGTCGTCCTCGTAGCTTGACGGGGTGCCGACCCAGAGAAACTCCTCGCTCTTGTACTTGGCGGAGCTGCTGCCCAGGAGCGGCTCGATCGGGTTCGAGCGCGACATCATGCCAAGCGTGAGGCCGTCGCGCGGCGCCTGCGAATAGATGTGGTTGGACAGCACCATGCCGCCGGCGCCCGGCATGTTGCGCACCACAAAGCTCGGCTCACCCGGAATGTAGCGGCCCATGTAGCGCGCCAGCAGGCGGGCGTAGAGGTCGTAGCCGCCGCCGGCGGCGTTGCCGACGATCAGGTTGATGGTCTTGCCGCGATAGAAATCCTGCGCCGCGGCGGGCAGGGCGATGGCGCTTGCCGCAAGCGCGATCAGTACTGCGATGAGAGTCTTCGGCACGACGTTCTCCACCGGTCGGCCGCAAGGTTGGACAAATCGGGCGGGAGGTCAATCGAGCCCTTGCCGGAACAGGCGCGCCGTGCCGGAATGCCGCGCACCATCGAAGGGGGGCGGCGTCACATGATCCGGGTTGCATTCGTGATCGGGGACTATCCTGCGGAGCAGCGCCGGCTGCGCGAGGAGGCAGCGCGGAGCTATTCGTCGGCCGAGGTCGAGGTCGGCATCCTGTCGGTGAAGGCGCGGCCGTTCGACGGCCTCACGCCGGCCGAGATCCAGGCCGCGGCACCGATGTTTCATGAAGCATTCCGGCAGGCGGAGCGCGAGGGCTACGACGCGGTGGTGCCGCTCGGCATGCTCGACATCGGGGTCGAGGGCGGGCGCTCCGCGGTCGACATTCCGGTGGTGGGGCCGCTGCAGGCGACGCTGCACGTTGCGGCGCAAGTCGGCGAGCATTTCGGGGTTGTGTGCTATCATCAGGCGTCGATCTATCGCCACCGCGCGCAGTGCATCGCCTATGGCATGGAGCAGTTCATTGCAGGGCGCCGCGCCTCAGGCTTCTATCTGCAGCACATCGCCGACAACCGCGACCAGATGATCGAGTCGTTCCTGCTGGCGGCGCGCGCCCTGATCGAGGAGGATCGCGCCGACGTGATCATCCCGCAGGGCATCACCCAATGCCCGGTGCAGATGAAGCCGAAATGGTTGAGCGAAGAGCTCGGCGTTCCGGTGGTGGAGGGGATCGGCGCGCCGATCAGGCTCGCTGCCA
>Ga0137375_10012208_pt1 | contig 10178 bp, 9 predicted proteins | sample SagtaG_24_FD_104936 | JGI IMG/M metagenome (GOLD analysis project Ga0137375, IMG submission 104936) | Vadose zone soil microbial communities from Sagehorn Ranch, Mendocino, California, USA - Sage1_R_113_16 metaG | ecosystem: Environmental > Terrestrial > Soil > Vadose zone | place: USA...
CTAGGCGGCATGCGCCATTGATGAATTTGGGTATTTAGCGCCCGCCTACTCCCGCCGTCCCCGGAACATCGCCCCAAGGACGGCGATTTGACGCGGATGAGCGCATGTCCCGGCATCGCAAGTCGGATTTACCCGACTTGCGCGCGCATATGTTGCGAAACTCGGGCAGCCCGAGTTTCGGTGTGGGCACCGGTTCGCCGATCAAGGACATGCGCCACGTAGGGATTATGAGAGCGTGTCCCGATTCCGAAGGGAACGGGACACGCTCTAGTCCTTTCCGCCGCGCTCGATCTCCATCAGCAGGCGTTCAGCCTTGGCGTCCTCGATCCGGTTCACCATGCGGGCACTCTCGTGCACGTCGCGCAGCGTCTTGGTCATGGTGATGCAGGACTGGATCAGCAGCGCCGCTCCCATCCCCAGGTAGGCTTTGATCCAGACATCGACCGGCGCGAAAAAGATGCCGAGCGCGACCATGCCGATCGAGGCGAAGAACGACGCATAGGTGAAGGCGATCCAGGCGCCGGAGTGAATTTCCGCTTGCGGGCTCTGCGTTGCCATGGGGTGTCTCCTTTACAGGGTTACGGGTTGGGGATGATGGATCACGCGGCAGGCGTGGCCGGCGGTGTGGCACCTTGGCGAGCCTTCTCACGCAGGCGCGTGAGCACGTCGGAGGCGGTCGGCCTGATGCGCCGCCCGAAGCCCGCGGCCTCGAGCCGGCTCGCGGTATTCACCGGGTTCATGCCCGGATCGAGCCGGTCGTAGGCAGCGGCCGCGGCGGCGTCTTCAGCCTGCCGTTCGCGCAGGCGCTTGAGCGTCGCTTCCGCCTCGGCGAGCGCCGTGGCGCCACTGGCACCGGGGCTGCGCGACGACTTCAAGCGGCGCACCGACTCGGCCGCGAGCGCAATGCGGCGGCCGCGTTCGAGTTCGGCCAGGCGATGGCCGGCGTTCGCCACCGTCGACTTGAGCGACCCGATGTCGGCCGCGAACGCGGCACGCGCTTCGCGGATCGCGTCGCGATCGGCTTCCATCAGGGCGATCGCCTCCGCCGCCTCGGCGGCAAGGTCCTCGCGGCCGCCCGCCAGCGCGGCGGTGGCGCGTTCCTCCAGATCGGCAATCCGCGCCAGCGTGGTGTCGAGGCGCTTGCCTTCCGCCTCGTCCTGCGCGATCGCGACCGCGAGCGCACGCTTCGAGCGTTCGATGGCAGCCGCCGCATCGCGGATCTGCTGGTCGAGAATGAGCAGCGCGGAGCGATCCACCACCTGCTCCTCGGCAGCGGCGGCGGCCCCCCGCATCAGCGTGACGATGGTCTTGAACATGGGTAATCTCCGTTGTTATGAACGGCGTTCACTTCTGTCGAGCCTGTGAACGACGTTCAAGGCAGGCCTATGAACATCGTTCATGGCAACAGTATGGCGGGGAATCTTGGCCGAGAATCAACGAGTTGAGGGAAGCGCGGCATTGCGGCGCCGGGCCCGGCTGCGCGACGCCCTGGTGGCGGCGGCCGAGCGGACCATCAAGCGCGAGGGACTGCGCGGCCTGCGGGCGCGCGCGCTCGCCGAGGCGGTCGGTTGCGCGGTCGGCGCGATCTACAACGCGGTGGAGGACCTCGACGAGCTCGTGCTGCTGGTGAATGCGCGCACGCTCGCCGCGCTCGAGCGCGAGCTCAACGCCGCCGCCGGCGCCGCCGACAAAGGCGCCGATGCGGCGGTCGCGCGGCTGGTGCGGATGGCGCTCGCCTACCTCGACTTCGCCGCCGCCAACACGCAGCGCTGGCGCGCGCTGTTCGATCACCGGCTGCCGCCGGGCCAGGACGTGCCCGACTGGTATCGCAAAGAGCAGCAACGCCTGTTCGACTACGTCGAGGACCTGCTGGTGGAGCTGCAGGCGCGGGAGTCGCGCGTGCGGCGCTCCCTCTTGGCGCGCTCGCTGTTCTCGGCCGTGCACGGACTGGTCGTGCTCGGGCTCGAGGAGAAGCTGCAGCCGATTCCGCTGCCGGTGCTGCGGGAGCAGATCCGGTTCGTGGTCATGGCGATCGGGCGCGGGATGCTGGGGGGTTAAGTCCGGCGATGACAATGCGGCGCGCGCGGGGTTAGCATGCCACGCACACCCTCGGGAGGATCGCCATGCTCAGCCGGTTGTTCTTCGCCGTCGTCATTGCGGTGGTGACACTGTCGTCGCCCGCGCATGCGCAGCTTGCAGAATGGTGGCGCACCTGCACCGGCACATCGGACGTGGATTGGGACCAGCAGATCAAGAGCTGCACGTCGATCATTCAGTCGCGACAGGAGACACCGCTCAAGAAGGCCGTCGCCTACAGGAACCGTGGCAATGCCTGGAGCGAAAAGAACGACTACAACCGCGCCATGGCCGACTATGACGAGGCGATCAAGCTCGATCCGAAATTCGCCGACGCCTACTTCGAGCGCGGCTACACCTGGTACTACGGTTTCGGCAGTGCCAGCCGCGCGATCACCGACTACAGCGAGGCGATCAGGCTCGATCCGAAGCACGTCAACGCCTATTTCTACCGCGCCTTCGCCTGGCGCATGAGGGACGAGACGGACCGTGCCATCGCCGATATGACTGAGGTGATCCGGCTCGAACCGAACAACACCGAGGCGTACTACTTCCGCGGCGGCGATTGGTACCGCCAGGGCGACTTCGACCGCGCCATCGCCGACTTCACCGACCTGATCCGCATCGATCCGAAATACGTCAAAGCTTACGGCGCTCGCGGCAAGGCTTGGATTGCCAAGGGCGAGTTCGACCGTGCCATTGCCGACTACACCGAGGCGATGCGGGTCGAGCCGAACGGCGCCGACCACCCTGCCGATCGCGGCTTTGCCCATTTCTACTCGGGCAACCTCCGCGCGGCGGCGCCCGATTTTCACCGCGCCATCGAATTGAAGCTGGATGGGCTCAAGGCGTTGGACGTTGCGCTGTTCCGCCACATCACGCGCACCCGCAACGGCGAGGACGCAACGTCGGAGTTGGCGGCGTACTATGCGCCGTTCGCAGGCCGCCATCCCATCTTCGACCTCTATCTCGGGCGCAGTTCGCCCGAGGCAGCGCTCGATGCCTGGGGTCCGGGCCGGCGCTGCGACGCGAACTTCTATATCGCGCAGTGGCATATCATGCGCGGCAACCGCGAACAGGGGCGCACACATCTTCAGTCTGCGACTGAGCCCAGATGCCGTGTCGACGCACCCGTCTACCGCGCCGCCGTGTTCGAACTGAAACGCATGGATCCGTGAGCGGTACCGTAGCCCCGAGCCGATCCTAGTAATTCCCCAGCCGCCACGCGCCCGGATGGCGCGCCGTGATGGTGGCGGCCTCCGCCACCGAGCGCGCGCCGACGTGCAGCAGCTCGGTCTTGATCTCGTCGAAGAACAGGTCGACCACGTGTGACGCGCCCGCCGGCCCGAGCGCGCCCAGCCCATAGGCGAAGCAGCGGCCGGTGAAGCAGAACTTGGCGCCGAGCGCGAGCGCGCGCACCACGTCGAGCCCGCCGCGGATGCCGGAATCGATCATCACGGTCGTGCGCGAGCCGACCGCCGCGACGACCGCCGGCAGGATGTCGATGGTCGCCGGTGCGCCGTCGAAATGGCGGCCGCCGTGATTGGACACGATGATGCCGTCGGCGCCGAGCGCCACCGCACGCTCGGCGTCCTCCGGATGCAGCACGCCCTTGACCACGAACGCACGCTTCCAGCGGTCGCGCAGGCGCTTGAGCTCCTCCCAGGTATGGCTGCCGCCGGAACGTAATTGCATCGTGCGCGCGGTCGCGACCTGCGAGGCCTTCTCCGCATAGGGCACGAGGTTGGCGGTGATCGGCATGCCGTTGCGCAAGAGCGCCATGGTCCAGGCCGGCGCGGTCAGCACCTGGAACGTGGTCCAGGGAGTGATCGGGAACGGCACCCGCACGCCGTTGCGGATGTCGCGCGGCCGCTTCGATTTACCGGCGCTGTCGACGGTCGGAACCAGCACATGCGCGCCGGCCTGGTCGGCGCGGCGCACCAGATCGAACGTGATGGCGTGATTGTCGTAGGGGAACCGATAGAGCTGGAACCAGAACACGTCCGGCGCGATCGCGGCGATCTCCTCGATCGAGGCATTGCCCGGCGTCGCCAGGATGTACGGGATTTTTTGGCGCTGGGCTTCGGCGGCGAACAGCTTTTCCGCGCCCGGCCACATCAGCCCGGCCGACCCCATCGGGGCGACCCCGATCGGCGCGGCGTAACGGCGGCCAAAAATTTCCGTGTCGGTCGTCGCCTTGCCTTCGATGCAGTAGTGCGGAAGCAGCTCGATCGCCTGGAACGCGTCGGTGTTGCGCCGGATGCAATATTCCTCGGTGGCTCCGCCATCGACGAAATCGAACCCGAACCGCGGAACCCGCCGGCGAGCCTTACGGCGCAGGTCGTCGATGGTGGGGAAACGCTGGCGCAGCCGCGCCTTGCGCGACTCAGCGCCGCCTTCGGCCTGCCCGGCCGGCCCTCGTTCGACCATTCCTCCCCCCTAGTGTGGCGGATTTGACGTTCCTACCAATATCGCGGCGAGTCCAGCGTAGGAACGTCAAATCCAAAGCCACACTAGAATCGTAGAGCTGCTCGTGTCCCTTTGGTTCCGACGTTCGTAAGCGTGCGTGCGGCAAAAAAGATACGAACGTCGGAACCGGGGCACTCGCGCAAAACAAAACGGGCGGCCTCGAAGACCGCCCGCTACTCTTTACTTCGTCGTGCCGGGTTCTGACTAGACGGCTAGCTCCGGAAGGGTCGCCCACCCTCGGGCTGCATCATGATTGCCGCCACACTCAGGCAAATGGCGGCGCCGGCCGCAACGGTAAAAAGCGAGATCCACATCACCTCACTCCGTCGTCGTTTCGTCGGTTTCTGGTCTTTTGCAGTCGCGAAATCTCTGGAGAAGCGGACCGACAACGCCCCAACATGCGGCTGGTTCCTGAAAAAGATACCGGGCACCGATAAAGTATAATATTACCGGAAAACGGAACCAATGGGTTCCGTGTCCAGATGCGCCCGGCCATATGGCCGGAACCGCATCGCCGTGCCATTTTGGGGACCGGGGCGCGACCGATGCCGGAGCCGGCTCGGACTGCAAATCGTCCAAGTTGGCCGCAACTTGGCTGGCCGTCTCGAGACGGCCCGCGCAGCATTTGGGGAACAGTCTGACGTGAATAGCAGCACCGCCGCGGTCGAGCGCGAACGCGATCGCCATCTGTTCCATCCCGGTCCCAAGCGCCTGCTCGCCCTCGACGGCGGCGGCGTGCGTGGCGCCATCACGGTCGCGTTCCTCGAGCAGATCGAACATGTCCTGTGCCAGCACCTCGGCAGGAAAGAGGTCCACCTGGGCGACTGGTTCGATCTGATCGGCGGCACCTCCACCGGCTCGATCATCGCGGGGGCGCTGGCGCTCGGCTACACCATTCAGGATGTGAAGCGCTTCTACATCGAGCTGGCGCCGAAGGTGTTCAAGCGCCAGTTCTGGCGCATGCTGGCGCTGAAGTCGAAATTCGACGCCGCCGCGCTGCGCAAGGAAATCCAGTCCATCGTCGGCGACGACACGCTCGACAGCGAACGATTGATCACCGGCCTGTGCGTCGTCACCAAGCGCATCGACACCGGCAGCCCGTGGATCCTCGCCAACAATCCCCGCGCCCCGTACTGGAACGACAACAAGCACTACCGGCTTGGAACCCTGGTGCGCGCCAGCACGGCGGCGCCGTTCTATTTCGAACCGGAACCGATCGTCATCGACGCGAAGACCACGGGATCGTTCGTCGACGGCGGCGTGACGCCGCACAACAATCCATCGCTCATCCTGTTTCTGATGACGATCCTCAAGCCGTTCAACATCGGCTGGGCGCTGGGACCGGACCAGCTCAGCGTCGTTTCCGTCGGCACCGGCAGCCATCGCGACCGGGTGGTGCCGGAGGAGCTGGGGATGGGGCGGACGATGAAGCTTGCGATCCGCGCGCTGACCTCGCTGATGAACGACGCGCAGACCTTCGTGCTCCAGCAGATGCAGTATCTGGGCGAGTGCCCGCAGCCGTGGTGGATCAACTCCGAGATCGGAACGCTGGCCGGGGATTCGCCGCCGCCGGGAAAGCTGTTTCGGTTCCTGCGCTATGACGTGCGGCTGGAGCTGCCGTGGATCGAGAAAGAACTGGGGCGCGCCAAGGTGGAAGAGGTCGTGAACGCGGCGCGGCGCGATTCCGAGGGGGAGCGGGCGAGACCCTTCACGCTCAACGAAGACTCCGTCATCCGCATGCGCAGCATGGACGACCCGTCGATCATCATCGACATCTACGCGCTCGCGAAACTTGCCGCCCAAAAACAGGTGAAGCCGGAGCACTGGATCGGCGAGCTGCCGAAGTGGTGCGACGGCACGCAACCATCGGCTATCCCGCGGCCGAGGCTCCCGCCGACGGGGCCGGCACCATCGCCGGGCCGCTTCGCCGTGATGCTCAGCGAGTTGCGCGCCCACTGGGCGCGGATCTTCAGTCCTTCGGAGCGGTAGATTCTTTGCGTGGTCGCATTTTCTAACGGAAAACCGGTTCCCACTTTTCCTGAAAATGCTCTGACGCGTCGACGTGCCGGAGAGGTCACTTCGGCGGCTGGATCGGTCGCTGCCGATAGATCGCGACCCATTCGGCGCTCTCCGTCATCGCCTCCTGACCAAGCTCAACGTAAATCGCCTGCGCCAGCGGCGCGGTCGTTTCGTCGATTGTTTCCGGCAGCAGATCGCAGGCGCGCTCGAACAGCGTGCGCATGCGATCGTACTGGCGGGCCTGAGCATTGAGCGCGAGCCGCTCGGAATATTCATTCATGATGCCGGCGATGCCGGGCAGCAGCCCGCTGACGATCAGCAGGACCGTGCGCAGTGTCGAATCGTGGCCATCCGGCGCCGGCGACGTGAAGCCGAGCACGATCGGCACGATCACGAACGGCGCCAGCACGGTCAGCAGAATTCCCCGCGTGGAAATGATGTCCGTCATCCGCTTGAAGCGGTAGCCGCGCGAGCGAAAGAACGCGTACTGCCCGCGCACCCAGTAGTGCCGGGCGACGGCATGAGCCGTCGCATCGAGTCCGGTCTGGCCGTCTGACCCCCCGCCGCGATCGACGAGCTCGAGCACGCGCAGCGCGATCTTCACCCAGGCCAGCTCGCTCGACTGCTTGATCGGATAGGCATTGGCGATGGCGCCGAGGCCACGCGTGTCGAACAGCGACGTGTCGGCGGTGTCCTGCGACCCGATCCCGAGCATGCGCCAATAGATCGCCACCCGCAGCGCTTCGGCGAGCGCGCGATAGTCCAGGAACCGGCCCTGGTGCTGCGCTACGTGGGCGCGCGCGACCACGACGAAGATCCCGGCGAAGCCCGCCACGTACAGCACCAGCAGGAACTCCGACAGCGCGGTGAACTGCGAGAACAGCGCGAAGCACAGGAACGCGAGGAATGCGCAGGAGTAGACCGCGATCCAGTCGCGCTTGAACTCCTTCTGCCATTCCTGCGCGAGGGCGTCCGCGATCGCGTACATGCGGCACCAGCGCGCACCCCGCTCCAGCGCGCGCTCCTTGGCGCTGGCCGGGCTGACGACCGGCGGCTCGACAGACGTGAACATGGCGTCGATGCTCTGCTCGATCGCGCGCTGCCCGTCCGCGCCCGCGAACGTTGCGGCTTCGCGGTTGAACTGCCGCGTCAGCGCGGCGAGCGCCTCGAAATTCTCCCAGGCCTCAAGCTCGCGCCGCTTCTCATCCGGCAACCGCGACCGCCCGTCGGGCGGTTCGCGCCCGAGCACGTTCGCAATGAACGCGCTGATCGCGTCGGCGAACCGCCGCAGCGTGCCACCGCTATGACGCCTGATCACGGCGCGACCCCAGTGGGGCACCGACACCTCGTCGATGGCGCTGGTCGCCTTCTGCCGCGGCGTGACCACGTGGATCACCGGCCCGACCTCGGACCCGTCGAGGCTGGCGCGCGCCGAGCCCGAGACCGCGAGCGGGATCCCGTGGCGCTTGAAGGCCACGACCTCGGTCGTCCCGCCCGCCGCCTTGGCGCCTTCGTCGCCGTCCCACAGCGCGATCAGCACGCCCGCGTGCTGGGCGATGAAGAGGCCGACAGCACGGTATTGCTCGGCGCGCTTGGCGTTGTCCACGCGCACGGCTTCGAGCGTATTGCCGGACGCGAACGGCATCACCGGCGCGGTGATCGCCTGCGCCAGCAGCGCCTCGAACTCGGCGGCGTTGCCCGGCTTGAGCCCGGGCTCGAAGTCACGCCGATATTCCTCGATCGGCATCGGCATCGGGGCGACCAGCCGCGCGCCGTGCGCGAGCGCGACCCGCGCCACCAGCCGGTCGGCGCCTTCGGCGAGCGACGACATGACGATGATCGGCGTCTCGCCGCCATGGCCGAGATAGTCGCGCCGCAGGCCGGCGATGATGGCGGCGACCGCCTGTTCGAGCCTGGGGATGTCCTGGTCGCGCAGATCGCGGTGGCCGGTGACGCCGATCACCAGCGGCAGGCGGTCCGGTAGCGGCTCCATGATGATCGGGTCCCCGAGGCGACGTTCGTGCGATTGTCGCAACATTCTTGCATCAGCGGCGCGCCGGCGCCACCGCGGCTCGACGTTGGCCAAGGGCCTCAACTCACTGGATGGTGCGCACGGTCGGCGTGATCACGAGATCGCCCGCCTGGGTCTTGAGCGCCAGGAGCTGCGCCAGCAGGCTGAAGATGCGCTTGGTGTTCTCCGCGCCTTCGCGCGGGATGCAGTAGCGGACGCCGTCGAAGCCCAGCTCCGCGAAGCATCCGCCCGGCGGCGGCGGACCGACCGCCAAAAGGCGCGGATCCTCGTTCGGTTCCAGCTTGCCGTACATCAGGATGCGCTCGGTGGCGCCGGTCGCCAGGATGCGTCCGAGAAACTGGTATATGCCGAAGGTCGAGCGGGTCGTGATCTCGTAGCGCAGCGGACCGTACGGCGAGCCCTGGACCTCGAAGGTCAGAAGATCGGTCCGCCCGTCGGTGCGCGTCTTCGGCCACGGGTCGGTGCAGCGCGGACGATGGCCGGATGACGACTGCAGCGTCGCGAAGATCTCCGGCGGATAGAACTTCCGCGCCCGCTGCGCCAGCACGTTGTCGAAGCACAGTCGCCCGAGCACCGTGCCCTTGGCCGTGCCGGCCGCCGGCTGGGTCTGGATCTGGACCGTCAGCCCGGTAGCCAGCGCAATCTCAACGATATTGCTGAAGCAGCGCGACGCGCCGCGGACCGACTCGCAGGCAATGCCGGGATCGGGATCGTTGCGATACTCGAACGTATGGCCGCCGACGGTTTCCCGCACCGATTCGGTGAACAGCCAGAACAGCAGCTCACGCGTGTAGCCCTGCCGCACGAAGAAATTGAGCGTCGGCAGGTCCACCGGACCAAGCAGGGCGTTGTAGAAATCCTTGGTCTCCAACAGCGTGATGTCGAAATCGTTCTTGACGGCGGCGCTGCCACTCAGAACGCTGCTGCTGAAGACCGCCGGCCGGTTGACGTCGAATACCAGAGGGTCGGGTCCCAGCCCGAACCGCGGCAGTCCGGCGTTCATCCCGAGATTGGAGGTTCCGCTGACCTTCGAGAACGCGATGAAGTTGAGCGGGATGTGCTTGCTGGCACGGACGATGTTGAGGAGGATGCCCTCGTTGCGGGCGTTGGCGGCGGCATGATTGACGTTCTCATATCGCGGCTCGATGTGATCGATAGCCGCGCAGGCGGACAGCAGGCCGGCGGCCAAGGTGACCGCAACAACCCGCCGCAGACGTGTGCAAGTGGCCACCGGCGCTCCCAGACGCTATCGACCGCCTAAGCACCGGCTTGGGCGCCGCGGCACGGCGAATCAGTGATCCGAGGATAGGAAACGTTCCGGACTTGCAAAGGCGACGGTATGCCGGGAGGGTTCTTATGCACCGGTTCTTGCGTATGGACTTCCCGAAAAACGCGGGAACGGTCTGCCGCCCGACCAATGCAAGTGCTACTCGGCCGCCTGCGCGGCAGCATGCCGCCGCACCGCGGGCATCACCTCGTCGACCAGCCGATGCATGGACTCGCGCTCCCACGCTTCGTTGGGGCCGGCCCAGTCCATGCCGGTCATCAAGACCTCGCCGAACGGGCCGACGTCCTGCCGGAA